>ERZ791899.2322-NODE-2322-length-11621-cov-2.194795_pt1 | contig 11621 bp, 5 predicted proteins | sample MGYA00510151_ERZ791899 | MGnify/ENA primary metagenome ERZ791899 (study PRJEB30046, sample SAMN00792118) | human gut metagenome | study: EMG produced TPA metagenomics assembly of the A metagenome-wide association study of gut microbiota in type 2...
ATTTTTTAAATTCTATGTAACGATGTCTCCCATCGAGGATTAAATTTTTATGCATAGGTTTAAAAAATATTGTTAAAATATTATTATATGTATGAGGAAATATATTTTTTACAGAATTATATATTCTTTTTATCTCTTCTTGAGACTCTTTTAAATCAGATGAAAAGATTTTTTCAAAATCTTTTAGGCTTATATATCTTGTTGTGTTAAACTTCAAAAATTTTTTATAAATCAAGTCAACATCCCAAGTAAGGTTGACATTTTCATTAGTTGGAAAATAAAAACAATGTGTATCTCCATGATTAAGTATTCCTGTATAAATTGGACTTGGACAAGAAGTATTCTTATAGTGTGTATACATATTTTTGTATAATTGTATCTGTTCTACAAAATAATCTGCATTATGCTTTTTCATGTCTTTTTCAAACAAATCTAAATATTTTATCATGTTGCCCTCACCTTTTCTTATTTTATCAAATTAATAGTAATATAACAGGATTCCATACATAAGTAAAGCAGTTCGTGTCTTTAAAAAAGAAGTCATAATGACTTCTTTTTTTATTTCTATCTCAAAAAGGAATTCGATTCTTTTTCCATCTTCCTTTCAAAAAATCAATTTTACATATTAGGTGGGACTGTGATGGAGCAGTCAGAAAGGAGGATGTCTTATGAAATGCCGAGACAGACCAAATCCATAGACTTATAAAGCAAACAAGCTTGGGTGCTTTATATAGCACTATGGTACCGTACCTTGAAAATTTTATAAAACATAACAGGAGGTCATTTATGTTTAGAAGTCTGAAAAAAATCGCTTCTGTCGTAATGGCTACGGCAATGGCTGTGACGACAGCAGTGCCAGGAACAGCGATTGTTGCTAATGCTGAAACAACGACAATAAAGACTCGTGTAAAGAATTCGGATAAGAAGCAGAATACAATTAATGCGGCAGATATGAACAAATTAAGTATCAATACAGAAAATGCAACTGTTACTTATTCTTCTAGCCTTGCTACTGATAATGCAGCAGCTAGATGGGCTAAGAAAGAGATGAAAGACAGCGAAAAACCTAAACTTGGTACCCCGATTGCAGGTAAGTTAGATGCCAGTAAAATCAACGATTCTAATAATGGATATTGGATTAAATATTCCGGTGTAACTCTTGACGGAGCAGAAAAAGGGCAAAAATATGATTTAAAAGTATCTGTGGAACAGGCTCATGGTGCTATCAGCGGAGCGGATGGTCCATATATTGCATTTCATAAAAAAACGCCAGCGAGTATCCGATATAGTGGATATCAGTGGATTGTGGTTACCTACACATTAACGGATGCCGGAAAATCTACTTTAGGTTCTACATGGAAAGGCAATATGACATTTTGGGATATTGACTCCTACCAGGGGTTAGAGATCCGTACTCCGGGACGTGTTACATGGGCTGGATTAAAAAATGCTAGTGCAGCAAAGGATGATACAGCACTTGGATTTAACATGCCAGCAGACCGACTTCCGAGCGGTAGTGTAAAAGATAATACTGTTTATTGCGATTCAAGTAGTGATGCGACAGATGGAGGAACTGGTTCAAACGCTCAGAGATATGCCCTGTATGTACAGGCTCAGTTAACACCAGCTAACAACAAAATGAAAATACGTTATTTTACTGGTGGAAAAGACGGTAAACAGCCAAATGGGGTCTTTTTATCTTTTGATGCTCGTAATAGATCTGGCGATAGTCCTACGATTATTAATTTTCCGTTAACTAAAACAGTTAATGGAAAAACAGATGTTACATTATCAAATTCATCTGACTCATTTGAATACACATTATCTACAACTTGTGGTAATGCTGTCGGAAGCCAAATAAAAAGTTTTATTTGGAAAGATACATTAGAAAGTGTCCTTGAATTTACAGGAAATCCAACTGTAACTAGAGTAAGAGATGGGAAAACCGAGAACGTAACAAGTAATTTTACAATTAAGACAAATGGTCAGATATTAACGGCTACTGCTAATAAACTTACTGATGATGAAATGCGCGGTAAATTTACTCTTCATTTCCATGCAAAAGTAAAAGCGGGAGCTAACCTTTCTAAATATCTTAATGCTGATAAAACAGAAGTTGTTATCCCTAACAAGGGTACGTTAACAACAAAACAGGATAGCGGAACAAAAACTAACACATCTAATACTGTCAATGTCCGTATGAAGATGGCAAAACTCGCTGTGGATAAAGTCGTAGACAAATACGAACATAAAGTTGGCGATAACGTAGTCTTTACGATCACAACAAAGGAAACAGGAAAAACTACAAATGCAGCAAATGTAAATGTAACAGACACCATTCCTTCTGAGTATAAGATCGCCAGCGTAAAAACAGAAGGTATTGAAGCAACCAGTTCTTTTTCTGGACAAAATGTTAAGGTAACAGCCGCTTCCCTTCCAGCAGGAAAAGAATTTAAGACAATCGTCACTTGTTAGAGAGCGGAAACGCAAAAGAAAATTACAATACTGCAAAAGCCACAGCAACAAACGCTATGGGGGCTGCACAGGATGATGCCGAAGCTTATACAAACGGCGGCGAATTATCGATTGATAAAGTCGTAGATAAGTATGAGTACGAAGTAGGTGACACTGCAAACTTTACCGTAAAGGTAAAAAACAATAAAGGTATTGCCAAAAATGTTACAATCGCAGATACACTTCCTGAAGGATTAGAACTTGTTTCTGGTTCTTTAAAGATGAGTGGAGTGCCTGATTCCGTGACAGAACATGTTGCCGGAACAGCAGACCCAACCAATAAATTGAATCCAGAACTTCGTAATGAGACAGCAACATCAAAAGTTACGTCCAATATTGCAGCAGACGGAAACGGATACAAAGCAACTATCTCCGCTCTGCCAAAAGATGCGGAAGTAACGATCACATTTTCTGCTAAGACAACAAAAGCTGGAAATGGTAAAGAAATCGTCAATATTGCTTCTGCAAAAGTAAATAATGCCGATGAAGTAAAAGATGATGCAGAACTTTACATCAATACAGCAGACCTTTCTATCGCAAAGAAATACATCAATGAGTATAAAGCGAAGAAAAAGGATAACCGAGCAGACAACGAATTCCGTGTTTATGAAGAAGAGACAGGAAATGAGTTAGTAAAATATCAGGTAGATGTAACATCAAACGGTGCAGATGGCACAGTAGCAAAAGATGTAGACATCTCTGATATCAGTTTACCAGATGGACTCATCTTAAACTATGATGATATCCAGATTGTAGAGACCACAAAAGATGGAAAAACAGTAACCTTTAAAGCCGCAGGCGGCAAGGGAACAACCATCAAATATCATGTTGCAGGAACAGCGGATGAAACAAATAAGTTAAATCCAGATAAATATAACGAAACCGAAGACCGTACTCCTGAGATTACTCTGGAAAAGAGCGGTAACGGATGGAAGTTGAAAGATACTTATCTTGCCTCCGGCAGCAAACTGACGATCACTTATACTGGTAAAGCAACAGAGATCGTTAATGGTACAGAAGTAAGAAATACAGCAAAGGCAACCGCTTCCAATCTTGAAAAAACAGATGGCAAAGCAAAAACAGTAAAAGCGGATGCTCTTGTATATATCAACAGTCCTCGCCTTGTTATCACAAAGAAAGCGGATAAGGAAAAATATGCGATCGGTGATACAGTTACTTATAAAATCGATGTTACAAACTCCCAGATCGGTACAGTCGCAAGAAACCTTGTAATTGATGATGATATCCAGACAGAAGGTGTCAAACTGCAGAAAGCCAGCATTGTGCTGATGGATGCAGAGGGTAATGTTATTAAGAAAGAATCTTATGACGAAGCCGTTAAGAACAACACCTTTGCATTAAAGACAAAGAGACACCTTGTAAAAGAAGGAAATTATAGCCTCTGGGATCTTGAAGCTGGAAAGAAACCGGAAACACAGAAGACATGGAACCCAGTCGGAGTGACAAAAGAAACAAAGCTGCAGATTGAATACCAGATGGTCATCACAGATAACAAGCTTGCTGGTAAAGAGATCAAGAATGTAGCCAATGCCGTATCTGATGAAGCTTTAAAAGTAACGACAGATGCAACTGTTACACCAAACGGCCCATCTATCACGCCGAATAAAGACTCAGATAAAGCAACGTATTACTTAGGCGAAGAATCACAATATACAATCACAGCCAGACAGAGCCGTGAAAATGTAACTGCTGAAAAGGTTATCATCAAAGACCAGTTCGACCAGAAAGATAACTTTCTTATTAAAGAAGGTTCTTTCCATGTAACATTTAATGGTAATGACATCACAAAAGATGTTAAAATCACATTAAATGAAGCAAAAGATGGATTTACTATCGAAACTGGAAAAGACCTTACAGAAGCAGATACGATCAAAGTAACATATCGTGCGACCCCACAGGCAGCATCCGTTGGAAAAGAGACAACAAACTCTGTTCTTATCTGGGGAAGCAATGCACCACAGGTACTTGCTACAAACAGAGTAAAGACAGAACCTGTTACACCGGAACTTTCTATCACAAAGAAATCCGATAAAAGCGTTTATTCTATTGGAGAGACTGGACACTACACTGTAGTAGTCAGACAGACAAAGAAGAATGCGACAGCAGAAAATGTTGTTATTGCTGATGCCATGCAGGTAGCCGGAACAAAGATCAGCAATGTTAAGATCATGAAAGGTGAGAAAGACATTACTGAAAAAGCAGAGATTTCTGTGAAAGATGGAAGCTATTCCATCAATACAAATGAAAACCTTGCAAAAGATGAAACATTCACAATCACATATGACGCATTATTTGAATCTGATTCCTTAGATGGAAAGAAAGTGAAGAATATTGCCGATGCGAAAGCGGATAATGCAGATGAGGTAAAGGCTGATAATGAAGTAACCCTTCATGCACCAAACCTTACTATCACAAAATCTTCTGATAAGAAGGTTTACAATCTTTCCGAGACTGGACATTATACTGTAAAGGTAGCACAGGATAAGAAAGATGCAGAAGCAATCAATGTAAGGATCAATGATGCACTGCAGGTTAAGGGCGTAAGCATTGTAAAAGATTCTGTTAAGATTGCTGATACTACTGGAAAAGACATCACAAAAGATGTCAAGATTGAGACAAAAGATGATAGCTACTCTATCAACACTGGCAGAAACTTAGCGTATGGTGAATCTTTCACTGTAACTTATGATGTGGTATTTAAGGATGCATCTTTAGCAAATAAAGATATCCCTAACGTAGCTGAAGCTGTTGCAGACAATGCAAAAGCAGAAACAGATAATACCGTTACACCAGTTGATATTGAAGACGGACTTACAGCTATCAAAACGGCAAATCCAGAAAGTGGATCTGTTGTAAATACAGGTAATGAAATCACTTATAACATCACTGTCACAAATACTTCGAAAGAAGATAAGAAGAATGTAATGATCCGTGATATGGTTCCAGAACTTACGGAATATGTATCTGGTGGAACTCTTAAGACTATCAGTGGCAAATCTTATGTTACTTTCTTAGTTGATACTTTAAAGGCAGGAGAGTCTAAGACAGAATCCTTTAAGGTAAAAGTAACAGGAACAGGACTTGCAACAATCAAAAACGTAGCACAGGTAAAAACATCTGATGAGCCAGATAAGCATTGGGAAGATGATGATTTTGTTGATACCAATAAAGTTATCCACACCATCCCATATATCGTAACAGAAGTTGTTCCTGCTCTTTCAATCGAAAAATCATCTGATAAAGAGACATACAGCGTAGGCGATACTGGACACTATACTGTAAAGGTAAGTGAGACAGAAAAAGATGCGGCTGCAAAAGATGTCATCATCAAAGATGCGATTGAAAATAATGCAGCAGATATCTTAACAGATACAATCAAGATCACAGATCCTGATGGAAAAGATATCACAAAAGAAGTAGAAATCAAATCTACAAAGAGCGGCTATACTATTAAGACTGGCAAAGATTTAAGCTATGGTAAGGCATTTACCGTAACTTATGATGTGAAGTTTACAAAAGCGTCTGTTGCTAATGAGAAAGTACGAAATGTAGCAAAAGCTACTGCCGGAAACTTAACAACAACGACAACAAAGGATGTAACTCCGGGAACTTATAAGGATGAAAACGGAAATGCACTCTTTGAGATTGTAAAAGATTCTGACCCAGCAAATGGCAGCACTGTCAATGTGGGGGATGATATCAAATACTCTATCAAAGTAAAGAACACATCCGAAAAAGACATCTCAAATATCCATATCCTTGACGCTGTACCAACCGGCACAACATACAAAGATGGCGGGGATGTAAAAGATATCAACGGTGTATCTTATGTTGCATTTACGATCGATACTTTAAAAGCAGGAGAAGAAAAGACCGTATCCTTTACGGTAACTGTTAATGAAAGTGCTGACAAGCAGGTTGCAAACAAAGCGTTAGTAAAAGTAACTGACAAAGACGATGATACTGATTTAAGCTCCTATCAGGAGACAAATGAGGTAACCCATCCACTGCCATCATGGGTAGAGGATGATAACGAAGTTACTGTGATCGCTCCAAGCTTAACTATCCAGAAAGCATCTGATAAAGATGTTTATCAGGTAGGCGAAACTGGACATTATACAGTAACAGTAGGACAGGATACAGAAAATGCGGTTGCAAAAAATGTTGTTATCAAAGATGCTTTACAGGTAAAAGGTGCTGAGATCCAGACAGCTACAATCAAGATTGTAGATACAAACGGAAAAGACATCACAAATAAAGTAGATAACATCACAAAGGATACATCTGGTTACACGATCGAGACAGGAAGAGACCTTGCCTTTGGCGAGACATTTACTGTGACATATGATGTATTGTTCAAAGATGGCTCTTTAGCAGGACAGGCTGTAAAGAACATCGCAAAAGCAAAAGCGGACAACGCATCTGCAAAAACAGACAACGATGTGACACCGGTTACTGTAGAAGCCGGACTCACTGCATTAAAGAGTGCCGAGCCAGCTTCCGGTACACAGGTTAAAGCCGGAGACGAGATCACATACAATATTGAAGTAACAAATACTTCTAATGAGGAAAAGAAAAACGTCCTCGTTCTGGATGCTGTACCAGACAAAACAACTTATGTTGAAGGTTCTGGCGGTAAATTAGTCGAGATCAGCGGAAAATCTTATGTATCTTTCACTGTTCCAAGCGTAGCAGCTGGAGCGTCAGAGAGCGTTTCCTTTAAAGTAAAGGTAGCTGATACTGTAACAGATGATGATGTGATCACAAATGTTGCACTTGTAAAGAAAGCAGATAAGGAGAATCCAAAAGATCCTTCTTCATGGACACCTGATAGCTTCGTACCAACAAACGAAGTAAAACACCCAACATCTGATTGGGTAGAGACAGAAAAAGAAGTCACAGTAGATGGTCCGGAAATGGCTATCGAAAAGACATCTGACAAAATCGTTTATGGTGTTGGCGAAACAGGTCACTATACTGTAAAACTCAGCCAGACAAAAGAAAATGCTGAAGCAAAGAATGTCATCATTGAAGATGCCTTACAGACAGAAGGTGCTGAAATTCTTTCTGATACGATCAAAGTATTGGATACAAAGGGTACAGACATCACAAAATCTGTCCAGATCGCAACTACAAAAACATCATACACTATTAAAACTGGTATGAATCTTGCAAAAGATGAATCCTTTACTGTTAATTACGACGTTAAGTTCACTTCCAAGTCCCTTGTAGGCAAGAAAGTGAAAAATATCGCAATTGGTAAAGCAGATACTGGTGAAGTAACAACTGACCATGAAGTTGACGTTGATAAGGGTACGAACCCTCGTTTAGTAGTGAAAAAGACATCTGATAAAGATTCTTACAAAGTAGGCGGGCAGGGACAGTACACTATCACTGTAACAAACGACCGTAAAGGTACTGTTGCAAAGAATGTAGTCATCAAAGATGCCTTACAGACAACGGGAACTGTCATTGATGAAAAGAGCATTAAGGTTACTGGTCCAGATGGAAAAGAAATCAAAAAAGCTACGATCAAGATGACAAAGAACGGATTTACCGTTAAGACAAAATCCAACTTAGAGGGTGAAAAATCCATGAAAGTAACTTATAAAGTAACTTTCAAAGATGCATCCCTTGCTGGAAAGAATGTAAAGAACGTGGCAACGGCAACTTCCGATAATACAAAGCCAGGAAAATCCACGAAGACTGTCAAAGTTACAAAAGCTACTCCGAAGAAATCCACACCAAAGAAATCTTCCGGAAAGAGCAGTGGAAACAGTGGCAGCGGAACTTCCTCCAATGGTGGAAGCAATGGCACATCAAAGACTGTTAAGACAAGCGATATCATTTTTATGGCATTGATTGGAGCAGCGGTTGTATTTTGTGTCAGCGGCGTTGTATATGTCATTAAGAAGAGAAAAAGAATCTAACATTTAGATTTATTTTTTACACCTGCGGGAAACCGCAGGTGTTTTTTTTCATCAAGGATATCCGGTACTATACACTTGCTTCTAAAGCGGCAAAAGAAGCCGCTTCTAAAAGTAAAGTGGATATATCTAATGTGTTTGCCCAGATTGAAAGATTGGCATCCGATGCAGAAAGAGAACGACAGAATATGCAGTCTTTGCGCGAATCTTGGCGCAAAGAAAAAGAACGGAACGAAAAGCTAGAGAAAGAAATCATTCAGCTTAAAAAAAAGAATAAAAAACTAATGAAGCAATTGGAAGAATACAAAGAATTGCAGGTAAAGCAACAACAGCCAGAATATCCAGAACGATAGCTTTCTTATAAAAATTAAAAAATACATATTAAATAAGGAACAAAAAATATTTTTGTTCCCTCATTTTTTTAATCCTTTCTTAAAGCCCCGGTCTTGTACCGGGGTTTTTATTGTTGGTTTTGGAAGACAGAATCAAGGCTGAGAGTGCAAAAGAAATTGCCGCTACACAAAATCTGGAACAGGCAGCTAGGAATATTGGAATTTCCCAGACACGCTTGAAAAGAATCCTTGACAGAAAAGAAGAAGGAAAACTTGATATTGATACATTAAGGGCAGTCTGCCAGACGTTAAACATTCCAGTCGAATATATCAGCCAATAAGGAGGAAAAACAAAATGGGAACAACACAAATACAAAACATTGATATTCTGTTTGGGACAATAATCTTATTTGGTTTTATCATCTTATTTGCCATGGCATTCGGATTTGTTTGGTTACAAGACCGTATATATGATAAATGTCGAGAAATGAGGAACGAGATAAGAGAAACTAATAATAAGATATTTAAAGAGAACCTAGAAACAAGGAACAAAATATTTGCCGAGAGTCAGGAGATAAAGAAAGAAATAAGAGAAACTGATAATAAAATATATACTGAGAGTCGGGAGATAAAGGATGAGATAATAAAAACAAAATGGAATTAATTCATAATCGTTCTTTTGGAATCGAATTCTTTTTTATCGCGTTACAAGAAAGTCTGTTTTCAGGCTTTCTTTTTTCTTACAAAAATTCTTCTCACAAGACGACTTGCTATGATTTGAGTGTATCTGGAACACACATATACCTGTGATAAATTTTCACACAACTTAGGTTTGTTATGTGAAGAAATATCACTTATATATCTATGAAGAAAGTCCACAGATATATGTGTGTTTTTCAGACACACAACTTCTACATATTAATAAAGGAAATTATTGCAAGAAAAAAAAGGAGCAATTATGGTACCTACAAATCTTTATAGAACTCGTCACGAATTTTTTAATATCCCAATGCAGCTTCCGAAAGCCCCTAAATTTATCGTTGGTCTGGACGCAGGCTATTCCGGGATGAAGGTGTGGTATGAAAGAGGGTATTTCTGTTTTCCATCATTTGTAAAAGAACTGACAGATGAAAGCCTGAACCTGTTTGATGAAAAGGATATCCTGTACCGGGACAATGATACTGGAAAAACATATATGCTGGGTTACACTGCACAGGAAATGGTTGAAAGTGGAGATACGAACGAAACAGACTCTGAGACTTATGATCGAAAAAGATATTGGAATCCAAAGTTTCAGATCTTATGCAAGGCAGCGATTGGGCTCGCTATTATGTCAAGAGAGAAAGAAGATAAACGTCCTATTTTCTTGGAAACAGGACTTCCGGCTTCTTACCTTAAAGCAGACTCCTCTGCAATGAAAGAATCATTGACAAAACCATTTAACTTTTCTTTAAAAAAAGGAAATAAACCATGGGTAAATATTAATCTACAGATTACTTCTGAAAATATCCATCTCATGGCGCAGCCAGCAGGGGCTTTATATTCAGCTTTGATTGGAAAAGATGCAAAATACAGTGCAGATACTAAAAAACTTCTCTTCGGAAAAACGTTAGTTGCTGATTTTGGGGGCGGTACAGCTGATTTTTATGGTATTAAAAACCGAAGGATCGTTTGTTGTGAGTCACTTTTAAATATTGGAAGTGGTGAGATTTTAAAACGTGTTTCCAAACTTATCATGGACGAATATGGCGAGGATATCCGTAGTCAGGCATTACAGCATAATCTTGAGACAGGGTATATCATTTGCCTGAATGAAGAAACAATGGAACAGGAGAGTAAACCGATTGGGGAATTGGTGAAACAGGCAAGCCATGAAGTATTCCTTGAGGCTATGATGCGTTCACGTTCAATCACGAATACGTTCCGTGATTATGAAACACTGATCGTTGCCGGAGGAACTGGAGAAGCATGGTTTGAGGATATCCAGCAGTATTTAGCTGGCATGAAAACATTACAGATCTTACCAAGCAATATAAATGCTACAGATGTCCCATTTCTTTACTCTGTTGCAAGAGGATATTATCAGTTTAGATATATGTCTATGGCTAAATAAGGGGAGGTGTATATATGTCAAGGTCGTTTGCAATCCGATTTTATACAAAGCATGATATCGATCTTTTGACTTTATATTACCGCAATGTAGATGTGGCGAACGTAATGCATCAAGTTTTGGTTGCTTTTATAAAGGGAGAGGAATTTCTCCTTTCCCTGCCAAATCCATCCGAAGATGATTTTCAACCCCAAAGTACGCATGGCGCGAAGGTGGAGTATAGATTGTTTTTAGATGAAGAGGATGCTACTGACAGGCAAATTATTGAGATGATCGATAAAATCAATCCTGGAGCATGGAATAATTTTTTCAAAAGTCTGTTACGTCTTTATTTATGGAGACCTATTGCTGAAAATTTTCTTAATAACAAAGAAGATTATCTGTATTTTACAGAAAAGTTATATCCTTTTACAAAGGATAAATGCAAAATGATGCTGATAACACGAAAAAAGCCTGCAAAAAGGAGGAAAAAGATGGTCAAAAAGCGTACAACCTCCATTCCCTCTCCTGAAACATCTTATATCCCTCCGAAAATAGAAAAAACAGAAGCGGAACCGATTGATCTTATGCCAGAGGCAGTCATAAAACAGAGTTTGCCAGAATCTGCGCCTATATCTCCTCCTATACCTGAGTCAGAATATTCCATGTATCCCAAAAAAGAACAACAGGAAGAACCAGAAAAAGAAAATACGTTTTATTTTGAGAAAGCTCCAGACG
>ERZ791899.2327-NODE-2327-length-11591-cov-3.206571_pt1 | contig 11591 bp, 8 predicted proteins | sample MGYA00510151_ERZ791899 | MGnify/ENA primary metagenome ERZ791899 (study PRJEB30046, sample SAMN00792118) | human gut metagenome | study: EMG produced TPA metagenomics assembly of the A metagenome-wide association study of gut microbiota in type 2...
GATCTGTCCTTCCACGATCTTTGCTCCGATCTGCTGGTCTCCTCCGAGAGGACCGCTGCAGTATCCTTTCACAGGAAGTCCCGTACGCTCTGAGATCAGTTTTGCCGTTGTTCCTGTTCCGCACAGAAAATGTCCTTTCAAAATCTCTTTATTTCTGTCACACCAGTCTACAAGTTCTTTCTTTTTTCCATCATGAGCAACCAGCGCAATGTGCTTTGCCTTGCCGATTTCCATGGTCACAAAATTATCATTCAGCATCTTTTTTCCTCCTGTCTTTTACCTTCACTGTGCAGCTTCATCCGTCTACGCCATCTGTTCCATGGAATCAAAACGGATGGCTGCGATCAGACCGATTATCACAGTTACTATCATACTATAAATCAGAGCGATTGGAAAGACTAAATCCATACTTATAAAGATTCCTGCCAACGCTGCGACCATCACCCCGATTCCCAGCACGAACATCTGGAAAAAAGCTCTCACCACATCCTGTCCGGTACGTCCAAGCACATCTCCCACCACGCACTGTGCCAGCACCTTACTGTACATCCGGTTCGCCTGAAGTATCGTGTAGATCAGGATCCCCAGGATTACTTCCAGCACATTTACCTTCCACAAGATTCCGATGGGCACACAGAGTAAAACTCCATCTACAAATGCTTTCACATGCTCCATCAGTGTCGAGTACCACAGCTTTTTCACCGGACTATCCGGAATCAGATAAAGATAGGGTGTTTTAATCTCAGTCTCCCACTTTCCAAGATATCCGCTGAAGATCAGAGTCATATACGCCAGAATTCCAAGCAGAAAAATCTGAGGAATCCCGCTTTCCTGTGCTGTCTCTCGCATCGCAAATGCCATAACGATGCCTATCCCGAGATTCAAAAGTGTCATTTTCGAGAAAATAAACGTTCTTTCTTTTCGATATTCCAAAAGCTGGCGGTAAAAGATTGCCTTTGCTCCGACTGCCTGATAACGGACTGTCATATGGCGGAATTTTTTCTTCTTCTCCTCCAGCCCCATGACCATTTCGCCGTTTTTCTTCCGCTTGATCATTTCTGCATAGGTATCTGCAAATTTTGCCGCGTCCTCATAATAATCTCCATTACACGGCATCCGGTATGCCAGGATCACAAGCAGGATCGTCGTCAGAAGGTACAGAACCATCCCTGCAGCATTGAGCAGATCCGGACTTAAAAGAATCAGATGAAATGCAGAAATCTCCCATCCAATAATTGGAATCATCCGCAGGATCGGCCAGTCAAAAAATGCAGAAACTGCTGCAAAAGATACGCCTTTTTTCCAGAAATACAGAACGATCAGTCCTGTAACCATAAGCAGAAACACCTTGATCCCACGGCCGATCCACTCTCTTGCCTTCTCCGAAATCCGTTCACTGGAATACAGGCAGACCATCAGGCTGATCTCCAATGCCAGATTACAGATACAGATTCCCGCAAACAGCAGAATTCTCCACGGACTGACATCAAAAACTGTAATTCCTGCGATAATAAATATCAGAAAGAACACCACACTGCTCAGATAATTCATCCAGGCTCCATGGATTAGCACGACCTTTGGATCCACAGGCGCATTGAAGATAAAATGTGCATGTGCCGGGCGGAAGAGAATTCCTTTTCTGGATGCATATGACATAAAATTCAGCAAAAACAGATACAACGACCAGACTGTCAGAATGATCACCATTCCTTTTGCACTGTCAAACTTCATCTGCACTGCTAATTCTGCCAGCATCACAGCCAGAAAAACAGCATATGCCGCACAGGCTAACACAACCAGAAGTGTGAGCGGCTTTTTCACTGCTTTTTTCAAATTGTTGATCATACTTCGTTTTGTCAGATACAATAGCGCTCTCACGATTTCTCACCACCTGTCATTTCAAAGAACAGCGCATCCAGATCCTTGTCTCCCACCTCATCCTTCCGGTAAGAACCAATGATCTTACTCTTCTCCATCACAAACATCATATCCCACAGCTCTTCTACCATCTCCAGCATATGCGTGCTAATCAGTACTGTAACTCCGAGAGCTTTTTGTTCCAGCACGACCTCCTTAAGCTCTTTGATCGCTTTTGGATCCAGCCCCACCATCGGTTCATCCAGAAGCAGCACTTTCGGCCTGATGGCAAGCGCACAGCAGATACTCACCTTCTGCATCATTCCTTTGGACAGCTCATTTCCCAGTTTATCCTGCTTGTCATCCAGGTCAAACCGGGCAAGCAGCGCTTCCACCTCTTCATCCGTAATCCCGCTGTTGTAAGCTTTTCTCATGTATTCGATGTGTTCTCTGACGCTGAGTGCATCAAACATGGCAGGCATCTCCGGAACATAGGCAAACTGTCTCTTTGCCTCCACACTTCTGGCAGGAAGTCCCTGAATTCCGATCCGCCCCTGATACCGAAGCAGACCTGCGATACTTTTGATGATCGTCGATTTTCCGGCTCCGTTTGGTCCCAGAAGGATCCCGACTGTACCATCCGGTACAAAAAAACTGACCTCATCCACCGCCAGAGACTTTCCATAGGATTTACTTAATTTCTGAACTTCCAGCATATCATTTCCTCCATCGTGTTTTACACAGCTCACAGCCTGTCTGTGCAGACACAGCAGCTGTCTGACGGGTCTATCATTACTGGTCACACCAATTACGGCTTATCACGCAAAAAAGATTCCCGTTCATTGTACTGTTGATTTGATACAATAATACGAAAATCTTTTCTGTTTGTCAACTCTTTATTCGTCTGCTTTTTCCTGTGTATACAATTTGAACAATGCCTGTGTTCCCTCGTCTCCAAGACCTTCTGCCTGCAGCTCTTCATACTCTGCCAGCACCTGACTTAAGACATTGAGATCCAGACCGCTTATATTGGATTCGATCAGCGCCAGTTTCATATCTTTGATAAAATGCTTCATAAAGAAGCCCGGGCGGTAATCTCCTTCCAGAATCTTCGGTCCGAACAGATCCAGCTGACGGCTTCCTGCCGCACCTGTAGACACAGAATGAAGCACTGTCTGCAGATCCAAACCTTTCGCCTGTGCATAAGCAAGTGCTTCACATACTCCGGAGAGCGCGCCTGCGATCATGATCTGATTCGCCAGCTTACAGTGCTGTCCGCATCCTGCTGCTCCCTGGTAGTTAATATTGGTTCCCATTGCTTCAAACAGAGGCATACATGCTTCAAAATCTTCTTTGTCTCCACCCACAAGGATAGAAAGTGTTCCTGCCTTTGCACCGGTATCTCCTCCGGTTACCGGGGCATCCAGAACATGAAATCCCCGCTTATTCCCCTCTTCATAAATCTTTTGGGCAATCTGCGGACTGGTGGTTGTCATATCGATCAGATACGCACCTTCTTTTGCGCTGTCCAGAATATTCCCTTGATCGAAATACACTTCTTCCACGTCCTGCGGAAATCCCACAATGGTGATCACTGCCTCACAGTCTTTCACGCAGTCTGCAATGCTGTCATGAAAAGTCACACCCTCTGCGATCACATCTTCTACCTTTGCTTTTGTTCTTGCATAAATGTGCAGATCAAAACCTGCCTTTTTCAAATTCCGCACCATGGATTTTCCCATGATCCCGACTCCGATAAACCCGATCTTTTTCATTTTATTTTCCCTCACTATTGTTTTTCTACAACTTCACCCTGTTTTTTATAAATGCTTTTCGCCGGTACAAATCCTCTCACAGAAGAAAGCGGATAAATGTTCGTATGGCTTCCCACAACGGTTCCCGGATTTAAGACACTTCCGCATCCCACTTCTACTTCATCGCCAAGCATAGCTCCGAATTTTTTCAATCCGGTCTCGATTTCACCTTCCGGTGTTTTTACAATTACCAGCTTCTTGTCTGACTTCACATTGGATGTAATAGATGCAGCACCCATATGCGATTTGTATCCGAGAATTGAGTCTCCCACATAATTGTAATGCGGAACCTGCACTTTATTGAACAGGATCACATTCTTCAGTTCTGTCGAATTTCCGACTACTGCCCCTTCTCCCACGATCGCATTGCCACGGATAAACGCGCAATGTCTGACCTCTGCTTCTTTTCCGATGATCGCCGGTCCCGTAATGGATGCGCTTTTTGCTACTTTCGCTGTTTTGGCGATCCAGATATTCTCTCCCTGTTTTTCATACTCCTCTTCGCTGAGTGTATTTCCCAGTTCCACAATAAATCGGGAGATTTTCGGAAGCACTTCCCACGGATAGGTCACTCCCTCAAAAATATCTTTTGCAATTGTCTCATCCAATGTATAAAGTTCTTTTACTGTCAGTTCTTTCATAAATTAACTCTCTCCTTTTTAATTCTCTTTTTTGCGCGATGTCCGGTTTGACGATACCGGTTTTTTATAATATTTTGCAGCCGCATCGTAAAATCCTTTCAGCTGATATTGATTGTTCAGCCGCTTTACGCCTTCTGTCCTGCTGATAATGAAATGATCCAGCTTCTGCATATACTCATCCGGAGTGATCTCTCCGTCTGCCACATACGTCAGCCCTTTCTCCCAGCTGGCCGTCAGTTCCGGATTCAAAAGCGAACGAATGGACTGGTTCACCACATCATACACCATCTCTCCCTGAAGAGTCGGAGTGATGATCTGGGTCTTCTTATTCAGGCTCAGATATTTGATATGGATCAGCTTTTTCAGAATTTCCGCTCTGGTGGCACTGGTTCCGATACCGCTTCCCTTGATCTGGGCACGCAGCTCTTCATCCTCAATCAACTGCCCCGCGTTTTCCATTGCAAGGATCATGGATCCGGAATTGTAGCGCTTCGGCGGAGAAGTCTCTCCTTCCTTCACATCCAGCGCACAAACCGGCAGGACTGCCCCCTTTTTCAGATTCTGCACCACCTGGAAAAATTGTGGATCCATACTCTGTTCTCCTGCATTTTGCGGAATTCCCGCTACTTTCAGATACCCTTCTTCTGCCAGAACCTTAAAATTCGAGAAAAAGCTCTCCTCCCGTATCTTTACAGTCACCGCTACTTTCTGATATACAGCGGGCGGATAAAAAATACTCAAAAACCGTTTTACAACACAGTCATACACATTCCTTGCCGCCTGGGAGACCGACGAAAGTGCCGAAAGTCCCTGTCCAGTCGGAATGATCGCATAATGATCGGTAATCTGTTTATCATTGACATAACGGGTCTTTACCAGGTTCTTATACGTTCCCATAGCCGCGATTTCTTTTAAATATACTGCCACGGACCCGTATTTTGACAGCCCGTTCAGATTTTTACTGATTTCCTTTGCAACAGCAGTAGACAACACTCTGGCATCTGTTCTCGGATAGGTCACCAGCTTCTTTTCGTATAATTCCTGCACGATCCGCAGTGTCTCATCCGGACTGATCTTAAACCGCTTGGAACAATCATTCTGCAGTTCCGCAAGATTATAAAGAAGCTTCTCTTTCTTCTTTTCGATCGCCGCTATCTGTCCTGTGACAGGCTCTTTCTCCTTCAGATATGCGATCAGCTCCTGCGCCTTTTCTTTTTGTTTGAATCCATTCTCTTTGTATAGGTCAAACGATTCGAAATAGCGGGAGCCTTTGACCGCTTTCCATTCTCCCTCAAATGTTTTTCCCTCAGCTTCCAGAGTCGCAAGCACACGATAAAATGGTGTTTTTACAAATTCACGGATTTCCCGCTCTCTTCGCACTACCATCCCCAGCACGCAGGTCATCACCCGTCCCACTGAGACTACCGCATACTTTGTCTTCAAATATCCGGAAATACTGTTTCCGTATTTTAATGTCAGAAGTCTGGAAAAATTAATCCCCATCAGATAGTCCTCTTTTGCGCGGAGATAGGCCGAAGCGCTCAGATTATCATACTCTGATAAGTCCTTTGCCTGCCGGATCCCGCGAAGAATCTCCTCCTCCGTCTGCGAATCGATCCAGACCCGTTTTCTTTGTTTTCCTGTCACATGTGCTTCCTGCTCCACCAGCCGGTAGATATACTCTCCTTCCCGTCCGGAGTCGGTACACACGTAGATCGTGTCCACATCCTGTCTGTTTAAAAGGAAGCTGACGATCTGGAACTGCTTTGCCACTCCCGGGATCACTTCATACTGAAACTCCTGCGGAAGAAACGGCAGTGTGTTCAAACTCCATTTTTTCAGTGCCGGATCATACACTTCCGGATAACTCATGGTCACTAAATGTCCCACACACCAGGTTACGATGGCTTCTTCTGATTCCAGATACCCGTCCTTTCGCTTTGCATTTAATTTTAAAGCCTTTGCAAACTCCTGCGCCACACTTGGCTTTTCTGCGATATATACTGCTTTCCCCATTCTTATTTATACAATCATCTTTCTGTTTATTCTATTCTTTCTGAAACAACCGTCTCATCTTCTGAAGAAACGTCTGTTTCTGTGGTTTCTTCTCCACTCGTTTTGCCATCAGTGCTTCTTTCATGAAGATTTCCTGTGAATTGATGGCTTTTCCTTCTACCTTCTTTTTGCGGTAGGTTCCGTCACTTGTCATCGCTCTTGCTTTGACATTATCTGCAAGCATTACATGCAGGTTTCTCACCAGCCGTTTTTTGATCTCCTCGTTGAGAATCGGACATGCCACTTCCACCCGTTTCTCCGTGTTTCTGGTCATCATATCCGCAGAACCGATGTACACTTTCTGCTCTGCTCCCGTGCCGAACACAAACACTCTCGGGTGTTCCAGATAGCGGCCTACAATACTGGTCACAGTCAGATTCTCTGTCTCTTCTGCAATTCCCGGCAGAATACAGCAGATTCCACGCACGATCAGATCCACCTTCACACCTGCTCTGGAAGCCTCTGCCACCTTCCGGATAAAATCCATATCCGTCACAGAATTCATCTTCATCACAATCCGTCCCTGTTCGCCCCTTTGAATCTCTTCATCCATCAACGCCAGAACCTTCTGCTTCAAACTGGTCGGAGATACGATCAGATTCTTATAGGTTCCATCCAGATTCCCAATGGACATATTCTTAAAAAATACTGCTGCATCCTCTCCGATCGACTGATTCGCAGTCATCAGCGAATAATCCGTGTACAATTTTGCGGTCTTCTCATTGTAATTTCCGGTTCCGATCTGTGTGATATATTTGATCTCATTTTTACTGCGGTATGTAATCAGACAAATTTTGGAATGTACTTTATATCCGTCAAACCCATAAAGTACCCTGCAGCCGGCCTCTTCCATCCGTTCTGACCATTCAATATTATTCTGCTCATCAAACCGGGCCCGCAGCTCGATCAGAGCGGTCACTTCTTTTCCATTTTCTGCCGCTGCACACAGATATTCTACCAGTCTTGTCTTTTTGGCAAGACGATAGATCGTAATCTTAATGGTCATCACATCCGGATCTGTGGATGCCTCTTTGATCAGCTTCAAAAACGGATCCATGCTTTCATATGGATAGGACAGAAGAATGTCCCGTTTCTTTACCTGAGCCATCACGCTTCCTTCTCCCACCTGTGCGGCAGGCTGTGGAGCAAATGGTACATCAACCAATGATCGTTTCATGGAAACAGGTACTTTATCCATAATTGAAAAGATATAATCCAGTTTCATCGGAATTTTCGTTCTAAAAATGCAGGCAGGCGTAATTTTGAATTTCTCACAGAGATATTTCTCTGTCTCTTTATTCAGCGGATTGGCCACTTCCAGACGTACCACTGCCATTCTTCTGCGCTTATTCAATGTCTCCTTCATTATATAGCGAAAGTCTTCATTGTCCGCATAGTTCTCATCGTCAGGAGAAATGTCCGCATTTCTTGTGACACGGATGTATGTGATATCCGATACCTGATACTGTTCAAACACAAGATCCAGATACTCCATGATCACTTTTTCCATCCGGATATAACGAATGTCATGTCCCGGCAGATAAATCACATCTGAAATAAACTGAGGAACAGGAACGATCCCCATCATTTTTTTCTCTTCAAAACGAAGCGTTGCGATCACATACAGTTCTTTATTGAGCAAATGTGGAAACGGATGATTTGCGTCTACGATCTGTGGGGAAAGCAGTGGAAGCACCTGTTCTTTGAAATAATGTTTGACATACTTTTTTTCCTGTGCCTCCAGCTCTTTGAAATCCAGCCCACAGACCCCGTATGGATGCAGCTGTTTTTTTATCTCCGCATACGTCTTATCCCGCTCTTTATAAAGCGGGGCCACTGCCTCATAAATCTTATCTAACTGTTCTTTCGGAGTCATCCCCGATCTGCTGTCTAATGTCTTGCTGTCCACAGATGCCATATCGTAGAGACTTCCTACCCGAATCATAAAAAACTCATCCAGGTTACTGGTGAAGATCGATACAAATTTCATCCTCTCCAGAAGCGGAACACTTTCATCTTGCGCTTCTTCCAGCACTCTCTGATTAAAGCGCAGCCACGATAATTCCCTGTTCTGTGTGTAATTCAAAATTTCTTTTTTCATATGTTTCTCCTTCTGCCGGTTTCACATGAATACTCCACATTGTATCATGTTTTCCATGCAAAATATACCTATTTTTCGAGATACTCCATGAGACGGTCATACTCTCTTTCCATCAGATCATATCCGTGATGATAAAATGCCATCAGATGCTCCTGACTTCTCTCCAGTCTGGACACCGGCTTTACCTGCGGCCGGATCACAAAAATCTTTCCTTCTCTCTCCAGATTCTCCAGCTCATTCAGCGTCCGGTTGTAATACGGTGCACGCCGCAAAAGAGTCCGCAGAAGATTCGGATAAGATCTGTAGGCTCTGCGATACATCTTTTCCACCGCTTTTGAAACCGCCTTCTTGCGATATCCCCGATTTCTTGTCAGAACAACGATGATCTTCTCATTTCCAATATCCATCGCTCTCCGAATCGGAATAGAATCCGCAAGTCCTCCATCCAGATACGGGATCCCATCGATATTTACAATCGGACAAAGCAGCGGCATACTGGAGGATGCCCGGCAGATTTTCATCAGCCTGTCGGGATCTTGCGCCTCATCCATGTACTCCGCTTTTCCCGTCACACAGTTTGTCGTGACCAGCTCACAGTTCATCTCTGATCGAAAATAGGTGTCAAAATCAAAGGGATAAATCTGTTTTGGATAAATATCAAAAATCATATCCATATTCATCAGACTTTTTTCTTTTATAAATTTACGCACCCCGTAATAATAGGACAGATTCTTATCTGTGGGGATCATACAGTCTCTTGTCCGTCCGGGCTGCCTTGACACATAGTCCACCGCATTGCAGGCTCCTGCCGAAACACCGATCACATGAGAAGTGTAAAACTCCTGCTCCATCAGATAATCCAGTACTCCCGATGTAAATACGCCTCTTGTTGCTCCGCCTTCTAATACCAAAGTTGCTTTTTGCATATCCATCCCTCACTTTCTTTGTTCCATTATATACTTTTTCCACTTTTTCGCAAACTCCTAATCCTGTTAAATTTTTGCAAAAACACAATATTTCTTTGTTTATTTCATAGAAAGCATACTCCTGACCTTGCCATGTCGTGGGTTCTCATGTTAAGATAAGCGTTGGAATTATTACTTTATATAATAAATAAGGAGTAAAAAATATGATTAGTGCAAACAATGTCACTCTGCGCGTCGGGAAAAAAGCGCTGTTTGAAGATGTCAATATTAAATTTACCGAAGGCAACTGTTATGGTATGATCGGAGCCAACGGTGCCGGAAAATCTACTTTTTTAAAGATTTTGTCCGGACAGATCGAGCCTACCAAAGGGGAAGTAAACATCACTCCCGGAGAGCGTCTTTCTTTCCTGCAGCAGGATCACTACAAATACGATGAATATCTGGTACTGGACACCGTCATCATGGGGAATGCACGTCTGTACGAGATCATGAAAGAAAAAGAAGTCATCTATGCAAAAGAAGATTTCACAGATGAGGACGGAATCAAAGCAAGTGAGCTGGAAGCAGAATTCGCAACCATGAACGGCTGGGAAGCAGAATCTGACGCTGCAACTCTGCTCAACGGACTCGGCATTGAGACAGACCTCCACTACAAATACATGAAAGACTTAAAGGGTGCAGAAAAGGTAAAGGTTCTTCTTGCTCAGGCTTTGTTCGGTAATCCTGACATCCTGCTTCTTGACGAGCCGACCAACCACCTGGATCTGGATGCGATCGCATGGCTGGAAGAGTTCCTGATCAACTTTGAGAACACAGTCATTGTGGTATCCCATGACCGTTACTTCTTAAACAAGGTCTGCACACAGATCGCGGATATCGACTATGGAAAGATCCAGCTCTATGCCGGAAACTACGACTTCTGGTATGAATCCAGCCAGCTTCTGATCCGTCAGATGAAAGAAGCCAACAAAAAGAAAGAAGAAAAGATCAAAGAGCTGCAGGACTTTATTTCCCGGTTCAGCGCCAATGCTTCCAAATCCAAACAGGCAACATCCAGAAAACGTGCCCTGGAAAAAATTGAACTGGATGAGATCAAACCATCCAGCCGTAAATACCCTTACATTGATTTCCGTCCAAACCGTGACATCGGAAACGAAGTGCTGACCGTGGAAGGACTTTCCAAAACCATCGACGGAGTCAAGATTCTGGACAACCTGACATTTACACTGAACCACGATGACAAGGTTGCATTTGTAGGCGGAAATGAGCTTGCAAAAACAGTTCTGTTCAAAATCCTGATCGGTGAGATGGAACCGGATGAAGGTACTTACAAATGGGGAATCACGACTTCACAGGCTTACTTCCCGAAAGACTTCGGCGGAGAGTTCGATAACGATTACACCATCACAGAATGGCTGACACAGTACTCTGAAAACAAGGATGCCACCTATGTGCGGGGGTTCCTCGGAAGAATGCTCTTCTCCGGAGAAGATGGTGTGAAGAGATTAAAAGTCCTCTCCGGTGGTGAGAAGGTACGCTGCCTGCTCTCCAAGATGATGATTTCCGGCGCAAATGTTCTGTTATTAGATGAACCTACCAACCATCTGGATATGGAATCCATCACTGCGCTCAATAACGGTATGATCAAATTCCCGGGAGTACTCTTATTTACTTCCCGTGACCACCAGATCGTGCAGACGACTGCAAATCGTATCATGGAGATCGTACCGGGCGGAAAACTGATCGATAAGATCACAACTTATGACGAATATCTCGAAAGCGATGAGATGGCAAGAAAGCGCCAGACTTACACTGTCGAGACAGAAGAGGAAGATTAGAACATTAAAAATACGGAAAGAATCCCCGGATGTTGGGTTCTTTCCGTATTTTTGTTTTAATAATATAGTTTATCTTCTTCGATAATTTTGGGGATGCCCCCCTCTACTTCCACAATCGTCACCGCACAGTTCTTTGGCACTCCCATCTGCCAGAATTTTGCCGGACTCCATTCATTTTTGATACAGTTTTTCATTGCCGTGACTGCAGCACCATGCGTAGAAAGCAAAATCATCTTATCCTGCAATTCTGGATTTTGATATAACGCTTTCAGAAAGCCGTCCACTCTCTCCATCAACTGTCCAACGGACTCACCCTCTCCCTTTGGGATGTAATTTGCAGTATCATCAAAGAACTTCAC
>ERZ791899.2329-NODE-2329-length-11565-cov-3.844222_pt1 | contig 11565 bp, 9 predicted proteins | sample MGYA00510151_ERZ791899 | MGnify/ENA primary metagenome ERZ791899 (study PRJEB30046, sample SAMN00792118) | human gut metagenome | study: EMG produced TPA metagenomics assembly of the A metagenome-wide association study of gut microbiota in type 2...
TGGGATGACAACGGTGTATTCAACTTCGAGGGCGGCTGCTACGCGAAGGTTATCAACCTGGATAAAGAGTCTGAGCCAGATATCTACAACGCTATCAGACGTGATGCACTGCTTGAGAACGTTACCCTGGATGAGAACGGCAAGATCGATTTCGCTGATAAGAGCGTAACCGAGAACACCCGTGTATCCTACCCGATCGATCATATTCAGAATATTGTACGTCCGGTATCCTCTGCACCGGCAGCTAAGAACGTTATCTTCCTGTCTGCAGACGCATTCGGAGTACTTCCGCCGGTATCTATCCTGACACCGGAGCAGACACAGTACTACTTCTTATCCGGATTTACAGCAAAACTGGCTGGTACCGAGCGCGGCATTACCGAGCCGACCCCGACCTTCTCCGCTTGCTTCGGACAGGCTTTCCTGGAGCTGCATCCGACCAAATACGCAGAAGAGCTGGTTAAGAGAATGGAGAAGAGCGGAGCAAAAGCTTACCTCGTAAATACAGGCTGGAACGGAACCGGCAAACGTATCTCCATCAAAGATACCCGTGGTATCATCGATGCTATCTTAAACGGCGATATCCAGAAAGCTCCGACCAAGAAAATCCCGTACTTCAACTTCGAAGTACCGACCGAGCTTCCGGGCGTAGATCCGGCTATCCTGGATACCCGCGATACCTATGCAAACGAGGCTGAGTGGGAAGAGAAAGCAAAAGATCTGGCAAGCCGTTTCATCAAGAACTTCGCTAAATACGAAGGAAACGAAGCTGGCAAGGCTCTGGTAAAGGCTGGTCCGCAGTTATAATGCCAGAAATAAATGGTAAATAAATCCAAGAGGTAAACCTGGTGAGATAGAAAACCTCCAGTTTGTTTGGATGAGAAATGTGATTCTCATTCGAATGGACTGGAGGTTTTTTGTTTCATAGGAAATACGTCCTATGAAACCAAAAATGCTCCGCGAGGATGCACACTCGCGCGAAGCAGAAACATGTCGCAAGCGACCGCGCGAGACGCCCGGATGTGCCAAGGCACATTTTTTATTGCTGCTGCAAAACACATGTTTGGATTTGAGTATTTCGTGAAGCTGATGGTTATGCTATAATAGAAGCACTTAGTGAGTTTTTAACTGGATTTTCATGTGTACGCTCGGAATCTTTCTGTGCTTGATTTTGTGAGATGATTTTTTACCAGTGGCGCTCAAATTTTAAATTCATAGAGAAGGGAGGAGCCTGCCATGCAGAAAACAGTTTCCAGGCGCGCGTACATTGCCATTGATTTAAAATCGTTCTACGCATCGGTCGAGTGCATCGAGCGAGGTCTGGATCCGTTGACGACGAATCTGGTCGTGGCGAATCCATCGCGGACGGAGAAAACGATCTGTCTGGCGGTATCGCCGCCGCTGAAATCCTATGGTGTGCCGGGGCGTCCCAGGTTATTTGAGGTGATTCAGCGGATTAGGGAAGTCAATGAGGAACGCCGCAGACGGGCGCCGGGACGCCAGTTCCGGGATAAATCGTGGAGAAATGAAGAATTAAAGGTGGATCCATCGCTGGCGGTCAGCTATCTGGTTGCGCCGCCGAGAATGGCGCACTATATGAAATGGAGCACGCAGATCTACCAGATTTATCTCCGGTATGTGGCACCGGAGGACATCCATGTGTATTCGATCGACGAGGTATTCATGGATGTTACGGAATATCTGGGAATTTACAAGGTTTCGCCGCGCGAGCTGGCAAAGCGCATCATCCGCACGGTGTTAAAGGAAACAGGCATCACGGCGACGGCGGGGATTGGGACGAACCTGTATCTGTGCAAGGTGGCGATGGATATTGTGGCGAAGCACGTGGAAGCGGACAAGGACGGCGTGCGGATTGCCGAGCTGGATGAGCAGAGTTATCGGGAGCTTTTGTGGACGCATGAGCCGCTGACTGATTTCTGGCGGGTTGGACCGGGCTATCAGAAGAAACTCTGGCAGGCGGGACTTCGGACAATGGGCGATATTGCGCGTTGTTCACTGGGAAAACTGGGCGAGTTTTACAGCGAGGAACTGCTGTACCAGATGTTCGGCATCAACGCCGAGCTTCTGATTGACCATGCGTGGGGCTATGAGTCGTGCACGATCGCACAGATACGGGCGTACAAGCCGCAGAGTAGCAGCCTGGGCTGCGGACAGGTGCTTCACTGTCCGTACACGGCGGACAAGGCGCGGATCGTGGTTCAGGAGATGATTGACGGGATCTCGCTGGAGCTGGTGGAAAAACGGCTAGTGACCGATCAGCTCGTTCTAACGGTCGGATATGACATCGAAAACCTGACCCGCCCGGAGATACGGAAAGTATACAAGGGACCGGTAACAACCGATCGCTACGGGCGGCGTGTGCCGAAGCATGCACATGGAACGTGGAATCTGCCGCGTGCGACTTCGTCCTCAAGCGAGCTTCTGGAGGCGATGGCGGCTCTGTATGATAAGATTGTCAACCCGGCGCTTCTCATCCGCCGGATGTCGCTCTCGGCATGCCATGTGGTAAATGAGAAAATGGCGAAAGAGCGTGAACAGAAGGAAACATTTGAACAGCTTGATTTGTTTACCGATTACGCAAAAAAGGAAGCAAAAGAGAAGGAAGAACAGAAAAAACGCGAGCGGGAGCGCCGGATGCAGGAAGCGCTTCTGACGATCAAGAAAAAATATGGAAAAAATGCGGTGCTGCGCGGGATGAACTTTGAGGAAGGCGCGACCGCCAAGGAGCGGAACGGGCAGATCGGGGGGCATCAGGCATAGATGGAAGATCAATATAGAGTGAATGAATTTGAAAACTTAAAAAGTGGACGAAGCCAAACCCTAGAAGGGCAGGAAAGTGACGCTCAGCGCCGCTACGGCGATATCCTCGGTCATTCTTACCCATTTCCCTTGCGCCATACACGGATGCCGGTGGAGGACCGGGCGGCGCAGTTCGCCTCGTTTGCGGCACTGAATAGCTATGAGGAGGCGGTAGAGGAGGAAGCGCGCCTGACCGAGCGGGAGATCGATCTGGATGACAGCGTGCGCGAGATGATCAATCAGACGCTTGTAGAAGCGGAGGAGCAGCTGATGCGTGGCGAGACGGTTCGGCTTTCTGTGACCTGGTTCCAACCGGACGTGCACAAGGATGGCGGCGCTTACCGAACGGCAGCAGGACGATTGAAGAAAATCGACTATTACCGGCAAGTTTTGTGGTTGGCGGAAATAAGGAGTGGAAATCAGCCTGGACTTGAAAATATAGGCGGGGAGATCGCGGTAAATTTTCCACAGATCTGCCGTGTGGAGCTGATAGAAGAGGAAGTGGAGTGAAATGTTACATGGCAGCACAGTTGTTGAAGCTTTGTATGGACCTCCTGACCGGCAAAGGAAAATATCGTTACTGTTTACGGGTAGGCACTTTTGGAACCGAAAGTGCCGTAAGAAAACGTGGTGGCAGCAGGAATTTGCCGTATTTAAATGCGAAGCCACGGCAAATTCCGTTACTGGGCACGTATGCGTGAACAGTAATAAAATATCAGAAATCCGTAAGAAAAAAGCACTTTTACTTTTGAATGAAATAGGGTAGACTGTTAGAACAGAGAAAACCAGATAGAAGAGCTGAATACAGAGTATAAAGAAAAATATTTTACTGGTTTTAGAAACTAAAAAGTGCCTGGGAAGTTTTGAAAAATTTCAGAGAAGTCCCTGGGAACAGATAGGGAGCAGGCATAAGAACAGTCGGAAGGAGATTCAAATTATGAAAAAAAAATCGTTATATATTGCAGGAATTTGTGCAGCACTGTCGGTAGGTGCGCTTGGGTGCGCTTCCAGTGCAAAAGCGGGCGATGAGGAGACAAAGCCGGTTGTCGAAGATACGGAGGCAGTTGGGGAGGCCACTGCAGCGGAAACTATTTGTGTTTATGGTCCAGTTTCGGAGGTTACCAGCGATTCCGTCACGATCGACAATCAGTCGGGAATCAGCAGTGCCGGCGAGATGGTGATCACATTTTCACCGGAAACGCCGATTTTTGACGCAGAGACAGGCAATCCGGTCGATATGACCGAGGCGGAGACGGGAACAGTTGTATATGCCTACATCGGGGAGGCGATGACGATGAGCGAGCCGCCTATCACGAACGGACAGCTCTTCTTCGTCCATGTAACCGATGTGAGCGCCGTGCCGGTTTACACAGAGATCGAGTCGGTGAAAAAGAGTGCCGAGAATGATGATACCGTCTATGTGAAAGCAGAGGATGGCGTGACTTATACTATCAGCGCTGAGACACATATTCTGCCGTATTTAACCCGGAACATCGTGACCGCAGACGATCTGGAATCGGGAAAGAAATGCGCGATCTGGGCGGACGCGGAAGGAAAGGTATCGAGACTGGTGCTGTTTCAGCAATAAGGGCGGATGTGCATAAAGCGATAAAATTATAAATATGTCATGTAGATCGGACGGTTTGAACAGTGAAAAACACAGCGAAAAACCGTCCGATTTTTGGTTTGACTTTTTGTTGCACAGTAAAATACATTTGTGAAACAAAAAAATTGCATAAATGCATATTGGCTGCTCTGGTTGAAGCGCCGGAAAAGCAGACTTTCAGTCTGTATGTAGATGAATTGCTATATGACAAGACAGATGTAATAAAAAGTGTCAAAATTTCATTGACACAGCTTTTCTCTTAGAGGTATAATCACAGAAGTTTACCGTGTGGAAGCTATATGGACAGAGAAATATGGCGTGGCAAAGATGTCGGATACATTGTAAAGAAGAAAATGAACCGCAGCTGTCGGAAAAATGGTATGGTTTCTGTCAATCGATGGGGATTCGGAAGCGTGAACAGAGCGGTGAAAAAAGGAGAGGGAAAAGAGATGGATCAGGAGATAAAGCAGCGGATCGAGACATTAAAAAAAGAGAAGGATGCCGTGATTCTGGCACATTATTACGTAGATGGAGAAGTGCAGGAGATTGCCGATTATGTGGGCGATTCGTATTATCTGGCGGAGCTGGCGACGACGGTGCCGCAGAAGACGATCATTTTCTGTGGCGTGTCATTTATGGGCGAGAGTGCGAAGATTTTAAGCCCGGAGAAGACGGTTATCATGGCAGACCGGAGCGCGGACTGTCCGATGGCTCACATGGTTGAGGTGGAGAAGATCCGCGAAGTACGCAAAGAGTATCCGGATGTAGCCGTTGTCTGTTATGTGAACTCGATGGCGGAGATCAAGGCAGAATCGGATGTCTGTGTTACCTCATCGAATGCACTCAAAATCGTGAAAAAACTGCCGAACAAGGATATTTTCTTTATTCCGGATGAGAATCTGGGACGTTTTATCGCAAAAAAAGTGCCGGAGAAACATTTTATTTTCAATGACGGTTTCTGCCATGTACATAAGAGTATTCATGCGGAAGATGTAAAGAAAGCAAAAGAGCTGCATCCGGAGGCAGTTGTGCTGGCGCATCCGGAGTGTACCGGCGATGTGCTGGAGCTGGCAGATTTTGTCGGAAGTACCTCCCAGATTATTGAATATGCGACGAATTCGGATGAGAAAGTCTTCCTGATCTGCACCGAGATGGGCGTGTTCTATGAACTGCTGCAGAAGAACCCGGAGAAGAAGTTTTTCTCCGTAGGTCACCGCCAGTTTTGCCCGAATATGAAGAAGATTCATCTGGACAGCGTACTGCGGGCGCTGGAAAATCCGGAAGAGGAAGTGGAGATGGATGAGGCGATGCGGCAGAGGGCGGTTGGTCCGCTGGCGCGGATGCTGGAATTGGCAAAATAAAGGAATAAATAAAGATACAATATAAACAAATAGACCCAAAAGGATCATTCAAAGGATTCCCACAGAAAATGCTGCAAATCAGCGTTTTCGGCTGTGATTGCCTGTCAGGAAAACATACAATCACAGCTAGAGACCAGACAGCGGCATTCCCTGTGGGATTTAAATTTTAAATGGAACGGCTCTGCTTATTCAGCCACAACCGCTTTCACAATCTCCGCAATATACATATCATGATAGTCCTTTTCCGGATAGAACTTGCTGTCAGCGTCCTTATCGATAAAATCTGCCGGATTCATGGATGTGCGGTACATTTTGCGGCAGATGAGGATGGTGTCAGCTTCTTCAAATGCCGGTACGCCGTCGATGAAGACCGGGGTCAGACCGGCTTCCTTGATTTTGTCGTGGTCACGGCCAGATACGGAGCCGCAGAGTTTGAGAGCATCGCGGTGTCCGTCTTTTAAGAAGCTGACGGAGAAGAGTTCTTCTTTGTCTATAAATTCTTTGGTGTAGCGCTGGGGACGGATATAGCAGGTAACAGCCGGTTTGCCCCAGAATACGCCTGCGCCACCCCAGCTGGCAGTCATGGTGTTGAATTTATCCTCGGTGCCGGCGGTTAAAAGCATCCAGTCGGAACCGATGCGGGTAAACGGGTTAAAATTTAATTCTTCTGGCTTTATTTCTTTGAAGCTCATCGAAAAATCCTTCCTTTCCTGTCTGAATTGATTATTCTGTGAGTACCTTACCATTATCAGAGAAGAAAATCAAATATATTTTCGAAAATTCATTGACAGATGAGAAAAAAAGAGGTAGTCTTTAAATTAAGGTTAGAGACATCTAACTTGAGTTGCGGCATTCTAACCTGAGTTTGTTCATGCTAATTATGTTTTGTTTTTGATGAAACACAATATAATATGAGCACTTAGTGCGAGTCGTATCTAAGGACTTAATGAGGCTGAGCCAGAGGCAAAAGCGGAATTTAGTACTTGCAAAAAGAGTGGCAAGCAGAGTATGCTATATATTTTAAACGAACAGTTAGTCTGCGCTAATAAAAAGCCGGGTTGTGGACGGAAACGGCAGATGTGCGGAAAAATAATTTAGAAGATATGGAAAGAGAGATGATACGATGCAGCAGAGAGAGCAGATTATCAGCGAACTGAAGAGACGGGGGAAACGGATGACCGATCAAAGAAAGATCATGTTGGATGTGATCCTGGAGGGAAGATGGAGCAGTTGTAAGGAGATCTACTACGAGGCATCCAAGCGCGACCCGGGGATCGGCAAGGCAACGGTGTACCGGATGATTGCAGTGCTGGAAGAAATCGGCGTTTTAAACCGTTGCCGCCAGTATTCTCTGCGGAATGAGGATGAGCTGTCAAGTATAACTTCGGATGCCAGTTGATAAAAAATCTCAATAAGGAAAGTTAGGTTTGACTATCATGGGGGTAAGCTGTTACCATCTACTTGTACCTCAGAAATGAGTCATTAAACGCAGCTATATTCGCATTTGAAATGGAATAAATAGTTTTCAAAAATCATATGTGAATATAATTTAGATAATATCAGAGGAGGAGTAATCATGATGGACATTTTCAAATTAAAAAAATTAGGTTTATTTGCAGGCGGCGTTTTGTTCGGAACAGCAGGTGTTAAGATTCTTGGCAGCGAGGATGCAAAGAAATTTTACGTAAACTGCGTAGCAGCCGGACTTCGTGCACGTGATTGTGTGATGACCACCGCTACCAATATTCAGGAGAACGCTGAGGACATCCTGGCTGAGGCAAAGCAGATCAACGAGGCTCGCGGCTATGAGAGCTTTGGTGAGGATGAGGATTTCAACGAGACTGCTGAGGCAACCGAGGCCGCACCGGAGGCTGAGAAGGCAGAGCAGTAATAGCAACTCCAAGAATACATGAATCTAAATAACAGGGGGGCTGCCGCAAGATAGCATGGGATGCTGTCTCGCGGCAGCTCTTCTATAACCGGAGGAAGATGAATCATGAAATTCATTATAAAGCATGAAATCAAAGGAAGAATCCGTATCAGCCTTGCCCGGAAATTCCATACCGTGCGCGAAGCGGACGTTTTGGAACAGTATCTGCTTGGCCTGGACGGCGTGACGGCGGCTAAGGTGTATGAGCGGACAGCAGATGCGGTTATCTATTATAAGGAGGATCGGGAGGCGGTACTCGTACAGGTAGCGGCGTTTGATGGTCAGATTACCGAAAAACAGGAGATGGCAGTTAAAAGCAGCGGACGCGCCCTGAATCAGGAGTACAAAGAAAAGCTGATTCAGAAGGTACTGACCCGCTTTGCGACGAAGACATTTCTCCCGGCGCCGGTCCGTGCGGTATACACGTCCGTGCAGGCGATCCGTTATATCGTGAAAGGTATCCACTGCCTCGTATTTAAGCGCAAGCTGCATGTGGAGGTGCTGGATGCGACGGCGATCAGTGTTTCCCTTCTGCGCCGCGATTTCAATACGGCTGGCTCCGTTATGTTCCTGCTCGGCGTCGGTGAGCTTCTGGAGGAGTGGACACATAAGAAATCCGTTGGTGATCTGGCGCGGAGCATGTCCTTGAACGTGGAAAAGGTCTGGAAGAAAGTGGACGGGACCGAAGTCCTTGTACCGCTTTCGGATGTTACCGCAGGCGATGAGCTGACCGTCCATATGGGTACAGTGATTCCGCTGGATGGTGTCGTAGTGAGCGGCGAGGCGATGATCAACCAGGCTTCGATGACCGGCGAATCCCAGCCGGTCAGAAAAGAGCCGGGCAGCTATGTTTACGCAGGAACCGCGCTGGAAGAGGGAGAGATTACCTTCAAGGTAGAAAAATCCGCCGGATCCACCCGTTATGAGCGTATCGTACAGATGATCGAGGATTCGGAGAAGCTCAAATCATCCGTTGAAGGCAAGGCGTCGAACCTGGCAGATGCACTCGTTCCGTGGAGTCTGGGCGGTACCGCGCTTACCTATCTGTTGACCCGCAATGCGACGAAAGCACTGTCGATTCTGATGGTTGATTTCTCCTGCGCACTGAAGCTGGCAATGCCGCTTGCAGTCCTGTCTGCGATGCGTGAGGCAAGCCAGCATCACATTACGGTCAAGGGCGGCAAGTTTCTGGAGGCTGTTGCCGAGGCGGAGACGATCGTATTTGACAAGACCGGAACACTGACCAAGGCAAAACCGGTTGTATCCGATGTAGTATCTTTCAATGGCATGGAGAAGGAAGAACTGCTTCGTATCGCAGCTTGTCTGGAAGAACATTTCCCGCACTCGATGGCAAATGCGGTCGTACAGGAAGCGAAAAAACGTCATCTGGTACATGAGGAGATGCACTCGAGAGTGGATTACATCGTAGCGCACGGTATCGCTACCTATGTGGGCGAAGAACGCGTCGTGATTGGAAGCCACCATTTCGTATTTGAGGATGAGAAGTGCACACTGCCGGAGGATGGAAAAGAGAAGTTTGAGAACCTTCCGGAAAATTGTTCCCATCTTTACATGGCAATCGGCGGACAGCTTGCAGCCGTTATCTGCATCGAGGATCCGCTGCGTGAGGAAGCACCGTCTGTCATCCGCCAGTTAAAAGAGGCTGGATTTAAGCGCATTGTCATGATGACCGGCGACAGCGAGCGGACCGCAGCGGCGATCGCGAAGAGGGTCGGCGTGGATGATTATTTCTCCGAGGTACTTCCGGAGGATAAGGCGCGCTTTGTTGAGGAGGAGAAGGCGAAAGGCCACAAAGTTATCATGATCGGTGACGGCATCAACGATTCACCGGCCCTGTCAGCAGCAGACGCGGGCATCGCAGTCAGCGAGGGCGCAGAGATTGCCAGAGAGATCGCGGATATCACGATCAAGAAAGATTCCCTGGATGAAGTCGTGCTTCTGCGTCATCTGAGCATGGATCTGATGAAACGTGTCCATGGAAACTACCGTTTCGTTATCAGCTTTAACCTAGGTCTGATTCTCTTAGGCGTGGCTGGTATCATCACACCGTCGATGTCGGCGCTGCTGCACAACAGCTCGACACTGGCGATCAGCTTAAAGAGCATGACGAACCTGCTGCCGGAGGAAGAGCGGGAAGAGGCGTAAGGAGTCTGGATACGGGCTTGATTGTATCCTCAATTATAAAATAAGTACAGTGAAACAGATGTAGAATGGGAAGAAAAAAGCCTGTTTTACATCTGTTTTTCTGCTATCTATTAACATTTGTTTTTTTATATAAATAATGCTATAATCGAAAAGCATCAGGGAACGTAAACTAAATAGGAGGATAAACCTTTCATGAAAAATGACTTATTCACAATCGGCAGCATCACGATCCACGGCTACGGTCTGATGATTGGCATCGGCATTATCGCTGCGTATTACATGGCAGAGTACCGGGCAAACAAGCGGGGGATGGACGTCGATATGATCCTCTCCATCGCGATCTGCGGTGTCGTATGTGGAATTTTAGGTGCAAAAATTCTGTACTATGTCACAATTCTGGATGAGATTGTAGCAAACCCGAAGAAATTGTTAGATATCAGCGATGGATTTGTTGTGTACGGCGGCATCATCGGCGGCGTGCTGGGCGGCTATGTGTTGAGCCGGATCAAGCATATTTCCTTTTTCCAGTATGCGGATCTGGTCATGCCGTCGGTTGCGCTTGCGCAGGGCTTTGGACGGATCGGTTGTTTCCTGGCTGGCTGCTGCTACGGTATGCCGACCCACAGCCATTTTGCGATCGTGTTCCACAATTCGGACTTTGCCCCGAATAACATTCCGCTGGTTCCGACCCAGCTCATCTCAAGCGGTCTGGATTTTCTGCACTGCCTGCTGCTTCTCTATGTGGCGAAAAAGTGCAAAAAACAGGGGCAGGTGGTATCCCTGTATCTGATCTGCTACAGTCTGGGACGCTTCGTGCTGGAATTTTTCCGCGGTGATTTGAACCGGGGAGCGGTCGGATCCCTCTCGACTTCACAGTTTATCTCGTTGTTTATTTTTGCGGCGGGCGTGGCGATGTTTGCGTTCTGCGGGAAGAGGACGGAAGTACCGTTAGAAAAGTGAAAATTTTCAAATGTCAACCCAAATAAAAATCATTCTTGACATTTTACCAAAATTGCTGTATGATACCTCTGATATGGAAAGTCTTAACATTTTAAGAGTCATCCATGCAAATATATCTGACCACCTGTGAAACAGGGAATGGCCATACGGACAGCCGGGTCAAATGCCGATTGGCAGTGCGAACTGCCCTATTGATTGAGTTAAAAGCTCAATTTTATAAGTTGGTTACTTTACAACCAGTGCTCATGCACATCAACTTGTAAAACGGTCAATAAGAGTGGTAAAAGTAGATATTTGCTATATAGACTCTGAATGTGAGATTTCTGTGGATAAAAAGGTTTTGCAGTATATGCGGTAAATAGAGACAAGGGAAGATTTCGTAGCTATACGGCAGATTTGTAAAAATAGAGTGAAGCAGAAAAAGAACGTTTTGCGGATGATGTGGAGACACATCATCCGCTTTTTTGATCAACACCAGTTATATTTCAGGAGAAGGAAGATATGGATCACAGCGAAAAATTAAAATTATACGGCTTTAATAACCTTACAAAGGCGCTTAGCTTTAATATCTATGATGTCTGTTATGCCAAGACACCGAGGGAGCAGAAGGATTATATTGCCTACATTGATCAGCAGTACAATTCGGAACGTCTGACCCGGATTCTAACGTCGCTGACAGATATGATCGGGGCGCGGGTATTGAGTATTTCCCAGCAGGACTA
>ERZ791899.2344-NODE-2344-length-11524-cov-4.377888_pt1 | contig 11524 bp, 6 predicted proteins | sample MGYA00510151_ERZ791899 | MGnify/ENA primary metagenome ERZ791899 (study PRJEB30046, sample SAMN00792118) | human gut metagenome | study: EMG produced TPA metagenomics assembly of the A metagenome-wide association study of gut microbiota in type 2...
TTGTATGGGCAGTACATTAACAGGTATCCGCCGCCGCCTGCTCCTAAAAGCTTTCCGCCTAACGCCCCGGCCTTTAATGCCTCTGCATACAGCTCGTCGATCTGCGGATTGGAGATCTTATTGCTCATACGCTTTTTGCTCTGCCAGCCATAGTCTAACAGCTTGCCAAAACTGTGGAGATTGCCTTTTAACAGTTCATCCTTCATGGCATAAGCCAGTGCCTTTACCTCGCACATCGCGTCAAAAGCATCTTTCTTCTCATAGTTCTGCACCTGGTCTTTGATGATATTGGCAGAAACATGGATCTTTCCGGTATAGCATAACAGCAGGTTATACTGCAGTTCATGGATAATGTCTTTTTTAATACGCAGCGGGTTTACCACTACATTGTTGCGTCCATGGAACTCAATGAAATTAAAGCCGCCGAAGGTTGCCGCATACTGATCCTGGTATCCGCCATCGATCTTTAAGTCTTCTCTCTCTACCTCATATGCCAGATCAGCCATTGCATAGGCATCTAACATAATACCTTTCCACCGTGCCATAGCAGTAAGCATAGCAACCATGACGGTAGAAGAGGTTCCAAGGCCGGAGCCTGGAGGTGCATCACACTGTAAGTAAACTTCGCAGCCCTGCTTGATATCCATTGCCTTTAAGGCTGCTGTTACCAGGTCTAAGCGTCCGTCATAGACATAATTTTCATTTGTGTTGTATTTTACTGTCATATCGAAATCCAGAGAGTGGACGATGATCTGGTCATCCTCTCTTGGTACGATAGAACAATATGCGTATTTATTAATGGTACTTCCGATAATAGCGCCGCCCTGCTGCTCACAGAATGGTGCTACATCTGTGCCGCCGCCGCCAAAGCTGACGCGAAGGGGCGCTCTGCCTCTGATCACCATAGTTTTTCTCCTTTCGGACCCATGTATGCCGATAATTAATGTACAACTCCCGTTTTTACATCTTCCTGGAACTGGAAATATGCTTCCGGAATACCGATGTCAATGAAATAGCCGTCATTTACAAAACCGCCCAGTTTCTTTCCTTCAGAAAGCCACTTGGGGATCATCTCATTTTCAAGAGATACTTTGCCCTCCGGAATCTCCTCTAACAGGCTCTTTTTCATAAGATAAATACCGCCGTTAATGGTTCCCGGCACCGGATCTGCTGTTTTTTCATTAAATCCGGTGAGAATGCCATTTTCATCTAAAATGGCTTTGCCATAGCGGGACACATCCGGCACCTGGCGCAGCACCAGAGCCATATCCAGGTTCTGATCATCCTGCTGTTTTGCCAGACGGGTATAGTCGATCTGGTAAAAGGTGTCTGCGTTTAACACATAAAAACGGTCTTCTGTAATAAACTTACCTGCATTTTTAATAGCGCCTGCTGTACCTAAAAGAGTTTCCTCATAGGCATAGGAAGCCTGGAAGCCGAATTCACTTCCGTCTTTAAAATATTCTTCCACCATGGAACCTTTGTAGCCTACAGCGAAAATGATCTCTGTAATGCCGCTGCGCACCAGCTCCCTGGTCACATATTCCATAAATGGTTTATCCTCGATCAGTGCCATTGGCTTTGGTCTGTCGCTTACTACACTGCGAAGTCTGGTTCCCAAACCTCCGGCTAATAAGATTGCCTGCATTTTATTCTCCTGTTCTGTTTTTCCCTTTTTTGCAGTGCTAACCTCCAAAATGCTACGCATTTTCTCGGTCGCGGGCATTCGCCCTATGAAAAAACTTCTCAGCTGTATCTTCGGAAAGTAAACTTTTCTCAGTTTCGTCTGAGAAGTTTTTTCGCATTGCTCATTGCTATCGCGAAAAGTCTTCCTCTATTACCTCCCATGCCCCATCCATGCTGAAGTGTTCCCTGATATACTTCTGGGTTCCTTCGCACATCTGGCGGCAGCGGTCATTATCCTGATACAAAGCTACTGTCTTATCTGCAAATGTCTTTGGATCATCTTCTACTTCAAGAACCTGCTCTACCTGCGGTATGCCTTCGGCACCGGTGCTGGTGGTAATGATCGGTGCGCCGTTATAGATTGCCTCTACCACTTTGCCCTTTACACCTGCACCGTAACGCAGGGGAACTACCACTACCTTGCAGGAAGCATACAGGTTTGCCAGCTCTTCTTCACTGACAAAGCCCTTGATGATGATACCGTTTCCAGGCTGCTCTAAGGCTTTGATCTCATCTGTTACCTTGGAACCGACTACATAGAATTTAATATCCGGCAGCTGCTCCCTGATATACGGGAAGATTTCCTTTGCAAACCAGAGCACAGCATCTGCATTCGGCGGATGGGCAAAACCGCCCACAAACAGCAGTCCTTCTCTCTTTGCAAAGTCTTCCTGGATATTTGTCAGGAAGTGATCGTATACATACGCAGTAATGGCTTTTGCCTTGATTTCTGGATCAATAGCATGAATGGCATTGATCTCCACATAAGACGGATAATAGGAAATAGCCGCCTTGCGCATCATGGAAAGTTCAATGGCCCTCCAGTAATCAGCCTCTCTCTTAATATTAATATCCCCGGTCAGCTCATATTCACGGCCCAGACGTAAGAAGTGCAGGTCATGACCATAGTAGATCACCTTGATATTGGTATTTTCCTTGATGAAGTCTACATATTTGGTAGCAATATGAGGTCTGTTCAGATAAGCAACGTCGATCTCATCTTTATTTAATTTCAGCCAGTCCCAAAGACCGGTAGCCCAGTGATCCCCATAAAGGATCTCAATTCCCATCTGCTGAAGAGTGGTAGAATATGGCTCTTCATGAAGGAAGTTATCTCCCAGGAACTTGACAACATAGCCTTTCTTTAAGAACATTTTCAGGTACTGGTAAGTAGTCTTAGAACCAGCGTCTTTATCAAAGGTAGGAACATAATGATCCACTACTAAAATGACTTTCTTGCCCTGACTGCGCTCTCTTGCACGGAATGGGTTTGGATTTCCGTCATTGACGCACTGCTTCTTAAACTCATCCGCCCATTTTTCCTTTAATTTCTGGCTGTTTTCCACCTGATAACGCTTTAATCCGGTACCGTTTACATCCGTACCATTGGAAACGCCCTCAAAATGAATGACTTTGGAAAGGGGCTGGTAAACCACTCTGTAACCGGCCTTTCTTACCTCAAATGCCAGGTCAGAGTCTTCGCAGTAAGCAGGAGCAAAACGTTCATCAAAGCCGCCGATCTGCTTCCATAAATCTACTGACAGCAAAATGGCTGCACCTGAAATATAGTCTACATCTTTTACATAGTTATATTCTGCCTTATCCGGATCATCCAGACGGCCGTAATTCCAGCCGGAACCATCGCTCCAGATAATACCGCCTGCTTCCTGTAATCTTCCATCCGGGTAAACCAGCTTGGAACCGACCATACCAATGGTATCATCTGACTCGATCAGGTTCACCAGGGAAGAAAGCCAGCCTTCTGTAACCTTGGTATCATTGTTTAAGAACATGATATACTTGCCTTTTGCAGCTTTGGCAGCCTGGTTGCAGTTGCGAAGGAAGCCCTGGTTGGTCTGGTTGCGGCAGATCACAAGGCCGTCTACAAAACGGCTAATCTCTGCAGTAGCATCCGTAGAAACATCATCTGCAATAATAACCTCATACGTCACATCTTTGGTAAATTCCAGAATGGACTGTAAGCAGGCATAGGTATAATGGATCTGGTTATAGCACGGAATTACAATAGAAACAGTCGGGTTCTCATATTGCGGGAAAGAAAGATGTCCGCCGGTAAGATAACCTTCTCCGATCTTAAAGTCACCTTCGATGAGGTTGCGTCCCTCTTTGGTGGCATACATTTTTCCGTATTTAACCGGATGCTTTACTGTATTAAAACTGTAATTTAAAAGTTTGCGTTTTCTGGTTCCCTTTGGAAATGCCTTGTTTACCTGTTCTCCCAGTTTCCGGCGCATTTTAAAGATCACTGCTTCATGTCCATTTAAATAGGTAGCCAGCTTGCCCAGTTCATTCACCTCATGGCGCAGGTCTTTGATCATCACTTCCAGGTTGGTCACATGGTTATTGGTAAGACGCAGGATCTCCTGGTCTTTCTTTACCTGGATATTGCGCTCTTCTACCTCTGCCTGAAGCTGGTTGATCCGCTCTCTTGCCTGAGCCAGTTCCTTTTCCTGGGCCTTTAATTCTTCCAGTGTCACCAGACGCTGCTTGTAATTGCCAAGGTATCCCTGAGTACCGTCTCCATGTACCCAGGTCTGGAATGCTACTTCCATAGAAGCATAGGTTTCTGCCAGCTTCTCATCCATTCCAAACTCTTTTAAGAACTGGGTTGCATTTTCATACTCCATCAGTCCTTCATATTTATAATAGAAGTAAACCAGATTGCGGTAGCGGACAAAACCGGATGGAATTGGGAAATCAAATACCCATTCATAATCCATACAGTAAAGTCCGTCCTCAGTCTCCATCAGATTTTCAAAGAGGCCATCAATGTTGCTGACTTCATAGGAAGTATCCTGTAAGGAAAGAACATCTTCACTGTCACCAAATACCTCTTTAAACGGGTCTGTTGGAGCAAATGGCTCATTTTTAAGAACTGCCTGTCCAAATATCTGATCGATCGCTGCTTTTAAAGCTTCTACCGGTGCTTTCTTTCCCCGGATCTGTTCTCCTAAGATCTCTGCCAGTGTTCTTCCCTTTAAAAATTCAAAGCGGACTGCCTTTTTATCTTCGGAATACACAGGTGCCAGCACTTTTACCCCTGGATTTACCTTTGATAATTTCTCATATTTTTCACTCATGGAACTGATATGCCCTGCCGCCTTTTCTGTAAGAGGCGTCTTTTCCACATATCGTTTTCCATTTTCTTCCAGAATTGCAGTCCGGATCTGGAATTCTTCTTTTCTGGTACTGTTGTATTTTGCAAATACTGTCTTAAAACTCTCTGCTCCCTTAGATGCTACTGCCAGATATGCATTGGAAAACAGACCGAAGGCCTTTTCCTGCACCAGTTTATCGGAGATTTCGTCTTCATGGATGCAGGCCCAGCGCTGTCTGTCATATACTGCCGTCACATGAGGGATATCTCCCTTTCCCGGAAGATACCGGTCAGAATAAACAGATACTGCCCGCTTATATTCCGGCATAGGATAATAAAATTCCACTTTGGAAAGTCCTGCTTCTTTCAAAGCTTCTTCCAGTTCTCCCTTTGTAAATGCAGTCTCATCCTCATCATGGACAGCACCGGAAAGGAAGTTTAAACCAAGGGCATTTTCACATGCAAAGATCAGCTTGCCGTTTTCTGAAAGATATGAGGATAACCTTGTAAAGCATTCCTTAATATCCATATCCGGGCGGTCTGCACGTAAAACTATCAGATCATATTTTCCTTCTTTTTCAACTGCTTCCATTTTCTGGAAAACAGCTGCTTTCATATAGGAAATATTGGTGTGTGCTTCATTCATCTTCTGGTTCACTACCAGATTTTCGTCTCTCTCATCTACAACTGCAACACTGGCGCAGCGCTCTGCAAGCAGACCTGTGATCACGCCATAGTCAGAACCAAGCTGCAGTACATGTTCCTGTCCTGAAAAATCCATCCAGTCCATAAGATTGCGACGGATGTCTGAAAGGGCATAAAGGACTTCCGGGCGGCTGTCTGCCTCTAAAATTTTTAAGATGCCCTCTTTATCTGCGCCGTATTTCTTAAATAAGTCCAGAATTTCATAACTTATGTCATTCATCTGCGTTCCTCTTTTCCGCCTTTACCTGTGATTCCATATCGTAAACGCCAACGGTATTTTTATTGGAAATAACGGTAATATTGGTTACGTCATAAAGTCTGTGGTACACCACATGTTCTCCCTGTTCAAAGCCGGTACAGCTCATGCTTAACAGGTACTCACCACCCTGAAGGTTCATTTTCTGGGTAAATTCTACGGTATATTCATCTCCATTCTTCACCGGCTTGATATCTGCCCCTTCAAACATGGTATTGGTTCCAGTCAGTTCTGTTCCCTTTTTATCTTTGATGGTATAGGTAAAAATAGGAGCCTGGATGTCCGCATGGAAACGGATGCACTCTTTTATGGTGAACATTTCCCCCTTTAACAGCAGGTTGGTCACATTTCCTCTGGCATCTAAAAGACCCAGATCATAGATCTCCGCTCTTCCATCTCCATATTCGGTGCGGTCAGTGTTAATAGCCAGCTGGTCACGCATAAGGCCTGTATGGGATAAATTCATTCCGCCGGAAAAATCGGACATTTCTGTACCGTCGGTATTTCTGTCTCCCGTTTCTGCACTGCTTTTTCCATCTGGGAGTTCTGCTGTTTTTCCCTCTTCTGCTGCCTTTTCAGCCGCCAGTTCTGCACGCAGGTCATCTAACTTTCCAGCCAGTATCTTCTTATACATATCTACCACTTTTCCAGCCGGACCTTCTGCAATAAATTCACCCTTATGCAGCAGTACAACTTTATCGCAGTACTTGATGATACTTCCCATATCGTGGGTAACCATCAGAATGGTGGTGCCCTTTTTGCGGATCTCTTCCATTCTCCGGTAACATTTGGACTGGAAGAATACGTCACCTACAGAAAGCGCCTCATCTACGATCAGGATCTCCGGATCTACGTTGATGGCCAGCGCAAAAGCCAGACGCACAAACATACCGCTGGAATAAGTCTTTACAGGCTGGTATACGAAATCTCCGATCTCTGCAAAATCCAGGATATCCTGCAGCTTTGCATCCATCTCTTTTTTCGTATATCCCATCATGGTACCGTTCATGTATACATTTTCAATTCCTGTATAATCCATGTTGAAACCGGCACCCAGTTCCAGAAGGGCTGATATTTTTCCGTCTACATCCACCTGACCGGAAGTAGGTGTAAGCACGCCGGTAATGATCTTTAAAATGGTAGACTTGCCAGAACCATTCGTACCGATAATACCTACGGTCTCTCCCTTTTTTACCTGGAAAGACAGTCCTTTCAAAGCATAAAAGTCACGGTGATAATTTTTATGGGAAATACTTACAGATTCCTTCAGCCGGTCGATGGGCTTGTCATAAAGGCGGTAAACCTTAGTCACATCCCTGACACTGATGGCATTTTCCTTTCCCTGTTCATTCATTGACATATGTTTCTCCATCTCTATCGCATAGTTTTCCACTTTAGGGTTTAGTATAGCATAAAATAGCTTTGTTTCATACTATTTCTGAGCAGATAGACACATTTTACATGAGAAAATACAATAATAACGTGAAAATGGGAACCCTGTAAAATCATCTTTTTACAGAATTCCCATCTTTTATATTACTTACTTTCTATTGCTTATTTTAGGGGTGTAAATATTATAATGCCCGGATGTCCCGGATCAGCTGATCTTTCTCTGCTTCGGTTGTGGCCCAGCTGGTACAGAAACGGACTACCTTACTTCCATCAGCCAGATCCTGCTGGTGTTCAAAGGTATATTCTTTTCCCAGTACCTCTGCCTGTTCTTCTGTCAGGATCACAAACAACTGGTTGGTATAGCTGTCCACATATTCCCGGATCCCTTTTTCTTTAAATGCAGCCTTGATCTCCAAAGCATAGGCATCTGCCTGGGCTGTCATTTTTTCGTAAGTATCATCCTCTAACAGGGCACAAAACTGCATCCCAAGAAGCCATCCTTTTGCCAGAACGGCTCCGTTCTGTTTCATATAAGTACGGAACTTCCGCGCCAGCTTCTTGTTTGTGATCACCAGTGCCTCGCCAAATAAAGCGCCGCACTTGGTCCCTCCAATGTAAAATACATCCGTCAGTTCTGCCATTTTTTCCAGTGTCAGGTCATTTTTCACAGAACCAAGGCCATAGCCCAGTCTGGCTCCGTCTGCAAACAGGTACATTTCGTACTCATCGCAGACTTTGCGGATCTCTCTTAATTCCTGCTCTGAATAAATGGTTCCCCATTCTGTAGGAAATGAAATGTATACCATCTTAGGTTCGCAGATATAATTAGGCTCACCGCTATTGTAATAAGAAGCTGCCACTTCCCGGATCTGCTCTGCGCTGATCTTTCCGTCTGTTGAAGGAAGAGGCACCAGCTTGTGTCCGGTATTTTCAATGGAACCAGCTTCATGTGCATATACATGACCGCTGTCCGGACAGATCACACTCTGGATAGGGCTTAAAGCTGCCGCGTGGACAATGAAGTTAGCCTGTGTAGCTCCCGGTAAAAAGTGGATAGCAGCTTCCGGTGCCTTACATTTTTCCCGGATCAGCTTAGCCGCCTTCTCACACCATGTATCTTCCCCATATCCATCATAGCTTTCCCCATTGATCTGTGCCAGTTTCTCTAATATCTTTTCGCATGCACCACGGTTATAATCATTGTGTAAACGGATCATATTTGATTTTTCCCCTTTGCTAATTTAATGTACTCTTTTTTCAAACTTTAGCATCTTTCAGTTTTATACAGCAGCGTTTCTTAAAAAAGGAAACACCATAGCACAAAATGTGATCAAAATCATCTTCATATTCTTTTGCATACATTTTTTCATTGATCTGATCTAATGCTTTTTGACAGTCTGTATCCATAGTTTCCAGCGTTTTTGAATATTTAGCCTCAAAAATAGCCACACGGCCTTCCTCAGGATCATAAACCACCACATCACTGCGGCCTTCTCCATGTTCTTTATTGGATTCTACCACATAACCCGCCCCTGCAAAAATACCTGCAAGAAAAGCATGATAAAAGTCTTCCCTGTAATCATGATAGCTGATGGTTTTTCGCAAAAGCCGGTTCATTTCTTCCATTACTGTCCTGCTGTCACCCTTCCACACTGCCGAAAACATTTTTTTCCTGTCCCATGCTTTTGCGCTGTCATCAAACCATTGGATCACTGTTGTTTCAAATATTTCCCGTATTTCTGCATTTGGTATCATAAGTGCAGAAATCCCATCTGGAAGTTTCTCTTTCAATTCATTTTCCCGTATACTGGTAAGATAACCGGTAAGATAAAGGATGCTCCACAGATTGTCCTCTGATGAATGAAGATAATCATAAGTCAGATTCTCATCTATACGCTGTAAAATATACCCACCATTCAATAATGTTTCCAGTTTTTTTGTAATATTACTGCCTGCAATATCGATAAAGGAACGAATAATTCCATTATCACTTGTGTTCATCCAATAACTTTTTGGCCTCGTATCTGAATCTCTCTGTATATCCCTGATATAATTCATTACATCCCATGGACAATATACATCCATCCGCCCAAAATGATAACCATCATACCAGCTTTTTACACGTTCCAGATGATCTATGCTCCCGGCATCCCTCAGGATCTGCTCTACATCTTTTTGAATAAATCCAAAATATTCATTTAACCGGGTATCTGTGATCGTATCAGAAACCAGATTATTGGTTCCAGTAAAAATGCTTTCCTTGGCAATTTTAAGACAGCCCGTAATAATCGCAAATTTTAAAAATTGATTGTCCTTCAACGCTGTACTCATCATTCCTTTGATCACAGACAGCATTTCTTTATAATACCCGTTACTGCTTGCTTTTGCCAGTGGAACATCGTATTCATCCAGTAAAAGAATAACTGGCTTCCGATAATAAGACTCCATCATACGCATTAATGTATTTAAAGAAAAACCGACCTGTGCTTCACTGGCCGTTCCTGCTTTCAATTCCAGAAATACTTTCTTATCATCCGGATCGATTGCCTCACTCTGTAAAAGATATACATGCATCTTACAAAGATTAGAAAGCTGGACCACCAGACGATCATATGCGCTTTGAAAATCCAGACCATCTATATCCTTTAAAGAAAAAAATATAACTGGCCACTGATTCATCCATTGATCACACAATTCTCTGTTTCCTGAAATTTCCAGATTCTCAAATAGTTTTTCACTGTTTTTCCGAATATTAAAAAAATTTTCCAGCATACTCATACCAAGGGTTTTTCCAAACCGTCTTGGTCGCGTGATAAGCGTCACTTTAGCTGCCGATGAAGTCAACATTTCACGGATCAGACCCGATTTATCTACATAGTAATATCCATTGCTGCGAAGTTCTGCAAAATCCGAAACTCCTACTGGAATATTTAACTTTGCCATAGATCCAGCTGCCACTCAAAATGTGTTTAAATATATCCAAACACATCGAGAAATTGAAGTTCTCACGAATACTTCTTACTGCTTCATTGTGTATGCTTTGGCGATTACAAGTAATACGCTACTCACAGGTTCTTGTACACTCCACAGTCGTTAATTCCCGAAATAGCCTTCGGTACATACTTACATTTGCTTTTAATTATGCAATCTTGTAAGTTTTAGCATCTTTCAAATTTAGTGCTGCATTGAAATCCCTATCTGCAACATAGCCACATTCACATCGATAAATTCTATCTGAAAGCTTTAAATTTTTTTTGACAGAACCACAATGATGGCAAGTCTTTGAAGATGGATAAAATCTATCCACTATTCTTAATTCAATGCCGTTTTCATCACACTTGGCTTTTAGCCTTGCTCTAAATTCATAAAACTTCTGAGATGCAACAGCTTTTGAAAGACACCTGTTTTTCATCATTCCTTTTACATTTAAATCTTCAATCGTTATGTAAGACGGTTTGGTTTTCACTATCTCAGCGATTGTCTTGTTAATGTGATCTGTACGGATATTATCCATTTTATGATGAAGTTTTTGTACCTTAAGCTTTTGTTTCTGTATATTTGCTCTTTGAGTGGACTCTCCTTTCTTTAAATTTTCATACTTTCGGGAAAGACTTCTCTGTTCCCGGATCAGCTGTTTTTCAAGTTTCTTTATTCTTGTTGATCTGTTGATGTTCTTGTAGGTCTTTCCATTTGAAACGATGGCAAAATCTTTTAGCCCAAGGTCAATTCCAATTCCTTTATTGGAATTATTGGCTATCTTGTTATTTGGGATCTCTATAAGAACTGAAACATAGTATCTGTCAGCTTTTATTGAAACATGACCGCTTTTGATCACATACCCGTCTTTGGTAGTAGGAAAGTATCCTTTTTCTTTCATACGGACCCAACCAAGTGATGGAATATTGATCCTGTGTCTTTCGCATCGGCAATCCTTTGGATTATTCTTTACGAAATACATCTTCACATCTGATCTTCCTTTCTTTTTAAAATTAGGAAAAGCGCTTTGATGTTTGAAAAATCTGGTAAATGCGACACAACCATTTTCGATTGAATGCTTTACAGATTTTGAACTAACTTCCTTGATCCATAACTTATCCGGATTTTGGGGAAGATACTCATTGTTCAGCCAGACACTAAAACTTTTACCACTCTTAAACTTTTCTCCATTGTCATGAAGTTCTTTGTTATGAGCGAGATAGAAGTTGTAAATATATCTACAAGTTCCTATTGTTTTACGGATCTTAACTTTCTGTTCCTCTGTCGGATTTATTTCCGTCTTGAAGCTCTTTAGCAATTTCCTCATCCCTTTCTATTTGTTTTTTATACTTACGAAGCCCATACAGCCTACAAGAAAACACATGGAGTAT
>ERZ791899.2346-NODE-2346-length-11510-cov-1.912964_pt1 | contig 11510 bp, 10 predicted proteins | sample MGYA00510151_ERZ791899 | MGnify/ENA primary metagenome ERZ791899 (study PRJEB30046, sample SAMN00792118) | human gut metagenome | study: EMG produced TPA metagenomics assembly of the A metagenome-wide association study of gut microbiota in type 2...
AGTTTATCTTCTTTAAATACATATTTGCTAAAATTCCCATCCCATTCATCAATCACCTTGTCCGATGCATATTCTTTAAATGATCCGCCGCAAATAAGTACCCCATTTTTCTTTGCGGCAGCGTAAAGATCAGAAAGTACCTGCTCATCTGGCAGCCAATCATCTGGATCTAAGAAATATAAAAATTCTCCTGTAGCACAATCAATTCCTACATTTCTAGCAAAAGCAACACCGTGATTCGTTTGAGTTATAACCTTAACTCTTTTATCTTTCCACGCATACTCTGCCAAAATCATCTGAGAATAATCTGTAGATCCATCATCTACACATATAATCTCTATTTTTTTCAACGTCTGTGAAACAACACTATCTAAACACTCTCGCAAATATGCATCCATGTTATATATAGGAATAATAACTGATATTTTAGGTGTTGCCTCAGCATTAATTTTACTCCAAAAACTTCTCGCCTCTGATTCATTCACCGCATATACGGAAATGATCTTTTCATCCTTTTTCATTTGCATTTCATTTACAAAATCACCCGCATTCGCAATTTTAAGACGAGTATCATTCACAGTATCTACGAATCTATCCAAACAATCCTCATTTAGATTTTCCAACGAATATATTTCCTGTGAATTAAATATTTTATGTATAGATTCTAATTTATTTTGATAGTATTCATCATAATATACGCTTAGCACTGGTACCTGTGATGATAAAGAAAATACTGCCTGATGGAATCTACTTCCTATATTAAATTCCGCTCCTGCCACAATATGCTTTGCAAAAATACTATTTCGATTAACACAATTTTCGTATGATACTGCCTCTAAAAGAACAGGCGAAAATTCTATATTATTCCATACAGCAAAATCGTCCTGGGAAAAGCCTAATATAAAATAACGCTGTACAATTCCACGTTCAATACACCGCTCCATAAACGGCACAATAAACGCTTGTAATACTTTTTCCACTTGGTCAATGTTATGCCAATTATGGAACAAAAGAGTGGCATATTTCTTTTCAGAATAGCAACTTCCATAATAATCACTTAATGAAACCGCATCATCCAATGTCACACAACATTTTTCTGTGCACTGCAAACTATATTTTGTATATGAATCATCTCTAAAATCCATAAACTCTGAACCATTGATGATTTCCTGTAAATCAGCAAGATACTGATTCTCCATTGGTAAAACACTAATACCTGTAGCAAAATACTTCTTCTGATATTTTTTTGCAATACGAGTTGCCAGCACAACCTCATACAACATATCCGGCCATAAAGAATTTAAATATCCTCCACCAATAATGTGAAGCACATCTATTTCCTTAAAAATCCCATGAATCGCCTCATATTCCGTTTTGCTGCATACAGACTGCTCCGGATAATCAACAAGTTCATGCTGTCTTCGTTCCATTTCTGCTCTATTATAGTTGCATTCCATAGTAAATTTATGGAGATAATCAATCACTATAACTTGTCCATCTTCCGAATTATATAAAGAGGTATACGTTGCGTCTTTTGAAAAAACATAAATCTTGCAATTCATCCCATAAAGTTTTCGAATTTTCTGGATATTTGCAGCCAATACTGCCTCATCACCAATATTGGGATTTGCTACAGCTCCTAAAAGAGCAATTCTTCTATATACTTGCATATTTCGCTCCTGCTATCTATTATGTTATATCAAGTCAACGCCTCCATATAGGCATTTCCTACAGTTTCTACATCGCCTGACATTCTAACAACGCCTTTGTCTAACCACAATGCGTGGTCACAAACGCTTTTCACCGAATCAATTGAATGAGACACATATAAAAGTGTAGTTCCATTCTTTCTCATTTCACTCATGCGTCGTTCGCATTTTTGCTGAAAAGCATAGTCTCCTACTGCCAAAACCTCATCACAAATAAGAATGTCCGGTCGTACAATTGTTGCTATTGCAAACCCCAGTCGTGCCGCCATACCTGAAGAATAATTCTTAATTGGCATATCCAGGAAATCCCATAATTCTGCGAAATCAACGATCTCATCAAAATGCTTCTCCATAAATTTCTGATCATAACCAAGAACTGCGCCATTCAAAAATATATTCTCTCTGGCAGTCAAATCCCCGTCAAATCCTGCCCCCAATTCAATGAGCGGCGCAATGGAACCATTGATTGTTACAGTTCCTTTATAAGGCTTCAAGATACCGCATATTAGCTTAAGGAGAGTTGATTTACCCGAACCATTGGTTCCTATAATCCCCCAGGCCTCACCTTTTTTCACTTCAAAAGTAACATCTTTTAATGCCAAGAACTCACGAAACATCAGTTCCCGGCGAAGCAATTTCACAAAATATTCTTTTAAATTATCAATCCGCTCTGATGCCATATTAAACCGCACTACGGCATGCTCTACGCGTACTGCATATTCTTTTTCCAAATCTGTATCCTCATTCTTTCATCAGATATATAAAATAAATTTATCCTGACTTTTCATAAATACCCAGATACCGAATCCCGCCATAATAAAGGAAACACAAAAACCATATAGAATCAATCGTACATCCGGACATATCCCATCCAATACAATTGTTCTGAACTGTGCAATATATGCATATAACGGATTAAAGTGTTTGATAACCCATTGCAAATTCAACGGTAGCTGCGCGATTGGATAAAAAATTGGTGTTGCATACATCCATGCTGTCAAAAATGCACTGTAAATATATTGAATATCCCTGAAGAAAACAGTTCCCGATGCCAGAAAGAAGCCTAACCCCAGTGCAAAAATATATACCTGCACTAATATCACCGGAATTAAAAACATATACCAATTAAAAGAAATTCCACATACTACAAATACCAGTAACATAGCACCTAAAGCAAACACCATATTTACAAAAGAGCTTGTCACTCTCGATAATGTAAAAATGTATTTAGGCACGTAAGTTTTCTTCATTAAAGCTGCATTACCTGTAATTGACCACATTGCCTGATTGGTTGATTCTGAAACAAAGTTAAAAATCGTCTGTCCAATAATCAAATATACCGGATAATTGGCTATATCAAATCGAAACATATTCTGGAATACCAAAACCATGATAAACATAATCATCAATGGATTTAATATACTCCAGACATATCCCAAAAAGCTGCGCCGGTATTTCAGTTTGATATCTTTCATAACCAGTTGCTGCAGCAACGGCTTATAATGTCGAAACACTTCCAGCCGTTTCATAAACATTTTCATATCTGCTTTACATGCTCCTCTCTGTTTACTTCTCTGATTCTATCTTCTGATTGTGCCTTAACCGGTTATATATCTCCGAATGCAGCATCTTCTCATACACCGGGAATGTGATTCCAAACCGGTTCATCCACAGATACATTTTGAACTTTTTGCTGACCCGGTTCCAGAATTCCATGTTCAGATTCTGAATCATTTTGTTGTAGCGCAGGCAGTCTTTTCTACCCTTCTTTTTATCCGGATTCATGATGCAGCCTGCTACATAATAGCTCAAAATAACGCCTTCTGTCTTCTTGTAAACATACTCTTTTGCCGCATCGGATAGCTCCGGATGTGCGTTATAGTGACGGATCAGATCTTCCGTCACCTTTTCTACATGGCTCATTCGTTTCAGGCGGTTGGTTACCGATACGCTCTGCTCTGCGTTGCCCACCAGATACTGGTACAAATACAGATCCATGGGGTAAATGCTTGCTGCATAGGAGCATGGGATCGTAGTGTATTCGTGGTCCTCATAGAAGATTTTTTCCGGCAGCTCATAGCGGTGTTTCTGGTAGAATTCCCGGTTGTAGCAGATGCCGTGAAAAGCAAAACAGCGGTCAAAATTCTTCCAGTTCTGCACGACATTCTCCAGTGTGTAGAGCGTTTCATAGCGGTCTAAGAACATCCTCCATACGGTCTTTTCACCGGTCTGCATGTCTACCTGATGATACGGATTTAACACTACATCTGCACTGCAGTCAGTCAGTTTTTCCACAAATTCTTTCAAATTTTCCGTTACTACCCAGTCATCGGCATCAATCACCTTCAGATAGCGGCCAACTGCCTGCGCCGTTCCTGCATTGATTGCCGATCCATGCCCGCCGTTTTCTTTTGATATCAGGCGGAAGACCTGGGGATATTGTTCGATATATGTTCGGGCAATTTGCGCCGTCTGGTCTTTGGAGCCGTCATCTACAACAATGACTTCAATCTGGTCCAGCACTTCCGGATTCAGGAAGGATGTAAGGCAGATATTCAGATATTTTTCCACATTGTAGGACGGTATGATAAACGATACGATCTTGTCCATAAAAACCTCTCTGTGTCTTTCTAGCGGTATGTACGGCGAACCAGCATATTCGCCAGATAATACGTGTGGTACTGCGTTTTCCGAAGCAGGGAAACTGCTTTGTTGATGTTGCTGTCGTAGATATCGCGGTATTGTTCTTTTAAGGTTCTGTCATACTGCCGCAGCTGCTGTTTTTTTTCTGCAGATGGCGGGAAACTCAGCATGATTTTAAACTTACCTGCAATGACCCGGGCAATCAGTCCGGCAATGTAACGCTTTTTGATGTCCGTACAGGGCAGCCGCTCCCCCAGCTGCTGATAAAAGCTCAGAAGGGATGACAGAACTTTATCGTAGTTCTGTTCGTTCTTCTGCATCTTTTCCAGTCCCACGCTCTGCCCTTCCCTTCCCAGACGGTAATAATAAACGAAAGCATCCACAAAGCAGATTGTTTTCACATAGGGAATGGGGTACAGAATGTACTCGGTATCCACATAATAGCAGTGCTCATCAATACGGATCTGATGCTCCCGCAAGATTTCAGTCCGGATGGTCATGTTGTGCATCTTCATATAAAGCCGGTCTGCGATATCGTCAAACCGGTATATTTTCTGATATTCTACACCTTCAAACGGAATCTCGATCTCTGCTTTGGTCCGGAACGTGTTCTTATCTGCTTCCCCGTTATCGTAAGTCCACAAAAAACCAGAATATACGACATCCGCATCACTGGTTTTTAAAGTTCTTACCAGGCTGACAAAAGCTTCCCGCCCTACCCAGTCGTCGGCATCTACTACCTTAAAGTAGGTTCCCAGCGCATATTCGATGCCACAGTTGATGCCGGAGCCGTGACCGCCGTTTTCTTTGGTGATTACCCGGTACGTATCCGGATAACGCTCTGCGTATTCTCTGGCAATCTCCAAAGAATGATCCGTCGAGCCGTCATTGACGATGAGGATTTCAATATCCTGCATCAGCTCCGGTATCTCAAAGGATTCCAGATTGTCCCGGAGATATTTTTCTGCGTTGTAAGTCGGAACGACTACCGTTAATATTTTTTCCATAGTTTTATCCATTCTATTCTTTCAAAGCCGGATCTTCCCACAGTCCTTCCTCAAAGCCATCTGTTGACTCCTTCATCAGAAGGACCTTTGGCGTCATCAGGATGAGCTTCAGATCAAGCCAGATGGAGTAGTTCCGTATATAGGTCAGATCAAGCTTTAATTTGTCGTAGCTGGTGGTACAGTAACGCCCATGCACCTGCGCGTATCCCGTGAGTCCTGCCTTTACCTTCAGGCGGTATTCGAATTCCGGGATGTTTTTGGTGATGACGCGCGCCAGCTCCGGCCGCTCCGGCCGCGGGCCGACCAGGCTCATATCACCTTTGATGATATTTAAAAGCTGCGGCAGCTCGTCCATACGGGTTGCCCTCAGGAATCGTCCTACCGGAAGAATGCGTGGATCCTTCTCCCCGGCTTTTACCGGTCCGCTCTTCTTTTCCGCATCTACGATCATGGTGCGGAATTTGTAAATGCGGAACACCTTTCCATCCAGTGTCAGACGCTCCTGGGTATAAAATACCGGGCCCTTATCCGTATTCCAGATTAAAAACGCAATGATCAGGAAAAACGGACTTGTCACCAGCAGCATTGCTCCCGCAATTACCAGATCCTCCAGCCGCTTTACCACTGCCTGGTCCCAGGCCAGGCCGCCGTCATTGCGGGAAAGATAAAGGGGAGAATCAAAAATATTCAGCTCTACGGATGTTCTCAGCAGAATATCGCTGACCTTCGGCACCGTGTAGCTTCGGATATTTCTGGCGTAGCAAAGCTTCATAAGCTGATTTCTGGCCCTTGCCGGGATATCGCCGATGATGACTCCGTCATAATCTTCTGCCTGCTTTACGATACGCTCCAGGCCCATGTCAATGGATACGTTTTCCGCAATTTCGTATTTGTCATCGCGGGTGTCGATCCGGTTGATCAGATGAAACATCGGCATCTTCCCGTACACCAGCAAAAGCCGTCTTTTCGGGAAAAGTGCTCCATACAGCTTTTTAAACACCAGCGCCCAGACCAGCACCACAGATCTACAATTGTCATCAGTAGCAATGCTGTAGGATTGTGCATTTTTTTATCAAACAGCACGACCTGTACATAGGAAAAGGCATTCACACCCACAATGGAGATCATGTGAGAATAGACCAGTGCCCAGTATTTGTAAATTCCAACCTTCAGACCTCCGTACAGCCGGTGCAGGACCAGTGACAGAACCAGATATTCCCCGGCAATCAGCCAGTTTCCGCGCCTCCAGAAGGCTACTGTCATATTTTTATTGTAATAATTCATCCACACATAATAGTAGATAGCAAGTTCCAGAAGCACGATGACCGCGGATCCGGCGAATTTTACCAGACGCTTGTACTGCTCAAAACTGCGATTTATCTTTTTATCGTTCATTACTTTCGTGATTCCTTAATTTCTTGTCATAAATCATTTTCCGGATATGATTCGGCATCAGGCTGACTGCAATTCTGGACAGCAGAACAAAACTATACTGCACAAAATTCAGCATTCCCCGCCGATACATTTCTGTCCAGAAATGGCAAATGGGCCTTATATACGATATGCCGCCTCTGCGCCTGTGCATATCATTGACACGCATATAAAGGAGCGTGTCTGGCAGATTTGCAAACCGACATCCCGCCTGAAACATCCGCACCCAGAGATCATAATCTTCAAATAACGGGCAGGGCTGATATCCACCTGCTGTCAGTGCCTTTGACTTTCGAAACATAACGCAGGGGTGATTCATAGGATTGCGCATCTTTATATAGGATGCAACCTCTGTCTGGGTCCGGGGCACACATTTTCTGGAGACAATGCTATGCTTCGCTTCCCGCTCTGTCTGAGCCTCTCCCTGAAATTCGGCTATGGTGCCGCTCAGGACATCCGTTTCCGGATATGTCTCCAGATAGCGAAGCTGCTTTTCACAGCGGTCCGATGCAGCGATATCATCGCTGTCCATACGTGCCACCCATTCGCAGCTACACTCCGGCAGTCCTTTCGCCAGGGCTGCTCCAAGGCCGGCATTTTGCTCCAGCCTTACCGTTTTTAACAATCCCTGGAATTCTATATCTTCCAAAACGGCTTCCAGCTCTGTGGTCAAAGGACCATCACAGACCAGAACAATTTCCGAAGGCCTCCACGACTGCCCTGTCATGCTTTTGAGGGCCGCATGCAGATATTCCGGGCGTTCCTTCTTGTATACAGACATCAGCACGGAATAACGTTTATCCATCGCGGGGTTCTCCTTTCCGGATCAGTCTATGGCGCACACTTACGCAGAATTAGCCTTTGTACAGTATAACACCTATAGGCTTTTTCCGCAACTTTTGCGGTGAGAAAAGCGCTGGAAAACCTTTAAGAATCTATTAAAAATGGATATTTCTGCGGAAAAATGGAGGCCCAATGCTGGGCCTCCATCCGTTATCAAAAATGTCTTTATTTTTTTCTACTGCTTGCCACACCTACACTCATAAGCACCCACATCACCGGCGTTGTGATTGGAAGGTTCAAGTTAACCAAAGCCTGAGCACAGTAACAGATCACCGCAAACAGGCAGCCGATCACGCAGGCACTCTCAGCGGACATACCTGCTGCTCCGGTCATTTTCGGAATCTGAATATTTTGACTAAGCCAGTATTTTGCCATCTTCCAGCCATTTCCAAACAGGAAGCACAGATATGCTGCCAGTCCAATCGGTCCGATTGTCAGAAGAAACTGCAGATACTCATTATGTGCAGTATCAAATACCAGACCTGTTGTACCTACCATATCCTTCATAAAGGACTGGGTTGTCATGATTCCAAAGGTATCCGGTCCAAAACCAAACAGCTTATGCATAAACGGAAATGCTGCATACAGTTCCAGTGACTTGCGCCAGATGTATCCGCGCTTGGTTCCCCAGTTATCATTAAAGACCAGATAATTGTCGAGACTTCCATAGCGTGAGCCATGACCGAGCGCATTTGCATCAATCAGCATGATAACAAGCACGATTGCCCCCAGAAGGATCAAGCCAAGCCAGATCCGAATCAGTGTAACTTTGGATTTTTCTTTCTGTTCCTGTGTTTTTCCGGCGAGCAATGCGGCTACATCTGCCTTTTCCTGCTTGCGGAAGTAAAGCGCAACCGCTGCTGCCAGACACCACAATAACACCACAATGGCAAGAAGTCCGGGAAGATTAACCAGGATCTGGAATAAGCTGTCCAGGCCGATCACCATATCCGCATAGGCCTGATTAATAAAATCAATGCACTGAATCACGGTTGCAAACGTTGCTGCCATAACCAGATACCGGACCACGCCCTTTCTGCTGCGAAATACCAGCAGTGGAAGCAGCGCAAACAGGGCACCCAGGGCCAGATAAGCATTGTCACTGCAGCCCATAATGATCGCAAAAAATGAAACCACCATGCACAGATAATACCAGCATGTTTTCAGCCAGCCCTTTGCAGTTGCAAACATCGCTGCTGCCGCACCCATGACCAGTGCCACATATGCCGTATAGGTGTTAATATTGCCAATAGTGGAAGTGAAGATTGCAGATTGTTCGGGTTTTATCTTCCCTCGAAAATGCAGGATATCAAGCTGGAAGTAATCGGTAATTCCAACATAGCAGACGATAAGTCCGGCAGCAAAAAATGCCTGCATTACAAGTTTATTGCCGCGCCAGAACCTGCTTACCACAAAATACATCACAACATAGAGTGTCATAAGGAACAGACCGCTGTAGCGTCCCTCATTCCCCCAGAACGACTCGTAGAGATATTCGGACTGCAATGTAGATATAGCCGACGCCAGCCAGAAGATTAATACTGCCGTATCCGCAAACCGGAATGCCTGCTTCCAGTTCGCCGGTTTCAATGATGCAAAAAGCTTCTTCACATGTTCTCCCTGAAACTCCTTCCAATCAATCACCAGCATCACAATACTCAGAACCAAAAATACGGTCAGCATCACCAGCACACTCATGTAAAAACATTTGTATTTTGTTTCCAGTATATTGAAATAGGACTTGTCATAAATCAACGGTACCGCAATCACGGCAAATACCAGAAACACGCTGATCACTCCACTAATAATAGCAGCGCAGGTTTCCGCGAAACTATCGGTTCTATTCGTAACTATCTTTTTCTCCATAAAGTCTCCTTATCTGCTCTTTATCCATATAATATCTTTCTTTTCCCCCACCAAGTCTGCTCTGATTATAACATCTTTTTATTTTCTTGCGAAGCATTTATCAAGAACACACATAAGATTGCTGCTATTCATTCGATAATTTTTGACTAAAAGCTTGTTCACATCAACATGTTTAATCCCATTTTGTGCCTTAAATATCGCAGACTCTTTCTTTTTCTGTTTATCCTCAACGCTTCGTCCCAGATAGACACTTTCTATATCTTTGCAGAACCACACAAACTCGTAATTCATACTTCGGCAATATTGTCTTACGTCATTCAAAAATTGCTGATCGTACATATCCTTTTCATATTCATCGCAATCAAAACAAAGAATGACCTTGGACTGATTTCCTTTTCCTGCAGACTGGTACTGTTTGCTCAGGCTTCGTATATCTTTTTCCTTATTTTTATAATTGCCCTTTCCATTCATATAAACAACACTAAGTTTGATTTGCGGTTGATTCCATTGATAGAATCGTTCTATAGTATCCCTTATATAAATCCAGTCCGATTTGCATTTGCTGTTTGTTTCTACAACAAAAATGTATTGAACTCCCATTAATTATCCTCCGAACCAGAGCCAAATACTCCTATAAAATCAACGGAATCCACATTAAATGGCGACCCCTCAATCATGCCATTTCTGTATAGCCTTGAAGGGGAATAATTTCCATTCGATGTCCATGGATAAATTTTATGATCGGTAGATAAAAAATCAATCGATTTTTTATGGCGTTTCAAAACATCCATCGGTCCCACATTGTGAGTTGTAAAGCAAAGCTGCCCTTCTCCATATTCCATCAGATATTCCAACAACGCGCACAAATATACATCATGAAGATTGGAGTCAAATTCATCAAGAAAAACAATACCTCCCCGAACCATTTCCCGCAAATAGGCAAATAATTTAATGAGTTTCTTAACACCCGTACTCTCAAATTCTGCATTAATTTTATAAGATTCATATACCATAACCAAATTACAAATATAAAGAGAATGATCCTCTTTTTTGTCGATTTCAATCCTGATTAAATCTGATTTAAAAATGCGAAGGAACTGTGCCAGTTTTTCTATTGTTTGTGAAAATTTTTGGTAATTTTCTTTTCCAATATAGTTATTTGCAACTGATAATACAAAGAGATGATCACTATCCAGCGCAACAAGATGGTCCAGTAAATCATTTTTCTCCTTGGACGCTTTCACATTGCTCCAGTCACCAACTGTATTATTAAAAATATAATCGCTGTGATCATCTGATTGATCTAAATATACATGTATGCTTTTTCCAAAAATCCAAAGTGATAGAAGTTGATAGAACAAAATTGGATAATCTTTATCCGTCTCATCTTTTGCCATATCCATCAGTACCTTATCAAAAAACAATACACACATCGAATTGTCTTCCAACAGATTTGTGGTTTTATCAAGAAATCTCTTCAGGAAAGGATTCTCCGCTTCATCTATTACCGAAATAACATCTCCCTTTTGCGTTTCAAATACATTAAACATAAAATCCGATTTTCTGCACGCATTCTTGCAAGATAATTTTTCATGTGAAATAGCATATTTCCCATTGGAATTTTGAGATATTGTCACCATATAACGCATCAACACTGGTATAGAGTTTTCTTGCTTATTCAAATTAACAAGAAAATCAACAGATATAAACAATTCACCCAGCTTTTTATTAATTAGTTCTTCTAAATTTTTTTGAACAATCGGATTATTCAAATACCCCGGATTGGTAAGAAGATTCCTGAGTATATCTGCAGATGTCACAATAGCAGATTTACCAGAACCATTCATTCCATAAATTCCTTTTACATTATATTCTTGCGTGTCCAGGTTGCGCGTAATAGTTTTCTTATAAAATGACAGAGAAATCAGTTCATCCAGTGTTTTGATTCCTTTAACAGAATAGTTCACTAAATATATATCTAATGTTTATTATATCAATACTTTAGATTTCT
>ERZ791899.2352-NODE-2352-length-11497-cov-3.976141_pt1 | contig 11497 bp, 10 predicted proteins | sample MGYA00510151_ERZ791899 | MGnify/ENA primary metagenome ERZ791899 (study PRJEB30046, sample SAMN00792118) | human gut metagenome | study: EMG produced TPA metagenomics assembly of the A metagenome-wide association study of gut microbiota in type 2...
GATAATGTGGTATATATGTAATATATGAAAGCTATTGCAAGGCTGTCGACAAAATGTCGCCAGCCCAAAAATTACATCATGCTGATGTAAATTTTGAGTTCTATCAGAGAAAAAATATAAAGTTCCTCCAAAGTCGAAACTTTAGATTTTAAGTCATTTCTGCCGCGCATGTCGCCAGAAATGATTTTTAATGAGGGGGTATCGGAAAGACGTCCGACGCTCGCAGAGCGGTTTTGCCAACGGCAAAACTACTGAAAAAGCACCTCAAACTCCCATAAATAAAGTAGACAAAACCATAAAGGTTTTGTCTAAAAGAACATACAAAAAGCGATAGCCAAATAAAATGAACGAAAAATATTATATTAGGAGGGTCAATCAAATGAAAACGTATTCAATGGACGCAATTCGGAACATCGCCGTTATGGGACACGGTAAATGCGGTAAGACAACGCTTACAGAGGCAATGCTGTTCAATGCGAAAATGACCGACAGAATGGGCAAAGTCGCTGACGGCAACACTGTAACGGACTATGACGGTGAAGAAATCAAAAGACAATTCAGTATTTCAACCGCTCTTGCAACGGTAGAGTGGAAAGATATGAAATATAATATGATAGATACACCGGGCTTTTTTGATTTTGTCGGTGACGTTAAAGAGGGTATCCGTGCGGCGGATTCGGCACTTATTGTATTGAGCGGAAGAAGCGGTGTAAGCGTCGGTACGGAGAACGTGTTCAGATACGCAAAACAAAGAGGTGTGCCGATTATGTTCTTTGTCAACAAAATTGATGATGACAGAGCGGATTATCAAAAAACTCTTGAGGAAATGAAAGAAAAGTTCGGAAAATCAGTAACTCCGTTCGTTTATCCGATAAGAGAAGGTGACGAATTCAAAGGCTTTGTCGATATTGTCGATATGACGGCAAGAAGATACGAAGGACAGGACAGAGTGGATATTCCTGTACCCGACGGTATGGCGGAAATTGTCGCACCGCTTAGAGAAATGATTATGGAGGCTGTTGCCGAAACCGATGAGGCACTTATGGTTAAGTATTTCAACGGTGAAGAATTTACTTTTGACGAAATTAAGCAAGCTATAAGAAAAGGTGTTAAGGACGGTGTTATTTATCCTGTATACTGCGGCAGCGGTCAGGATAATATCGGTGTGCGTTCGCTTATGGACGGTATGGGTAAGTATTTGCCTGCTCCGTCGGAAATTGAGGAAATCGCGAGAGTTGCCGACACAGGTGAGCCTGTTGAGCTTGTACAGAGTGAAACGGAAACAACGGCGGCGGTTGTATTTAAAACAATCGCAGACCCTTATGTTGGTAAGATGTCGTTGTTCAGAGTTTATTCCGGTGAGGTAAAGGGTGACAGCACGCTGTACAATCCGAACAAGGACGTAAACGAAAAGATTGGCAAGGTATTTAATCTTTGCGGTAAAAAACAGCTTGACGCAAAGTCGATAAAAGCCGGTGACATCGGCGCGGTTGCAAAACTTGAAAGCACAAAAACAGGTGATACATTATGTGAAAAAGGTAAGAATATCATACTTACCGGTATTGAATTTCCGCAGCCTGTTTTGTCTATGGCGATTAAACCGCAGACAAAGGGCGATGAAGAAAAGATTATAAGCGGTATTAACAAGCTTATGGAGGAGGATCCGACATTCACAATTACAAACAATACCGAAACAAAGCAGACTCTTATAAACGGTCAGGGCGAACAGCATATTGACGTTATTATAAGCAAATTAAAATCAAAATACGGTGTCGGTGCAGTTTTGGAAGACCCTATTGTTCCGTATCGCGAAACAATCAAGGGCAAGGCTACCGTTGAAGGCAAACACAAGAAACAATCTGGCGGTCACGGTCAGTACGGTCACGTTAAGATTGAATTTGAGCCGGGTGTGTCGGAAGATATGATTTTTGAAGAAAAAGTATTCGGCGGTTCTGTGCCTAAAAACTATTTCCCTGCCGTTGAAAAAGGCTTGCGTGATTCGTGCCGGAAAGGTGTGCTTGCAGGTTATCCCGTTGTGAACTTGAAAGCTACATTACTTGACGGTTCGTATCACCCTGTCGATTCGTCGGAAATGGCATTTAAGACGGCGGCGGCTATCGCGTACAAAGAGGGTTTGAAACAGGCTAACCCTGTCTTGCTTGAGCCTATCGGCTACTTGAAAGTATATATTCCTGAAAATATTATGGGCGATATTATCGGTGATATTAATAAACGCCGCGGCCAGATTATGGGTATGGGCGAAAGCGATAAAGAGGGACTTAATATGGTTGAGGCTGAAGTGCCTATGTCCGAAATGTTCCGTTATGCGACCGACTTGCGTTCTATGAGTCAGGGCAGAGGTATGTTCTCGTTTGAGTTTACCCGTTACGAGCAAGCTCCGTCAAATGTTGCCGAAAAAGTTATACAAAGCTCAAAAAATAAAGAGTAATCAAGCAAAAAACTCCTTTTTGTCATATGATTAAAATATGTTTAGTTAATTTTACTAAAGAATAAAAAGTATTTTTGTGAATTATACGACTAACAATTTGTATTTAAATATGTTATCATATATATATCAAAAAGATGTATTATAAAGATAACAATACACTTAAACAAGCAGAATAAATGAAATCTGGTTTATTTTGTATAACAATTTTTCTTGGACGAGAGGGGAACAATTAATTATGGCAGATTTACAATTAAAACACATTTACAAAAGATATGCAGGCGGCGTTACTGCTGTAAGTGACTTTACACTTGACATTGACGATAAGGAATTCATCATCCTTGTAGGTCCTTCAGGTTGTGGTAAGTCAACAACTCTAAGAATGGTTGCCGGTCTTGAAGAAATTTCAGAAGGTGAACTTTATATAGGCGGACGTCTTGTAAACGACGTTGCTCCTAAAGACAGAGATATTGCAATGGTTTTCCAAAACTACGCTCTATATCCTCATATGACAGTATTTGAAAATATGGCATTTGGTCTAAAGCTTAGAAAAACTCCAAAGGACGAAATCAAGAAGCGTGTTACAGAAGCTGCAAAGATTCTTGACATTGAGCATCTACTTGACAGAAAGCCGAAGGCTCTTTCAGGCGGTCAAAGACAGCGTGTTGCTATGGGACGTGCAATCGTTCGTAATCCTAAGGTATTCCTTATGGACGAACCTCTATCAAACCTTGATGCAAAGCTAAGAGTTGCAATGAGAACTGAAATTAAGAAGTTACATAACAAACTTCAAACAACATTTATGTACGTTACTCATGACCAGACAGAGGCTATGACAATGGGTACTCGTATCGTTGTTATGAAGGATGGTGTTATTCAACAAGTTGATACACCTGCTAACCTTTATACAAAGCCTGATAACGTATTCGTTGCAGGATTTATCGGTTCACCGCAAATGAACTTCGTTACTGCTACACTATCAAAGGAAAACGGCAGCGTATACGCATCATTTGGCGATAACAAGATTATGATTCCTAACGGTAAGGTTACACCTGAACTTGAAGGTTATATCGGTAAGGAAGTAATCGTTGGTATCAGACCTGAAGATATTCACGATGACGAGGCATTCATTTCAAGCAGACCTGAGGCTGTATGTAATGCATACGTTGAAGTTACTGAAATGATGGGTGCTGAAACATATTTGTATCTTGAACTTGCAGGTGAACAGTTCACAGCAAGAGTTAATCAACGTTCAACAGCTAAGATTGGTGATACAATCAAGGTTGCATTTGAAACAAACAAAATTCATATCTTTGATAAGGATACAGAAATGGCTATCGTTCACTAATTCGATTAGACAATTTAATTGTAGACAAAACCCATATGGGTTTTGTCTACTTTGCTTTTATGAGGAATTACGGAGGAAAAGGAGTTTATATGTAATGGTTTTGATGATTTTATTTTTGGTGATAGGGTTTGTGCTTTTGGTTAAAGGTGCGGATTTATTTGTTGACGGTGCGTGTGATTTGTCGGCAAAGTTGAGAATTCCGGCATATATAGTCGGACTTACGGTAGTGGCGTTCGGAACAAGTTTGCCCGAGGCGGCGGTTAGCATAACTGCGTCACTGCAAGGCAGTAATGAAATTGCAATCGGTAATATAATTGGATCAAATATATTTAATACGCTTGTTGTACTTGGTGCAAGTGCTTTGTTCGCACCTGTTGCTGTAAAAGGAAATATCCTAAAACGTGATTTTCCATTCTGTATCGGTATAACCGCTGTAATGATTGTGCTTTTAATGACATTAAATCATGGTGATATTGCATTGACAAGATTGGACGGTATTATACTTCTTGCATTGTTTGCGGTGTTTATGGTCGGTTCTGTTGTGATGGGTAAGAAAGAAAGCAAATTAATTGAAAGTGCGGAGGATAGCGAAAAGGCAGATTTGCCAATGTGGAAATGCCTATTGTTTATAATAATCGGCTTTGTCGGTGTTGTGGTCGGCGGTCAGCTTACTGTTAAAGGCGCAAAGGAACTTGCACTTATGGCGGGAATGAGTGAAAGAGTTGTCGGTCTTACCGTTGTGGCAATAGGTACATCACTTCCTGAACTTGTGACTTCGATTGTTGCCGCAAGAAAACAACAAAATGATATTGCGGTAGGTAACGTAATCGGCTCGAATATATTTAATTTGTTGTTCATTCTCGGAATATCGGCGACGATCGGTAAAATAGGTACTGACTTTAATGTGGTAATTGACGGTTGTGTGTTGATTGGAATATGCTTGTTTACTTATATTTTTGCACTTGCTAATAAAAAGATTAATCGCCCTTGCGGTGTGGTTATGATTTTTATGTATGTGGCATATACGGTGTATTTGTTGGTAAGATAAGGGGGTTTTATGAAAAAGTATTATATAGGCGGGCTGCTGACTTTGGTTACGATTGCTTTTGCAACGGTAACTTTGGCAGTGAATAAAGATGTGATTGGTTATCGCAGATATATATATACACCGCCCACAAAAGCAGGTAGTATTGTGTTTGTTGCTTTTGCGATATACATAGCTGTTTTGTCAGTCGGTGCCTTGGTTTATGCGATTTACAGACACTTTCATAAAGATGAATAGTTGTGTAGTAGGGGCGACAGTTGGTCGCCCTTTTTGTGTGATTAAGTTTGCTATCGTTTATGAGAATTTCGGAGTGGCGACCGGTGGGCGCCCGTTTGCGTGATTGAAATTCAATAGAGAGCCACCCCTCAGTCGACAGTGTCGACAGCTCCCCTCAAGGGGAGCCTTACGGGATTTGGCGGAAAATAAAAAGCCTCCCATTGAGGGAGATGGCACGAGGAACGAGTGACGGAGGGGTGGCTACTTGCAAAATCAAAAATAAAATATGGCTACATACAAAATTGCAAACAAATGCGGTGGTGCTGTTATCTGAAAATTTGCAAACAAAAAGGCAGTCAATCGACTGCCTTTAAATTAACCTAAAATTTTACCTTCAAACTCAACACGCTTCTTAACTGTCTGCATAACATTGTCAAACTGCTGCGGAGTAAGTGATTGAGCACCGTCGCACAATGCTTTCTTTGGATTATTATGAACTTCAATCATAATACCGTCTGCACCTACTGCGATAGCCGCTTTTGTAAGCGATTCAACCATCCACGGCAAACCTGTTGCGTGACTTGGGTCAACGATTACAGGCAAGTGTGAAATTGACTTTAATGCCGGTATTGCCGAAAGGTCAAGAGTATTTCTTGTGAATGTTTCGTAAGTTCTGATACCTCTTTCGCAGAAAATAACCTGTTCGTTACCGCCTGCCATAATGTATTCCGCACTCATAACCCATTCTTCGATTGTGCTTGAAAGACCACGCTTTAAAAGTATAGGCTTATTGCATTTACCAAGTTCCTTTAAAAGTTCAAAGTTCTGCATATTTCTTGCACCGACTTGAATTATATCAACATCTTCAAACAAATCAAGATGTGCCTGATTCATAATTTCTGTAACTATCGGAAGTCCTGTTGCCTTCTTTGCCTCAAGAAGAATTTTAAGACCTTCGTCATGAAGTCCTTGGAATGAATAAGGTGATGTTCTCGGCTTGAATGCACCGCCTCTTAAAAATGAAGCACCGCTCTTTTTAACTGCTTCGGCTGTTTCTGTCATTTGCGGAACTGTTTCTACCGAACAAGGACCTGCAATGACGCTGAAATGACCTTCACCTACTGTTCTGCCGGCAATGTTGAAAATACTGTTATCCGGGTGGAACTTGCGGTTTGCAAGCTTGAACGGCTCGGAAACTCTCTTAACGTCTGCGACTACGTCGATAGTCTTTAAATCGTCTGTGTCAAGAGTTGAAGTATCACCGATAATACCAACTATTGCGGAATTTTCGCCCTTACTGTAATGATGGTCAAAGCCCATGTCCTCCAGTTGCTTTAAAAGTGCGTTTACCTCGTTTTGTTCTGCGTTTTGTTTTAGAATTACAATCATTTTTCATATCTCCTTTTCTACCATACTACATCTTACCGACGATTGTATATCGGCAAGCAACAACCAACGCGGTTGCTTATCACATTTTACTACTATTTTTGACATATGTCAAGAGGTGTGATAAAATAAGGTTATATCTACTGAATGGAGAATTATATGGAAGAAAAATTTATGAAAGAGGCACTGAAGCAAGCAAAAAAAGCCGCGTCAATCGGTGAAACTCCAATCGGTGCGGTTATAGTGCGTGACGGTGAGATTATCGCAAGAGGGTACAACAAGCGTGAAACCAAGAAAAACGCATTACTTCACGCCGAAATAATAGCGATAAACAAGGCTTGCAAAAAACTCGGCGGTTGGAGATTACCGCGATGTGAAATGTATGTTACGCTTGAGCCTTGTCCGATGTGTGCAGGGGCGATTATTAATTCACGCATTGAAAATTTGTATTTCGGTGCGTATGACAAAAAGTCCGGTTGTGCCGGTTCGGTTATCAATTTATTTGAAAGCGGTATGTTCAATCACAATGTCAATGTGACAGGCGGTATAACGGAAGATAAATGTGCAAGCATATTGACTGAATTTTTTAGAGAGTTAAGAAAAAAGAAATAGACTGTTTTTTATATTGCAATTTATTTACAGATGTAATATAATAAATTTTAAGGGGTGATTTTTAATGAAAATAAGAAAAATTATATCAGCTATACTTACTATGTCTGTTATGTCGGCTTGCATAATACCTATTGCAAAAGCGGACGGATTGTATTCGGAAAAATTCGATATGACGAAAGTAAAAGCAGACAAGACGGACGGTGTTACGAAAGAAGTGGAAGTGCCTGACGGTGACTACACTGTAACGGTAACAACAGGCGGAAAAACAGAAACAAATGCGAATATTTATATAAACGGCGGTGAACGTGTAAGAGCGTACACGCTTGAGGCAGGCGAAACACAGGAAAATGAACAGCCTGTTGTGCCGAAAAACGGAAAAATCACTGTACAGGTTAAGGGTGACAACCCTAACGTGACGGAAATAGAAATAGAACAGTTACCGACACGAGAAAAAGCCGAAAAACCTACTATATATATTGCAGGTGATTCAACGGCACAAACTTACAACTATACAAAGGTATACCCTCAAACAGGTTGGGGACAAGTTTTTGCCGATTATTTTAATGACGATATAATTATTGAAAACCGTGCAATGGGCGGAAGAAGTTCAAAGAGTTATGACAACGACGGCAGACTTGACAGAATACTTACAGAAATGCACCCTGGTGACTATGTGTTTATTCAGTTCGGTATAAATGACGGTGCTGAAAATAAACCGGAAAGATACATAAGTGTTGAGGACTACAAAAAGTTAATTACAGACAAGTATATCGGTGAGGTTGAAAAACGCGGCGGAACACCTGTGCTTATGACTGCAAATGCGGCTGCTTGGTGGGACGAAGAAAACAACTGTTTTATGGAGTCGCGAAAAGATTACGCAGACCCTACGCGTGAAATCGCAGAAGAAACAGGCTGCAAATTTATTGATGAAAATAAAATCGTGACAGATGCGTGGAACAGTATGAGTAAGAATCGTGTTTTGTCGGGCTATTTTATATGTGAGCCGCTTGAAAGTAAGGCTTATCCGTCAGGTACGAACGACACCACTCATATGAAAGCCAAAGGCGCAAAGAGAGTTGCAAAGCTTATTGCGGATGCAATTCCGGAAAATGTGCCTGAACTGGCAAAGTATTTAAAGGGTGACGAAACATTTACGGATATACAAGGTCATTGGGCGGAAGATGTTATAAAAACACTTGCAGAGAATGACAAAGTATCGGGAGTCGGTGACGGAAAGTTTAATCCCGACGGAACTGTAACGCGTGCGGAATTTTTGAAAATGGCGATGGATTCGTTGGGCATAGTCGGTCACGCATATCGTGACGGCGAATGCCTTGACGCAACAAATGATGATTGGTATTGCTACTATTTGCAGGGTGCGTTGGATAAGGATATTATTCCTGAAGAAATGATTGAGGACTGTGATTTTACAAATGTTACAAAAACTCTTAAAGAATCAACAGAGAAAGAAAAGGCTGTCAGAGCTAATGTAAATGTTTATACGGGTAAGTTTTACGGTGATAAGCCTATTACTCGTGAAGAAATGGCTGCGATTGCGGTTTGTTGCAAAAATTATAAAATGAGAAACTGGAGAGACTGGGACAATGAAAGACGTATTCCTGTTTTTTCGTTTAAAGACAGTGATGAAATTGATGAAAAATATATAAGTTATGTAGTACATGCTTATAATTTGAAATATATAGACGGTATGGAAGACGGTCGCTTTGCACCGAAAGAGAATTTGACACGTGCACAGGCGGCGGTTGTAATGAATAATTTAAAATAGGAGAAATAGGAATGAATATAAAGAAAGTAGTCGCAGTGGCATTGATATTGTCGTCAATGACGGCGGTATCGGCAAGTGCGGCTGAATTTAACGACATCAAAGGTCATTGGGCGGAAGATGTTATCAATGAGCTTGCCGACAGGGATATTATACACGGTGTTTCTGACACGGAGTTTAATCCGGACGGAACTGTAACACGTGCAGAGTTTTTGAAGATGGCTTTGGGTACAGTCGGTATTGCCGATGTGCCGTACAGGAGCGGCGAATGTCTTGATGTTACCGCGTCCGATTGGTACGGAGGTTGTGTGCAAAGTGCACTCGACAAAGGCTTGATACCTGAAAATATGATTGGCAATTATGCAGCAAAGATAACAGACGGCAAGGCTATTTACAGTGGCTTTTTTGACGGCGATAAGCCGATAAAACGTGAAGAAATGGCGTATATGGTTTATATGCTGTATCAATACAGTTGTGATGAGGAGGAGTCTTATAATATACTTACTCCTGTCGATTTACAGTTTGATGATGTAAGCCAAATATCGCAATGGGCATTGGACGGCGTCAGATATGCGTATACAAACGGCTTAATATCGGGTATGGACGATGATACGTTCAGACCGCAGCAAACCGCAACTCGTGCGCAGGCTGCGTCTATTATAAGCAGATTACTTGATAAAACGGAATAGAGGTGTAAGAAATGTTTAGCAAAAAAACAATCAGAATTATTTGTCTTGTTACCGCAATAGCTATGGTTGTACCTATTTGTATAGGTATTATCAGTATGTTTGCAGGTGTTAATTAATGTTTAAGGAGAAGTACATATGAAGAAAAAAATCATATGGTTATTTTATTTGTTGTTTGCAATATGTTTTACTTTTACTGCAATAAATATAATATTGCATAATACATATTATAAAGCATTGCACTTGATTTGTGTTACAACAATATGCTTAGTCGGGTTGACAATAATATATAAAAACCTTTCCAAAAACGAGAAATTCATTGAGAAAAATTATAATAAGATACTTATCTCATTTGGTATAGGTATGTTTATAATAGAGATTGTATTGGGAATTGCATTAAGGTATGATCCGTTGTGGGATGTTGGCGCGATACATAAAGGTGCTATTGAATGGGTTGAAACAGGGACGTTTGAAAATTATTATGAATATTTCTATAGATTTCCTAACAATCTTGCGGCAATGGCATTTTTGCATTTGTTTTTCAAAATTGCATCAATATTTGGAATTAAAGACTATTTTGCGGTTTCTGTCGTAATAAACAGTATTATGGTAAGCTGTACAACAGTAATAGTATCACTGATTTGCAAGAAAATAGCTGACGTAAAACATGCCGTTTTTGCATTGGTACTGTTTGGATTCAGTGTGCAATTCTATTTTTTGGGCGGTGCTGTGTATACTGATATGCTTTCTGTTATGTTTCCGGTATTATTTTTCTATTTATATCTGAACTCTAAAGAACAATCGGGAAAAAGAAAAATAATTACATATATATTAATGGGACTGACAATTACAATAGGAAGTTTGAATAAATTCACTGTAATCATAATTGCTATAGCGGTAGGCATTGATTTGCTCATAAACAGAAAATTCAAGGAGTTTACGAAAATTCTTGTCAGCGTAGTGAGTATTATGATGATATTTAATGTAACATTTAATTTATATATGTATTCTTCTCATTTGGACAGACAAACGGCTAATGGTGAAAATACACCGTATAATCATTGGGTCATGATGGGGCTTAAAGGTGATGGTGTATATAATCCTGAGGATTATGAGTTTACAAGGAAATATGATTACGATGAAAACAGAAACAGTAAGATAAATAAAGAGATTTTCGATAGAATAAAAAAATTGGGTTTTTGTGGTATATTTGATTTGGCAATGACAAAATCAACAGCAGATTTCGGAAACGGAACATATGGTGCTGAAGATTTTTATAATTGTAATCCTCAAACCGATACAAAGTTGCATAATTGGATTTTGCCCGAGGGGAAGAATTATAAAAAGTATGCAACATATGCAACATCAATGCATATTGCAATATTAATTTTGATGTTAACTGCTGCATGGGGATTTGTATGCTCTGATGATGAAAAACGTAAAAAGATGTTTTCATTGTATTTGACGATATTTGGAGTATATTTGTTTTTGCTTTGCTGGGAAACAAACCGAAGATATTTTTCAAATTTCGCACCTGTAATATTTATTTGCGGAACTTTGGGTATTGATAAATTTATAGAGGTTTGTTTGAAAACTAAAGAAAAAATTAAATGTGGTTTAAAATAGGCTGATAAAGGAACTGTAACGATTTGTTACAGTTCTTTTTTATTGTAATCGATGCAAATAGTATGTATAATAAGAAATAATCCACAATATATAGTATAATGAAAAAAAGTTCAAAAAAAATGAAAAAAAGTGTTGACAAAAGGGGTAATAGAGTGTATAATAATCAAGTCGTCAGTTGAGAGGACTAAAGAACACGGGAAGAGAAGTGTTCGGGTTGAGAAGAAGTTAAAAACTTTTTCAAAAAACTTTTAAAAAAGTCTTGACAAACTGAAAACGATGTGATAGAATAAACAAGCTGTCGCAAGAGAGCATGTACATTGAAAGATAAATAGTGCAGGTTTTATGTCAA
>ERZ791899.2365-NODE-2365-length-11443-cov-15.714085_pt1 | contig 11443 bp, 10 predicted proteins | sample MGYA00510151_ERZ791899 | MGnify/ENA primary metagenome ERZ791899 (study PRJEB30046, sample SAMN00792118) | human gut metagenome | study: EMG produced TPA metagenomics assembly of the A metagenome-wide association study of gut microbiota in type 2...
TGCGCGTCTAACTCATCACTGAAGTAACGAGAATGCGACGCGCAGTTATTCAATTGGTTTCGTCAGATTGTTCCTGCGGCAGTATGACTTTACCGTATTCTGCGAAATGCCAAGTTCCTGTGCTATTTTCAAATATCCGATGCCCTGTCTGCGAAAGGATATGATCTGTTGTTTCTGTGATTCTGTCATCCTGTGACCTCCGTTCCGAGGGTGCGTATCGTGTTGTCTGCCCTCTACTGTTGAAAGGACAAAAGGTTACGCTTTAAGAACTGAAAGGCAAAAAAATAATGCCCACCAAGGAATCAACTCCTCGATGGGCATTGCTGCTGTGTACTTATTCAGTTATCTGAGCAGTTCATTGACACGCTTCTGCACCGCAGAATAATCATAGCCTGCCGCTGTCAGCTTCTGCTTTCTCTCTGAAAAATGGGTATAGAAAAAGCACCGTCCAAATAAACCTTGAACGATGCTCTGATAGTTATCGGATTGTTGCTCAATCTTCTATCTCTTTATATTTTGTTTTATTGCAGTGGTCACTGCATCTATATTGAATGGCTTTGAAATGTGTCCGTTCATTCCAGAATCCAAGGATGCCTGTACATCTTCCTTGAAAGCATTTGCAGATTGTGCGATGATTGGAATTTTCGCAGCGTCTGGGCGCTCCTTGCTCATTGCACGAATTGCCCTTGCCGCCTGATGCCCATTCATTTTAGGCATCAGGACATCCATTAGAATCACATCATATGTGTCTGCTGGATTGTTGGCAAAACAAGCCACTGCGTCCTGTCCGTCTACTGCACGAGTTACATGCATACCTGCTTCTTCGAGCAGCGTGATTGCCAATTCCGCATTCAGCTCATTATCTTCTGCGAGAAGAACCTTTACTCCATTAAGGCTGACATCCTGTATCAGATTCAGCTCAGGTATCTGTTTTGGGTCTGCAAGTTCCATAGGAATTTCTACTGTAAAAGACGAACCACACTCTTTCTTGCTGTGAACCGTAATTGTACCGCCCATCAGTTCTACATATTGCCTGGAAATTGCCATTCCAAGCCCCGTTCCGGCATAATGTGTTCGTGCGCCATTATCCTCCTGTGAAAAGGGTTCAAACAGCCTTTTCTGAAATTCTTCACTCATACCAATGCCATTGTCTTTTACCACATAACTGCCTACAATATGCCGTTCGTCTATGCCCGGTTTGATACTAATTTCAAAAGTAATCGTTCCGCCATCTTTTGTAAACTTGACCGCATTACTCAGAAGATTCGTCAATATCTCACGAATTTTTGTTGCATCTGTCAGAACATAAAGTTCTTTTGGAATGTTGCGATGTATCTCAAATGTTAAATCCCGATTCAGCAGGAGTCCATCCACGATAGCAATCACATTATCTATTAGTACAGGCAAATCCTCCGGCTCAGGTGAGAAGCTTACCTTTCCGTTCTCGATACGGCTAAAATCCAGTACATTATTCAATAACAACAGCAGATGCTCTGAACTTATTTTTACCTTTTGCAGATTATCGTGAATTTCAGATACATTTGTCTGGTTCAGTGCAATGTCCGTAAATCCGATAATAGCATTCATAGGTGATCGAATATCATGTGACATGTTAAGTAAGAAGGATGATTTTGCTCTGTTTGCGGTCTCTGCTTTTGCCGCAGCCTCGCTCAACAAAAGCTTCTGTTCAATTTCATCTTCTCTTTTTCTTTTGTAGCTGATAAAGCAGACAGCACAAAGCAAAAACAACACACATCCTGCCATAGTTCCAACATAAACGGATGCACTTCTTGTTCGCTCTACCAGCCCATTCACAGACTGCATATCCATTTCAATGCATAAAGAACCAACTATTTCATCCGAATCGCCCGTTAAATCGCCCGTTATAGGATAACAGGCTGTGAAAATAGGACCCCATGTCGTATCAACAATGTTCTGCGAATACACCGTTTCTCCTGAAAGAGCCTTGTTAATATACGGAATCATTTCATCCTCAATATAGTCTCCCGGATGTCTGACATCTCCTGCGTTGGGATCCAGACCGTCCACCACATAGATCAGCCTGTTTTCTTCATTTCGGGTGGCGGTGTATAAATATCTAGTTGAATTCAGCGTTCGAATTTCATTTAGAAACGAGGAAACCTCGTGATACATTTCTGTATTTTCATCAGATTGATGGCGGAGCGTGGCAAATTCTTCTCTTCCGATTTTTTCATTTACCAATTTATGGATTGCATCCGCATTTTCCATATCACGTTTGAGTTCCGTTTCAAGGGCGATATCTGTATACGATTTTTGCAGAATATATGTATATGCTGATGCCAACAATATGATTGAAAGCGTCAAAATTGCAAATAAACCTATGGAAAGCTTAGTAAATCTCTGCTTTAACTCTTTAATGTCTTTGACTGACTTCTTGTCCGATTGTGTTTTCATTCAATTTGACTCCACTTTTTATTTCATAGAAATATGTGGAAGGGACTGATGCAAATACCGCATCTGCAGAGCGTGCATTTTTCCATCAGCTGATTCGCTTTTCAGATTTATCCTTTAATTGTTTCCTCATTCGAGGATTTACATTCTGAAAGGTCAGACAACAATTTCTTGCTCTCTAAATGCTTCTGCCGCTGTTTCCTGCGGCACGTCCAGTTTTAATTCAAATGGAATGCCGTATTCTCGAACCACAGTTCTCAGAAACATATTGATCACAGTTGTCATATTCAGACCGAGTTCATTAAAAATCTCCTCAGCCTGATTTTTGATTTCCTTATCCGTTCGGATGTTCAGATTTGTTGCTGACATACGCAAAACCTCCACATGGTTTACAGTATACTCACATACTCGTGTCACGTCAATATAGTGTCATTATATGAGCTTTAAAATCTAATTTCTCGCGTTTATTAGAACGCTCAGCAGAAGTTCTTGCATTGTATTCCAGTTTCCATTCCTTACTGCTTCTTGGTGGATTATTAAACAATCTTGAATACACTCTACTTATAATTATTTCCTTCTCCTCTTAATTATCACTCATCTGTAAATTGATTTTTTTATTATCGTGGCTTACATCCATTCGTGCAACATTCTGTTCAATTTTTCCATATCAAGAGGTTTCGCAATATGTTCATTCATTCCTGCACTCTTTGCAAGTATCACATCCTCCGTAAATGCATTTGCCGTCATTGCAACGATTGGCAACAGCTCACCTTTGTGTTTAGGCAGGGAACGGATAGCTGTAGCCGCCTCATACCCATTCATAATCGGCATCTGCACATCCATAAAGACCAAATCATAATATCCATTTGGATGATCTGCCACCTTATCTACAGCTTCTTTTCCATTTACAGCCGTTTCAATCTCAGCACCTGTCATACCTATGATCTCAGCTGCAACTTCTCTGTTCAGTTCATTATCTTCCACCAAAAGGATTTTCTTTCCTGTATAATCACTTGCAGCGATATTTTTCAGGTAATCTCTTGCATCCTGACTCGGCTTTCCGGAGATTATTTTTTGCAGTGCTGCGGTAAGTCTTGAGCGGAACAACGGTTTTGAAATGAATTCATCTACTCCTGCTGCTTTGGCTTCTTCTTCGATTTTTGTATAATCATAGGACGTCAGAACAATGACAGAAACATCAGGTCCTATCTTTTGGCGTATCTGCCTTGTTGTTTCAATTCCATCCATTCCCGGCATCTGCCAGTCAATAATATATACAAAATAATCATTGCCATTCTCATGACGTTTCACTGCACGCTCTACTGCCTCTTTTCCTGACAGTACCCACTCTCCGTCGATTCCAATCTCATTAAGAATAGCCACTGTTCCTTCACAGCATATCTTATCATCATCCACAACCAGCACGGGCAAGTTGACCAGTTCATCAATAGTCTCTGACTTTTCATCCCGCAGACGAAGGAAAATAGTAACGGTAAATCTGCTTCCCTTTCCCAGCTTGCTTTCTACCTTAATGTTTCCATTCATCATATTGACGATATTTCTTGTGATTGCCATTCCCAAACCGGTTCCCTGGATTTCGCTGATGCGTTTATCATCTTCACGAGTAAACGGGTCAAACATAACCTTTTGAAATTCCTCGCTCATTCCCATACCGTTGTCTTGAATCACAAACTCATAGCATCCTATATCCAGGGAAGTGGTAGGCTTTTCCGTAATAGAAAACAGTATCTTGCCGCCATCTGGGGTATATTTGATGGCATTACTCATAATATTAGTAAATATCTGTTGTACTCTTAAACTGTCTCCTCTTACATATTCATGTTCAATTTTGTTGAGCCGTACTTCAAAATCATGATGGTGAGCTTCAATCTCGGAACGTGTCATTGCGATCAAGTTATCTACCAGTTCAGCCAGATTAAAGTCTTCTTCCGTCAGTTCGATCTTTCCATTTTCAATGCGTGACATATCCAGTACTTCATTAATCAAACCAAGCAGATGACGGCTCGACTTGGTTATTTTTCCAAGGCAATCAATCACACGATCCGGATGATCAATATTTGCTCCGGCAATGGCTGTCATACCAACGATTGCATTCATCGGAGTCCGAATATCATGAGACATATTTGATAAAAACTCTGTCTTTGACCTGTTTGCCTTGTTAGCCGCTTCATAAGCATCCTTCAAAGCAATCCTCGATTCTATCTCCGCAAGTTTTTCCTGAGTGGTATCCTGTGCGATCAACAGCACCTTTTCAAGTACTCCGTCTTTCCAAGACAAAGGAATGAAAGCCATGCTCTTAAAATGCTTTTCATCTTCCGTACAATATTCCAGCTTATAAATATCATCCATGCTTCTAATCATGCCACGGATATGATCTGCTGAAATCACTTTGTCAATCGTTTCATCCTTTGCCACCACTTTATAGCGGGATGCAATCCTCCTGATCAGGTCATGATATGTTCCGTAAGCATCGTATGGTGGCTTTTTTCCGTGCAGACTATAAAACTTATAAGTATCATCTTCCAGATTGCACATAGCAAAACGATTGACCAGACGCATTGTTCCCTGAAGAAGCAGATCCATCGCATCATTCTTACGTGTCAGCTCCAATATGTTTTCCATTTCTTTTCTGGCTTCTGTAATATCCCGGACGAAGATCATTGCATAGCGTGAACCATCATTTTCTTCTCCTCTCATAAGGACATTACGAACCCAGTGTTCATCACCTTGTATCCGTATTCTGCATTCAAGGTTAATTTCTTTTGAACCTTCACTCAGTTTTTCAACAATAAAATTACGGTTGTAAAAATGAGAAACCGCTTCCTTGTCCTCATCAACAACATAATTATCCAGGTATGCCTGAATTAGTTCATCCCATGTATGGCTCTTTTCAAAAATCTCCAGAAGGGAATCCTCTACTTTTAGTGACTCAAAAGAATTATCCTTTAGATTTACATAATACTCGCAGATATTTCCCTCTGTATAGGCACGATGAAATGCCTCATTTCTCTGTGCTTTCATCTCGCTCTGCTTTCTCTTGTCAATATTTATGAATGTACCGACAATAAAACGTACTGTTCCGTCCAGACGTCTGGTTGTCTCGGCATTTGCCCGGAACCATTGATAGGAACCATCTTTCATTTTCAAGCGGTATTCACAGTCATATTTCACACTATCTGTTTTGTCTTGAATTGCTTGCTCTAACAGTGTAAGTGTTGCTTTCTTATCTTCTGGATGTAACAAATCTGACCACGATTCCAGTTTATTTGGGAAATCAAGAATGTCATGATACCCAAGCATCGTGCGAAACTCATGACTCCAGTACACTTCCTTAATATTTCCGCTTTTGTCACAATCAAAATGCCACATCCCAGAATGAATCACGTTATTGATCAGTTTCAGATTCTGCTGCATCCAGTCAATCTGAACAGACAATACCCATACCTGCTTTCCATCATCTGCTATGGCATCTTTCTTGCACATACGGACAAATACAGGTGTGCCATCGCTCATCAGCATCTGTCCTTCTCCACACCCTTGAAGGCGCTGGAACCTGTCGTATTCAAGAAAGGTCTGGTTTCCTCCATATAAAAGATTTCTCAGAGAACCTGATGTTTTCTTTTGAAATTCTTCAAACGTATATCCCAGATTCTTCAACATGTGTGAACTGACCTGTGTAATTGTAAGATTTTCATCATAATATCCTGTCATGAATCCAACAATATTCAGTTCGCTCACTGCATCCTGTACGATTTTTTGACAGTTTTCATTTAACTTTGTATTATCCAGTGAAAAGATATTATTTTCACTTTGCTTTTCTTTATTGAACATTTTTATCCTCCGTATATTCTAAGTCCAACAGGGATGTAAGTACTTCCATTAGTTTATTTATATCAAAAGGCTTTGAAAGATGAGCATTCATTCCTGCTTCAGCACAATGTTCTTCATCACTCTTAAAGGCATTGGCAGTCACAGCAATGATCGGAATTTCAGCACTTTCTGAATCCATCTGGCGAATATGCTTTGTAGCATCTATGAACCGTTTCAAAAAGATAAGCTCGATCTGCATTTCCATAATTGCCGAGAACTTCAAGGAGTTTCTGAATTCCTGCTCCAATACTCTCTCTATTTTTGGCTTTGTCAATTTCTTTTAAAATCCGCAGAATAGCTCCTTCTCCTGCAAGGATACTGTAGTTCTGCCTGTCAGCCTCCTTTTTTATCATCTTTAATCTCCGTTATCTTTTTTACTTAATCTTTCTATTTCTTTTCTCTGTTACTCTATTCAGATAAGCTAAACCATAATAAAAAGCAAAGAAACTACTACTAATTAACCATAGTATCCCTTTGCTATTTCATATGCAACTGGCTGCCATTTTACAGGCCCTATAGCTTTGCGTCACAGACTTTCGTTTGCTTTGCTAAAATATTTATTTTCTTTTGGAAGTAAAATTAGTTCTATTATAGCCCCCCGAAAAATGTGTCAATTTGTATTTCACAATACGCTCATATAAATGATATAGTAAATCCAACATATTCTCATTCTTTAAATCGTTTAAATGGCACAAAATTAAAAATAAAAACCAGCAAAATGGTTTCGGTTGATTTTCTATTAAATTGGCTGTTATATTCTACCATGTCATCCTGCTTTTGTCTAATTCATTTTCAGATACAAGTACTATTTCTTGAACAACCTCCCTGCTTATCTCCGTTTTCAGCATACGGTTTTTCACCGATCTTTGGGAATATCTCATCAGCAAAATATTTTGCCCATGATTTTTCCAACATTCGCTGTTCCCGTTTTGTCAGAAAATGAAAAGAATCTGTAAAAGATAACTGCTGAATAGGTACGAGCTTTTGACGCTTAAATCATGATATAAAACATAAAGCTAAAATTCAATGGTTGTTCCGATACTATTTTCTTGACCATATATCCGCCGACTGAACCGTTCTGTTTGGATGTCAGGTTACCGTTGTATCCATCTGTAAGCGGTACACCTAATTCGTTTGCAACCTCGAATTTGAAACGGTCTAACGCACCTTTTGCTTCTGGTACAGCTGCCTGGTTAGAAGATTTTGTGTTTGACATATCAATTTCCTCCTTGGTTGTTGTTTTCATTTTTGATTGTTTTGGTGTTGCAATGCTAGTATATGAAGCTAGAAGAATAATACTCTGGAAGTTTTCGTATACTAAGGAAGAGCATGGAAAATTTATTGCAATTTTATATTTTTTACGGTATAATTACATTTAACTACTGAGATTAATCTTTAATTTCAGACAGATATTTGTATCTGTGTATATGTGTGTAACTAAAAGACGAACCGTACAAAGGCGTACATCACATGAACTATCGTGTATGTATGCCTTTTTTTATATAACATTAATTTTTTATTATATAAAACGGTATCTTTAAAGTTCAAAGATGTATCTTCTTTTCTTTACTCACATAAATTCATAAAAAGGAGAGGAAGCCTATGATTAATTCTGTCGCAAATTTCATTAACAAACTGGATGGTCTTGTATGGGGATGGTGGATGATTCTTCTGCTTCTCGGGACTCATATTTTTATGACAGTCCGCACAGGTGTGATCCAGAGAAAAATCGTTACAGCTATCCGATTATCTGTCACGAAAGATACAGGGGCAGAAGGCGAAGTCAGTCAATTTGGTGCACTTACCACTGCTCTCGCTTCTACAATTGGAACCGGAAATATCATTGGTGTGGGAACCGCTATCGCGCTGGGTGGTCCTGGTGCTGTTCTCTGGTGCTGGCTGACAGGCGTTTTCGGAATCGCCACGAAATACAGCGAGTCTCTTATCGCTGTCAAATACCGTGTGAAAACGAAAGACGGACGTATGCAGGGCGGTGCCATGTATGCACTGGAACGCGGGTTACATATGAAATGGCTGGCATTGCTTTTTGCATTCTTCGGCGGCTTCGCTTCCTTTGGAATCGGATGTGCTACTCAGGTAAATGCAATTGCAACTGTATGTAATGAGAATCTGAGTATCTCTCCGGTTTTTATCGGAATCGCAGTTGCCGCACTGACAGCACTTGTTATCTTTGGCGGCATCAAATCAATCGCAACCGTATGTGAACGCCTGGTTCCGTTCATGGCTTTCTTTTATATACTTGGATGTCTGATCATTCTGGGAATCAACTATGATTTTATTATTCCGGCAGTAAAAACGATTTGCAAGATGGCATTTACTCCAGGAGCTGCTGCCGGCGGACTGGTTGGACGCGGTATTATGATGGCAATGCAGTACGGAATTGCCAGAGGCCTTTTTTCCAATGAGTCAGGTATGGGTTCTGCCCCTATCGCAGCAGCTGCCGCCCAGACGAGAAATCCTGTACGTCAGGCACTGGTTTCCAGCACCGGAACTTTCTGGGATACCGTTGTTGTATGTCTCATGACAGGTCTGGTTCTCATCACAAGTATTATGAAAAATCCTTCCATTGATATGGGAAGTATCACAGATGGCGGTGTGCTTACCACTCTGGCATTTCAGCAGATTCCGGTACTTGGTCCGGTGATCCTGGTTGTCGGCATTATTTCTTTTGCTTACTCAACAGTTCTTGGATGGGCTTACTACGGTGAACGATGTGTGGAATATTTTGCAGGTAAAAAAGGGCTGATTCCTTATCGCGTACTGTATATCGCAGTTGCCGCGATCGCACCGGTTATTTCCCTGAATCTTGTATGGACCGTTGCCGATATCTTGAATGCATTGATGGCAATTCCAAACCTCGTGGCTGTGTTGCTTCTGTCAAATGTGATCGTTGCGGAAACAAGAAAATATATCAATGATCTGGATGCCAGAGATGATACTCCTGTTGAAATTATTGACAAATAGTCAACTGTCTATTGCTCTTCACAACTGAAACAACAGGCTTACCTGATCTGGTTACAAGCTGTTTTCATCAATAGGCTTCAGAATACAGAACTGTTAAACCGTTATAAAATTTTTTACAAAAAGCAAGTTTCCAAAGTTCACTATATCTTGATGAACTTAGAAACTTGCTTTTATTTTTACACTCAATCTTCCTTTTTATCCAGCAACAGACGGATTTTTGAGACAAACAGGTCGAATGCAATATCATTCTTACCGCTGTTAATAACAATATCAGCTTTTGATCTGGTCGGTTCTACGTAAAGGTAATGCATAGGCTTTACAGTAGTCAGGTACTGTTTGATAATGCCGTTGAGATCTCTTCCGCGTTCTTCTACGTCACGTGAGATTCTTCGCAGGATACGCTCATCTGCATCTGCTTCTACATATACTTTAATATCCAGAAGGTCTCTCACTCTCGGATCTGCCAGAAGCAGGATTCCCTCTACAAGAATAACCGGTTTCGGATCGATTCTGATCACCTTGTCAGAACGGTTATGTTTCGTATAATCATAAACCGGGCACTCGATTGATTTTCCCTCTTTTAGCTGCTTCAGATGCTCTACCAGAAGCTCTGTCTCCAGTGAATCCGGATGGTCATAATTTACAGTTACTCTCTGTTCAAAAGGAACTCCGTCCTGTCTGCGGTAATAGTTGTCATGATAAAGAACAACTACATCATCTCCGAAATAATCTTTAATCCTGTTTGTAAAAGTAGATTTGCCAGAGCCGAAACCTCCGGCAACTCCAATCACAATGCTTCCCATTTTTGTTTTTCCTCCATTGGCTGTATATTAACTGCTATGTGCTTCATTTCATGCAGTGTATATTTCTGCAATTTATTTCTGATTTTTATTCTTTGTATTATAATTCAGTCCGAATTCCTCCGGCATAAAGCGCGGGCAGATATTCTCTGAAGTACAGATTACAGTGGAGGAAAGACGTGTACCGATTCCACATGCCTCTTTTAATGTTTTTCCATAAGTAAGTCCTGCACAAGTTCCTGCAAAGAAAGCATCTCCCGCTCCCGTAGTATCAACTACATCTACCTTCATAGCCGGACATACGCCATATCCGCCATTCTGATCTGCATATACAGCGCCCTGTCCTCCCATTGTCACGATCATCTGTGGAATACGTGCGGATTTCACACGTTCTGCAAGGATTTTAGCCATCTCTTCCGGTTCTGTCTGACTGTAATCTTCGGAGAAAAGAATGCCTGCTTCCTGTTCATTACATACGAAACAGGAGGTTCTTTTCAGAAAGTCTCTTCGCTCTACAGCAATACTCATATTGGATACCATTGCATATACTTTCTTATTATATTTCTCTGCATACGCAAAGGTTTTCTTAACGATTTCTCTGTCTGTATCAATCTCTATCGCAATGCTGTCTGCGTCCTTAAAAATCTCATCTCCACACTCATCCAGAATATATTCCACCGGTGTGTGATCTGGTCTCTTGGAAACAGAAGCAACTACATCTCCATTATTATCAAAGATTGCCATCCATGTTCCCATACCGTTTGGTACTTTACGCATATAACTTGTGTCTACTTTATGGCGTTCCAATTTACGGATGACTTCCTCTCCCATGGCATCGTCATTTACGAGACTGATAAATGTTGGTTTAAGTTCCAGATTTGCAATATCCTCTGCTACATTTCTGCCTACGCCGCCATGAATCTGTGCGATAGTTCCTACGTTTCTTCCCTGAGGAATATAAGATGCTATGGAATATCCCTTTATATCAATAAATACATCTCCGATCACAACAATTCCCATACTTTGAATTTACTCCTTTGTTCCTTATTTTTTCATCTTTTTTGAAGACCTTTTCGCTGTACTAGTCATTGACGCTATGATAGCATAAAAAGCTTTTTCCGTAAAGTTTCTAATTTTTTCGACCTTATTCTTCACTAATCATAAAAATGTCCGGGAAACTTTTTTTAATTATAAGAACATTACAGAATAATTTTTCATAGCATAAAAAATCCCCGTCTGCTGCACATTATTTCAGACAGTAGATCGAGGATTTTAATCAATAGTCAATCGGATATTCGCAATCCGCTTTCGCTACTTGCTCATAACCAAATAAC
>ERZ791899.2372-NODE-2372-length-11408-cov-3.357174_pt1 | contig 11408 bp, 6 predicted proteins | sample MGYA00510151_ERZ791899 | MGnify/ENA primary metagenome ERZ791899 (study PRJEB30046, sample SAMN00792118) | human gut metagenome | study: EMG produced TPA metagenomics assembly of the A metagenome-wide association study of gut microbiota in type 2...
TTTCCACCGTCATACTCCGGATGGTTCGGGGACATCATGCGGTACGGCTGTACCGAAGAACTCTCCATTCCCCCGGCAATGACCAGATCCGCCATCCCGCTCTCAATCTTGGCTGCTGCCGCGCTGATCGCCTCCAGCGCCGACCCGCACTGCAGATCCAAAGTAACCGCCGGAATCCGCTCTGGAAACCCTGCCGAAAGTGCCGCCAGACGCGTGATATTGCCGCCTCCCCCGACCGCATTTCCTCCTATTATATAGTCGATCGCATCGGTTGGAAGCTCAAATCGCGAAACCACCTCCCGCAGCACCTCCGCCCCCAGCTTTTCCGCCGGGATATGACGGTACATTCCATCTTTCACCCCGATGTAACTGCGCAAACCGCCCAGAATATATACGTGATTCATACTTTTCTCCTGTTTTTCTTCTATTCCTAATTAAAATTAAAGGGATGCGGCAACGGACTCCTCATGCCTCCTGGCTGCATTTCTGCACTAAAAGGCTGATTCTGTTCACTACCACATCCCATCTTTATTTTCTATCTAATTTCCAAATAAGCCCGTCCGCTTCAGCGCCTTTCCAAGTGCTACCGCTGCCACACACTTAACGATGTCCAGCGGAATAAACGGAATTATCGACTGCACGATAACTGCACCCCACGGCTGTCCGGTCACGTGTTTCATCCAGCCTGCACCGAATGCGTAAATCACCGGAATACCAACTACAATCAGGAACGCTGTCTGGAATGCAACATTTTTCCATTTCCGGCAAAACAGGGAAATCAGGAACGCTACAACCAGAAATCCGATATAGTAACCGCCGCTCGGTCCAAGCAGTTTTCCCGGTCCTGCGCTTCCGCCGCTGAATACCGGCACGCCGCATAAGCCTAACAGCAGCCAGCTCGCCATAACTAAAATGGTATCCTGTGGTGCAATCAGCAGACCGATCAGGTTGACAATCATCGTCTGCGCTGTGATCTTTGCATCCGAAAACGGAAGCGGAATCGCAATATACGAAGACACACTGATAAGAGCCAGCATCATCGCCAAAAGTGTAAGCCGCTTCGCGCTCCATGCGCCGTGTACGTTCACTGCACTTGTCTCTGAACTCATTATATATACCTCCTCAGTGATAAAATTCTAAGCCGTGTAATGCATTTTCCTATGAATCACACACAGAGAATCTTTGCTAGAAAAGAGTATATCGGAATTTCAGAGGATTGTCAACCTTGTTTTTATAGATGGTTTACATATGCATCCATAGCTCCTCTGCACCCACTTTATCATCGGCATCCCTATTTTTCTGTAATCGAAAGAATTTCCTTTCCCTCTTGCTTCGTTCTCAGATACACCGCGTTTCTTCCCTCCTGCCCCGAATCCGACAGATATACCTCCTCATCAGGACGAAGTGGGGCAAGAAAACGTACTTCCAGAGCGGTCTGTCTCTTCATCCAGCCCTTCTTCCACAGACGAAGCAGGCAGGCATTCATAACAAGAAACCCCGGCAAAACTGCCGCTTCTCCCTGATGGATCGGATTGGTATCTGCCGCCTCCCGGAGATATTCTTCCATCTGGCTGCGGCTAAATACCAGCGTATCATCATCCTCACTGCCCAGTTCCGTAATTGCTTTCATGAGCGGCATTTTCTCTTTTTCCGGGACAAGGACGCTCTGGCGCGGTTTTACCAGCAGCACTTCCATCTCCTCATTTTCCCGTTCCTTTTCCTCCTCCGCTGCCGCTATGCGGACCCGGATTGCCGAGCGGCCTTTTTTGATGATTTCTGGAGTTAATTTGGTATGGCAAAACTCATTCTCCCCCTGTTTGGGCTGCCAGTCCAGATGAAGTGTAGTTGTGCCTATCATCCAGCCCTCGTATCCTTCCAATGTGGAGAGAGCGCGCTCAAAGCAAAGAAGCTTCTTTTTCAATCTATCATTCACGGTATTTTCGACCTCTTCGTTATAAATTGTAAATCTGACTCGCATGCACTTTTCTCTGCTCATTATACTAGATCTGTTCCAGAATCACAATATCCGAATCTCCCGCGTCTCCCCCTGATCCACCGGAATAAATCGGTCTTTTAAGCCCGGTGTCAGCCAGATCGTGCCGCTCTCGTCAACCAGGACTGCCTCATAGTCCTGATGCGCCGCCCAATGTGCCGCTGCCTTTTCCCGTCCCATGACAAACAGGGCGGTCGAAAGCCCATCGCAGCGCAGCCCGCACGGTCCGATGATTGTCACAGAAATCAGCCCGCTATGCGCCGGCGCCCCAGTGGACGGATCCATGATATGCCAGTAAATTGTTCCGTCATCATCCGTGAAATAGCGCTCATAGCCGCCGGAGGTAATGACCGCCTCATCCTGCACCTTGACTCCGCCCAGATAGCCGTCGCTCTCCGGATCCTTGATGCCGACATACCATTTCTCGCCATCCGATTTTGTTCCGATCGTCTGGATATTGCCTCCAAGACTGAACAGTGCGCTCGTCACGCCATCCTCCTTCATAGCCTTTACCACCTCATCTCCGGTAAATCCCTTTCCGACACCGCCTAGATCCACCATCATTCCTGGCTCGATCGATGCCGTATCTGCTTCTAAACCGACCAGACGATAATCGACCGATTTAAGCAGGCTTTCCCGCTCGCTCTCACTGGGGACCCGGTAATTTCCCGTTGTAAATCCCCAGCTTTGCACAACCGGGTAAATTGAAATATCGAGTGCACCATCTGTTTCCGCTCCCAGTGCCAGCGCCTCCTGCATCAGATAACGCGTATCCGCTGAAAGTTCCGCCGTTTTCTCCTGGTTCAGATGAAAAATATCGCTGTTTTCCTGCGTTGTCGAAAGCTCCCCTTCCAGCTCTTCCACCCGCCGTTTCACTTTTTCCTGCAAATTTGCACTTCCGCCGTAGGCGTCAAACTGCATCACAGTATCCATCGCAAACACTGTCCAATTCTGCCCTTCTCCCGGATTCTGGTTCGAATTTGAGGGATTTTTCTCTAAATTTTCGTTTTTTTCTACTGCTGCCACATTTTCTGCCGTCTCTTCCGTAGACGCAGATAAACGAGGACGGTCATTCTGGACCGTCCCCGTTTGATCCGGCTGCGATGAAGCACCGCAGCCACACAGCAGCAGGGTTAATAAAATCCACCACTTCTGTTTCAATTTTTACTCCTTTAAATACAACTACTCTTCTTCAGAAACAGACTCTTCTTTCTCAGAAGCATCGCCTTTACCTCCGTCGGATTCTTCCTTATCAGAAGTATCATCTTTTACGTCACCGGTCTCATCCTTCTTGGAATCATTGTCCTTAGATTCATCCGTTTCATTCTTCTTGGAATCGTCACCAGTTTCGCCGGATTCATCTTTCGAATCATCCTTGTCAGCATCGCCTTTATCTGAAGTTTCGTCTTTCTTCTCATCCGAAGTATCCTTGGACTCGTCCGAATCCTCTTTCTTGTCCTCGTCTACTTCCGGGGCCTTGTTCGCATCGTCTGTCTCGTTCTTCTTATCGCCATCCGGTACATCTGCCTTGTTTTCGTCATTCGTCTTCGGCTCTTCCGGTGTTTGCTCCGGTGTGGTTACTCCCTCGGTTGGGGTGGTGACGATCTCGCTTGGGAGGACTTCGTCGGCAAGAAGCGTTTTGGATTCCTTGATTAATTTCCATTTTTTATCAAGTTTGCACTTAATCATTCCGTTATTCTTAGTGTAGATAAGAATTTCATTATCCTCTTCTTCACTCAATCCGGACGCTGAAACCTTTAAACAATCATAATTATCATTGCTATAAGATGTATCCGTTGCATGCGGTGCAAACTCACCACTTCTAAGGAGCGAGGAAACGGATGCCTTGCTATACTCTGTTCCATTTACCGCAACCGAATCAATCTCCTTTAAGAAGGTTTTTAACTTTTCTCCCTCAACTCCATTGAAGCGAATCAGTAAATAATAATCTCCTGTCCAACTACGCTCTTTTACAACACTGGAAACCTCAATTTCTGTATCTGCTTTCTGGCTCTCAACTGTAACCGTGATCGACTGATTATCGTAACCTTTGGCTTCGATCACAACCTCATTCAATCCACTATCCAGTGTGCCAGTCTGAATTGTCAATGTTGTACCATTTACTTTAAATTCAAGTGCAGCATCTTCCTCCTCATCATTGCCAGTTACTTTTACAGACTTAATTGCTTTCAGATACTCTTCATCACCAGTCAGAACCAGCGGATCTCCCGTATCAACCGTAGTGCTGCCTGTCAGTTCCGGTGCCGGAAGCAGTTTCTCTTCGTCACCCGCTAACTTCATATCCTTTGTAACTGTAAATGTAAGCTCTTCATATCCTTCTGCCTGGATCGTTACATCGGTGCTTTCTTCGGTGCTGAAACCGTCTAAGGTGAAATCGATGCAATCAAAATTCTGTACATTGTTATCTGGATCATCTGCATCCGACATCTTCCATGTAGGCTTATACGAACTAAGGCTGTAAGAAGCTTTCGTATACTCTGTTTTTCCAACCTTCACAGACGTAATCTTAGTCAAATAATCTTTTACACTTGTTTTTGTTGAATTCTTAAAAGAAGCACGGCCAAAATCCGGATCAAATGACCAGCTGGCTTTATGTTTGCTGAACTTCACCACTTCTGGAGCTGGCATCTCTTCTTTAATCTCTTCCTTTTCCTTCTCCACCACAAATTCACATCTCAGGGTCTCTGTGTAGTAATTCGAATGAAGTGTCAGTTTATAAGTTCCCGGCTGAACCTGATGGAGAATCAGCTTCTTGCCATCCCCGGATACTTCATAGTAAACATCGTTGCTGCTGGACACGCCTTTCGTGTAGATATTTCTCTCAACCGCATCTTCCTCGTCAGAAAGCAGGGTAACAGATTTCAGGTTCTTCAGGAAATCTCCCTTGCTGCCATTAACGGTAAATTCAGCATTTGCAAAATAGTAAGTCTTATTAGAATCTTCTTTTTTCTCAGCTGCAAACGCCTCTTTATCTTCCGCATAATCAACGGTCAGCGATAAATCGTTTTCCAGCACCTTATCGTATGTAAATGCGATACTCTGGCTCTTATATCCCGTTGCATCGACAGTCAGCTTATACTCCTCACCAGCCTTGAATACATCCGCATCAATGGTAATGGTGCTCGCTTCTTTATCGATGAAATATTTGGTCTTGCTGAGTGCCTGCCAGTTTCCGTTGACAACGATACTCTGAACCGCCTCGATATACTCTGTATCCTCTGTCTGCAGGACTACCGGCTCGCCCTCTTTGTTCTGTACAACTGTAATCGCCGGTGCATCCTGACGGGAGAAGTTTCCATTGTACTGGATATCGCCGAGCAGACCATCTTCGAGAACCTCTTTTGCCGTTGCCGGATGGTTCGGATCCAATGCTCCATTTTCACGGTAATCTGCAAATGGAAGCATTCTGTTCTCTTCGTATTTCTGATTCTCGCTCTTATTTACGTAGTCTGTCCATCTGAAGAACTCATCATCTCCAGTATCAAAGACTGCATCCGGAATCGCATTGTCCCACCATTTCATGACGGCCTTAGAAGCATCATTTTCCATCTTGATCTGTTCTAGGAGATGTGCATTTACAAGCAGATCTGAATCAAAAATCAGGTTTGCAGAAATTGCAGAGCTTCCTGAGCTGCTGCCGCTGGAGCTTCCACTTCCGCTGGAACCAGTCGATGCGGTGCTGATACCGTCGAATCCGTATGCCGCCATTTTCTGACCATTGGTCTGTTCCTTCTCTTTTACCGGCTCTGCGCCCGTTTTCACCTTGAAGCTCTTGGAGAATGACCGGAAACCATTTGCATATACAGTGATCTTGTAATTGCCCTTGTATGGCAGATGGTCTGTATTATCATTGTACAGAACAAATAAATCCTGGCTGTAGAGATACCAGTCATCGAGCATCTTAAGGTCGCTTACTGTTCCGTTCGGATCTTCCAGGGTCACACGCTCGATCGGTGTCTCAATTGCGTATACCAGATCGCTGACTGCAAAATGAAGATTCTTGCCGGACTGCGGTGTTTCCTTAAGCTCCAGCGTCGGTACTGTCTCATTGACGACATGAATCGGGACGAGCGCGGAACCGCCTGCCGACGATACAACCCGCACATAATAACGTCCATTATTGTAGAAATTGCTCTGTCCTGTCTGGATAGTCAGCTGTCCAACGCGTCCCTGTCCGTGCGCCACATTCTTTTCACTGTCAAATACGAGGCTTGAATTGATTGTGTCCTTCTGCTCATCGTATTCAACCAGCTCCAGTTTGCGGATGCCGTCAAACCACTCTTTTTCCTCGTCTGTATTATAGTTAAACAAAATGGTAACGGCTGCTTTTCCATTTTTTGGAAGAACCGCATCCGGCGAATAGCTCGGATGAGTCTGCTTCTCCTCATTCAAGTTATACGTAGTCTTTTTCGGAGAAATGCGGGCATTTCCGTTTTCATCGTAATTGGTCAGATAATAGTCCCAGTAAGCAACTGACTCATGCGTCAGAATCTTCTCAGGCAGATAGCCGTCGTTTTCCTCATATACAGCATCTTCCTGGCTCTCATTGCTCAGAACCACCGTCTCTTCCTTTGCCGCATCTTCTTTGCTGCTGACGGTTACTTTGCCCGGTGTGCCAAGAAGCGCCAGTTTTGCCATACGTCCGTCATCTGTGATCGGAGTTAAAAGATTGGTTACATCTTTTCCATCGACCTTAACGACCGTATTGCCTGCATTGTATCCCTCATCAAATGCGATCGGAAGCCACCAGCCCAGGGAATTTACTTCGGTAAGCTTTGTCTTCGTCTCATCTACCAGCGAAACCATCTGCGGCTTGTCTGGATTTTCAGTGTTTCCGTTATCTCCTGTATTTCCGCCATTCTGGTTTCCGTCATTCCCGGAATTACCGTTATTTCCAGAATTACTGTTATTTCCAGAATTACTGTTGCTTCCAGAGCCCCCCGAATGGCTGCCGCCGGAACTGCCGGAATTTCCCGAACCGCCTCCTGATACGCTGCTTCCGTTGCCGTCTGCTGCCGGGCTGCTCGCGTAACCTCTATCCGCACGGGTCTGGACCTCTCCATTTTCATTGACCCACTGTCCATCCGCATTGACGCTGTAGCCGTCCGGCGTCCGGCCTTCGGTGTGCATCTGACCAAAGTTTTCTGCACTCAAGTTATCAAAATAATAGCATTTTCCATCAATCCACTGCCATCCTGTCACGGTCATACCTTCCGTTCCATCGGATGCAGTGCTGAAGAAATACCATTTTCCTGCATTGTCCTTCCACCAGCCGCGGCGCATCTGTCCTTCCACGCCATCGGCAGTTGTGTTCATATAGTACCGCTGTCCATCGACTGTGATCCATCCAGTCATCATCCGTCCGGTCTGCGGATCCAGATAATACCAGCCGCTCTCGGTCTTGACCCATCCAGTCTTAAGCATTCCGTCCGTTCCCTGATATTTCCAGTCCTGTCCTTCCTGAATCCAGGCACCGGTCTGTACTCCGGACTCCGATGCCGGTCCGGTTGAAGCATAAGCAGTACCTGCCGCCGCTAACACGGTCACCGCCGCCAGAATTGCCTGCCGGGATCTTCCCTTACCTTTCATACATATTCCTCCATATAATCTTTTGTAATATCTTACTCTCCGCACCAGATTAGGCATCCCTAACTCAGGTGACCGAGGAGGTTAGTATAAACTAATCTAATAAAATCTGTCAATTATTTAAATCTATTTAAAAATGAGAATTTTTATCTATTTTTTAATTGAATTTTATTCTCAATAAAGCATTGGTTTTTTAGTTGCTAAAACTAACATGCAAATTTCTTTTTCCATTCAGCACATGTTAAGTCTCATTTTGCAGCGATTTTTTCCGCCTTTTTCCCTGATATTGCCTCGCTTGCCATGAATTTTTAAAAAAACATATTTTGAGATTTTTTTTCTGTTTGCTTCATTTCGTATATTTTTATCCTTTTCGCACATACTCCATCTGTAAACATTTTGTTCCATTCCAGTCCCTTCGCGGTCACTGATATTGGCTTCTCTGATAGGAGATTTACACGATGCAGATTTCTTCATCCATTGAAAATAACCGGACTTTTTTTCAAAAAAAGCTCCGACCGGACATCAGTTTTGATGTCGTAGATCGGAACCTGATGATCGGCGGGCGCGATGCCTGCCTCTACTGTATTGATGGTTTTACCAAGGACGATACGCTTTTAAAAGTGCTGCAGGCGATGAGCAGCATTGAAACCGCCCAGATGCCTGACAATGCAAACGATTTTGCCGCCCTCTACCTCGCCTACGGCGAAATCGGGCTGGAAACAGATTCGGACGCGCTGATTATCCAGCTTCTCTCCGGTGTTCCTTTTCTTCTGATCGACGGATATGCACAGGCACTCACGATAGACTGCCGCACCTATCCCGCCCGCGGAGTCAGCGAGCCTGAAAAGGATAAGGTATTGCGCGGCTCGCGCGATGGTTTTGTCGAAACGCTTGTGTTCAACACGGCTCTGATCCGGCGGCGCATCCGCGATCCGAAGCTGCGGATGGAAATCATGAATATTGGGGAAAGTTCGCACACCGATATCGCCATCTGCTACATGGAAAACCGGGTGGACACCGAACTTTTAAACCGCATCCGCACCCGGATTCAAAAAGTGCATGTCGATGCCCTCTCGATGAATCAGGAAAGCCTTGCCGAATGTATTTATCCGCACAAATGGTTCAATCCGTTCCCAAAATTTCGTTTTTCAGAGCGTCCGGATACCTCCGCTGCCTCGATTCTGGAAGGAAATATCATCATTCTGGTGGACAATTCGCCATCCGCAATGATTCTGCCATCCTCTGTTTTCGATATCATCGAGGAAGCCGACGACTACTATTTTCCACCGCTGACCGGCACCTATCTGCGCCTGTCGCGGACGGTCATCTTTTTCCTGACCTTATTTCTGACACCGCTGTGGCTGCTTTTTATGCAGAATCCCGGCTGGATCCCGGAATGGCTCGCTTTTATCCGTGTCACCGACGAGATCCATGTGGCGCTGATCTATCAGCTCCTGATCCTGGAATTTGCCATCGATGGTCTGCGGCTCGCGGCAGTCAACACCCCCAGCATGCTGACGACACCGCTCAGTGTCATCGCCGGTATCGTGCTTGGGGAATACTCGGTCAAATCCGGCTGGTTCAACAGCGAGACGATGCTCTATATGGCGTTCGTCACGATCGCCAACTACTCGATGACGAGCTTCGAACTCGGCTACGCGCTCAAATTCATGCGCGTCCTGCTCCTGATTCTGACCTTTTTCCTCAATCTCTGGGGCTTCATCGCCGGAACACTCATTGCCGTCGGCTGCCTTGTCTTTAACCGGACAATCGCCGGAAAAAGTTATATTTACCCGCTAATTCCATTTCACTGGAGTGAATTAAAAAAGCGGCTGCTCCGGAACCGGCTGCCGCATGAGGAGAAAAACGGGTAAGAATGTCGCATAAAATGTCCGCATACCCACAACTGCCCGGATGGTTCCGGATACTGGCTGTGGTTTATGCGGACATTTTAACTTCTATATCTATCTTCTATTTTTCTTTCTTATACACTACCTCTTTCAGCACCTCCAGCGCCTCCTCATACCGCTCTGCCCCCATCGAGGCACAGGACAACAGGAGCTTCGGATATCCCTCTTGAAAATGATGCTCCTGTTTTTCCAAAAGACTCCCGACCGACTCCACCGGACGGACGGCGACGCCTGCCTGTGCCGCACGCCAGGCAATTTCCGCCGATGTAAGCGGGCTGTCAAGCTCCATGAGAACCAGAAAACCGGCATCGCCCAGATGCGTTCGCGCTTTTTCTCCAAAAATGCGCCGCACCGCATCACACAGACACTTTGCCTTTGCCGCGTACAATTTCTTGGACTTTCGGATCTGGCTTTCCAGATGTCCGTCCCGGATAAACTGGCAGAGGGCAATCTGCTCTGCCTTGGACGCCGTCTGGTTATAAAAACGCCCCCGCTCCTGATACCGTTTCAGCAGATCCGGCGGCAGGACCATGTAGCTCATGCGGATCGATGGCAGAAGCAGCCTTGAAAATGTCCCCAGATACACGACGCCCCGCCCGCCGGAAAGCCCCTGCAAGGACGGTGTCGGGCGGTTATAATAGCGGAACTCACTGTTGTAATCGTCCTCAATAATCAGCATATCCTCGCGCGCCGCATCCTTTAAAAGCTTCATCCGGTCGCCCACCGGCATGACCTCGCCCCAGACTGTCATCTGCGATGGGGTCAGATAGCAGACACTTTTCCCTGTATGTCTCATCGCCTCTGACATCTGTTCGGATAACCCTGTTTTCATCTCTCTTGCACATACATCTGGCTTTTCTATTCCGCACAAATCCTTTTTTGAGGACTCAATCCTCCTATCATTATTTTCCCAATACTCTCTTATATCCCCGGTCCGAAACCCATAATCCTCAAAAATCTGGCGTCCCTGCCGGAACGACGGATTAAAAAACCATGCGCTGTCCCGCTCCCGCAGCATCGGGCACAAAATATGCAAGAGACTCTGCACACCCGCCCCTACTACGATACTGTCCGGCGTACAGATCACATTGCGGTGGCGCCCCAGATACGCGCAGAGTGCCTCCCGGAATTCCCGCTCTCCCTGCGGTTCGCCATAAGAAAGCAGCCGCTCATCCTGGCGCAGGGCGCTCTTGACATAGCGCCGCCATAAATCAAACTGGAAGCTCTCCCGATCCACATTTGAAGACGCAAAATCATACCGGATTTCCGGGCGTTCCTCCTGACGCGGCACACCGTGCTCTATTTCCTCCCGGTTTGCAGCCGCCAGCACCGCATCCGTTACATAAAACCCGCTCTGCGGACGCGAAATGATATAGCCATCCGCCGCCAGCAGCATATACGCCGTCTCCACCGTCGTCCGCGAAAGCTGCAGCTGCAGGGAACATTTGCGGATCGACGGCAGCTTCGCTCCCGGCTTCATCTGCCCGGACACGATCAATTCTTTGTAATATTCATATACTCTCAGATACCGGCTCTGTCCCGGTTCGCTTAAATTCAGTTCCATCGTATTTCCTCTATCTATTTATGTAAACGGCGATGCACCGCATCGATCACCCGCATCATCCCATATCCCAGACAACCGCCCCTCTTTCCGTCTTCACAATATTTTTCATCTCCACCACTTGTACCCCTTATACCCAACTGCCTTCCTCAATTATACCGTTTTCTCCTGCTTATAGGCAATCCCCAAAATTGAGTACTGTTACTGTTTACGCATACGTGCCCAGTAACGGAAATTCCGAGGAAGAAATCAAAGAGCCGCTTCTTCCTAAGAAAGATGAGATCCCCGCATATCCTCTCCACACGGCTGTTCTATTAAATCCTCTATACAGATTTTT
>ERZ791899.2379-NODE-2379-length-11391-cov-3.023730_pt1 | contig 11391 bp, 9 predicted proteins | sample MGYA00510151_ERZ791899 | MGnify/ENA primary metagenome ERZ791899 (study PRJEB30046, sample SAMN00792118) | human gut metagenome | study: EMG produced TPA metagenomics assembly of the A metagenome-wide association study of gut microbiota in type 2...
CTCTACCAACTGAGCTATCTGGGCATTTATAAGTTCTCTGAACTTACAGTGCATATAATAGCATAGAAACTGCTTTGACGCAACAAAAATTTCAAAAAATCTGTAAATTCCAAAAATTTACCTTGTAAAAACCACGCCTTGCTTTTCATATATAGTAATGTTAGAATGGCAGTGTGATAAAAGTCGGGAGGATTTATTGGTGGAAAAAAAATTAAAAAAATATACTTTGCCGTTTATTGCCGCCATTTTAACAGTGTTTGCTCTTTCCATGACGGGCTTGTATGCTGGTTCGGCAGATAATCCGGGAGAAACATTTCTTTCTTTATGCAAGAAAGAGATGACAGGAATCGGAATCGACAAACTGGTGGTTCTCATTGCAATCATTGCATTGTACATGAAATGCTGGAAGAATTTTTGCAGAAGCTGTAAATGGATCACGCATCTGATCGCCGCCATGTTTTCTGTTTTTATGCTGATCGGAATGTCCTTTTCCGTGCAGGGAAACTGGACCTTCTTTACAGCTGGGAGAAATCAGATTCTGATCGCATTGCTTACATGGGCAGGATTCTTTTTTCTGTTTGATATAGTGATCGGTCTTTTATATGCATATGGAGAGAAGCATCCTTTTCTGCACAGCAGGAATATAAAGAAATTTCCGGAATTTATGGAAAAACACTACCTTCTGGTAGCATTTTTGCTGATTTTGGCAGGATGGCTTCCCTATATCCTGATCTTCTGGCCAGGAAGTGTTCCCTATGATGGCTTCCGGCAGCTGAATATGTTTGCCGGAAATCAGAGATTTACAAACAAGCATCCATGGGAATTAAGCCTTATAATGGGAGCCTTGATGACAATTGGAAATGTGATCAGTGATAACTGGGGCATTTTCATGGTGGTTGGCGTGCTGGCACTGATTTATGCGGTATGTTATGCCACTGTTTGTTATAAACTGAAATCATGGGGAGCACCAAGATGGTTCAATATCTGTTGTATTGCATTTTTCAGTCTTGTGCCTGTATTTGGAGCTTATTCCCAGACGATCATTAAGGATGGAAGTTTCAGCGCTCTGTTTTCCCTTTTCATGGTAATCTATGTGGAATGCTGCATTCCCACCCTTCGGGAAAAAAGCGGTCAGTCTTTAAGACAGCAGCTGACAGTGCTGTTTCTGGTTGGCTTTGGCATGTGCATTACCAGAAATAATGGACTTTACATGGTGCTTCCTGCATTTATCCTGTTATTCTTTTTCCTTGGAAAAAAACGCAGACTGTATGCAGTTGGAATGGTGATCCTTGTGACAGTGGGCTACATGGGGCTTCAGAAAGAAGTGGCACCGAGACTATACATTGGTAATTTCCCATCCAGAGTATTTTTCTCAATTCCAATGCAGCAGACAGCCAGATATCTGAAGGAATATCCGGATGATGTGACAAAGGAAGAAGCTAAAGCAATTGACGGGGTGATGAAGTATGATGAGATTGCGGATTTGTATAATCCGGAACTGTCTGATCCGGTAAAGGCAACTTATCGCGGCGGACATATTACCATGGCGAAGCTGAAACGCTACTTTAATGCCTGGTTCAGCATGTTTCTGAGGCATCCGGGGGTGTATATAGAAGCCACACTTCATAACAGCTATGGATATTATTACCCATTTCATAATTGCACCGCGCAGAGCTCCTACCGCTTCTATACAGTAAATGAGCCGCTGATTGAAGAGTCAGATTATCATCAGATCTTTTCCGCAGAGACAAGGAATCAGTTGAAACGTTATGCCGATCTGTGGAGTCAGATTCCAGGTCTTGCGCAGATCTGCAATGCGGGAACCTACACATGGATCGTGATTCTGCTCCTTGGATATCTGATCTACAGGAAGCGATGGAAAGGAATCCTGGTATTGGCTGCCCCGGCGCTGAATGTGGCAATCTGTATAGCTTCTCCGGTAAACGGTCTTCTGCGTTATGCGTTTCCGTTGATGGCGTGTATGCCAGCTGTGATATTCTGGGGACTGGCTTATGCAGAGAAGGCTATAGACGAAAAAAGAACCGACGAAAAATGAAAAGTCTGAATTTCTTTTATGGAAAGTATATTGTCAGGTAACTATTTAACAGGTACTATTCCGGGAAGGGTATAACTGTGAAGATACTGAACCGTGAAATTGTAAGAAAAATAACAATATATGGGAAAGATTGGAATCATGAGAAAGGCAGGTGATTCTGAAGTATATGGAAAAAATAATCATTATCGGTGCCGGACCGGCAGGAATTTCCGCAGCTTTGTATGCTGCCCGGGCAAATATGAATCCACTGGTGATCAATAACGGCATTGGTGCTTTGGAAAAAGCAGAAAAAATAGAGAATTATTATGGTATGGAACATCCTGTTTCCGGGAAAGAATTATTTGAGACAGGACTTGCACAGGCAAAAGCATTAGGCGTGCGGATCCTGGAGGCACAGGTGCTGGGGATTGGCGGGTTTGATACTTTTACAGTAAAGACAACAGCAGGTGATTTTGACACCATCAGTGTGATCCTTGCCACAGGAAGCAAACGAAAGGCTCCTGCAATTCCGGGGATTAAGGAATTTGAGGGAAGAGGTGTCAGCTACTGTGCTGTGTGTGATGCATTTTTCTACAGGGGAAAGGATGTTGCAGTGCTTGGAAACAGCGACTTCGCTCTTCATGAGGCAGAAGAACTGGCACCTATGGCCGGTTCTGTTACCATCTACACAGATGGGAAAGAACCGGAGTTTTCCAGGAAATCTTCTTTTGCGGTGAATACAATGAAAATTCAGTCTGTAGAGGGAGACGAGAAGGTGTCCGGACTGCGGCTGGTCTCTGAGTCAGAGACGGATGCAAAATCAGATACTGATGAAGAGAAGAACCTTCAGCTTTTGCCAGAAGGGAAGAAAGCTGAAATGGAAGCTTCAGAGTTCCATAGTCAGGAGAGTCCGATGAGGGATTCGACAGAGACATTTGTCCCGGCAGACGGCGTTTTTGTAGCGCTTGGAACTGCAGGAAGCGCAGAAATGGCAAGACAGATGGGCGCGGCACTTACTGAGAAAGGCAACATCAAGGTAAATGAAAAGATGGAGAGCACCATTCCGGGGCTTTTTGCAGCAGGTGACTGTACCGGCGGTCTTTTGCAGGTGGCAAAGGCAGTTTACGATGGTGCCCAGGCAGGACTCAGTGCAAACCAGTATGTGAGAAACAGACAAAAAAAGTAGAATTTCGACATGAAATCAGAGAGAAGAATAGACCGATAGAAAGGATGGATCAATTATGGCAAAAGTAATCACAACACAGAATTTTGAAGAGGAAGTATTAAAATCCGAGAAACCGTTTCTTCTTGATTTCTGGGCAACCTGGTGCGGACCATGCATGCGTCAGGGGCCAATCGTGGAGGAACTGGGAGAGGAAGGTTATGCAGTAGGAAAGCTTGATGTGGACCAGAACATGGAGCTTGCACAGCAGTTCCGGGTTATGAGCATTCCTACCCTGATCATTTTCAAGAACGGAGCAGAAGCACACCGTCTGGTTGGTCTTACGGATAAAGAAGAGTTAAAGAAACTTCTGGACGAGTAAGAACGATGAAGATATTACTTGCAGCATGTAATGCAAAATATATACATTCCAATCTGGCTGTCTTTAACCTGAAAGCCTGCGCAAAAGAATATGACAGCAATGTTGTACTTCGGGAATACACCATCAATCAGCAGAAGGATGACATTCTGAAGGATATTTACAGATGTCATCCGGATGTGATCTGCATATCCTGCTATATCTGGAATATTACTTTTGTGCGGGAACTGATGCAGGATCTGAGAAAGATCCTGCCGGATGTTCCTTTCTGGGCGGGAGGCCCGGAGGTATCGTATGATGCAGAGGAATTTCTGAAAAAGAACCCGGCATTTGATGGTGTAATGGTTGGAGAAGGAGAGGAGACCTTCCTGGAACTGGTGAAGCACTATGTGAATGGAAGTCCTTCTCTGGAGAAAACCACCGGACTTGTGTACTGTAAACCGGACGGTACAATTCAGAATAACGGATGGCGGCAGATCATGGATTTAAGCAGGGTACCTTTTGCTTACGAAGATCTGAAGGATTTTGAAAATCGTATTATTTATTATGAGAGCAGCCGGGGCTGTCCTTTTTCATGTAGCTATTGTCTGTCATCTGTGGACAAGAAACTGCGTTTTCGCGACCTGGAACTGGTAAAGAAAGAACTTCAGTTTTTCCTGGATCATAAAGTGCCACAGGTGAAATTTGTGGACAGAACCTTTAATTGTAAGCACGATCATGCAATGACCATCTGGCAGTACATAAAAGATCATGATAATGGAATTACCAATTTCCACTTTGAGATTTCCGCAGATCTGTTGAGGGAAAATGAACTGGAACTGATGAGCACCATGCGTCCGGGGCTGATCCAGCTGGAAATCGGTGTACAGTCCACAAATCCGGATACTATTCGTGCTATCCACAGGACTATGGATTTTCCGAAGCTGGCAGGGATTGTAAACCGCATCCATAGTTTTAAGAATATTCACCAGCATCTGGATCTGATCGCTGGTCTTCCTTATGAGGATTATGACAGCTTTCACCGGTCCTTCAATGATGTTTATGCACTTCGTCCCCAGCAGCTTCAGCTTGGATTTCTGAAGGTTCTGAAGGGCTCTCATATGAAAGAGATGACAGAAGAATATGGTATTGTGCATAAAGAACTGGAGCCATATGAAGTACTGGGAACCAGGTGGCTGCCATATGAAGACATTTTGAAGCTGAAAATGGTGGAAAGTATGGTGGAACTGTACTATAATAGTGGACAGTTTCAGAATACCATCGCCTGTGTGGAGCCTTTGTTTGAGGATGCTTTCACATTGTATGAGAAGCTGGGACAGTTTTATGAGAAAAAAGGTTATTCAGAGATTTCCCATTCCAGAATGCGCAGATATGAGATCCTGCTGGAGTTTGTGAAGGAAGAACTGGAAGAACAATCCGCAGGAAAATCTGGAAATCAGGATCCTGAGGTGGAGAATCCTGCGGGAAAAGCTGCGGAAGATTGCAGAGGAATGGAAACTGCGACCTGGGAAAAGGTGGCAGACAGCATGATCTACGACCTGTATCTTCGCGAAAACCTGAAAAGCCATCCATCCTTTGAGTACGACCAGAAGCCCTATGAGAAAGCAGTCTGGGAGTACAGGCGCCAGGAAAAGGTGCCAAGGACAGCACATATTGAGGTGTTCCGGGATGGAAAAATATTGCTGTTTGACTATGAAAACCGGGATCCACTGCTTCATAATGCGGCAGTGAAGGAAATTCAGATATAATAAAGAAAGGGTGTAACTGTTCGGCTGGCCGTATTGACATGGCGTATATTTGTAGTCTGTAAAGTGCCGGATGGTTATGAGAGGTTAAAAAATTATGGGAATGTTTGATCCAAAGAAAAGAAAACTTGTAACTGCGATCATTGCTGTTATTCTTGTTCTGGCAATGGTAGTTCCTGCTGTCCTCTCTCTTCTTCTGTAGGGAAAAGAGAAAATGAGGCTTGGAAAAGCGGCTATGGAAGCACTGCAGGCTGAAATCAGCGGGCTTCTTACGCCTGGAAACGAACTGGTGGTGGCTGGAGCCATTGCTCTTTACGGCACAGCGCAGATTGCAAGGGAAAAACATGAGATTTTAAGAGAGCATTTTTCAGAAGGTTTTTTACGGGAGGCAGAGAATCTGAGAACCCTTTACGGGACTGCGAATGAGATAAATGTAAAAGAGGCTGGCGCTACCGCTTTTTACGCAATGGGTGAGGGTGGTTTTCTGAGTGCTCTGTGGAAGATGGCGGAGGCTTCCCAGGTGGGACTGGAAATGGATTTTTCCAAGGTACCCATACGCCAGGAGACAATTGAAATTTGTGAAATCTTTGACATTAATCCTTATAAGCTGAATTCGGAAGGGGCTGTTCTGATCGGTATTCCGGCAGGAGAAGCATTGGTGCAGGAGCTTCGCAGAATGGGCATGATGGCTGCTGTGATTGGACAGACGAATGCTGGAAATGACAGAATGCTTTACTACAATGGGAATGGCAGGTATCTGGAGCGGCCGGCTAAAGACGAGATATATAAGATATTGCCTTAAAATCGAAATAAAACTGCTGTAATTACAGGAGAGTATAAAAACTATGGGAACATTAAACATTGTACTTCATGAGCCGGAGATTCCGGCGAACACAGGAAATATAGGACGTACCTGCGTGGCTACAGGAACCAGGCTCCATCTGATCGAGCCGTTGGGATTTTCATTAAGTGAGAAAGCACTGAAACGTGCCGGAATGGACTACTGGAAAGATCTGGATGTAACTACTTATCTGGATTATGAAGATTTTCTGGAGAGAAATCCTGGAGCTAAGATTTATTATGCGACTACGAAAGCACCTCAGACTTATGCGGATGTGAAGTATGAGGACGACTGCTTTATCATGTTTGGCAAGGAGAGCGCTGGAATCCCGGAAGAGATTCTCCGTGACAATCAGGAGACTTGCGTAAGGATTCCCATGCTGGGAGAAACAAGATCCCTGAATCTGAGTAATTCGGTTGCCATTATTCTTTATGAAGCCTTTCGTCAGCATGACTTTGCCTATTTGAAACTGGATGGGCATCTGCGCAAATATGACTGGAAATAGTAAAAGACCTGGAGCTTTTTTCAAACACGCTCCAGGTCTTCGTTTATAAAAAGAATTGCTGAATAATTTATTTTGCTTTCTTTAAAGTAAAAATGAATTCTGTTCCAACACCTTCCGTGCTGATCACATTAATATTCTGATTATGAGCTTTGATGATCTCTTTCACAATAGAAAGCCCAAGTCCTGTACCTTTCCGGTCTTTTCCGCGGGAGGTATCTGTCTTGTAAAATCTGTCCCACACCTTGGACAGGCTGTCCTTGGGGATTCCTACTCCGTGATCCTTCACAGAAACGAAAACCTTATCATTTTTTACGGATGTTTCAATGTTGATCGAGGAATTGTCATTACTGAATTTGATTGCATTGTCCAATAAATTGTACAGTACCTGCTGGATCTGTTCCATATCTGCCTCTACGAACAGCTCTCTTCCGGAAAGCAGCAGTTCCAGGTCAATATTCTTTTTGGAACAGATTACCTCAAACGTATTGGCAGTATTTTTGATCACATCATTAATATCAAATTTGCGGATATTCATCATCCGTTTCCGTTCATCCAGATCATTCAGCACCAGAAGGCTCCGCGTCAGTTTTTCCAGACGGTCAGCTTCATGGGAAATGATATTTAAATATTTGTCCTGCAATTCCGGGGGGATGGTGCCATCCAGAATTGCCTCCACATATCCTTTGATGGAAGTCAGAGGAGAGCGGAAATCGTGGGAAACATTGGCAATAAAGGTGCGCTGGTATTCTCCGTTCTGGTTGATCCTGTCTGCCATGTAGTTCAGAGTTTTGGCAAGATAGCCCATTTCGTCCTCGGATTTCACTGGAATGCGATAACTCAGATCTCCGTTGGCATATTCGGAAGCCCCCTTGATGATCTGCTGCATTGGAGTATGGATCCATTTCTGATAGCAGAGAAGGAGCAGTCCGCACAAGGCATACACGGCAAAAAAAACCATCTGAAGAATTCCAAGAAGACCGCTTCGTTTCTGATAAAGCTGCTGCATGTCATAATGGTAGGTAACATAGCCTTCTGTTACACCGGAATTTTCCACCGATATCATCACATTAAGATGGGGACTGGAAAAATAGCCATAAAAATTACTGATCTGATATTGGGTATTAAGCCAGAAGTCCAGATCAGAATAGGGGATGGAAATTGTGTTTGCAGCAGAGAATTTTTCAGAGGATGTTCCATTCTCTGGGATTTTATCTGTTTCTGAAGTCTGAACTTCAGAATCGGCAGTGGATTTCGCAGAACTGACGTTATATTCCAGATTTGAGGACTGCACGATCACATGGAAATTTTTATCCAGGATTAGTATCCCGGCTTCCTCTCCGGAAGCCAGAATATCCATAATCTTTTCCAGTCCTTTGCTATCATTGTCTGCAATCTGCTGTACAGTGACAGCATCAGAAGCAAATCGTACAGCACTGTCATACAGCCTTGCGCCAACTTCTTCTTCCAGATAGGTTTCCACGAAATGAGAGCCACCTGCTGTAGCGAAAAGGAAGCCTACAATTCCAATGAAAATATAACTGCAGATCAGTTTGCTGTGAACCGTTTTTCTCATTCGCTTTTTACCTCAAACTTGTATCCGATTCCCCAGACTGTAGAAATAGACCAGTTCGGATGATCTTTGATTTTTTCGCGCAGACGTTTAATGTGAACGTCTACAGTTCTGGTATCGCCAATATATTCGTAGCCCCAGATGTGGTCCAGAAGCTGCTCTCTGGTGAATACCTGATTGGGTGAGGAAGCAAGGAAATAGAGAAGCTCCAGCTCCTTAGGCGGCATGTCTACCTGTTTTCCCATATAAGTAACGGAATAGTTGGTAAGGTTGACAATAAGATCCGGATAAGTGGCACATTTCTCATCACTTACAACTGCAGCCTGTTTGGGCTGGAAACGGCGTAGAACTGCACGGACACGGGCAACCAGTTCTTTTGAATCAAAAGGCTTGATAATGTAGTCGTCGGCGCCAAGCTCCAGGCCAAGTACCTTGTCAAAGGTTTCTCCTTTTGCGGAAAGCATAATGATCGGCACGTCTGAGGTGTGGCGGATCTCACGGCAGACCTGATAGCCGTCAATACCTGGAAGCATCAGATCCAGAAGAATCAGGTTCGGGCGAAAAGTCTGAAATTCTTTTAAAGCCAGCTCGCCATCGTTTACAATTTTTGTTTCGAAACATTCTTTGGTAAGATACAGAGAAATCAGCTCTGCAATATTGTTGTCATCATCGACAATGAGGATTTTCTGTTTAGCAACCATAGTTTCTCCTTATAAAATATAGTTATTTCTTAAATTCTACAATGGTAACACCAGCATCTCCTTCGCCAAATTCAGCCAGGTGGAAATCTGCCACATGCTTCTGACGGCGGAGATAATTGTGTACCCCTTTTCGAAGGGCACCGGTACCTTTACCATGTACGATACGCACGCTCTTTAAGTGTGCCAGATAGGCGTCATCCAGATATTTATCCAGTTCTGCCACAGCCTCATCTACAGTTTTTCCAAGAAGATTGATTTCAGTGGAAACACTGGTAGACTTGGACATGCGGATCTTGCCTGCTCCTGTTCTGGAAAGTCCAGGAGTGTTGATAACTGGTTCGTCAACAAGCTCCAGGTCAGAAATATGAACTTTGGAACGGATGATACCCATCTGTACAAAAAGAAAGCCTTTGGAATCGGGATGACTGCTGACAGTTCCTTTCAGATTCATGCTCAGTACCTGAACGGTGTCTCCAAGGGAAAGATCCTTAGGCTTCAGCTCTTTTTTCGGTTTCTTTACGGTGGTGTTCATGGACATGCCCTTTTCGGCTTTGTTCATGCGGTTTCTAAGATTCTGGCGTTCTTTTTCAATGGCAGCAGTGTCCACGTGATCTTTCTGGAATTTGTGGAACATTTTCATGGTCTGATCTGCGTATTCCTTAGCATCTGCAAGAATCTTACGGGCTTCTTCGTTGGCTTCACGCAAGATCCGCTCTTTACGTTCGTCCAGCTTCTCCTGCTTGGACTCTAACTCCTGTTTCAGGGAAGCAATCTGGGTTTTATAACGCTCTGCTTCCTGACGCTCGTTTTCGATGATCACGCGGCTGTTTTCCAGGGAGGTAAGTACATCCTCGAAGGACTCGTCCTTCTGGCTGATCTGATCTTTGGCGCGCTCAATGATAAAGTCCGGAAGTCCAAGTTTGGAAGAAATTGCAAAGGCATTACTCTTTCCAGGAACACCGATGAGCAGGCGGTAAGTAGGACGCAGGGTTTCCACATTAAACTCACAGCAGGCATTTTCAACGCCGTCAGTGGACAGGGCGTAAACTTTCAGTTCACTGTAATGGGTGGTTGCCATAGTGCGGATGCCTTGTTCATGCAGGAAGGACAAAATGGAGATGGCAAGTGCCGCTCCTTCTATCGGGTCGGTACCCGCGCCAAGCTCATCAAAAAGCACCAGAGAGTCCTGATCTGCTTTTTTCAGGAAAGACACTACGTTGGTCATATGTGAGGAAAAGGTACTGAGGGACTGCTCGATGCTCTGCTCGTCCCCGATATCTGCGTAAACCTCACGGAAAACAGAAAGCTCGGAGCGGTCCAGGGCTGGAATGTGAAGTCCCGCCTGTCCCATCAGGGTCAGAAGTCCAACTGTCTTAAGGGAAACGGTTTTACCACCAGTATTTGGTCCGGTTACAACAAGGAGGTCGAAGTCTTCTCCAAGACGGATGTCAATGGGAACGGCTTTTTTTCTGGGAATGAGCGGGTGGCGTGCCTGTTTCAGGTGAATGCGTTTCTCTGTATTGAAAATGGGTTCTGTGGCATTCATATCCAGTGCAAGTCCTGCTCTGGCAAAAATGAAATCCAGCTGGATCATAATGTCAAGGTCTGCGCGAATGGCGTCCACATTCTGGGCTGTCTGTTCACTTAAGGCAGCGAGAACTGCCTCAATCTCTTTCTGTTCTTGAAGCTCCAGCTCGCGGATGTCGTTGTTTAGTTTGACAATCGCCAGAGGCTCAATGAATAAAGTGGAGCCGGTGGAAGACTGGTCGTGGATCATACCTGGAACCTGACCTTTGTATTCGGCTTTTACCGGGATACAGTAGCGGCCGTTTCGCATGGTGATAACGGAGTCCTGAAGGTAATTGCGGGCGCTGCCGTTTACCAGAGAGGCCAGCTGGGTGTGGATGCGGTCATTGGCAACTTTCATGCTGCGGCGTACATGCATCAGACCGGCACTGGCGTCGTCACTGATTTCGTCCTGGGAAATGATGCAGCGGCGGATTTCGGCTGAGAGGGGAGTCAATGGCTCCAAACTCTCAAACATGCCGTCCAGAGAGTCTTCTCTTGCATCTCCGCGCTCATTTCGGGAGTAGGCTTTGACACGGTTGGTATTTTCCAGAAGTCCGGCAATGGCAAGGAGTTCGGAAATTCCAAGGGAACTTCCGATTTCCAGACGTTTCAGTGAGCCGCGCACGTCTTTTACGCTTCCAAAGGAGATGTTTCCTTTCTGGAAAAGGCGTGTGAGGGCGTCTCTGGTCTGGGTCTGCATATGACGGATTTCGTAAACATCTTCAGAGGGCAGGAGGTGCCTGCACAGGTCTTTCCCCATCTGGGAAGAAGCCTTCTCTGTCAGTTGGTCGATAATCTTGTAGTATTCAAGTGATTTTAAAGCTTTTGGATTCATAATATCTCCTATAAATCAATTGCTATTTAGTGTGTTGGTCGTTATTCCG
>ERZ791899.2381-NODE-2381-length-11387-cov-2.121426_pt1 | contig 11387 bp, 6 predicted proteins | sample MGYA00510151_ERZ791899 | MGnify/ENA primary metagenome ERZ791899 (study PRJEB30046, sample SAMN00792118) | human gut metagenome | study: EMG produced TPA metagenomics assembly of the A metagenome-wide association study of gut microbiota in type 2...
GTAGATTTTAATTATATTACAAATAAATAATTTCTTTACACAAATGAAAAGAATCATTTTTGCCTTATGCTTATTGATTGCAGTGACGTCGTGTGTATCTAAAAAGAAGTATATGGTTGCTGAAAACGGTCGGTTGGCAGCTTTAAGCCGTGAACGGGTACTGAACAGAAATTTGGGACAACAGAAAGATGAGATTGCAAAATTGAAGCAACAGATCACTGACCTGATGAGTGATACGACTCGTTTAGGTCAAGCCATCCGCGATTATCGAAAATCATTGTATTCCAATCTGTCCGAACAGGAAAAACTGAATATGTTACTGAAGGAAAAAATGGAGAAACTGGCCGAACGGGAAGCTACCATCAATAAATTACAGGCCGAAGTCGATGCGCAAAACGCACGTCTTCAAAGTTTATTGAATAGTGTCAAGGATGCTTTACTTGGATTTAGCTCGGATGAATTGACCGTGACCGAAAAGAATGGGAAAATATATGTGGCTATGTCGGATAAGCTGTTGTTCGAGTCGGGGAGTGCACAGGTCAACAAACAGGGGAAAGAAGCGTTGGGTAAATTAGCGGAAGTGCTGAAAAAACAGCATGATATCGATGTTTTCATCGAGGGGCATACCGATAACAAACCCATTAAAACCGTGCAATTTAAAGATAATTGGGATTTAAGTGTCGTACGTGCTACTTCTGTCGTACGTATTCTGACCAAAGATTATGGGGTGAATCCTTTACAGATTTTACCTTGCGGCCGGGGGGAGTTTATGCCGGTGGACAATAACGAAAGTGTAGAGGGACGGGCACACAACCGGCGTACCGAAATCATCATGGCGCCGAAATTGGATAAGCTGATGGATATATTGAAATAAAAGGTAAAAGGTATAAGGTGATATTTTTCAACCTTTTACCTTTTATTTTACACCTTCTATCTTTTCTATATTGCTGCAGTAAACTGCTCCAGAAAACGAATATCATTCTCAAAGAACAAGCGTAAATCTTTGATGCCGTATTTTAACATTGTGATACGCTCGATACCCATTCCAAGAGCAAAACCGGTATATTTTTCCTTATCGATTCCATTTAATTCCAATACGTTGGGATCGACCATTCCACAACCCAAAATTTCCAGCCAGCCGGTACCTTTACACACATTACATCCTTCTCCATGACACAACGAACAGGAAACATCCATTTCTGCCGAAGGTTCGGTAAATGGGAAGTAAGACGGTCTCAGCCGGATTCGGGTTTCCGGACCGAAAAGTTCTTTGGCAAAATAAGTCAGCGTCTGTTTTAAATCTGCAAAAGAAACATTTTCATCGATATAAAGCGCTTCGATCTGATGGAAAATACAATGTGCACGAGCTGAAATAGCTTCATTACGGAACACTCTTCCCGGCGTCACTAACCGGATGGGTAAGGAATGAGTTTCCATGTCGCGAACCTGTACCGAAGAAGTATGGGTATGCAATACGATATCCGGATTTTTCTCGATAAAGAAGGTATCTTGCATATCCCGGGCCGGGTGTTCTTCCGGAAAATTCAAGGCTGAAAAATTATGCCAATCGTCTTCTATTTCCGGACCTTCTGATATCGTGAAACCTAGTTTATTAAAAATAGCCAGAATTTCATTCTTTACGATGGACAATGGATGACGGCTTCCTAGCTTGATCAGGTCTCCCGGTAAAGTGAGATCCACACCGGTTTTACCCTGATCGGAATTACAAAGCTTTTCCTTTAACTCATTCACTTTATCTAAGGCTGCTGTTTTCAATTCGTTCAAAGCTTTTCCGATTTCTTTTTTTTGATCTGCCGGTACATTTTTGAAATCATCGAATAAAGCGGCAATGGTACCTTTCTTACTCAAATGCTTAATCCTGAATTGCTCAACCTCTGCAGGTGTGGTAGCGGTGAAGCTCCCGATCTCTGATATAATCTGCTTAATCTTGTCTAACATGGTAAAGGCTTTTGATTATCAAAGTCACAAAACTACTTTAATTAATTGAGAATTAAAAATTGAAAATTGAAATTTAGAATAGAATTCAATTTTTCATGGGGATGAATCTTTTTACAATAGGATAACACAGACAGCCTGCGATGCCGCCTGAAACATCTGCGACCAAATCCCACACATCCCCGCTTCGGTTGAAAAAATTGGCTTGCAATATTTCAATTCCTCCTCCGTAGATCAGTGCCACCAGGATGGCGATCAGATAGATCCGGCTTAGTTTTAAGCAACTATATTCTTCGAGTGGAAAGATTAAAAGAATGGATAAAACGAAATACATACCGAAATGAACTACCTTATCCAGATGAGGGATATTCCAGTGTGGATCAGGGATGTCATCACTGGGCATCGCACAGAGAATAAAAATAATCACGACCCATAAAATATTGGCCAGAATAAAAATATGGCGAAGTTTACTGCTCATATACATTGGGGTTATTCGCTCAAAATTCTGACTTTTATTCTGACGTCGGTGATAGGCCGGTCGTTTCCGTCTGTCGGAAGGGCGGCAATTTTATCGATTACCTCAAAACCTTCGATCACCTCTCCGAAAACAGTATATTCTTTATCCAAATGGTGTATACCTCCTTCGTTTATATAGGCATTCCGTTTTTCCTCCGGCATATAAATTTTGTTGGGATTGGCATTCCAGTCGAAAGCGATATCCTGTTTGATTTTCTCGGCAATTTCCCGGAATTCTTTTACTTTTTTCTGTTTTCGGAGGGTGTCCAGGATAGCTTTTTTCTCCGGAGTATAGTATTTTCGCTGAATAGCCCTTTTGATCGGAACATTTACTTGTTTTTCTATGATATCCAGTTCTTTGGGATCATACTTCCTACCCTGGACGATATAAAATTGGGAAATGTCCGATTCTTTGAAAAAATTAACCCGGTCGGGTTGGCGCGGTGCTGCTAATGCTCCTTTTTTGTGATAATGCTCCGGTTTGATTTCCGCATCGATAACGATCGGTTTACCGTACCCGATTGCAGCTCCCTTAATGGCTTTTTTACTATCCGACGAACCTCCCTGGATCACAAAATTTTTGATTACACGATAGAACAGACTGCCGTCATAGTGTCCGGCTTTGGCCAGACGGACGAAATTGTCCCGGTGGTTGGGGGTGTCGTTGTATAATTTTACAATCATGTTACCGAGATTCGTCTCGATAACCGCTTTTACTTCTTTTTCCTGAGCATATCCCATGTAAAAAAGACAGATTCCACATAATACACAAAAGAACTTTTTCATATTTTCTCCTGTTTTTTTAATTTCTCTACTCTATTACAGGCTTTTCGAATTCGCCTTAAAACAACATGTCAGCATCGTGTTATCAACTGTAAATTGAGTCATAAAAAACGTAATTAGCAAACAGCCTTTTCCTTTTTCTTATCCAACACGATCCAAGCGAGGATATCAAGACAAAAAAAGGAATTAACAGGGTAAAAAAATCACAGTAAAATAATACAAAATCAATATAATAGTCAATTTTCTCTCAAGTGACAATTCTATTTAAGACTTTATGCTCACAACAAAGAGAGAGCACATTGATGCAAATGAAAAAGAGCAAAGGCCTTATTTTTCCATAGTATGGAAAATAAAGCCTTATGTCAACTTCTAATCAAAGATAAAACATTACTTCATTTTAATAAATTTCTGCAAAATCCAATTCATATTTTTTTCCATCACCACATAATAGATTCCTCTTGAAAGTGGAGATACATCTATACTTTCTCCCGAAATCAACTGCTCCACTTGAACATATATCCGCCCGGAAGAATCAATAATCGAAATATGTTTCAGACGATCAAAATCGCCCCGAATATATAAACGGTCGGCTACAGGAGAAGATATAAAAATCGCTTGTTGATCGAAGGATTGTATTCCGGTCGCAAACCCCTGAAGCGAAACCGTTACTTCATCATATGCATTAGACTGATCTACAGCAGTAGCACGAACAACAACTTCTCCATCTTTTTTCACTCCGTCAATGGCTTGAAGTACCCCGTTCTGGGTTATTGTCGCCAAATCATCACCACTTTCTATGCTCCAAACTAAATCTTTGTCCGTAGCATTCTCCGGTAAAACAGATGCGGAAAAATGAAGAGTTTGCTGATTCGGGGTCAGCAAAAGTTGATCTTCTTCACAGGTTATTTTTACCGACGCCACTAAAATCGGTTTAACTATTACCTGACAAGTAGCAGTAAAATTACCATCAACAGTAGTAGCCGTGATTGTAGCCGTACCGGCTTTCATACCTATAACGACACCATTTTCATCGACAGTAGCAATGGCAGCATCACTACTACTCCAAATGACAGACTTATTACTTGCATCGATAGGATCGACATTGGCAATAAGTGTATATGTATCGGTAGTATTCAGCGTCACTGACGTTTTATCAAGACTGATTCCTGTCACAGGTTGTGTAGCAGTCAATTGAAACAAATGACTCAATGTACCATGTTGTTCACCATCAAATAATAATGATTCTGCCACCATTAACTCCCGACCCGTAGCTTGATTATAGCATTTAAAAGTTATATTATCACCTTGAGACTTCTTGCTATTCACCCGGAGTTCATAATACTTCTTTCCCTGTGATACAGTAGCTTTAGCGATTCCACGGCATTCATTTCCACAAAAAGCGGCAACTTCAAATGTTGCATAATCTTCCACATCCATACCATTAAACATCAATGCTGCATGAACATTCATATCATACGCATATTCAGCCGGATCAAATGTCCAATGGGAAGCATTGCTGCCTGCACCCCAAACAAGAGGTGCAAACAACAAACTAAAAAGTAATACATATATTTTTTGATCTTTCATACTCTTTTCCATTAAAAAAGTTCATCCTTTACTTACTACTTTGTACGATTCGATTTCACAAACTTCTGCCGAATGAGATCCGTATCCGTCTGAATTGTAATAAAGTAGATACCTTCCGTTAACGAAGTCACATCCAGTCCTACTCCCAACGGCAAGGTGTCAGTAGTCAGTAATACACTTCCTTTCATATCAATAATGCGTATTTCCTTCACATTCTGCAAATCAGTCCGGATAAACAGACGATCTTTCACCGGATTAGGATAGATCAACAAACTACTACCGTTTTTATCAAGACCGGTTGCCGACCCCAAATGGAGTATAAACGGATTAGTCAGACTCCCAACCACATTAGCGCCAAAACGGATTGTCTCTTTTATATCGAACTCCTCACCCGTCAGCGTGTTATAGGCACGGAACGTCACCTTTTCGTTCGTCTGCTCACCGTGCACAGTGACGAACTGATAACCATCCGCCTCTGACGACATGCCACGACACTCTTCACCGGTAAACGCACCAATCAGGAATTGACCGGCGGGCAATTCTTGCCCGCTACTGCTGTAAAGCCGGGAGATAACTCCCATATTATCGGCATATTTACGCTTGTCGTACTGCCATTTCGCAAAATAATAACTTTCTGATGCACGATAGGAAAGCATAGGAATAGCCATCTTGCTACTTCCCGTCGGATAATTAAAGGATTTCACCGAACCGGAATAATATAGATAGGCATTACCCGGAGCAAGAACAGAAAGACTGCCCTTCCAAGCTGCACCATCATAAGTGGCAAACTGATCCTGTGCCATCACAATGTCGCCCTCTTCGGCCATCAAATTGCATAATGCAGCATTGACGGACATTTCCATATTCGGAGTATACCCCATCCAATTCCAACCTTTATTCAGGGTTATAGTCACTTCATTCTCCGCGAAAGGAATCCCCTTCAATGAAAAATCAACATCCTCTTTTACGCGTACCTTATACCCCCTATCCGGTTTGAAAGCTGTCAGCGAACCGTATAGGCCGTATTGATCATCGTAAACCAAATCTTCCTCCTGCCCCAAGACAGAGACGACAGATTGCTTTATAGATTCCAACAACGCGACGGGATTATTCAGATTCTCGTCTTTCACATTGATTGAGAACCAATTCCAACCGGTAGGAAGCTCATAAGAGACCATTGTATCGATCGGTATTTTCGTAAAGACAGCTTCGATCTCCACATTCTTCTTTATGGTTAAGGAGAAAATTGCATCCGTCGAAAGAATCTCGCCATCCACTCTCCAGCCATTGAATACATAACCGGCATTGGGTGACGCCGAAAGCTGAATATCCGTATTATACTCATATTTACCGACCCCTTTACCTAAAGAGACTATCCCGGCCTGAACATCATAATCAATGGTAACATCATATAATTTAGCCTTGAACTCCGCTTTTATGGTTCTGTCTGCCACAATCTGATATTTATAGACCGGCTCTTCCGAAATCTTTTCACCATTTATTTTCCAACAAGCAAAGTCGTATCCTTCGTTTGCTTCGGCCTTCAGTTCCAAATTAGTACCAAAGACGTACTCTTGGTTTTTAGGAGTTACTACCCCTGCCCCTTCCGGAGTGACAACAACAGACAGGGCAACCTTTCCGCCTACGAACTGATTCCATGTGGCATTTTTACCGGAACTACCGCAAAAACCATCCAGATCCTCTATATCCTCCGTTTGAACGGTCAGTACATGATAACCGTCGCGAGGGGGCAACAGGGATAAATCCAGTTTGTATTGGGTGTCGGACACGGGTTCTATAACGAGTTGAGACAGATCAACTTTAGTGTTCTGGCAGTACAATGACAGATCGTCCGCCGTAAAAGTCGCGGTATTTATAGGTTTATTGAATGTCACCAGGATTTCCGTCAAAGCGGAGTGTATGTCTCCCGTCGGTATCCCGCCAAATGACTCTACTTCCAGCACCAGATCGGGTTTGGGAGTGAATGTCAAGACGTAGGACTCCTGCGCGTTGGCCAGATAATCGGCAAAACGAAGATTATTTTCGTACAGTGGATCTTTACCGTCTCTCAACGTCCTGTCCGTTTGCCAGAAATTCTGCAAATCGATCACGGCGTCATCACTCATACGGGTCACGGAAGCCAGTTTCTGTCTGCCATTGGTAGGATCATGAATCGCTCCATATACCCAGCCTTTTGCCCCTGATAATGTCAGGGTATACTGATTATTGCCCATGCTGCTGCAGGAAGCCGACTCTGAAACAATGGTTACCCGGTCATCCACAGTACCGTCCGTCAGATAGACACAATCGGGCAGATCGTTCGCATCTTTTATATCGTTCACCATAAAAGCAGTCAATGAAGTATTAGGTACTTTCAAGCTCCTAATCAGTTCATGACAACCTTCTATCGACAACAGGTTGAAATCTTCGTTTCCATAACTCGATCCTTTCGTTATAGTGGTGTTGTACTCGGTGAAATGTCCCAATAAGGAAGAGGTGAAATACCACTGGGCATATGCCTGCTTACCGGCCTGTATCGAACCGAAGTCCAGATTGGCGAAATCAGCAGTGGCCGCTTGCCCGTTCATGCTGAAACCTATCATCTCAAAATGTATAGCCAGTCCCTTTTGGTTATCGACTATCTCCGGCTGTCCCGTAGCTATTTTCACACTATTCGCATCTCCATATCCGACGTTATTAATCAACAATGAAAACTCTGCCGGTATGCTCGGTTCTATTTCCGCCGTTTCCGGATCATCGCCAAATACATCACGTTCCACAAAATAAGAGAGCGACAAATCCGGACACGGTTTCACGGTCAACGTAACCGGATACAAATCCCGCGTCACAAACAGCCCGGTGAAAGGATCTTTATAAGTAATCGTTCCTCCGAAAGAGTACTCTTTCGGCTCTGTGGGGGCAGCATATTTGGAAGGTACAAACAGAATGGTAGCTGTTCCCGTCTGCTTTGCTTCCAACGTCCACGGACCTTTCAATTTTCCACCAAAATGGTCGATGCTTTCATTCGAAACGGCAAACTGCTGGGAAGTAGCCAACTTTCCTTCATTATCTCTCACTTCCAGATTCAACTGCAAGCTATCTATGGCTTGGGCTTCATGGCCGTTGAACATGGTCAACGTTCCTCTGAACGCCTGACGAGCAACCGTTATTGTCTGTTTGAAAGAGAGAGAAATGGTAGAGCAAACACCTTTGGACGGCTCGTCATCGGGATCTGTTTCATCTGGCGTGTCTATTTTATTTCCATCATATATCCTCAACACACATTGATCGACCAATCCCTCATACGTGGCTTTCAGTGTAGTTGTACCCGCCTTTTCACCTATAAGTGTGGCACCACTAATGTGAGCCAACTCTTTTTCTATAGTGATCACAGGTTCAACCATCGTCTGGTCTCCATTGTCCCAATAGCACATTGCATGAATGGTACGCTCTTCATCAATCGCTACGTAAACGGAATCACGGACAAGAGCGATCCGTACAGGAGTAGCCGATGTTTGAAGAGGTGTATCAACATATACACTGTCAAACAATAGACAGTCATTCTGGTCTATCCCTATGGCATAAACTGTTATCCGGCCTTTATGAGTGGCAGGAATATCGCACGAAGCCTGCTCATCAGCCGAAGTATAAGATTTTCCGTCAGAAAAATTAGCGATCATAACTGTCTTCAAAATATTGGAAGAGGTTTCTACCTGCATATCTACTTTCCTGTTATCCGTAGGATTAAGTGCAGCTTCCAGTTTTAAGTCATTACCATTATCCGACCTTACAGATAAATTCCGCATTCTTTTGTCCACATTGCTCTTATAATGTAAATCGACTGGTCGGAAACCAGACATACTAAATGCTGTTGATCCGGAGGGCTGGTTCAATAAAGAAAGAATCCTTTTATGTATAGTCGCATTATTGGGAGAATCAGTATGGCTGGGCCCCATCAAGTTATTGGTATAAGGCTCATTCAATCCTCCTTTTTGACTTCCAAAGAGACTACTCCGTCGTTCAACCCATCATAGAATATCAGTCCTAATGCTTTGAAGATAACTGCTAACTCATAAAGAGGAGTGCTGACATATGAGGGGTCTATGACATTTACAGCCGTTGTCAACGCATGAACCGGAATCCCGTTCATCTTAGATAAAGCCGCATCATTGTTTAAAAAATCATCGATTGCCTTTGAATCCAAAGCCAAATCATTAATGGCATCGGGCTTAAAATGTATCCAATGATCTACAATACCTGCTATAATGGGATGCTGATCCAAAACAGGACCGAAAACATCGCCCAGCGGACTTCCCGAATGAGGGGTGTTCAATGTAATCAATTTATGTACATTCTTGTCATCTACATACTGCACATGTAATCTGGACAAGATTCCTCCCATGCTATGGCCTACCAAATCGGCCTTTTGAGATACGTAGCCATTATCCATGCACATCATACGGGACTCTTTAATACCCCAATCCGCCACTTTTCTATCCAAAGCATTTACAGCAAAGTAAGCGCAATTCGTTGTACTATAATCCACACAATTCAATTGGAATCCCCGATATAAATTAGATGCTTTCAAATAGGTCCGCAATTTTGCAAAACAAGTTTCATCGGAATTCAAACCATGAATCATTACCACCGGAACACGGATTATTTCAATATTCACATCATACGAATCTGAATGATATTGACTGGAATATTGCATCCGGGCAGTTATCGTATGAACAGGTTTATCGTCCTCCGGAAAGTTTTCCGGAGCTACATATATAACATTTGTCCAGGAATCGGCATTTTCCAAGTGTCCCAAATCTTCCGACAAAGTCCACTTAACAGTATATCCGCATTCATCCGACGGAATCTTCGAAGTAGCTACATCTAATATTATTTTTACTTTGGACTGTCCGTCAGCAGCCACACCTTTTACCTCGCTACTACGGCTACTCCCCTTTTCTGTCACCAGTTTATATTTCAAAACAGGTTTTTCCTCACAAGGTTGTTCTTCGGGTTGCTCATCCGCTCCGTCATCGCCATTATTTTTCTTCGAACAGATTTCTATCGAAACTTTGTTTCCCGATGAAGACGATCCATAAGAAGAGTTTCCGCCACCGCTTAATGACGGGAAACCACTGCCACTACCACCACCGGGACCACCGGAACCACTTCCCGGTTTGTTGCACAACCCATTCGGACCATAGAAATAGTCATAATAATCCGACGCCGTCTTATACTTTCCGGAACAATAATATTCCCAATACTTTTTCCATCTGAAGTCCAAGCATTTAGTGCCCCATCCGGCCCTCGCTTCCGCTGATTTAAATTTCGTGCGATAAGATACAATCCGGGACGGATCATCGACACCAGCACCGGAAGAGGTGTTCGTTATTCTGGAATGCGTAAAGACAACATCATCATATTCCACCTCTGCCGTTACACGTACGGGGACAATGATCGACTCCTGTGCCCGCAACTGAGCGATGGGATTTTCACACAACAGTTCAAACTTCAGTCCTTCTACCTCGGGAACATCGATTGTTACGTTCTGGGCTGTAATCAATCCCTTGTTAGTCAGAGTTAAATTGAAAATGTAGTTTTTACAGTAAATCTCGCTGGGATAGGTAGTCACAACTACCGGAACCGGAACATTGGTTTCGTATTTCACTACCGTTTCGACTTCATACTCATCCTGTATTTCCGTTTCGACCACATTCCAATCGTACGTAATAGCTTGGAATGTCAGATCCACATCTACTTTGGTCGTCTTACCGGGATCTACCAACAAATTGTTTGAATAACTGTCATGCTTTTCGGCCGTCACCGTTATTGCATAATACCCTTCGGGAATATCGCCCACCGTAAACAACCCATCGATACCGGTAACTCCCTCATAAATAACCTGCCGAGACACCGGATGCATAATAACAACCTTCGCCCCTTCCACATGAGGAGCCTCATCGGTAAAGTAAGTGTATTCATCTTTTACATCGACTACCAATGTTCCCTTAGTCTCCGACACCGGTTCGATACTGTAAGACAACGGGATTCCGTTGCCATTGCGGCAATTGATTCCAATCGTACCTGTCACCGGAACATTCAATTGCATTTCATCGGTTGTGGCAAGCCGCAGAACGACCACTGCACTATCACCGCCGGCAATAGAAGGCATTTCAAGAGGAGTAACAGAGGTCATCCACTTTTGATCGGACGGTAATACCACAGAAACAACGCCTGTTTCTTCTTTACCGGTATTGGTCAGGATAACCGAATAATCACGGACAGTCCCTTTCGTCACCGTTGTATGAATGGATGATACATTTGCACGCAATACCGGTTTCTGTGATTTGCAATGATAGAAAACAGTAGTGGACAAAGAAGCACCTTCGGCTGTCGTTATCTTCAAAGGCATCCGTTCGTAATCGATAAGATTGGTCTGCTCGTTGCCGGTCACCGTATAAGCGATCTCTCCCATGCTATTGGCCGGTATGGACGACAGGACATCGAACTCCACCTGACATCCGTTCACCAATGAAACCAATTCC
>ERZ791899.2397-NODE-2397-length-11286-cov-4.775977_pt1 | contig 11286 bp, 10 predicted proteins | sample MGYA00510151_ERZ791899 | MGnify/ENA primary metagenome ERZ791899 (study PRJEB30046, sample SAMN00792118) | human gut metagenome | study: EMG produced TPA metagenomics assembly of the A metagenome-wide association study of gut microbiota in type 2...
ACTGATTACGTTTATAAACAAAAAAAGTGTCTAGATAAATCAGGAAAAGACATTTATCCATGAAAAACTAAAGTTTTATACCGCTAAAACCTTTGTTTTCCGCTTAGGAAACTTTTGTTTCTATATAGGGAAACTAAGGTTTCTTCGGCACGAAACTTTTGTCTTCTGTAGGAATGAAGAAAATAGTTCCCTAGGAACTATATTCGGTATTTACAAACTACGCTTCTTCCTAATTCACATATTGTATCTACAGAGCGTAAATAGACTAACCGGTGGGACTTTTATGCCCTGAAATCATATAGTTATGTCAATAAAATATAAGACAATATTGATTTAGAATAGAAAAGATTGTGTTTTGCTAAAAGAAATCAATATATTTGCCTTATCTTTTGGAGTTTTAACATAAAAGGCATTTGGCACTAAATAGTCATGAACATAGTTCCTAGGGAACTCGAGTAAAACGATCACTGCACAAACGTACTGTTTTTATTCCATTGCCACCAAATCGATTTGTTAATAAATCTTTGGTGTCAGTGCGCATATAATTTATCAAGTTACCTATATGCGCACGCACGCAAGAAAACTTGCGTATTTTCAAATACATTCTTTAACTATCGTTAAATGTATTTAGTTCGGTGTAACGTCGATTCGGGGAATCGCCGAGGTCGCAATTTTTACCATTTCATCGGTCTCAATTCGTTCGCTACGCTACCTCATTTCTACCGAAAAAATGCCAAAAACCGCTCGCAACGACAAAAGTCCGTGTCCAAACGCATGGGCACGGGCAAAAAGTCAGCAACACTTTAAAACGTAAGATTATGAGCTTTAGTCAGAAGTACTCACAGGCTCAACCTACGGCTCTTCTTTTGGCTCTTCTTTTGGCTTCTCGGGCTCTTTCTTCTCTTCAACCTTTAATTGGTACTTAGAACGAAGCTCCTCGCTCATTTGGGCGTAATCGGCCAAATCGAAATCTCCACGCTCGGTGGGTAGATCATCGTCAAAATCTTGATCCTTGTCAGGATACTCACCACTATTGGGGCCAGACGAAACAGGCATTCCCATAGCAAGACGGTAGATCAACTCACGAATCGTATAAGCGTCAGAAGGCTCTACCAACAATTCCTCACTCACTTCTTCTTGAATAACTTCCGAAGGAAGATCAGGATAATTATAAGGGGTAATAAACATACGCAGGAAAAAGCTAAAAAATTAACAACAAAAAATTCAAACATAGTATTACAACATTGGAGTACCATATTTCGGCATCAGACGAAGAGCTTTGACATCTTGATACAGCTGAATCCAATACTTGTCATCAGAGGTCTCCGCAGTGGCGAATACACGGTTACTCGGGTTACACTCAACAAAAGTAGTATTTAAATTCGGTCTTTCAGAAAAAATACGATTCAAATGCCAAAAAGCCATGTTTCCACGAAAATCGCCGTGAACCTCATTCATCGAATATTTATACTCGGCATAGCGAGGCGTATAACCGAAAGTTCCGTCATTGCTGGCGGGAGTTTGCTGCAAATAAACCTCCTCGTTCTTGATTTCCTGCTCGCCAAGATGAGCGAACTCGGGAAAATAGAAGTCCATATTGTCAAATTTACGGAAATCCTTTGGAACACCTTGCTGATATCCAGTGCGAGGACGAATAGACATAATGCCGATGATATATCCATGTTCCTCAAAATAACGCTTAAAGCCGTGATTAACACCAGCGGAAATACCATGTCCGGCCATATTCGCCTGCGGACTGGTAGAATCAGTAGAGGATGTCTGGAGAACCTCGGAAACAGAAATAGGCGTACGACCGCCACCTAAGAATTGAGGACGTTGCAAACGAGCGTCAGAACTACGTACACCGAAATGCGAGAGGATCTGCTCGATATAACGAGAGCCAGAACGGGCATTACGCTCAAACCAACGCTGAAGGGCATTCGAGGTACGAAGATCATTAATACTAACACCTAGCTCATCTACGTTGACTTGAAAATTGTCCGGTTCAAGATAAGCGCCATCAGTACCTCCAGCTATAAGCGCACCACCGACAAGCTGCATCGCACCAGCGGGACGATTAGAGGTTCCGGGCATACGATACGTGTCAGCATGAGCATCATTTTTTAAAGTTACATCCAAATTACCTCCAGAACCTTGAATAGGCACGGTAACCTCGGGACCACGTTGCACCCAAGGAAGAGCAGAGGTAAAATAGTCTTTTTCCCACGCGCGACGGCGAAGGGTCAATAACCTTGTAACCTCATCAGCACTAAGAACAATACCGCTATTCAAAGAAAACTCAATAGGTTTCGTTAAATTCTGATCTCGATAATACTCGTTATAAATCAATTGATACGCACGGAAAGGAAGGGCAGACACCTGATATCCGACGGGAGGCATAACGCTGTTAGGAGAACGATTCGGAAAAGCTACATTATTAAAACCACCAATAGTCGGTAATCCTAGATAATCCCATAGTGAGCCATCATCCAATAAAACGGCGGCCGACGTAGGATTCACCCAATCGGGACGAAGGGCAATCTTTGGAAAGACAGGCGTATCAGTACCATCAACACCTTTCGTAATAAAATCCTCCCATTGATCCCAAAGGAGGCGATTAGGAACAAAGAAATAATGAGTGAACACATCCACTCGATGCATCATGGGAGCGACCAGCGGAGCCAAACGAACCAGCATTTCCGTATTGACACGGAACTTATCACCGGGTACGACAGGTTTACACATGATAGGAACCAACTCGCCAGCGTTCGCTGTTAACTTATTCTCATAAGAAAGATTAAAAACATTACGTCTAGGACGTTTTAATTTAACGGAATTAAAAATATTAGCCATTACTTTAATTTTAATTTTTCCTCGGCACGTCTCTCATAATCCAGCTTACTCTCCGTCTCAAGCTGATCGGCGATATAACGCAACCGGGGACTCGTGTTAATATAATGATGCCATTCTTGCTGCATCTGATTGATAAAGAAAGCCTCACGAAGCTCTTTTAGGTATTCCTTCATATCATCATCGTAAAGCTTATCGGCATAGTAACGAGGCATAGCCATTCGCATACCATTGAAAGCACGAACATAATCACGGGGATGAAGGCGGTAGAAATCCAGTATTTGCTCACGTAAGAAATGGTAGCCAATACCCGGCATCCGAGAACACATCATAAAGGGTTGATATTCCTTTATGTCTTTAAGAATATCGGGAACCATACTTTTCTCATACATATACTTCGTGACGTAAGCGATCTCTTTCGTAGTGAGAGAATGGGCTTGAACAAAACCATTCTTCCAACACTCGGCGAGAAGATCACCTCCATGCTTACCAGTAAAAGGAAAACCGAACAATATCATGTGATAATGCGGGCGGCCACCTTGGGAACCATATTCAGAAGTCAAGAAGTAACGCAAACGATATTGATCATACTTTTTGCGAAGACGTTTCATGAACAACTGAATATCACGTTTAGATACAACGCCAACCTTAGACTTAAACAAATCCTCACCGATCATAGCAGTAGGTATATGCTCATCATCATAAGTAAGGGTAACGAATAAAGAGAAGGGATACTCATCCGCTTCGGCTTGCAATCGATAAACCCATGATTGACGCTTATTTTTCCGACAGTTCACACACCGACCGCAGGGAACGGCTCCACGGTCGGGTAAATGGATACGATGAAGACACTGCATTATTAGCCTCTCCTAATACGGGAAAAACGACCACGCCAACGAAGATACTGCTTATTAAAGCGAGTATATCTACGCTTGCTAAATCTCCTTCTTATTTTCATGCCGGATTTAATTTAGGCGTATCATCATCCTTGCCAAACACTGATTGGATAGCGTCTATCAACGCTAACGCTACTTGAATAAATACTTTCCAGAACGGTTTCATAATCTTATTCCTCCTCTACTTAAACGATAACTACGAATACGGCGTTTACGGGAACGACCGAGAAAACCTCTTCTTCTTCTTCTCATAATGTAAATTATTTGGGATTAAACATTGTATCTAATTCATGCTTATCACGAATCAAATACATAGACATTCTCTTTAAAAGTTCAGAAGCCACTTTGCTAGCATCCGAAGACGAACCAAACAAACGCTCCATACGATAACGAAACGAATTTATGTCGTTATCTTGCTGAAGTTGACGAACGGATTGAAGAACCTTTAAATATTCTTGATTACTCAACTTGATCTTATTATCAAACAAAGCCTTGTCAAGCTCATATTGAATAACCTCACGATTAGCTTTCGTCCAACCTTGAGCAGCGCCGGCTTGCTTCTGATTCATATCAGCGATAGCGGACGAAACGGAAACATCCTTGAGTTCTTTCGCCATATTCAGATCAAACTCGGAACGAGAGGTAGAAGCGGCTATATTCGCTTGTTTCGTAGCCTCCGTAGCAGTTTGTTGACGAATAAGACTATTTTGCGCCTCCATATTATCAACTTGCGCCTTAACAGTACGATAAGCAAGAAACTGGGAAATAGCATCAGAAATGCCAAGATTCCAACCTCGGTAAGCTTGCATAGTCGGAGCGTTGAATTTAGCAGGTTCATATTGCGGAGTTGAACCAGAGCTATTACCAGTAACACCGTTGCCGTAGACAAGGTTAGGATTAAGCCCAGCGGCACGAATACGAGCCATTTGTTGAGTTGGAGAATTGTATTCATTTTGCAAATTCCACATGTTTAGAGAACGCTGATATGCCTTCTCATTTTCTTGTTGTTGCCATTGCGCTTGATACTTAGCGATCTCCATATTAGCCTTGTTGGTATCTTGCACCGCCTTGTTATTCATAGCGGAAGAACCAAGACCGCCAAGGAGAGAGCCAACGCCAGAGATTATACCACCAACGATGCTCATAACGAACGGATTGTGTAGTAATTAACAACATCCGGGTTATAGCGATTTACGAACCGCTGAACATTCTTGTGAACCCGAGAAGCAAGACTATAAAACTCTATTTCTACTGGTTGTTCTACCGTAGTAAGAGAAATTGTTAATTTGTAACGCTTAAAACCCATAATATCAAATGTTTAAAGATTAATATTCAGAGTTCCTAGGGAACTTTGAAGAACTTAGTTTTACTCCAGAAGTCATGTAATCTTATTTTTATTACTCAGCTTATAATGGCAAAAGACAATTTTAACATTATTTACGAACGAAACTATCAACGATCGTTCATGTTCGCTAAATCATACGTACATGATGATATGATAGCAGAAGATATCGTATCCGATTCTCTTGTGAAGTATTGGAGACTGATCTCCACCCAAAAAGGAGAAGCAACAGAAGCTCTTTTACTTTCGATCTTGAGAAATAAAGCTCTCGACTACTTACGCCATAAAGCTGTACATGATGCTGCGATCGAAAATCTAGAAGAAATAAAAAAGCGAGAACTAAGCATCCGCATATCCACTTTAGAGGCTTGCGATCCAGAAGAAATTTTCCGGGAAGAGATACGCACAATCCTTCAGCGCACCCTACAATCATTGCCCGAACAAACTCGCAGGATATTCGAGATGAGTCGTTTCGAAAACAAAACAGTGAAAGAAATCGCTATAGAAACCAACCTCACCGTAAAAGGAGTAGAATACCACATTACCAAGACTTTAAAAGTATTACGTATCAATCTAAAAGATTATCTTCCCTTATTCTATTTTCTTTTTTCTTGACTTTTCTCGTTTTTCCACTAGGGATCTATCTTGCAGCATCGTTTATTATTTATAAAGCGAAATTAATAGATACCATGAAGGAATTACTACAACGATACATAAAAGGAGAGGTTTCAGAGAAAGAAAGACTGAAAATAGCATCATGGTTAGACGAAAGCCCTGAAAACATGCGTGAATTTCTGGTTTTACGCAAATTATATGACATTTCACTTTGGCAAGCCAATACAGATAAGACAAATTCCGTAAAGAAAGTACATTATTCCATACGGAAGATAATGGCCGAGATCTTAAAAATCGCAGCCATCTTTCTAATCGGCTTTTGGGGAAGCAAACAACTGCAGATACAACAATCGAACAAGAAACAAATGCAAACCATTCATGTCCCTGCCGGACAACGGGCAGAGGTCACCTTAGCCGATGGTACGCATGTATGGCTAAACTCTCGCTCAACCCTAAAATTTCCTGAACAATTCAGCGCAAACACCCGAAACGTGGAATTAGACGGCGAAGGTTACTTCTCTGTCCAGCACAATGAAAATAGTCCATTTACCGTACATACCCAAAATCATGATGTTCAAGTATTAGGTACAGAGTTCAATGTAAAAGCTTACCATAACACATCCTTGTTCGAAACTGCCCTTTTAAAGGGTAGTGTAAAAATCAGTTCCCCTAATTTAAGAAATGGATTACAACTCAAGCCTAATGAAATCGTTAGTATAGAGAATAGGATGCTCAAGAAATCTACAATTAATAATAGCGACTATTTTAAATGGAAAGAAGGCCTGTTCTGTTTTGAGAATGAATCAATCCAAGATCTAATAAAGAAACTAGAACTTTATTATGATACTACGATTGAGATCCAACGTCCCTCATTGTTGAAACATCACTATTCCGGCAAATTTCGTATTCAAGATGGAATAGAGCATGTATTAAAAGTACTTCAGTTAAAACATAAATTCACATACATCAAAGATGACGATAAGAATCTAATAATCATAAAGTAAGAACAGAATGTTAACCTTATAAATCATGTATGCCTATGAGATAAAAAATATCAAAAAAGAAACGGTATATAAAAACCGGGAAATGCGGCAACACTCCCCGGAAAGAATCAATACCACATGCACTTAAATCATCAGTATCAAATTCAAGAGTTACAAATGTATGAAAAATCAAACAAAAAGAGTTATGAAGTTAACTTTTATAACACTATTTCTATCAACCACAGGAATGTTTGCATCTGTTAATTCGCAAAATACACGGGTCAATATCCATGTGAACAATGCAAACACTCAAATTGTCTTAAACGAAATCGAAAAACAAACAGACTATCTCTTTGTGTACGACACCAAAGAAATAGATCTAAATCGTAAGGTTTCCGTAGAGGCGCAAAATAAAACCGTAGCAGATGTGTTATCATCTGTCTTTACCCAAACAGACATCTCATATGCGATGGAGGGTAATAACATCATGTTAATGCGAAAAAACACTTCTGTTACACAACAGAGTAACCGGAGAATTACCGGTGTTGTGAAAGACGCAATTGGTGAACCTATCATTGGAGCAAATATCGTGGTGAAGGGAACCACAAACGGTATAATCACCGACATTAACGGAAATTTCAGCCTTATGGTCTCCGAGAACGCCATCTTGCAAATTTCCTATATCGGATATCAGACACAAGAAATCCCTACCAAAGGGCAGACGAACATCCAAATTACCATGAAGGATGACGCACAAGCATTGGATGATGTCGTTGTTATCGGTTATGGTACGCAACGCAAGAAAGACGTAGCCGGATCTATCTCTTCCATATCTACGAAGGATTTATCTATTCAATCATCCGGGAATATACAGAACCTTCTTCAAGGTAGGTTATCCGGTGTGTCCGTAACAACTTCCGGCGTAGCTGGCGATGCTCCTGCTATCCGTATTCGAGGTGTCGGAACACTGAATAATAACAGCCCGTTGTATGTCATTGATGGTTTTCCTACAAAAAGCGAGATCGCATCCCAAATAAATCCTTCAAGTATAGAGTCTGTACAAGTATTGAAGGATGCTTCCTCCGCCTCTATCTATGGTTCCCAAGCAGCTAACGGGGTTATCTTAATCACGACAAAGCAAGGTAAAGAAGGAAAACCTACCGTTGACGTAAAAGTAAACGTAGGCGTGCAACTTCCCACCAACTTGCCGGAAATGCTAAACTCCCAACAATATGGAGAAGTCTTGTGGAACGCAATGAGAAACGCCGGGTTAACACCACAGCATGACCAATATGGCAACGGAGCTACACCCGTCATTCCTGATTATATTCTACCGGCAGGAGCCATGGAAGGCCAGGTAGATCTCAGCACTTATAATACTGCGGAAAATCAATTTATGCGCGCTAATAAGATCGGAACTAATTGGGCTGATGAAGTTTATCGCCCCGCACCGACTACAAACATTGATATCAGCGCACAAGGAGGTGGCAATGGGTCTAAATATTTCTTGAGCGCAAACTATTATAAACAAGAAGCTCTTGTAAAATGGGCGGGCTATGATCGCTTCTCTTTACGAGCCAATTCTCAATTTAAGATTTTGAGCTTCGCCACATTAGGATCAAACCTAAGCGCAACTTACTCTAAATACAAAGGAAGCAAATCAGACCATGAGGCCGTACGTATGGCTCCGCTTATTCCGGTTTACGACGTAGAAGGTAATTGGGCCGGAACAAAAGCTAATGGTTTAGGTGATTCCAAGAATCCGGTAGCCCAACTTTATAATCAAAGAGAGAATTACAATGACAACCTCAACTTGTTAGGTAATTTGTATTTGGATATCAATTTCTTGAAATACTTCCAATTCAAGACAAATGTCGGCGTAAACGTTGAGGATAGCGGCTCCAAAGAGTTCAATCCAAAAACTTATTGGAACAAAGGAGACGCAAATACGCTAGTGAATTCTTTAAAGGAAGCAAGAGGCCGTAAATCAGAATTGGTTTGGAACAATACTTTGACCTTCACGAAAAAATTTCGTGAAACACATAATCTGAATGTTTTGCTAGGTACAGAAGCCATTAGTTCTAAAATAGAGAATCTCTCTGCTTATAGAAGTAATTTTATTATCGAGGATCCCGATTATAGATACCTTGACGCTGGCGAATCCAACAAGGACAATACAGGCAACGCAAATGAATACGCTTTGTTCTCTCTGTTCGCACGTGTCAATTATCAATATAAAGACAAATATTATTTAGGGGCTATTATTCGTCGAGATGGGTCCTCACGTTTTGGTGCGAATCATAGATATGGCTACTTCCCAGGGGTAAACGCCGCATGGAGACTTACGGAAGAAAACTTCATGAAAGGGCAAGATATTCTTAGTGATTTGAAAATCAGAGCCAGTTACGGTTTGACAGGAAATCAGGATATCGATAACTACGCATTTGCGTCCATGTATTATACGAATATCTCAACTAGCAGCTATCCTATAGCGGGAGATCCAAACTCTGTCACTCAAGGTATCAGTAAGGAGAGCATTGGTAATCCGGATCTTAAATGGGAGACGACTACACAAACAAACATTGGTATCGACGCAGGTCTTTTTAATAATAAACTGAATTTGTCATTCGATTTCTACCATAAATATACTACCGACATCTTGCAAAGAATTACTTATCCTTCTACCGGAGGAGTGGCAAGTGCCCCATTTATGAATATCGGTGAAATGCAAAATAATGGATATGAATTGAATATCAATTTCCAGAATACGACAGACTATGGTTTCCGGTACGAATTAGGGCTCATTTTGTCCGGATATCGTAATGAGGTAAAGAAATTAGCTTCAAATCAATTCATATCGAACACATATACAAGAACAGAAGTAGGTCATCCGATTTCCTCTTTCTATGGCTATGTGATCGATGGTATTTTCCAAACACAAGGCGAGGTCGACTCGCATGTAGAACAGTCAGACAAAGCAATCGGCCGTTGGAAATATAGAGATGTGAATAATGACGGAAAAATAGACAGCCAAGATAGGGCCTATATCGGTAATCCTCACCCTGATTTCGAGTACTCTTTGAGTTCACGCTTCTATTACAAGAACTTCGATTTGTCTCTTTATATCCAAGGCAGTCAAGGAAATGATATTTGTTTCGCATCGAAAGGCGGTAGGGATGGCCTTGATTTCTGGGGAGATTATTTCAATAAAAGTACCCGTATATTGAATACTTGGACTCCTGAAAACAGAAATGCGGAACTGCCGGAGATCAATATCTTGAATCCAAATGATGAGGCAGGTAAGGTTTCTTCATACTTAATTGAAGATGGTTCTTATATTCGTTTGAAACAATTAGAATTAGGATATACCCTTCCGAAACAAACGCTTTCGAAAATTGGACTCCAGCAATGTCGTGTTTATTTGAACGCGGAAAACTTATTGACATTGACAAAGTATAACAACATTGATCCCGAGGTTAAGAACGGCGATGACAAGAATATGGGTGTCGATTATATGAATAATATGCCACTAGCACGTGTATTCTCCATTGGTTTCAATTTATCATTCTAATACTTAAAATTAAACAAACATGAAAAATCTATTTCATATAGCGAAAAAAACGTTCACATGGGTAACCGTCACGATGGCTGTTAGCCTGTTTAATGGTTGTTCTGATTTTTTGGATAAACAACCATTAGGCAAATTGAATGAGTCTGTATTAACAGATGAAAGTACCGTAAATAAACTCCTTATTGCCTGCTATAGCCCATTAAACGGATTTATCAACGGAGTTTGGGGAATAACAAGTGGGCCGGATAATGTCTTCTATGGAGATATGTGCGCTGGAAATATCCATAAAGGAAGTACTACCGGCGATCAAGGCGAACTGCTACAGATGGAGCGTTATGTCGCTACTGCTGAAAATGGTCGTATCCGGGATAAATGGATACTGGTATATGGAGCTATTGAGCGTTGCAACGACGTACTTCGTATGCTGAATGATAATAAAATTGATGGCTTATCAGAAGAAAGTGAAATGGAAATTAGAGCAGAAGCCCGTTTCCTAAGAGGATATTATCATTTTGAAGCGAAAAAAATCTGGAACATGGTCCCTTATATTGATGAATACGTAGAAGATCCGCAAAGAAGGGTTCCCAATGACAAAGATATTTGGCCTAATATTGAAGAAGACTTCTCTTTTGCTACCAGAATTTTACCGGATAATCAGAGTGAGCCTGGAAGACCTACGAAAAACGCCGCTAAAGCGTTCTTGGCCAAGGCTTATTTATTCCAGCAAAAATACAGCGAGGCAAAAGTTTTATTAGACGAAGTCATCACTAGCGGAAAATATAAGTTACTTGACAATTATTTTGATAACTTCAATGCGGAGCAAAACAATAACGCAGAAGTGGTATGGTCTAACCAGGTAGCGGTAAATGTAGCGGGAGCTGGTTACGATCGTAGCCAACGTGGTTTCGACTTATCTTATCCCAATGCTCCAGATCAACCAAACTTAAGTGGAGCCGGATTCCAACAACCTACTTTCGACTTAGTAAATGCCTATCAAGTAGACGAAAATGGCCTACCCATGATTGACAC
>ERZ791899.2403-NODE-2403-length-11244-cov-11.846367_pt1 | contig 11244 bp, 4 predicted proteins | sample MGYA00510151_ERZ791899 | MGnify/ENA primary metagenome ERZ791899 (study PRJEB30046, sample SAMN00792118) | human gut metagenome | study: EMG produced TPA metagenomics assembly of the A metagenome-wide association study of gut microbiota in type 2...
AGGCACTCAGGCTGCGGATGCCCATGCCCAGCATCTTTTCATAAATGCGGTTCTTTTCGGCTTTAGTGGTTCTCAGGATAATGATCTCATCCCGTTTTTCCCTCACCGGGCATCACCGTCCTTGTCGTAATAACTGCGGAAGGGCTTCACCGGCTCCGGTTTGTCCGACTTTTCCTCCAATGCCGCCAGCACCGAGGGGCGGCGGGATGCATCCTCGTCTGGTTCTTCCTCCTGTTCCGGCTCGTGGCTCTTTTCGTCCACGTCCAACTGGGCGTTCAGCTCTGCAAGCCGAGCGGACTTCTCTGCCAGTTCTTCCTCCTGCGGGAAGGGCTTTTCCACCTCAATTTGCGCCGCTGCCTGCTGCTGATGCAGGGTAGCCAGCTCGTTCTCTGCGGCGGTGATGCGCTCCGGGAAGTTGTTCAGGGAATTATCCAGACGGATGATATTGCCCAGCGGGTCGGTGCCCAAGGGCACCGTGTACTTCCGCTGCCCTTTCAAAAGTGCCTGATATTCACTGCGGTAGGTGTCGAAACGCAGGGAAAGCTCAAAGCCCCGGTAGCTGCCGATGACCTTTTCTTCGGCGTTGGGCAGTTCGGAGCAGGCAAGGACCAGACGTTCACCGGCGGTCTTTTTCTCATCGTAGGTCACGCCCTTGATGGTCATGCCGCAGAAACCCTCTTGCACCTGCGGATGGGCGGCGGCAAGCTGTGCGTCCGCTTTCACCCCAGCAATATAGGCGTTCGTTTCCCGAATGTCAGCCGGGAATTTGGTCAGCAGCTTGTCTTGCAGGCGGAATTTCTGGCTCTGGTGGTCGGCTTTCAGCACCTTCAGCTTTGCCACCTGCACATCCAAGTCCATCTTCTCTTTGATGAGTGGATTTCCGGCGCAAAGTGCCTTGATCTCCGCATAGGAAAGTGCCTGTTCGTCTACATCTTCGCAGGAGCGCACCGGGGATTTTGAAGTCATGATTTGGCTGATAAATCGCTGTTTGTTTTCCAAAGTTTGGAACAAATAACTGTCAAATGTCCCTTCCGTAACGTAGTTAAACACCTTGACTTCTTTATTCATATTGCCCTGTCGGATGATTCGACCATTGCGCTGGGTCATGTCACTGGGCTTCCAGCCAACATCCAGATGATGCACCGCCACAAGTCGGGACTGGACGTTGGTGCCAGCTCCCATCTTTGCAGTGCTGCCCAGCAACACACGCACCTGTCCGCTGCGTACCTTGGAGAAAAGTTCTGCTTTCTTGTTCTCTGTATCTGCGTTGTGGATGAACTCGATCTCCTGTTCGGGCACACCGGCGTTGAGCAGCTTGGTGCGAATATCGTCATAGACGTTGAACGAACCGTCCCCCTTTGGAGTAGACATATCGCAGAAAATCAGCTGGGTCAGCTTCTGCTCCTTGGTGTCGTTCCAGATGCGCAGGACGTTGTTGACGCAGGCATTTAACTTGCTGTTGGGGTCATCGGGCAGAGCGGAATTCATCAACCGCTGGTCAAGACCGATTTTGCGACCATCCGACGTGATTTTCAACATATTATCCACAGAAGGGTCAACAGAACCGCTGTGGACTTCGGCTGCACGTTCGCTCAATGCCTGCACCATATCCTGTTGGATTTCCGAAGGCTTGACCACCACCGTCTCAAATTTTGCATCAGGCACCGGGAGATGAAGCTGGTCGCTGGTCTTGATATCTGCTGCTTCTTTGAACATCGCCATCAGTTCAGGCAAGTTGAAGAACTTCGCAAAACGAGTGCGTGCACGGTATCCGGTGCCTTCCGGCGCAAGCTCGATTGCAGTGGTGGTCTCGCCAAAGGTGGATGCCCAGCAGTCGAAGTGGGTCAGCTTTTTCTGCTGCAAGGTGCTGTACTGCAAATACCGCATGACCGTGTACAGCTCGGTCATGGAGTTGCTCACGGGCGTGCCCGTGGCGAACACCACGCCCCGCCCGCCGGTGATCTCATCCAGATAGCGACACTTGCCGAACATATCGCTGGATTTCTGCGCTTCGTTGGTGGATAATCCTGCGACATTCCGCATTTTTGTGGTCAAAAAGAATGTGCAGCACCTCTGCGGCTGCGAAGCAGTCCACAGAGTAGTCTGCTTTGTTGTGATAGGTAACTTTTTGAAGTAATCTCCAAGTTTTCCCCCACCTCACGCCGGGCGTGCACCTTTCAGCGCACCCGGCGTACCATCAAATCGATTTACTTTCTTCCTTCAGATTTCAACACTTTGCGTCCTCACGGACATAAAGTGGCTGTAAATTTCACATTTTAAGTTTTTCGCGGTATTTCATGATTTTGCCTACCGTCTTTGCATTAAGCTCAGGCGGTATTGGACTGTTATGAACCATGCGGTGGCATGGTTCACACAGCCAAACCAGATTCGGTACTTTATTGATTCTATCAAGTGGAAGCTTATTTTTAACGTGGTGACAATTCTTTTGAAGCATGGGTGAGAAGGCATTTCCACAGCATTTACATTTTCCTTTGTCCCTGCTGTAAGCATATTCCCGGTTCATATAATATTCGAAATTCATCCTTCCCTTTGCGTATGCTGATATTGCAATATCGTTCGGGGAATTAACGGATGGACGGTCACATGGCAGTGACTTGTGCTTAGCACGATAGTTCACATACCGTCTGCGCCCTTCCACTGTATACGGTGTCATTTTCTGGTCAAATGGCTTGGGTTCATAGTGACTATGCGTGATGAACGCATAAGTTATACCAAACCATTTTCCTTCGACCCATACCGCAAATGTCTTACTGTCGTAGCCCTTGTGTCGGTCAGGAAGATTGCAAAGCACCTTCAGCGACACCTGCATGGAGTTGTACCGTTTGGGGTACAGCTTTTTCCATACAGCCAGTGCAGCGTTGTTTACTCTGCGGTCTATCGCATGGTAGGCACGAGAGCAGATGGATGTCTGCAAGTACTGTGCCATACCCATAATGACAGAGTTGACGTACTGAATTTGCGCAGCCTGCACATTGACTTTTTGACAAAGTTCTATGCGGTGCACTTCTTCGAGCAGTTTCTTAATCTTCTTTCCTAACCGCTCCATATCCGGCAGCGGCTTTCCAACCAAATGGTTTGTCCATGTTGCCGGGTCAGGAGTTTTCCGTTTTCGTTCGGCCTTTACCACAAAGCCAAGAAAGTGTATACCGTTTGTCCGCAGGTCTGTTACATAGGTCTTTTCCTGCGACAGTTCAAGTTTCATTCTGTTCCGAAAATATTTTGTCAAGACACATTTCAAACGGAGTGCTTCCTTCTCCGTTGATGTCAGAATCACCCAATCATCGGCGTAGCGATAATTGTACTTTGGTGTTACGCCAGCCCATTTTAGTCGTCTCGTATCGTTGCCTTTGTGCTTGCACTGTCTGTGCGGTTCCATATACATACGACCAACATACCAATCAAAATCATTCAGATAGACATTGGATAAAAGCGGTGAAAGAATTCCACCCTGCGGTGTACCAAGCTCTGTTGCATGAAATAGGTCATTTTCCATATATCCAGCTTTTAGCATCTGACTGATGATTTTCAGCACACGCTTGTCATGGATACCGATTCTCCAGAGCTTTTGGAGCAGCAGGCGGTGATTGATATTGTCGAAGCATCCCTTGATGTCGCCCTCAATTGCCCACACGGGTTGGTCAGGCGATTTGCATCCAGCATTTATGACATTGATGATACCCCGGATTGCATGTTTCTGTGCCCGATAGGGGCGAAAGCCGTAGCTTTGCGGATAAAATCTCGCTTCACAGATCGGCTCGATAATGATACGCACGCACTCCTGTATGATCCTGTCCAATACAGTGGGGATACCCAGCGGTCTTTTCTTTCCGTTACTCTTTTCAATATATTCACGGCGGGCTGGCTTGGGTCGGTAGTTGCGAAAACACGATTGAATCAATAAAATAAGCTCATCTTTTGGCAATTGAAGGTATTTGTCCATTTTTATCTTATCCACGCCAGCAGTTTTGCTACCTTTGTTGGACTTGATATTGTGGACGGCGGTTACAATGGTCACTTCATTTACCATCGCTTCCACCAGACCGGTGAACGATACTCCTTGACCGGACTTCTCATAGAGAAAATCCTGAATCTTTTTAAGTTCCGTTTCCGTTGAAAATCTGACGTTCAAATGCACAAGGTTTTCACCTCGCAGTTCGTCACCCATCTTTCAGGGAGTTATAGGATTTTCATTTTGTGAAATTTACAAATCGATTTGACTCGTATCCTTCGCCATGGAATATTTCAATTCCGTTTGACTAGCATTACCCAGCCCAGACTACTATGATACGGCTGACTTCCTGTTGCTTTCACTGCGCTGTAACGCTCCAACAACAGGCTCTCAAACGTTCCTTAATCTCTATCCTTGTTCTGAAACCCTTAGGCCGCTACCTTACACCGGGAAAATCTAACCATGCTTTGAACCACAGTTGCTGCATGATTCCTGATGGGGATTTTATCCCACAGGGCGTGTGCAGAAAAACCAGCCACACACACTTTTTCCAAGGGTCACCCTTTCGGATGTCGTTCGCTCTTACGATGCTGCATAGCTTTCCCTAACGGATAGCCATAGGTTTCGGAAGCCCGCACCATTATTATCCATGCCTCTTTGCAGAGGTTTAGGTTTTCAGGTTACGCCTTCACCACGCTCTGTACAATGCACACTTACAGGTGGCAACGCACAGTGGAGTATTAGCTCTCGTACTGTCTTGAATTTTGACCTATTCTCTGGAATTCTGTTCCTCGACATTGGTTCTGTACGGCAGAGGAATTTCACCTCTGATTTCGAGATTAAAGTTCTCTGTGATATTTTCTTATTGCTAAGTGCAATCACATGGTGCTTTTCGTCCTTGCTGTCAACAAGGGCTTATGCACAACGTTTCGCACGGTTCTTGTAAAAATGGCTCTCGTCCACAAAAAGCCTGTCAACGCCCAGTTGTTCAAAGGTAATTACATCGTCTTTACGCTCATCGGAGCGCAGTTTTTCCAGCTTGGTTTCCAGCGTTTTCCGGGTCTTTTCCATCTGCTTGATGGAGAAATTCTCACCTGCGTGGACTTTCAGCTCATTGATGGCGGCAAGCGTTTCATAAATTTGCTCCTGAATGATACGTTCCTGCCGCTCAAAGGACAGCGGGATGCGCTCAAACTGGCTATGCCCGATGATAACGGCATCGTAGTCGCCGGTGGCAATACGGGCGCAGAATTTTTTACGGTTGGCAGTTTCAAAGTCCTTGCGCCGTGCCACCAAAAGTTTGGCATTGGGGTAGAGGTTCAGGAACTCCGATGCCCACTGCTCCGTCAAATGGTTGGGCACTACGAAAAGGCTTTTCTGGCACAAACCAAGGCGTTTCGCTTCCATGGCAGATGCCGCCATTTCGTAGGTCTTGCCTGCACCAACTTCGTGTGCAAGCAACGTATTACCGCCATAAAGCACATGAGCGATGGCGTTGCGCTGGTGTTCCCGGAGGGTGATCTCCGGGTTCATGCCCACGAATTTGATGTGGCTTCCATCATACTCACGGGGTCTGGTGCTGTTGAACAGCTCGTTGTACTGCCTGACCAGCGCAATGCGCCGCTGAGGGTCTTGCCAGATCCAGTTGGCAAAAGCGTCCTTGATGACCTGTTGTTTCTGCTGCGCCAGCATGGTCTCCCGTTTGTTCAGCACACGCTTTGGCTTGCCCTCGGCATCCTCGATGGTGTCGTAGATGCGAACATCCTTCAGGTTCAGGGTCTCCTCCAGAATCTTATAAGCGTTGGCACGGGATGTGCCGTAGGTCTCGGAGGAGATGATGTCGCTCCGCCCGGTGGCAGTTTTGCCCTCCACGCGCCATTCTGCGGTATAAGGAGAATATCTCACCTTGACTGCATGGCGCAGATAGTAGGGGATCTGGAAAGTCTCGGTCATAAATTTTTGAATGATTTCAGGCGCAAGCCATGTGGCACCCAGCCGCACATCAATTTCAGATGCTTCCAGTTCTCTGGGCTGTGCCTTAATCAGCGCATCCACATTGACCGCAAATTCCGGGTTGGTCTCGGCGGCAAACTGCGCCATCCGCAGCTTTGCCCGGACATCGCCGGACAGGTACTCGTCTGCCATCTGCCAGCCTGCTTCGGGGTCGGTAGGGTCGGCGGCAGGGTCTTTGAAGATCACACCGGAAAGTTCGGTGGTAATGCGCCCGTACTCACCGGGAGTGCCCAGCAGTTCTGCCATATAGGGCAAATCCACTTTGCCATGCTCACCAATAGATACCGCCAACGCTTCGCTGGGGGTATCTACGCTGGTGACAGTGCGCTCCGGGCGAATGGTGCGCTTGGTGAACATCGCCGCCTTGGATTTGAGCTGCCCCTGCTCGTCCAGATTCTCCAGCGAACACAGCAGATAGTAGGAGGAATCCTGCTCAAACAACCGCCCGTTTTTACGGTCGTTCAGCAGACCGTATTTGGCAGTAAAGGCATCGTAGGCGACGTTCAAATGCTCCTGCGTTGCCTTGATATCCTCGTCCGGGTAGTCGTTCAACTGCTGGTCAATTAGGTCGTTGACGATCTGCCGCAGTTCCACCATGCCGGTGACGCGCCCCTTGGCGGTGTCGGACAGCTCCACCTGCGTCATGATAGAGTTCTCTCGGTAGTAGATCTCGCCGTCAACAACCGTATAGCTAAAATTCTTCACAGTCGGGTCTGCGGGCAGCGTTTTGCGCTGTGCTTCCGCATCTGCGACGTCCGGGGCAGCAATCTCCACCGCAGTGTAATTGCCCTCGATGTGCTGTACCGCTTCTGCAAGCTGGTCGGCAAGGCTGATGCCTTCAAGGGGCGCAACCGTCAGTTCCTCCCGTCCGTACTGGGTGCTTTCGGTGGTTAGCTCGCCCAGCACCATCTCCGGGTGGTCTACGAAATACTGGTTGATGACAAAGCCGTCCTCGGTCTTGCCAAGCTGCACCCAGTCCGGCTCGTGGTCGATGGGGCGGTCACGCTTTTGCAAAAAGATAATATCCGAGACAACATCAGTTCCAGCATTGGCGCGGAAAGCGTTATTGGGCAGGCGGATGGCGCCCAGCAAATCGGCACGCTCTGCCATGTGTTTGCGGGCAGTGCTGTCCTTGCTGTCCATGGTGTAGCGAGATGTGACAAAGGCAACGATGCCGCCCGGACGCACTTGGTCGATGGCCTTGGCGAAAAAGTAGTTGTGAATAGAAAATCCCAGCTTGTTGTACGCCTTGTCGTTGACTTTATACTGACCAAAAGGTACGTTGCCCACGGCTAGATCATAAAAGTCACGCCTGTCGGTGGTCTCAAAACCGGCTACGGTAATGTCAGCCTGCGGGTACAGTTTTTTCGCGATGCGCCCAGTGATGCTGTCCAACTCCACGCCGTACAGCCGACTGTCCTGCATGGTGTCCGGCAGCATTCCAAAGAAGTTGCCCACGCCCATACTAGGTTCCAGAATGTTACCGCTGTGGAAACCCATGCGCTCCACGGCATCGTAGATACTACGGATGACGGTGGGGCTGGTGTAGTGGGCGTTCAGGGTGCTGGAACGGGCTGCGGAGTATTCGTCCTCGGAAAGCAGCCCTTTCAGTTCGGCACACTCTTTTGCCCAGCCGTCCTTATTGGGGTCAAAGGCATCTGCCAGACCGCCCCAGCCCACATATTGCGAAAGTACCTGCTGTTCCTCGGCGGTGGCACCACGGTGTTCCTGCTCTAGTTTAAACAGGGTGCGGATGGCTTCAATGTTTCGGGCATACTTCTGCTTTGCGCCGCCCTCGCCCAGATGGTCGTCCGTGATGTGGAAGTTCCCGGCAGGCTCCGGCGCAGGTTCGGCATTCAGGGCTTCATCCAAGGCAGCGGCATCCGGGAAGGTCTGCCATTCGCCGTTGACCTCCCCAGAGATAGGCAGCTTGTCCAGTGATTCATCAGACGTAGGCTCATCCCGTCGCAGACTGTCCTCGAACCGCTGTTTGTTTAGCACCTCGTTGCTCCACGAATAGCCCTGCGCACTGGTGTCGATGCGCACATCGGTTTCGCCCACATAGCCGATTTTGCCCTCGATGGTTCGTGTGAGAAGGTCTACCACAACATCGTCCCCGACCTTATAATCAACGGCCTTTTCGGGAGCAGCGTCAAGGGCCTCGTCCTGCTGTTCGTACAATTCCCGGACAACAGATAGCGGTTCTTCCCGAAAAATTGGCATCCGCAGGTCGGCCAGTGCCATATCCTGCAAGGATACGCTGCCCTTATCAAAGTTTACTGTATCCACCCGGAAAGCGCGCCCCTCCATGTGGATGGTAGCACCCAGCGGCAGATAATCCTCCCGGCGCAGATACTTGGTTTGGTGGTGGGTGCCGTCCTCGTTCAGCCCGGCAAGATAGATGTTCTCGCCGCACTGCCACAGCTGCTTGGCACGGTACACCCACTGGTCGCTGGGGAAGCCGGTGACAGGAACGATGCCCAGTGCTGTTTCTTTTTCCAGAAGTTTGCCGCCCAGAAGTTCGCAGACTTTTTGTGCATCATCTGCGTAAAACTCAAACTGCCCGTTCTGCTCAAAGCCTACCAGCGCATCCGGGTACTGTTCCTTCAGGGTGTTGTACTCGGTGGTGGCATCCAGCGGCAGCAGTGCCGGGCGTTCCTCTGTCTTGCTGTGGTAGTGTTCCAATTCCTCGTCCGTGACACTGACGAGTTCCGAAAAGTCCAGAGCCTCCAACTCGCTCTCGGTCAGGTCCTCCAGACTTTTGTACTGACGTTCGTCCACAAGAATATCGCCCAGATAGCGCTCCACACGGTATCCCACCAGATCCACGTTGACCTGAATGGGAATGTCCTCGTCGGTGGCGTGGGTGTAGGCAATGCCAATCTTGGATAGGTCGGAAAAGTCCGGCTCGGAATCGTATTCTTCCTGACAAAACTCCCGGATTAGGCTTTTGGCACGGGCAAGCTCGACATCCGGCTTTGCGCTGACGGACGCAGGGGGTGTATAATGCTCCTTCTCCTTGTCCGTCAGGTAGCGGTCGGACTGGATCATCAAGTCGATATACTGTTCCACCTGTGCCCATTTCAGGGTGGTTTTCTGGTGGTCAGGGTAACGCTCGAATTCCAGCCCTTTCCGGTCATGGTTGACAAAGCCTCTGTTGCCGTCCAGAAAATCGTGGGAGTGCCCACCGATGCCGTATTCCTTTGCCAGTGCCTTGGCACGGAGATTGCGATCAGGCTGGCTCTGGTACAGTGCCGTAATGCGCTGCTTACCACCTGCAAATCCTGAACCGTGCTTACGCAATTCGTTTTCGATTTCAGCCTGCGACAAAACAAAAGCGGAGGGCGTTTTTTCGCTCTCCGCTTGGTCGATGATTTCGATTTGCTGGGCTTCCGTAGGGATGGCAACATCCAGAAAACTTAGCTGTAGATCAGCTCCGTCAGCACCAGTTCCTCGGCCTGTGCTTTCAGACTGTTCATGTGCTGCACCCACCCCATCTGATGCTGCTCCTTGTTCGGAGCCGGGCTCTGCTTCAGCAGTCCCTGCATGGTCTGCTGCATCTGGCTCTCTGCCGTCTGCTCCACCTCCATCAGGTGCGGGTACAGGTTCCCGTTCAGGAGCATCGTGTTGTACAGCACCGGGCGATGGTCCTTCAGGTACGTCCGGCGCAGCCTGCCGTACTTGCCCAGCGGCTTCCGGGGCTGGTTCAGGGTTAGGTTCGGGAGCTGGTAGTCCCCGACGGTCGAGTAAGTCACGTTCCTGCTGTTCGTATTCATATTGGCTCCTTTCTGCATTGCGGCGGCGAATGGTTGTTTTCACGGTGCGCTCGATGTTCCGCAGCACCTCCCGGCTCATGTCGCTGACGGCTGCGCCGAGGGTGTAGACGGCATCTGGGGTGGAGAAGTTGTAGATTGCCTGAAAATCGTCCTTGTCGAACCACCCGGCAGGCTCAAAACCGCATCGTTCCAGCAGCGTGTAGGTGACGCTGATGGCGGCGGCAGACTTGAACTGCATCTCCACCCCGGCTTCATCATAATCCATCAAGAGCGAACCGTCAACGATGGCACGAATGTCCCCGCCGTTGTTGTCCCAGTAATCCGCCACCAGTTTCCCCGCAACATCCGCAAGCTGCTGGCTGACACGCTCGCCGCTGATGCCGTAGGTCTTGCTCAACATTTCCGAAACCGGCTGCACCAAATCGGGACCGAGCTGCCACACCTCCGGGTCACGGGAATTGCGGCGCACCCCGGTGTCGCTTACATCAAAGACGTAATGCAGGCGCGGAAATCCGCTGGATTCGTCCAGCAGGGCAATGCCCTTGGCACCCCGGCGCACATAGCGGTTCATCCGGTTGTTCCAGATGTCAAAGTCGGCGCAGGCGGTGGCATCCGGGCGCTGAGCGTAGATCATCAGCTGGTCCGCAAAGGGGTACTTGTATAGCCGGGATGCGGTGGTCAGGTAGTCCGTCCAGCTTTCCCAGTATCGGGTTAAGCCGTTGGCCGTGCGCTGGGCAAGGGCGAGATATTCTTCGGTTTTGCTTGGCATAGCGTTCCTCCCTTCAATCTCGTTGTAAACAAAAAAGCGAGCGGCCTTTTCAGGTCACTCGCTTATGGAATTAAAACTGGTTTTAGTATAGCATGAATCGAAGCGTTCTATCAAGACCTCACTTTTGAGGATTTCAAAAACTGGAACCGCAAAGTTTCGATTTCAAAGCAAGAACGTTCTGACGAATCTGCTCTATGACTGCTTTGAATTCATCATCGCTTTTTCCGGCAGGGTCATCCAGACCCCAATTCTCATCAAAAGGTCTGCCAATGAACGGGCAGCTGACATTGCAGCCCATGGAAATAGCGATATCCGGCTTTGGAATTGCAGAAATCAGCTTGGAATACTGTGTCTTTTCCATGTCAATGCCATATAGTTCTTTCATCAGGCGCACAGCATCCTGATTGATCTGCGGTTTGGTTTCGGTTCCAGCCGAGTAGCTTTCAAACACATCTGCGGCCAGTACCTTGCCAAAGGCTTCGGCAATCTGACTGCGGCAGGAATTATGGACACAGATAAAGGCGATTTTGGGTTTTGACATATAGGTGTTCCTTCCCCACAAACTGGAAGTTAGCGATTTCTTTTTCCGGTATTCTCTGTCCCTCGGATTTCCTCATGATAGAAATAATCCACGATCACCGGATGTCCCTGCGGGACTCTTCCATAAGGCATTTCATTATCCACAAAGGCACAATCATACTTCTTAGCCATTTTCT
>ERZ791899.2420-NODE-2420-length-11184-cov-2.287717_pt1 | contig 11184 bp, 7 predicted proteins | sample MGYA00510151_ERZ791899 | MGnify/ENA primary metagenome ERZ791899 (study PRJEB30046, sample SAMN00792118) | human gut metagenome | study: EMG produced TPA metagenomics assembly of the A metagenome-wide association study of gut microbiota in type 2...
CGGTTGACGGTGCGTGTGTGCGGTATGGAACTGCGGTGATCGGCGGGCATACGGGGGGGACGGACGGGGTTTTGTATCCGGTGCTTACCGTGACGGCGGCAGGCGGGACAACGCGTGCGGGGCTGTTTGATCCGTCGTGTGTGACAGCGGATTTGGATCTTGTCGTGACGAAGGGGATTGCGCTTGGCGCGGTGTCTTATCTGGCAAAGACAAGAAGGGATGAGCTTCTGACGAGATTTTCTCCGGGATTTATCCATGGGGCGGCGGATTTTTCGGAGGATTACTCTGTCTGCCGTGAGGCGGAGATTGCGATCGAGCACGGTGCGGCTGCGATGCAGGATCTCTCGGAGGGCGGGATTTTCGGGGCGCTCTGGGAGATGGCGGACGGCGCGGGTATCGGGCTTGATGTGGCGCTGAAGAGGATTCCGATCCAGCAGGAGACGGTGGAGATCTGTGAATTTTTCGGGGTGAATCCGTATCAGATGCTTTCGACGGGGGCGCTGCTGATTGCGGCGGCGGACGGCGAGGGGCTGGTGCAGAAAATGGCACTCGAAGGGATTCCATCGGCGGTGATTGGGCGGACGACATCCGGGAAGGAGAGGATTCTCCGGAACGGGGAAGAGGTCAGGTATCTGGATAAGCCGCAGATGGATGAGATGTACCGGGTTGGCAGATAAGGCTTAAATATACGACAGGAGTGATTGGTAAAATGGCACATTTGAATATTGTTCTTCATGAGCCGGAGATTCCAGCAAATACAGGTAATATCGGACGGACGTGTGTGGCGACGGGGACGAGGCTGCATCTGATTAAGCCGCTGGGGTTTGATATTTCGGACAAGGCGGTCAGGCGCGCGGGGCTGGATTACTGGTCGAAGCTGGATGTGACAGTGTATGAGAGTTACGAGGATTTTCTGGAGAAAAATCCGGGGGCGAAGATTTACTATGCGACGACGAAGGGGCCGCAGACGTATGTGGATGTGCAGTATGAAGAGGACTGCTTTATCATGTTCGGAAAGGAAAGCGCGGGGATTCCGGAGGATATTCTGTACGATAATCAGGAGACGGCGGTGCGGATTCCGATGATTAATGATATTCGGTCGCTGAACCTTTCAAATTCCGTGGCGATCGTACTGTACGAGGCACTGCGGCAGAATAACTTTGACCATATGCAGCTCGCGGGGCATTTGCGGACGCATGAGTGGAGGTAGACGGACGGGACTCTGGTGATCGTAGACGGAGCTGCATTCTTTTTATAAGGAAGAAGTTAAGATCATTTCCAATTCGGCAAAGACCTGCTCTGCGTAAAGCTGTTTGATTTCGTGGCGGGTCATGCCGGAGACGTTGGTCTGGAAGGTGAAGGTGTGGGCTTGGGCTTTGTATAAAATACAGAAGTAGACGACGCCCTGTACGCTGTCAGCGTTGTTGGGGTCGAGATTTCCGGTTGTGCCGGTGATTCCGATGGCGATGGCGGTGTGCAGGTTTTCTTGTACTGTGCGGGCCATGGCTTCGGCGCATTCGGGGGAGTAGACGCCGTGGATTTCGATGACGGAAGGGTCGACGCCGACGAGGACTTTGGTTTCGTTCAGATACGTGACGTAGCCGCCGGGGAAAATGGCGGAGGCGCCTTCGGTGTCGGTGATCAGGGAGGCGATCAGGCCGGAAGTGCAGCTTTCCATGGTGGAAATGGTGGTGTGGGATGCAATGAGTTGTTTGATGATGGAATCAATGGTGTTTGGGTTCATAGTGAAAATTACCTCCAGAGTTAGTTTGATATGTCTGGCAAAAAAGCCCCTCGGCGGAGGGGCTTATTTTGGTGCTTCGCCTTTGGCGAGTGTAAAGATAAATTCGGTACCAACGCCCTCTGTACTGATGACATTGATATTCTGGTTATGCGCAGTGATGATCTCTTTGACGATCGAAAGCCCAAGTCCCGTTCCTTTGCGGTCCTTGCCGCGGGAGGCGTCGAGCTTGTAGAAGCGCTCCCAGATTTTCGTGATGCTTGCCTTTGGAATGCCGCAGCCGGTGTCCTTGACGGAGACGAAGACTTTACCGTGCTTCTCTGTTGTCTCAACTGTGATGGTGGAATCGTTGTTGCTGAATTTGATTGCATTATCAATGAGATTGTACAGCACCTGCTGGATTTTTCCCATATCGGCGCAGACGTATAAGGTGCGCGATGCGAGGATTAGTGAAATGGAAATCCGTTTTTTTGTGCAGGTTCCCTCAAACGAAGCGGCGGTATCCTTGATGACGGCGTTGATGTCAAACGAGGTCAGATCGAGCATATTCCCTTTATCGTCGATGTCGTTCAGCGTCAGCAGGCTCTGCGTCAGCTTGTGCAGCCGTTCTGTCTCAAACAGAACGATTTTCAGATATTTTTCCTGCATTTCCGGCGGAATCGTTCCGTCTAGGATTGCCTCCACGTAGCCTTTGATCGAGGTCAGCGGTGAGCGGAAGTCGTGAGAGACGTTCGCCACAAATTTCCGCTGGTATTCGCCGGTCTTGTTCAGCTCGCCGGACATGTAGTTCAGCGTGGAAGCGAGATACCCCATCTCATCGTGAGATTTAACATCAATTTTGTGGGTCAGGTTGCCGGAGGCATACTCCTTTGCACCGTTGATGATCTTTTTCAGCGGCCGGTACACGACGAGGGAGAAAAAGATCAGAATTACAAACGAGAGTCCGAACACGAGCAGGAACAGAAAATCAATCCGCGCCAGCAGACTTTCCCTCTGCTGATAGACGTCCTGCAGCGGAAGGTGGATGGCGACATAGCCATTGATCCGGAAATCGGAGGTGACGGGAACCATGACGCTCAGCATCTTGTCTTCGAAATAGCCGAAAAACGTTCCCGTGCTGTAATACTCGCTGCCGAGCGCAACCGGATCAAAACCGTCGATGATCTCTGGGTTTTCCTCATCGAGTGCAGCTGCCGTGTTCAGCAGAATTTCCCCGTCTGCGCTGATGAGCCAGATCTGGGAATTGTGATAGGAAGCCAGTGCACTGAGCGAATTGTAAAGATCCGTCAGGGAACGCTCACTGTGGTAATAAAGGTCGCCCTGCTTGGAAGCGATCTGCGTGGCCTCCCGGTACAGACTGGTGCTCGCGCTGGAGACCAGACTGTCCTCCACCATGCGGGAGCCGACCGTTGAGATCAGCGTAAAGCCGGCAATGGCGAGAATGACATAAATGAGAATTAATTTCCGGTAAAGCGTGCGTCGCATTATTTTTTAACCTCAAACTTGTAACCGATGCCCCAGACCGTCGTGATGGCCCAGGAGGCATGGTCCTTGATTTTTTCGCGGAGACGTTTGATATGAACGTCTACCGTGCGGGTATCGCCGATGTACTCATAGCCCCAGATATGGTCGAGGAGCTGTTCTCGCGTAAAGACCTGGTTTGGTGAGGAAGCAAGGAAGTAGAGAAGCTCCAGTTCCTTCGGCGGCATATCGACGGTGCGGCCTTGGTAAATGACGGAATAGTTCGTCTGGTTGATGATAAGATCCGGGTACTCGACACATTTTCCTGCGGTCGCGGACACCGGGATCGTGCGTGATGGCTGAAATCTCCGCAGCACTGCTTTCACACGGGCAACGAGCTCCTTGGAATCAAATGGTTTGATGATGTAGTCATCCGCGCCGAGCTCCAGGCCGAGGACTTTGTCGAATACCTCGCCCTTTGCCGAGAGCATGATGATCGGAACATCGGAATCGTGCCGGATTTCGCGGCAGACCTGGTAGCCGTCCATGCCGGGCAGCATCAGGTCGAGCAGAATCAGGTTGGGCTGGAAGGAGGGAAACACCCGGACAGCCTCTTCTCCATCGTTTACAATTTTTGTGTCATAGCATTCCTTGGTCAGATAGAGAGAAATCAGTTCTGCGATATTGTTATCGTCATCGACGATCAGAATTTTCTGTTTGGAAGCCATAAAAGATTCTCCTTCACTGGGGACAGGACGGAACCGCATACAGTATGCGTTCCGTCCCATATTTTCCTGAGTTTTTATTTCTTAAACGTAACAATCGTAACGCCGGCATCGCCCTCGCCGAATTCCGCTAAATGGAAGTCCGCTACGTGTTTCTGGCGGCGCAGATAATTGTGAATACCTTTCCGCAGCGCGCCCGTTCCTTTTCCGTGGACAACGCGGACACTCGGCAGATGGGAGAGATAAGCGTCATCGAGATATTTGTCGAGTTCGGCAACCGCTTCATCCACCGTTTTTCCGAGCAGATTGATCTCGGTAGAAATCGTGGCAGCCTTGGAAAGCTTCGATTTTCCGCTGCTTGTGCGGGAGATGGACGGGCCGGTGATGACAGCCTCGTCGATCAGCACAAGGTCGGAGATATGCACTTTGGTCCGCATGATACCCATCTGGACGAAGAGATTTCCCTTCGAATCCGGGCGGGTGCTGACAGTACCTTTGAGATTCATGCTTAAGACTTTGACGGCATCGCCGAGATGAAGATCCTGCGGGCGGAGATTTCCGGTGCGCTTCGGCACTTCCTTCGCCTTTTTCTTATCGAGCTTGTTCATCTTTTCACGCAGAGCGGTACGTTTCTGCTCCATTTCGCGGACGGAAACATTCTCTTTTCCAAATTTCTGGAAATCGCGCATCGTCTGGTCGGCGTATTCCTTCGCCTCGCGGAGAATTCTCTGTGCCTCCTCGGTTGCATTGGAGATCATCTTTTCTTTTCTTGCGTCGATCTGTTCCTGATTCTTGGCAAGGCTCTGCTTCAGGGATTCGACTTCCGCGCGGGTGCGGGCAAGCTCTTCTTTTTCGCGTTCCAGCGTGATCCGGTTCTGCTCGAGAGTGGTCAGAACGTCCTCAAACGATTCATCCTGCTCGCTGATTTCGTCTTTTGCCTTGTTGATGATGTAGTCCGGCAGGCCGAGTTTGCTGGAAATCGCAAACGCATTACTCTTTCCAGGAACGCCGACGAGCAGGCGGTATGTCGGGCTTAAAGTCTCGACATCGAATTCACAGCAGGCATTCTCCACGCCCGGTGTGGATAAGGCATAGATTTTCAGTTCACTGTAGTGTGTCGTTGCCATGGTGCGGATGCCGCGCTCGTGGAGCGTAGAGAGGATCGCGATGGCAAGCGCCGCGCCCTCTGTCGGGTCGGTACCGGCGCCGAGCTCATCGAACAGGACGAGGGAATTGCGGTCTGCCTTGTCGAGGAAGGAAACCACATTCGTCATGTGGGAGGAGAAGGTACTCAACGACTGCTCGATGCTCTGCTCATCACCGATATCGGCGTAAACCTCGTCGAAAACGGAAAGGGAGGAGCGGTCGAGTGCCGGAATGTGAAGTCCGGACTGGCCCATCAGTGTTAAGAGTCCGACCGTCTTTAAGGAAACCGTTTTACCGCCGGTATTCGGTCCTGTGACGATCAGAAGGTCGAAATCTTCGCCGAGCGACAGATCAATCGGAACGACTTTTTTCGCATTGATCAGCGGGTGGCGTGCCTTGCGCAGGTGGATTTTACCTTCGGTGTTGAAGATCGGCTCATTGGCGTTCTGCTCCATTGCAAGAGCGGCGCGCGCGAAGATGAAGTCAAGCTCTATCATATTTTCGAGGTCGTAACGGATCTCATCGCGGTGCAGGTCTGCCTGGGCACTCAACGTAGAGAGGATGACCTCGATTTCTTTTGCTTCTTCAATTTCCAGCTCACGGATATCGTTGTTCAGTTTGACAACGGCCATCGGCTCGACAAAGAAGGTGGAACCGGTCGAGGACTGGTCATGTACCATGCCAGGAACCTGGCCTTTGTACTCGGATTTGATCGGGATACAGTAGCGGCCGTCGCGCATCGTGATGACGGCATCCTGCAGATACGTGCGGTAGGAACCGTTGACGAGCGAGATTAACTGGATTTTTTCCTCACACGATTTGATGGAACGACGGATGCGGCGTAGATTCGGGCTTGCATCATCGCTGATTTCATCCTCGGAGAGAATACAGCGGCGGATTTCCGTGGAAAGCAGCGTCAGAGGCTCCAGTGTTTCGAAGAGATCTTCGAGGCTGTCCGGCGTCTGGTCCGCATTTTCGCGGCGGCCGTACGCTTTGACGCGTGCCGTGTTTTCCAGAAGTGCGGCGGTCTGCAGAAGCTCCGTGATGTTCATGGAGCTGCCGATTTCGAGACGCTTTAATGCGCCGCGGATATCTTTGGCATCACCAAAGGAAATGTGGCCTTTTTTAAAGAGCCGGGTGAGCGCGTCGTGTGTTTCGTGCTGCATCCGTGTAATCTGGGAAAGGGAAGAGGAAGGAACGAGTTCCAGACATTTCTTCCGGCCCAGCGGAGAACTGGCATACGAAGCCAGCTGTTCGATAATTTTGTCGTATTCGAGCGTTTTTAATGCTTTCTGATTCATGATACTTACCTTTTCGTATTAATAATTCATCATCGTTTACAGATAATGCGGTATTTTTTATCACATACCGCCCGGATCTGATCTGGCGTCTGTACGGGAAAGCACAGAGCGCAGGTGGAATGTGGGTCACAGGTTTTTCCACTCCCCCAATTATACCTTAAAAAGGAAAAGAAAGAAACCCCAAGAACGAGAAAATGCGGGATCTTGGAGAAATGAGAAAAAAATGTAACAGTCTTCATAAAATGTTCATATCTATCTGGTAAAGTTTCTTATATATGTGAAAATTGTGGGAGCGCGTATGCGCAGAGCAGTTCGGAATGGAATACGAATGTATGGAGAAAGAAATGTATGGAAAATGATCCAAAACCTTACAAATTCATGAAAGAGAGCATCAAAAAGCAGCCGCCTGACTGGAAAAAGATCGTATTGTTGATTGCCGGATGGCTGGTTCTTGCAGCACTTGGCGGTCTGGTTGCGGCCGCGGTCTTTGCTGTGACAGAGCCAAAGATTGCCGGTGCAATTACAAAAGAGGAGCCGCCGGCCAAAGTGGATATTCCGGGCGACGAGGATCCGAACAGCGGACAGGAGATGGATGAGACGATGACAGCATCTTCGGAGAATGCGCCGGTGGACAGCAGTGGTTCCGGCTCGGAAATCAGCAGTTCCACAGCGGATGGCAGTGTTCTGGATGAAAGTGTCGCAGAAAGCACGATTTCCGAGAGCACGGATGGAAACGAAGCGGCAGAGGGAACGGAGACGGGGGAGGAGAGCAGTGAGGCTTCCACAGTCGATGGTGAAACGGATGCGGAGGCAAAGGACAACAGTCTCAGAAATTATGAAGTGCTCTACCAGGATATGCTGGAAGTAACGGAAAAACCAAAACGAGCGCTGGTGACCGTCATCGGCATTACCAATCAGATGGACTATTTTAACCAGAACTATGAAAACCAGCAGCAGATTTCCGGACTGATCGTTGCAGACAACGGACAGGATCTTTTCATCCTGACGGAATACCGCATTGTGGAAAATGTGGAGCGGATTCAGGTTACGTTCTGGGATGAGACGATGGTAGATGCCACATACCAGCGCCATGATCCGAGCACCGGTTTTACGATTGTGAAGGTGGACAAGTCGAAGCTGGATGAGGAAACACGGGACGGCCTTGAAATTGCGCCGCTTGGCAGTTCGTATCTCGTAAGCCAGGGTGATCCGGTTGTGGCCGTCGGAAGCCCGGTTGGCTACAGTGATTCGATTGCGTACGGCGTGGTGACTTCGGTTACGAATAAGATCTCAGCGCTGGACAATGAGTACAATCTGCTGACAACTGACATCCTCGGCAGTACGGACGGCAGCGGTATTCTGGTAAATCTGGACGGCGAAATCGTCGGTATTATCGCGCAGAGCTACAGTGCCAAGGGAAACAACGTGGTGACGGGCATTGCAATTTCGCAGATCAAAAAGCTGATTGAAAATCTCTCCAACAATGTGAGCCGCGCTTATATCGGCATCCGCGGGCAGGATGTCACAGAAGAGCTTTCCGACAAAACAGGGATTCCAAAAGGCGTTCTGATCAGCAGCGTCACAGACGATTCGCCGGCGATGATGGCGGGCATGAAAGAGTATGATGTGATTGTAAAGCTCGGGGAACAGAAGGTGGAAACGATCAAACAGTACCATGAGCAGCTGGGAAAACACAGCGCAGGAGAAGTGGTTACCGTGACGGCGATGCGGAAAGGCGCCGAAGGATACGCGGAGATGACGTTTGATGTGACGCTTGGAGAAGTCTGAAAACAGAGGCTTTCGGAAGCCAAAAAGCCGGCCTTGACCGGCGTGGTTTCCGAAAGCTTTTTCTTTTCGGACGGTTTCCGAACCGCTGTGAAAAAATACGTGCATTCTGTATAAAAATCTGGTAGAATTGGTAAGGCATGTAAAGAAACAAGGAAAACAAAAACGGAACGCTGTGTCCGCATTTATTTTAGAAAAAGAGGATTTATTTTTATGAAGTATATTAACGAACTCCGGGAAGGAAACCGCATGTCCGGTGTCTATCTCTGCAAACATAAACAGTCAGCCGTTACGAAAAACGGAAAACAGTATGAAAACGTGATCTTACAGGACCGCACCGGTACGATCGATGCAAAAATCTGGGATCCGAATTCGATGGGAATCGACGAATTCGAAGCACTTGACTACGTCGACATCAGCGGCGATATCACCGTATTCAACGGCGCGCTTCAGGTTTCGATCAAGCGTGCAAGAAAGGCAGGAGAGGGCGAGTACAACCCGGCAGACTATCTGCCGACCAGCCGTTACGACATCGACACGATGTATCAGGAACTGCTTTCCTGGATTGGAACGGTGAAAAACCAGTATCTTTCCGCAATCCTGACGTACTATTTTATCCAGGACCAGGAGACGGTAAAACGGTTCCGCATGAGCTCTGCGGCAAAAAGTGTTCACCACGGCTTTGTCGGCGGACTGCTGGAGCATACGTTAAGTGTCACCCGTTTCTGTGATTTTATGGCGAAATCGTACGGGATCTTAAACCGTGATCTGCTGATTACGGCAGCGATTCTGCATGACATCGGAAAGACGAAAGAACTCTCTTTATTCCCGCAGAACGATTACACGGATGATGGACAGCTTCTCGGCCACATTATGATCGGTGCGGAGATGGTACACGATGCTGCACAGAAAATAGAAGGTTTTCCGATGGAGCTGGAAAATCAGTTAAAACACTGCATTCTGGCACACCACGGTGAGCTGGAATACGGTTCCCCGAAAAAGCCGGCAATGGTAGAAGCGGTAGCGCTGAACTTGGCTGATAATGCCGATGCCAAAATGGAGACTCTGACCGAGCTGTTTGATGCAGCGCCGGCAGGCAATGAGTGGATTGGCTACAACCGGTTCTTTGAGTCCAACATCCGCAGAACAGGAGACTTTTCATGAGCTATCAGAAAAATGATGTACTGACGGTGAAAATTGAAGATATGGTATAGGCAAATGCGAGGGCTATACCCTCTTTGTCAAGGACACGGTTATCGGAGATCTTGCCGAAGTAAAAGTGATAAAAGCAAAGAAAAATTACGGCTACGCACGGCTGATGCGTCTGATCGAACCGTCCCCGCACCGCGTAGAGCCGATATGCCCTGTGGCCCGTCCATGCGGCGGCTGTCAGTTACAGATGCTTGATTATGCAGAGCAGCTCCGCTTTAAAGAAAAGAAAATTGCCCAGAACCTCCAGCGGATCGGTGGGATGACGGAAATTCCGATGGAGCCGATTGTGGGGATGGAGTCTCCGTTCCGGTATCGAAACAAAGCACAGTTCCCGATCGGACAGGATAAAAACGGGAAACTGATTACCGGATTTTATGCGGGAAGAACGCATCAGATCATGGAAAACCGGAACTGCTATCTTGGCGTAGAGCAGAACGAAGAGATTTTGAACCGCATTCTCGCGTGGATGGAAGAAAACAGCGTTTCGGCATACCAGGAGGAGACCGGCAAAGGTCTGGTGCGCCATGTGCTGATCCGGTTTGGATTTACAACGAAAGAAATCATGGTCTGTCTCGTTGTGAACGGAAAGAAACTGCCGGCAGAGAAAAAACTCATCCAATCACTGACGGAACTGGAAGGCATGACGAGCATTACACTCAGCGTAAACCGTGAGCGGACCAATGTTATCATGGGGAAAGAGATTCGCTGTCTGTGGGGACAGGAATTTATTACCGATTATATCGGAAAGGTAAAATACCAGATTTCTCCGCTTTCCTTCTATCAGGTAAATCCCGTGCAGACAGAAAAACTGTACAGCCTTGCGCTGGAATATGCTGGTCTTACCGGAGAAGAGACTGTCTGGGATCTGTACTGCGGTATCGGAACGATTTCACTTTTTCTGGCGCAGAAGGCGAAAAAAGTTTACGGCGTGGAGATCGTGCCGGAGGCCATCGCAGATGCGAAAAACAATGCGAAAATCAATGGAATCGAAAATGCAGAGTTTTTTGTCGGAAAATCCGAGGAAGTACTGCCGGAATATTACGAAAAATATGCCAAAGAACATCCAGGCGAACATGCGCATGCCGATGTGATTGTAGTCGATCCGCCGCGGAAAGGATGCGAGGAAAATCTGCTCCGCACCATGGCCGATATGCAGCCGGATCGGATTGTGTATGTCTCGTGCGATTCTGCGACACTGGCAAGGGATCTGAAGATTCTTCAGGAGCTGGGGTATGAGGTGAAAAAGGTAAGAGGCGTGGACCAGTTTCCGATGACTTGCCATGTAGAGACGGTAGTTCTTTTATCCCACAAAAAAGCCGACAGTTATATCCACATTGATGTGGAGTTTGGAGAGGGCGAGGGCAAGATTCCGGTAGATAGTATTGCTAAAAGAGCCGAAGCGTACAAGCCCAAAGAAAAAGTGACCTACAAAATGATTAAGGAGTACATAGAAGCGAAATACGGCTTCAAGGTACATACCGCATATATTGCAGAGGTAAAGCGAAATTTGGGATTGCCGATGTATGATGCTCCTAACGCAGTAGAGGAATTGAAACAACCGAGGAAGCATCCGACACCAGAAAAGGTAGAAGCAATCAAAGATGCACTTCGTTATTTTGCAGTGATATAAAACTTTACTTACAATCGAATATTTCTTACATAGCCGTTTATTCATTTATTTGAGTAAGCGGCTTTTTTCATCCCTATTTTTCGGAATAGGGATATTTTTTGTAGAAGGAGGAGGTTTATTTGAACACGCAAATCATCGCCATCGCCAACCAGAAAGGCGGCGTTGGCAAAACAACAACCTGTG
>ERZ791899.2421-NODE-2421-length-11180-cov-2.542022_pt1 | contig 11180 bp, 11 predicted proteins | sample MGYA00510151_ERZ791899 | MGnify/ENA primary metagenome ERZ791899 (study PRJEB30046, sample SAMN00792118) | human gut metagenome | study: EMG produced TPA metagenomics assembly of the A metagenome-wide association study of gut microbiota in type 2...
CCGTGGCAGTGAATTTTACTGGCGGAATTCTGATTGAAAAATATCAGACCAGGAAAAAAAAGATTCTTGTGGCAACTTTGATTATTAATCTGGGGTTGCTGGGATATTTCAAGTATTTTGGCACTCTGACAGAAGCCATAACCGGACTTTTTTCAGCAGATGGAACAGGAACCACTCTTTTTCAGGTGGCGCTTCCAATTGGAATTTCTTTTTATACTTTCCAGGCGTTGTCCTATGTGATCGATGTGTACAGGGGAGAGGTGCCGGCACAGCACAATTTCTGGCATATGCTTTTGTATATTTCCTTTTTCCCACAGCTGATCGCAGGACCTATTGTAAAATATCGCGACATTGCAGCTCAGATTACAGGAAGAAAAGAGACTATCCGAAAATTTGCAGCCGGGATAATGCGTTTTTGCTGGGGACTTGGGAAAAAGGTTCTTCTTGCCAATTCCTTTGCCCGTGTGGTGGATGAAATTTTTAAATATGGTCCATATGCGGTATCCAGGAAGGCTCTGTGGCTGGGCGCAATTCTTTACATGATGCAGATTTATTACGATTTTTCAGGATATTCCGATATGGCCATTGGTCTTGGAAAAATGTTCGGATTTGAATTCCAGGAGAATTTCAATTATCCCTATACAGCTGGTTCCGTGCAGGAATTCTGGCACAGATGGCATATTTCCCTGTCTTCCTGGTTTCGTGATTATGTCTATATTCCTTTGGGAGGAAATCGTAAAGGCGCGGCATGCACCTATCGAAACCTGCTTATCGTATTTTTCCTTACCGGAATGTGGCATGGGGCTGGAATGGCGTTTATCCTCTGGGGGCTTTATCATGGCCTTTTTCTTATACTGGAACGTGTGTGGCTTGGGAAAAAACTGGAAAAACTGCCTGGAATCGTGGGCTGGGGCTACACAGTGACCGCGGTGTTTTTTGGATGGATTCTGTTTCGTGCAGAAAATATTTCCCTGTTTTTCACTTATGTGAGAAATATGTTTGTGGCGCATGGAGGAACCCTTCTTCTTTCTGCATATCTTGACAGCAAAATGATCTTTCTGATCGTTATGGGCGTTTTATTTGCAGGAGTTTTGCAGAAGATATATGAGAAGGTCCGGGTACATTCCGCTGGAAAAATCCCTGCCAATGGAATGGTGACAGTTCCGAGAATGATCGCCTGTATGGTGATTTTCTGGCTGAGTGTGGCGGCACTTGTAAATAACAGCTATAACCCGTTTATTTATTTCAGATTTTAACAGGAAGCATATGAGAAAACAGAAAATTCTGATCGTATTATTTGCAGGAAGTCTGGTTCTGCCAGGAGTGGTGTGGGCTGGATTTTCCGGCAGATTTGATACGGAAAACAATGAAAACAGAAAACTGGCTGAATTTCCGGAGGTGAATCTGGAATCTCTGGGAGACTTCCCGGAGCAGTTTGAGGCGTATTATAAGGATCATGTGCCCTTCAAAAATGACCTGGTGAAGTTCTGCAACTTTATTGATACGGAATTTTTCCGCAATACAAAGATCGGGGATGTGGTGATCGGAGAAGATAACTGGCTGTTTTACCTGCCGGAAAGGGAGGGAGAAAATGCCATGGCAGATTACCAGAAAACCAATGTGTATACACTGGAACAAAGTGCGGAAATTGCATCCGGAATTGCAAAAGTACGGGACTGGTTCCTGGACAGGGGTGTGAAACAGTTCCATTACTACGTGGCTCCCAACAAAGAGACACTTTATTCGAAGTATATGCCGGAGAAGCCCAGGGTGATAGGAATCGGGGATTCCAGAATGGAGACTTTTGCAAAATATATGAAAGAAAATTCCGACGTGGAATTTGATTTTCTGGCAGATTATCTGAGGAAGTTTACTGAAAAATACCAGCTGTTCCGAAAATATGATACTCACATGAACAATTTAGGCGGATATATTACCAACGAGAAAATTGTACAGGATATGACAGGTGAAAGTCTGCCAATCGAAGATATTCAGGTTATGATCGGGACGAAGCCTTGTAGGGGGGATTTGTCCAGGATGATCGGGCGGTATAAAGAGCTGTATGATGACAGGGAATATGGGTTGAAGTATTTTCACGATGGTATCCGTTACAAGGTGAAAAAAGAGGAGAGCGAAGGTGGCGAGGAGATCCTGAAAGTGTTTAAATCCAATTCGGAGAATGAGAAAACTTTAATGGTGATCGGGGATTCTTTTCGACTCCGCCTTGAAAAATACATGCCCTATCGCTATCAGAAAACCATATTTGTGAGAATTGATGACTTTGACCAGGAACTTTTGGATAAATATGAACCAGATGACGTGATTGTGATTACTGTTGAGCGTGACCAGAGGTATATGGAAAAACTGGATAGTTATATTATACAGGACAGTGGAGAGTAAATGGTACAATATGATATATCAGAGCCTGTCCGGAATTATAGGATTTGTTTGTGGGAAAAATTTTTGTTTTATTGGTCACAGATGGAACAGTAACCACTTTTTTGTCACGGGAATCGTCAGAATATTTATGGGTTATTGACAATAAGTTCGGCAAATGCTATTCTGATATTAACTTGTTTTGTCAGATATGTCTGTTATGGAACTTTGTATAGTCCGTGACGGATCGTTGACAGAAACTGGCTGCTTAACTGGTAATGAGAGCAGTTGGGAATTACAAGCAAACAGCAACGGGAAGATTGCAGAATCCGTAAGGATTTATACCAAAGGAGGATCTTATGAAGAGAAAGAAAATTACCGCAATTTTGTTAGCATCCCTTATGGGAATCAGTGCAGTACCGGCTACCACATGGGCAGCAGATTCTTACAAGGAAACTGAGAAAGCAGCCTTTGCCAAAATGATCGAGGAATTTGGTGCTGATTACGCAAAGAGCCTTTCTGAAATGGATACAGAAGAAGTTAAGGGAAATGCGGAAATAAAGGTAAGTCTGGAAGATGGTGGAAAAGCAATTCTGGGAATGCTTTCTCCTGTGGATATCTCCTGGCTGGCGGATGCTTCCATCAGTGGAAATGTAAGCATGTCTGATAAGTCCATGACTGAGTTTATGGATGTGAATGTAAATGGAACCAAGATCTGTACAATAGAATATTATTTTGATACAGAGAATTCTGAAATTTATATGAGAATTCCGGAGCTGAGTGATGGCTATATTAAAATGAATATGGAGCAGATGACTCAGGAAGCAGTGGAAGAGGCAGATCAGGAACTGGATTCTTCCTTTACCACGAGTCTTGATCTGGCAGATAGCATGAACAGCTATTTTTCCACTCTGGAGAACCTTCCGGAAGCAGACTTAGTGACATCTATTCTTACAAGATACACAGATATTATTTTTGATAATGTTGCAGATGCTGAGAATCCTGGAGCACAGGAAGCTGTTGCAGGAGATGTAAGTCAGGAGCTTAGCGTTCTGGAAGGACATGTTACACAGGCAGAGGCACTTCCAATGTTCCAGCAGATTCTGGATACAGCCAAGTCTGATGAAGAACTGAAGGGGCTTATTGAGACCTGGACAGAAGCCATGAATGATCCAGATTATACTTATGAGACTTTCCTGGAAGCAATCGAGGATATGGAGAAAGATCTGGATACAGAAGCTGATGAGACTGACGAGTCCGGATTTATTTTAAGGGCATGGGTTGACAGTGACGGAGAGGTTGTTGGACGCCAGTTCCTTCTGAATGATGATGAGCAGGAGGAAGAGCTTTTCGGATATCTGTGTACAGCGGATGGAGAGAAGAGAGGATTTTCCATGCAGTTGGGTTCCGAAGATGAGAAAGTCGCCATTGAAGGAAGCGGTGAGCTGAATGGTGATCTGTTAAGCGGAACTTACACGATTTCTTCCGGTGAAGCGGATGCAGCTGTGATTGATGTTACAGATTATGATACCAAGGCAGTACAGGACGGAATCTGGAAGGGAACTTACACAATTTCCGGAGCGCCTGTGGAAGATGAAGATGGAAATTCCTATGATCCATTTGGTGGAATGCAGCTGATCTTTACAGCCGATGGTGCAGATGAGGACAGCATTGACTGGAATCTTGCTATTGCAGCAGGTGGTGCGACTCTTGGTTCAGTTTCTCTGACAGGCGGCAATGGCGGAGAGGCACTTGCCGCAGTTGATGTTGCTTCCCTGACAGATGTTTATGATTTCAGTAATGATGATGAAGTTGAAGCTTATACAGCTTCTATGAATATGGATGCAATCACAGAGAATCTGACCAGCGCAGGCATGCCTGAGGGCTGGCTGGACGATGTGATCGCTGCTACAGGCGACAGCGATATTGAGAGTACGGAGGCAGATGGTGTTGCTGAGTCCGAAGAGCAGACAGATATGGCTGGAGATACACTGGATGACAGTGAGACACCGGCAGCTTAATCAGTAATTTATGCGAGCTGGCAGCCGCATAATAATTACCTGCAGCAAGGCAAATACAGCGGGGCAGACGAAGTAATTTGTCTGCCCCGAATTTTTTATAACCAGAAAGCAAATGCTTAGTGAGTTCTGTACATCACGGAGCGTGTAACTGTGAAGGTACTGAACCGTTACGATTTTTTTATTGAAATGAGGGGGGAGAAGGAATTGAAAAAAAGAAGCTTTGGGATTATCTGTTTTCTGTTTTTGATATTTACCATGTGTTCCTCTTCGGTGTGGGCCGCTTCTTATGTGAAGGCTTCCAATACGACTGTGAGTATCACTTCGAAAAAGCATGGCTGGGTGAAGCGGGGAAAAAACTATTATTTTTATAATTCCAAGGGAAAACTGCTTTGGGGAAAAATTACCTACAAAGGTCAGCGTTATTACAGCACAAAGAATGGAAAACGCTATACAGGCTGGCTGAAATCAGGTGGGAAACGGTATTATTACAACCGGAAGAATGGCATTATGTTCCGCAACCGATGGGCTACAGGAACGAAATACTCTTATTATTTCAATAAGTCAGGTGTGGCAATTGCCAACCGCTGGCTGAGCTACGGAGGAAAGCGATATTATTTCCTTCCTAATTCCAGAATGGCAACAGGATGGCAGAAAATTGGTGAATATCGTTATTATTTTGATAAGAAAACAGGCGCTTTGTATACAAATGTGTGGGTGGGTAAATATTATGTAAACGACAGCGGGAGAAGAACCGGACAGACCAGACCGGATGTGAAGGTGAATGATAACCGCTATACATATAAAAGCAGCTCTCTTAATATTGATCTGCGCAGAAAATCCACACATAATGTTCCTTACTGGGTAGCGCTGATAAAAATCAAAAATTCCGGACAGCTGAAATCCGCTTTATCTTATGGAACCTATGGTGGTGCCAGACAGACTACCTCCGGTGCGGTTTCTGGTAATGGGGGTATTATCGGAGTGAATGGAAGTGCGTTTAGTTACCAGACAGGGCGACCGTCACCTCTTGGAATGTGTATCAAGAATGGTGTGATTTATGGAAATTATGAGACCAGTTACAGCGTAATGGCTGTAAAATATGATGGCACTATTTATACACCAGAGCAGGGATTGAAAGGCGAAGCTCTTCTGGAAGAGGGCGTGAAAGATACCTATAATTTTGGTCCGATTCTGATCAAAGATGGACAGGCCCAGCCTGCCTGGTCAGAAACAGCCAAATATTATCCGAGAACTGTTGTGGGAATGGTGAAACCTGGCATTTATGTGCTTCTTGTCACCGACACTGGCAGTTACGCCGGTCTGAACCACTGGGATCTTGTTAATATCTTCAATAGCTATGGTTGTCAGTACGCCTACAACCTGGACGGCGGCGGCTCCGCCACATTGTATTACAATGGTCAGGTCATGAATAAGCTGATTAATAATTATGAGAGACCATGTGGGGATTTTCTGTATTTTACAAATTGATGTGTTGACAATGAAAAGCATTTAAGGAGCATGTTGTATGAACGGTGAATGAGGAGCCTAAATGAAAAAGCTATGCAGAATTTTGATACCAGGTGCTTTTGATGGTGCCATATGTTTCTTGTTATTCACTTACCAGGTGCAGGCGGTAGAGAGTCCATCTGCTCAGTCTCCCTTATTCTGGGCAGACCCAGGATGCTGATGTTTTTATCGATATCCCGAACCTGCGTCAGTATGGTGGCTACACCTGCGGAACCACTTGTGTGCAGATGGTGATGATTTTGCTCAGCGGATGAGTGGTTAAGGGAAAATGGCAACTTTGTTTTGTAAATCTGTGCATAGGAATCGCAGGATTCCATGCACTTTTTGAGGTATAAATATGATATATACATACAAATATAAATCGCCGTTAGGGCGTATTTTACTGGCGGCAGATGAAGTGGGAATTACTGGTCTGTGGTTTGAAGGACAGAAATATTTTGGGAATACACTTCCAGACAAGTATATTCCACAGGAAACAGAGATTCTCGCGGAGGCTAAAAAATGGCTGGATGTGTATTTCTCTGGTGAAGAGCCGAAATTTACTCCGCCACTTCATCCGAAGGGTTCAACATTCAGACAGGCAGTGTGGCAGATTTTATTGCAGATTCCCTATGGACAGACAATCACATACGGAGAAATTGCCCGCAAAATGGCAGAACTGAAAAATGTATCCCGCATGTCTGCCCAGGCAGTTGGAGGTGCAGTTGGACACAATGAAATTTCCATTATCATTCCCTGTCATCGTGTGATAGGCACAAATGGGAGTTTGACAGGGTATGCCGGGGGAATTGATAAAAAGCTTTCGTTGCTTGAAATGGAGCATGCGGATATGAGTTATTTATTTGTTCCAAAGAAAGGGACAGCATTGTAGGGGGCAGTGATAAAACTGTTCTCATTTTGGGTTATTTTGGAGAGCCAAGATTGGACGGAAAATAGAATCTTGGACATATTTTGGACATATCTATTAAATGTTACAGAAATATTACAAGAATGGTGAACCCCAAAACCCCGCAAACCCTTATAAATCCAAAGAGAAACACCCGGTAGGGGAGCTACCGGGTGTTTCGAGGGGAGTATAAATAATTAAATAAGGGGTTATAAACGGCATAGTTTGATAGGGTATGAAATGGCGTAAATACGCGGAAAATCGGGTATTGAAGTTTACGAAAGTTTATAGGTGAGGAAGAAATCTTGGGTATATTTTGGGTACGGAAACAGAATGAAAAGGCAAATTCTTATCCTATTTTATGGCGCTTATTATAAAAAAATGGTACACTATAAAAAAGCATTGAAAAGGAGATGTTGTATATGCCAGAGATATCATTATTTTATGGGATTCGGGTAACGATGTATTATAATGACCATATGCCACCGCATTTCCATGCAGAGTACAATGGACATAAAGCATTAGTTGATATCAACAATATACAGGTAATAAAGGGATCATTACCAAATAAGCAATTACGATTGATACTGGCGTGGTGTACAATTCACCAGGACGAATTGATGCAGAACTGGGAGCTGTCAAAGGACATGAAGCCGTTGAACAGAATTAATCCGCTTATATAATATGTGGAGGTGAACGTTTATGAATGAGTATTTTCCTACAGTTGTACAGGTGATTCCTTTGGATAATTTTCATGTACAGGTCTTTTTTGATGATGGAAAAATAGTTGATTATGATGCTACAAACGATTTAAAGGCTGAGATTATGGCACCAATGAGGGATATTGAGAACTTCAAAAAAGCTTGTACGGTAATGAATGGAACGCTTGCCTGGGATATTTCTGGCAAATGGGACGAAGCTGATTGCGTAGATATTGATCCATTTACGTTATATGAACTCGAGGAAATCAATGGTATGATAGCGTGAAATGCTGTCAGTCAGAAAAATTACTCAAAGGCGATTACGTGACACTGAGAGAAGGAACGCGAGAGATGAGTAAGGAATCAAATTGACGATTATATCAGCAGTATTACGGGCAATAGTTTGGGAAGGGTATTATTTAGCTGATATTTCAAAAGTGATGAAGGGTTGTAATTTTATATAGAAGATTGATTAGAGACTGGAAATTTGAATTCTGGTCTCTTTTTTTATATCTTCAAATCTGTAGCAAGGGGGAAAATTTTCTCCGGCATATTGGTTTCCCCGCCTTCATACTGAATACCTTTTGAAATCATCCATTTTTCAAAACTCTCTTTTCCTTTATGATTCGGATATTCGGGTACATCTGAAGACAATAAAAATGATTTCGCATACATACCCTGCAGTGAGGCTGGAAATTTATATTTCCCATAATATTCTGTGCAAATAATTGCCGATTTTGCCCAGGGATAATTTTCCTTTAGTTTAAGACTGGCGAGTGGAGTTTCAGGAACTGCAGCAGCTTCTGGAAATTTTGCTATTCGTTCTTTTAATCTCTCTTTATATTCGCCAAATGCTTCGAGTGGTATTACGCCACAGTTATCATATCCGCATTCTAATGCTTTTTCATGTATTATTTTTCCAAGATCCATAGATTTCACCTCTGATTATTTTTATCTGATTTAGTTTTCCGGCAAATACAAAAAACACATGCTGTATCAGCTTTTACAGATTTCATAGGGCAGTAATATATTGTTTGATTGTTGTCCTGTGAAATAATATAATGAACCATTTCCTGTGGATGCAGCGGTTTGTGGCATATAAAACAGAGATAGACACAGGACAATATGATCCATTTCCAGACCTCTTTCTGGTCAGGAAGATAACTTTGAAGATAATTTTCCAGCGTGTTTTTGAGCGCAGTTACTTTTTCTTCCGAAATTTCCTCCTGTGCCAGTAATTTGTCCTGCAGCATTTCCAGAATTACAGATCTGTTAAATTCGCTGATATGCGGAAGCGTATGAGCAGATAGTTTATCAATTTCATCTTCTGAAACGGTCCGTTGTAATATTTGTAAGAGTCTGTTGTTTTCCATGAAATGTTTCCTTTCAGCAATCAAAAAATGTTCCCTGAGTGATTGTTATATTCGGCAGAACAATCAAAAACTGATTATCCCAATGTCCAGATACCAGCTTTTCCAGAAGAATATTACTTCCTGGTACAAAATCCAGTTCTGTGTGAATCCTGTCAGCATCTGCCTGTGCACGTTCCACATAATCCAGGTCATAGCAGTCGTACAGACCATTGTCAATAATGTCCAGATGGTGATAGTGCTCAAAGTACATGTTGAAGACGATATCTGCCATTTCTTTATCATACTCTTTCAGAAGACTTTCATAAATGGCCTGAACAGAAAATCCATTTTCTCCATTTCCGAACAGGTACATATGACCTGGTTCTTTTAAATCCGGGGCATATTGTTCCGGTGTGGTTAGTGTAAGCGCAACACAGTCAGCAACTCTGGGGATCACCAGGGTTTTAGAGCAGGACACATCCTGCCATGATCCACCACAGAAACCCATAGCGACAAGAACAGTATCCACATCTGACGGCAAACTGGAAAGTGTCTGAAGAATGTGTTCTTTCATTTTTGAGGGTTCTATGTGGTATTGCCGATTTAATTCAATGATGGGAAAGTCCGTACCGCAGATCTTCTGAGCCTGTTGTACATATTCCAGAAGAGTAGTGCAGGAAAGAATTACTGTACTCATATAAGTTCCTCTCAGATTCCATGATATGATCGGTATTCCCGGTACATTTCAATCATATTTTTTTTTGCATTTTTCAAATATGAGATATCACCGCTGATTCGCCCAAGAAGAAGATATCCCTGATAGTTGGAAAGCATGCGCCGTGAAAAAATTGCTGCATGATCTTGTGGCAATCCGGAATATAGCAGTACTTTCTGGAAAATCTGCTCGAATTTTTTTAGCCCCTCCATAAATACAGATGCAAGTGTGGGCTTGCTAAGGGCTGTTTCCATGCCCATCACTGCATACGGGCAGCCTGCAAATGTCTGTCCAGTTGCCCTTCCGAATAAATAATCGAAGATTTCTTCTATAAAACTTTCCCAGTCATTTCCCTGAGAACTGCTTTGAAATTGTTCCAGTAAGATTTTTTGATAGTATTCCGCCACTGCTGCTGCCAGATCATCCTTGCTTTTGAAATAAAAATAAAAAGATCCTTTTGGAAGTCCTGTTTGTTTGAGAATCTCGCTGATTCCAGTGGCAGAATACCCATTTTTCCAAAATAATTCAGCAGCACATTCGATCAGGCGTTGTCTGGATTCCTCACCCTTTTTCATTTTACATTTCCTCCTTCAGCCGTTGAAATAGATGTGTGAGCGCAAACATAAGCGTTTCATAATGCATGTAATCTAAAATATTCCTGTCTGCAAGAATTTGAAGACTTGCCGGAAATTCATCATCAGCTTCCCAGAAACGAATTATAATGGGCAAAAAAGAAAAAAGTTTCATTTCAAAAGCAACATCACCTTTATCCAATTCTTTTCCAGAAAGTGCTATGCAGGCATTATGCAATTCAAGGGGCTTTCCATGAAAGAAATCGGCGGTACTCTGAAAAAATCCATTGTTTTGCGAAAGATTTCCAGTTCTAATTGTAGAAAGACTGTTTATGTTTACAAATTCATTAGCCAGATGACATCCATCTTTTGAATAACATAAAACATCATAAATGGTCATTGCTTCATTATAGTCAGCTTCATAGACCGTTTCAAAAGCATCATTTGACCATTGAACGCTTCCTGTTTGCCGGTTAATACGATAGATACGATTAACAAAAGTAAGTGATAACCAGTCAGGATCATGCTCTAATGAAAATTTCTTTATCATTGCTTTTTGGTCATATTGCAGGAAAATGTTTGCCATAGAAATTTTTGTTTTTTCATAATTAGTAATAGTATTTATCATATACCCCTCCAAGAATAGGATGTATTATAATCTATTCACAGAATAGACCAATCAGTCTATAAAGTCAATACATTTTTGTATAACAAATATAAAATAATGATTATGAAAAAATTGGTAAATTGAAAATAGTATTACAAAATTTTTATTAAGCCAGACAATTATAGCTGATACTCTCAAATTTGTAGAAGGCGATATGAGCTATAAAATTATTTTGAATTTTAGATTTCTAATGAATCTTCCGCATCCACCCACATCTGCAAATTCCCCTCAAGATATAATCTCGCATATTCAAGTGGTTCATCAACTGCAAGTGAAGTCAATGCACAGTCTGATCCGGGTGTAGTTTTTAAATTCATTTCTGCTTCCCAACAATCAATGCGGAGCATATAGCCAGCAGAGGTG
>ERZ791899.2427-NODE-2427-length-11151-cov-2.151766_pt1 | contig 11151 bp, 9 predicted proteins | sample MGYA00510151_ERZ791899 | MGnify/ENA primary metagenome ERZ791899 (study PRJEB30046, sample SAMN00792118) | human gut metagenome | study: EMG produced TPA metagenomics assembly of the A metagenome-wide association study of gut microbiota in type 2...
GAAATTCCCTTACATCACAGGGAAATACGGCGGCGCTGCCTTTGTGCTGATTTATTTTGTATTTCTGCTCATTCTGGGCATTCCCATTCTGACACTGGAGCTTGCCGTTGGGCGCGCCAGTCAGCGCAGTGTTGCCCTTTCCATGGATGTGCTGGAGCCGAAGGGAACGAAATGGCATTGGTTCAAATTTCCTGCAATGGCAGGTAACTACATCCTGATGATGTTTTACACCACGGTTGCCGGTTGGATGGTTTATTATTTCTTCAAGATGGCGGCAGGCGGCTTTGTAGGGATGAACGCGGATGAAATCGGCGCAACCTTCAACAGCACCCTTGCCAACCCGACGCTGAATGTTGCGTTTATGATTGCCGTTGTCATCAGCTGTATGCTGATTGTGGGCAAGGGGCTGCAGAACGGCGTGGAAAAAATCACGAAGGTGATGATGATTGCGCTGCTGGTGCTGATGATTGTGCTTGCGGTGCGCTCCTTCTTTCTGGCAGGGGGCGAGGAAGGACTGCGGTTCTATCTCTATCCCGATTTTTCCAAGCTGATGGAATACGGCATTACGGAGGTGCTTTTTGCCGCGATGAGTCAGGCTTTCTTCACGCTGAGCATCGGCATGGGCGCGATTGCGATTTTCGGCAGCTTTATCGACCGCAGCCGCTCCCTGATGGGCGAGGCAATCTGCATTACGGTTCTGGATACGGCGGTTGCGCTGATGGCAGGTCTGATTATCTTCCCTGCGTGCTTTGCTTATGGGGTTGACCCCGGTCAGGGCCCCGGACTGATTTTCGTAACGCTCCCCAACGTATTCAATGCAATGCCGGGCGGTCAGCTCTGGGGGACGCTGTTCTTCCTGTTCATGTGCTTTGCGGCATTCTCTACGGTAATCGGTGTATTCCAAAACCTGATTACCTTCTGGACAGATATGACGGATGCGCCGCGCAAGAAAATTGTTGCGTATCATATTGTGGCACTGATTGTGCTTTGCCTGCCCTGCGCACTGGGCTACAACGTGCTGAGCGGCTTACAGCCCTTGGGCGAGGGCACTGCGATTCTGGATCTGGAGGATTTCCTGGTTTCCAATAATATCCTGCCACTGGGCAGTATCGTTTATGTGCTGTTCTGTGCATGCAAAAACGGCTGGGGCTGGGAGAATTTCATGGACGAGGCCAACGCCGGCGAAGGGCTGAAATTCCCGAACGGGATTCGGCTGTATGTGAAGTATATCCTGCCGCTGATTATTCTGTTTGTATTCGTGATGGGGTATATCTCCATGTTCAGCAAATAAGCAGGTTTCAACAATTTTTACAAAAGAGAAGGAAGGAACAAGGATGCTTACGATACCGCAATTAACGGAAAAAATGATTGCCTTTTCCGCAGGGAATACGGCGGATATCCACCATTTTCTCTGCGTCTGGGCGTATGCGAAAACGATTGGCGAGGCAGAGGGCTTAGACGAAAAGACGCAGTTTCTGCTGGAGGCGACAGCAATCCTTCACGATATTTCCTGTCCGCTTTGTCGGAAAAAATACGGCAATACGGACGGCAGATATCAAGAGGCGGAAAGCCCTCGGCTGGTGCAAGGCTTCCTTGCGGACAGCGGATTTGACGCAGCGCTGATTGACCGCATTTCCTATCTGATTGCACACCACCACACGGTGACAGGAATTGATGGGATGGATTATCAGATTCTGATTGAGGCGGATTTTCTGGTAAATGCGGCGGAAAAGGGCTTGGGAAAAGAAGCCGTGGCGCATTTTCTGGAAAACGTAGCGAAAACGGACTGCGGCAGGCGGCTGTTGCAATCTGTATTTCTTGACAAATAAAATTGCCCCTTCGTACCTTTGGTACGAAGGGGTTTTCTTATGCCGTTTTTAGATGGGGTGGCAGACAGTGCCCCATTGGACATCCTCTTTGCCATTTGCAAGCGTTACTTTTTTGGAAACAACGGCATAGCCGTCCTTGAAATCTCTTGCAAAATCGAAGGTGGGAGCAATCACCCATGTGCCGTCCTCACCGACATAGCCATATTTGCCTGTTTTTTCATCCTGATAAGGGGCAAGTCCTTCGGAAAGCCGCATTCTCCATCTGGCATCCTCTTTGGAAATGCGCCCGTTTTCATCGAAGTACAGCTTCACATATTCCACCCTGCCGGGTGCAACCTGCTCCGAAACCTCCGTGGAAATGATGCCATTGCCGCAGTCATCCAGATATTTCCCCGTTATGATGGATTTCAGCTTTTTGCCCGTGGTATCAATCAGGATAACCTCGCCGCTTTTTTCCTGTGCAAAGGCTTTGCCGTTCCAAAAATCTGTTATTTTGTTATAGCGCAGGGGGATAACCTCTTTGCCGGTTTTATCGATATAGCCGATATTTCTGTCCGTATCCTCTACCTTTGCGAGACCATCCCGGAAAGCAAATGCATCTCTGTATTTCGGCTCGATGACCCAGCCTCCTTTTTTATCAATATAGCCATAACGGGTTTCTGCGCTCTGCCTTCCTTCTTCCTTCGGAAGATCTACGCCTACTGCCGCCAAGCCCTCGGAAAAGGCATCGGCACTGTAAGAGGAGAGGGAAATGACTTCTTCGCCCTTTGCGTTGATATAACCGCTTTTTCCTTCCTTATAGTCCACCACCATTGCCAGACCTTCGGAAAAGCTGTCTATCACATGGTAATCGTCCGCAAACTGCGTATTGCCTTCCATATCAAGAATCTGGCTTGTTCCGTCCCGTTTATTCAAACGCAGGAAACCATCCCCATAGCCGCGCAAGTAGGAAACATCTTTGTTATCATACTCATGCAGCACCTTGCCCTGATGATCCAGAACGAACCAATCCGTATCCCAGTTTCCATCTTCATTCGGCTTGCCGGAATCCTGATTGAGGTATTTTCTCGCGATAAAATAATCGCCGCCGATGGATTCGATGTAATCATAGCGGTCTGTCAGGGGGATGCCGAACACTGCCGCTTCGCCTGTTCCCTTGATGGAAGAAGTATCGTTTTCCGTTGCCGCAGTCAGCTCTGTCAGTTGTACGGCTGCGGTTTTTGTTTCTGCATCCCAGCGAAGAGCATCCGCATCGACGATATAGCGGCTATTGCCCTGCAGCACGCCCTCCCAATCGCGCAGGGGAACAAAAACTCTGCCGTCCTTGACTTCCATCTGCCCGAACACAGGCAGCTGACTGCTCTTTGCCCAGATGCGATTGCCGTTTATATCAAAGGTCAGCTTAAAATCATGCAGAGTGACCTCGGCAAGCTTCGTTCCGTTTGACCACGCAAGCGTAGCATCTGCATCCAACGCCTGCATGAAGGTACGCAGAGGGAGCATAACATAGCCATCCTTGATATAAATCGGTACATCTAAGGGCTGCGCCTTGCCGTCCTTTGTAAATTCCGTTGTGCCGACCCTTGCCGTAAAGGTATGCGGTGTTTTCGTGAACAGCGATTCCTCCGCCGCGTAGGCAGGCACGCTCCCTGCCAGAAGTGCCGCGCTGAGTGCCATACAGAATATTTTTTTCATACGCCTTTTCCTCCTTTTTTATCTGTTCGGATTTTGGATAATGCCCCATTCGACATCCTTTGTGCCGTCTGCCAATTTGATTTCATTGGCAACCACCGCATAGCCGTCTTGGAATCTCTCCGCCGCATCAAATGCAGGCGCAATCACCCAAGTGCCGCTTTCGTTTACATAGCCGTATTTCTTTGCCGTCGCATCCCAATACGGTGCAAGTCCCTCGGAAAGTCCCTTTTTCAGACGATAGGTTTCATAGGAAATTTCGTCTGTTTCATCAAAATAGCGTCTTACATGCTCATGGTCGCCATCGGGCAGATTCACAATCTCCTCCGTCATTGCCATGCCGTTCTTCTGCTGATTTGGTTTTGTCATTCTATCATCTGCATATACCAGATATTCTGCATCCGCAATCCATTTCAGCTTTTTGCCTGTTTGATCAATCAGCCAGTTTTTTCCTTCCGCATCTGACGCATAGGTTGCACCGTTTCGGAAATAGCCTGCCCAACGATACTGACAGGGAATAACCTCTTTACCCGTTTTATCAATAAAGCCTGCCTTATGCGTATCGCGGCTGCGCACCATTGCCAAGCCTTCATAGAAGGGAAGAGCCGAACTGTATTTCGTCGCATCAATGACGATTTTGCCTGTTTTATCAATATAAGCATAGGTGCCGTCTTTTTTCTTCACAACTGCCAGACCATCGGAGAAGGGTTTTGCCTCCTCAAACTGCAAAGGAATCACAACCTCGCCCTTTCGATTCACATAGCCCATATCATTTTTTTCATCCCGAACCGCCGCCAGACCTTCGGAAAAGAAATCTACATAAAGATAAACAAAGGGAATGACGGTATTGCCTTCCCAGTCAATGGCACCATTGCCAAAGCCGTTTTCCGTATTTCTGCCAACTAAGAAGGTTCGCTCGCCGCCGTCCTCCATATAGTTATCCGTTCCGTTGTTATAGGTTTGCAAAACCGTTCCCTTATGGTCCAGAAGGTAGCGCACACTTCTGTCGCTACCCACGGTTTGCCCCAAGCCAATATTCGTTTCTCCCATATATTTCTGTGCAAGGAAATAGCCATCCCCAAGGGGTTCGATTTCATCATACTGCGTGGAAAGTGCGACAGCGTAGGATGCCTGCGCGCCCTTGCCGCTCAATGTAGGCTTTTCCAGACCATTGGAGGGGTCAAGCTTCTGTTCCACCGCGCGGACGGTTGCCAGCTTTGTGGTGCTGTCCCATGTAATATCGCCCTCCTCCATGAGATAGCCGATGGACTGCAAAATACCCGACCAGTTCCGCAGGGGAACGAAAACTCGACCATCCTTCACTTCCATCTTGCCCCAGACAGGCAGAGCTTCTCCATTTTTCAGAATCGTATTATTTTTTAAATCAAAAATGAGAATATAAGCGCCATAAAGAACGGTTGCGGTCTGCTTCTTCCCATCCCAGATCATGTTTTTGGGATGGATTTGCAGGACTGCGTTCATAAAGGTGCGCAGGGGCAGCATGGTATAGCCGTTTTTGGTATAAATCGCTACATCCAAGGGCTGTGCTGCGCCATCCTTGGTAAATTCCGTTGTGCCGACCCTTGCCGTAAAGGTATGCGGCACCTTTGTGATATAATCTGCCGCGTAGGCAGGCACGCTCCCTGCCAGAAGTGCCGCGCTGAGTGCCATACAAACGAGTTTTTTCATGTTTTGTCCCTCCCCGAAAATACAACTGTGCTTTTGCTTCTGCTTTCACTCTAGCAAAAGAAAACGCTTCCCTCAAGAGAGGGGAAGGAAATTTAAGAAATTCGTAAGAAATTTGTAAGCTGCTTGTAACACAAGGCGTTTTTCTGTATACAAAAAAGAGCCTGCATGGGAAAATTCCCATACAGACTCTTTTATTTTCTGCAAAATCGGATTAGAATTCTGCGTTATTTACGGTACGAGGGTAAGGCAGGACATCGCGGATATTGCCGACACCTGTCAGATACATTACCGCACGTTCAAAGCCCAGACCGAAGCCTGCGTGTCTTGTGCCGCCGTATTTACGCAGATCCAGATACCACCAGTAGTCCTCTTTTTTCAGACCCAGCTCGTTCATGCGGTTTTCCAGAACCTCCAGTCTTTCCTCTCTCTGGCTGCCGCCGATGATTTCGCCAACGCCGGGCACAAGCAAATCCATTGCCGCAACGGTCTTTTTATCATCATTCAGACGCATATAGAACGCCTTGATTTCTACGGGGTAATCGGTTACGAATACAGGCTTTTTGTAAATCTGCTCTGTCAGATAGCGTTCATGCTCTGTCTGCAAATCAATGCCCCATTCTACGGGATATTCAAAGGTATGACCGGATTTTTTCAAAAGCTCAACCGCTTCTGTGTAGGTTACTCTGCCAAATTCGTTATCGAGGATGTTATGCAGTCTGTCCAGCAGACCCTTGTCCACGAAGCTGTTGAAGAATTCCATTTCTTCGGGGGCGTTGTCCAGAACATACTGAATGATATATTTCAGCATTTCCTCTGCGATTTCCATGTTATCATTCAAATCGGCAAATGCCATTTCGGGTTCAATCATCCAGAATTCCGCCGCATGTCTGGTTGTGTTGGAATTTTCCGCACGGAAGGTAGGCCCGAAGGTATAAACATTGCGGAACGCCATTGCAAAGGTTTCCGCGGAAAGCTGACCGGATACGGTAAGGTTGGTTTCCTTGCCGAAGAAATCCTTGGAATAATCTACCTTGCCATCGGCTGTACGAGGCAGGTTATCCAAATCCAGTGTAGTGACACGGAACATTTCGCCTGCACCCTCACAGTCGGAGCCTGTGATGATAGGTGTGTGGGTATAAACAAAGCCCTTGCCCTGGAAAAATTCATGAATTGCCATTGCAATCAGGCTGCGCACACGGAAGGTTGCGGAGAACAGGTTTGTTCTGGGGCGCAGATATGCGATTTCACGCAGAAATTCTACGGAGTGGCGTTTTTTCTGCAGGGGATAATCGGGGGTGGAGGTGCCTTCCACATCAATCTGTGTTGCCTTTACCTCGAAGGGCTGCTTTGCTTCGGGGGTTTCCACCAGAAGACCTTTTATAATCAGCGCCGCGCCGACATTCTGCTTGGAGATTTCTTCATAATTTTTCAATCTTTCCGCTTCAAAAACAATCTGAATATTTTTGAAGAAGGAGCCGTCATTCAGCTCGATAAAGCCGAAATTCTTGGAGACACGCATGGTGCGAATCCAGCCGCCCAGTGTGACCTCTTTATTTGCATACGCCGCAGTGTTGCGGTAGATAGATTTTACTGTTGTCAAATCCATGATGTTACATCCTTTCCTGAGTTTTCTGTCCATAATACTTCTATTGTAGCCGTTTCAAGGGAAAAAGACAACCTTTTTATCGGATTTATCGGAAAAATCAATCCTGCTTTTCCGCTTTCGCCGCCTTCTGCGCCGCAATTTTCTCAAAATTGATATGGCAATAGCCATTGGGATTTTTTTCAAGATATTTCTGGTGATACTCCTCCGCTTGAATAAACTGGCGCAGGGGGAGATTTTCAATCATAATCGGCTGTTTGTAATCCTTTTGCAGGGTATCCAGAAATGCCTGTGCCGTCTGCCGCTGCTCCTCGGTGAGGGAATAGATGCCCGTGCGGTACTGAATCCCGATATCCATGCCCTGCCTACCCAGAGAGGTCGGGTCGATGGTATAGCAATATTCCCTGAGAATTTCTGTCAGAGAGATTTTTTCCGCATCAAAGACAACCTCGACCGCTTCGGCATGTCCGCTGTGATTGCAGACCTCCTCATAGGTGACGCTTTCCTTGAGGGGCGGATTCCAGAGGGGCTTTTCGCCCAGAGCATAGCCTACCCTTGTTTCCAGCACCCCCGCAACACTTTGCATATATTTTTCCGTGCCCCAGAAGCAGCCGCCTGCCAGATAAATCGTTTCTTTTTTCATAAGAGTCCTCTCTCCTTTCCTAAGCACCGGCTCTCCTTATTTTCTGATGATATCGTAACAATCCGTTCTGCGGTGCTTTAACAGCGGCAGCTCTGCCCTTACCTGCTCCAGCCTTGCAAAATCCAGCTCCGCTGTAAGGATGCCCTCATTTTCGTCCAGCTCCGCTACCACACTGCCCCAAGGGTCGGTAACAATGGAATGACCCCATGCGGTATAGGAGGACTGCAAATCACGCGCAGGGGCACAGCCTGCCAGAAAAACTTGATTATCCAAGGCACGCATACGGAAGGACATTTCCCAATGGGCAGGGCCTGTTGTCATATTGAAGGCGGCAGGGACAAGGATTGCCCTTGCGCCTTCGAGCGCAAGCAGACGGGACAGCTCCGGAAAACGGATATCGTAGCAAATCATCAACCCCATCCTGCCCCACGGGGTGTCGAAGGTGGTGACATCCCTGCCGGCGGTAAAGGTATCGGATTCCATGAAATACTGTCCGCCGGGGACATTGATATCAAACAGATGGGTTTTGCGGTGCCTTGCGATGCAGCTTCCCCTGTTATCATAGACGAAGGCTGCGTTATAGATTCTGCCATCCGCCGCAAGCGGAACAGAGCCTGCAACCACATACAAGCCGAGAGCCCCTGCCATTTCGGCGATGCCCTGCAAAAACGGGGCGTTTTCGGGCATGGCATAGCGCACAAAGGCACTGTTTTCATAGGGGCAGCAGCACATTTCGGGCAAAACTGCCAGATCCGCGCCCTCCTGCTTTGCCTGCACAAGCATCTGTTTTATTTTTTCAAGATTTTCCTCAGGTGTCGGCAGGGTTTTTAACTGCAATAAAGCTACTTTCATTCCACAGACCTCCTATCTGCCTTCTTTTTGCCTTTATCATAGCATACCCGAAAAAAAAGAAAAAGGGGATTTGCCTTTTGCATAGTATGGAAGGAGTCCATAAAAAACAGAGAAAGGAGTTTTTCTATGTATCCTTATTTTCAGAAAAACCAGAAACCCAATCCTTCCAATTCTTCCAAGCTTTCTGTCAGAGAAGCAAGCCCTGCCGATCCTCTGCGGCAATTTCTGGCGGAAAACCCTGCCTTCGGCACACTGCTGTTTCAGGTGACGGGCGGACAGGGGGCTGTTCCCATCGAGAGGGCAACGGTTGTCATCAGCAAGGCATTACCCAACGGGCATACGCTTTCCGTTACCACAATGACGAATGAAAGCGGCAAAACGGCGGAAATTTCACTGCCTGCGCCGCGCCGCGATAAATCGCAGACACCGGGCGGCACGGATGTTTTTGCGACATACGATGCACTGATTTCCGCCCCCGGAACGGTTCCTGTTGTGGTGCATAATATCCCCATTTTTGACGGGATTACCACAATTCAGCCTGTCGCACTTTCCTTTGATGTCAGCGGAGCGCGCAGGGACGAGGCAGAAAGCATCACCGATACCGAACCGAATTTATAAAAAAGGAGGAAGCACACCATGGCTTTACAGCAGGTTCCAACCATTCCCGAAACAATTACGGTACATCTGGGGCTGCCGAATCAGCCTGCGGAAAACGTAACCGTGCCGTTTCCCGATTATATCAAAAATGTGGCCTCCAGCGAGATTTACCCCACATGGCCCGAAGCCGCAATTCGCGCGAATATCTACGCGCAGATTACCTATGCGCTGAACCGCATATTTAACGAATTTTACCGCAGTCAGGGGTATGATTTTGATATTACCTCAACCACGCAGTATGACCAGACCTACATCAAGGGACGGGATATTTATGAAAACATCAGCCGCATTGTGGATGAAATTTTCAACAACTATGTGGTGCGGCAGGGGCGTGTTGATCCGTTTTTCACCGCCTACTGCAATGGCACAACCACCGTCTGCGACGGACTTTCCCAATGGGAGACGGTTGCATTGGCGGAGCAGGGGCTGACACCCTATCAGATTTTGCAGAAATTTTACGGGCAGGATATCGGGATTCTGGAAAATGTACCGATTTCCGCAAATGTGCCATCCTATCCGGGTGCCGCGCTACGGCTGGGGGATGCCGGTAATACCGTAAAAACGATACAATTAGAGCTGAACCGCATTGCGGATAACTACCCTGCGATTCCGAAAATTGAGCCGGCAGACGGGGTATTCGACATAGCAACAGAAAATGCGGTACGGGAATTTCAGCGGATTTTCAACCTGACACCGGACGGAATTGTCGGGAAGCCAACGTGGTATCAGCTGAAATATATTTACAACGGGGTGAAACGGCTGAATGAGCTGACGAGCGAAGGGCTGACATTGGATGAGGTGACACGCCCCTTCCCTGCGGTGCTGCGCGAGGGGAGCAACGGTGTGGATGTGCGGTCTTTGCAGTATTATCTGGATGTGATTTCATATTTTAATGATGCCGTTCCCGATATCGATCAGGACGGATACTTTGGCCCTGCGACCACTGCCGCCGTGCGTGCCTTTCAAACGCTCGCCGGACTGCCTGCGGACGGGATTGTGGGCTTGCAGACGTGGCTGCGGCTGCGGCAGGCGTATGACGATATTCTGGCAATGCTGCCGCAGGGGATGAAGGAAAACAACGCAGGAATTTATCCGGGATATTTCCTTTCCTTGGGTATGGAAAATGAGGATGTGCGGAATTTACAGACCTATCTCAAAGGGATTGCGGACTACAGCGGCGTGATTCCGCCGATTGCGGTGACGGGGGTATTTGACGAGGCGACAAGAGACGCTGTGGCGGCATTGCAGGCGCAGAACGATTTGCCGCCGACGGGGAATGTCGGCCCCGCGACATGGAACCTTATTAGAAGATTATACAACGCCAGATAATAGAAAAAGCCGCAGAAATTCATCCTAACAGAAAAAACGCTTAGACCTTACAATCTAAGCGTTTTTTATAATTTAATTACATATATTAACACTTATAATCCTATTTTATGCTATAATATTATATGTGGCAAAATATAACTCAAGGAGGTGTGATCTATTATGAATCAAATTATCGATTTACTAAAAAAACGCGGGTTTATTATTGAAACAGAAAATAATCAATACATTCTAAGTGACAACTCTGCAAAAAAAGATGCTAAACTTCTTGAAGATATATTATCTGAATATCAAATAGGCTTCCTTAGTAAATCGTCTGAAATTATTCTTACATCATCAGATGCAACGAGATTACAAAAACTATTCTCTCCAATAAAATCTGGAACAGTAGGAGTTGGCTCTTGCAATCAACTACAGCCTTGGCATAAGGTTGCAAAAAGAAATTGTGCTGATAAAATCCCACTTGATTGGTTGGAGGCAAATATTGCAAGATATATAAAAGCACTATCTGCGTGCGGAATATATACGGGAGGCTGTTGCGATGGTAATCATACAGACCATAACAACGATAAACTCTACATTGAATTTGATGAACCTATATATTCGGAATTCCACAAATTATTGTGAAAATATCATTTATGTAAAATGTTTAACCTAAATTGGAATTCACAATATACAAAAATTCCACTATCAGAAAACAGGATATCTCAATATGAAGAACTTAATAAAGCTGCAGAATACATATACGATAATCGAGTTTTAATTCGCTATATTAGAAAAAAGGCTGCAAAAAATTTAACTAAGAAATTTGTTGAATCTCATTCTTCTGATGAAATAAAATCTGATTTTCTTGCTAATCT
>ERZ791899.2453-NODE-2453-length-11002-cov-2.033982_pt1 | contig 11002 bp, 6 predicted proteins | sample MGYA00510151_ERZ791899 | MGnify/ENA primary metagenome ERZ791899 (study PRJEB30046, sample SAMN00792118) | human gut metagenome | study: EMG produced TPA metagenomics assembly of the A metagenome-wide association study of gut microbiota in type 2...
CCCCCTTCCTGGAGCGGCTGGGCCTGCTCACCCAGGAGCTGGACATCAAGCCCGAAATTGAAATCTTTGATGCCGGTATGCTGGGCAACGTGGATTACTACCTGAAAAAAGGCGTCCTGAAGGCCCCGCTCCACTACCAGCTGGTTCTGGATGTCCCTGGTGGTATGCCGGGCAATATTGACTCGATCAACCATCTGGTTTCCAAGCTGCCGGAGGGCTCCACCTGGTCGATCACCGGAATCGGCAAGGCCCACATGCCCTGTATGCTGGCCGGTCTGGCCGCCGGCTGCGACAACCTGCGCGTCGGTCTGGAGGACAACGTGTTTATGAAGAAGGGCGAATACGCCACCAACGCCCAGTTGGTGGAGCGGGCGGTCAAGCTTGGTATCCTGGCCGGCCGTGAGATTGCCACCGCCGCCGAGGCCCGCGAGATTCTCGGCATCAAGCCTGAGAAGGGCGTTCTTTATCAGCCGTAAATTGACTTGGAAAAGGAGAATGCGCGATGAAATACGATTTTGAAACGATTATTGACCGCGATCCGGCCATCCGCGGCACCGGAAAGTACCGCATCATGAAGGACTCCAAGGGCAATAAGCCCCCCAAGGGCATCGTTCCCCTGTCGGTGGCCGACATGGAGTTCCGCACCGCCCCCTGCGTTATTGACGCAATCAAAGCCGAGGCGGACTTCGGCGTGCTGGGCTACCACCGCCTGACCGACAGCTTTCGGGAGTCCTGCTGCCAGTGGATGAAAATCCGTCACGATTGGGACGTTCAGCCCGACTGGATCGTCCCCTTCGAGCAGGTCGTTCCCGCCCTCTATAACGCCGTCTGGACCTTTACCCAGCCCGGCGACGGCATCCTGATCCAGACCCCCGACTACCATCACTTCACCGGCGCTACCGTAAACACCGGCCGCAAGGTGCTGGAAAACCGCCTGGTGGCGGACGAGAAGGGCCACTATACCGTGGATTTCGACGACTTCCGTGAGAAGGCCAAGCAGGCCAAGCTGTTCTTCCTCTGCTCCCCCCAGAATCCTACCGGCCGCGTCTGGACGGAGGAGGAGCTGCGCAGGATGGGCGAGATCTGCAACGAGTACGGCGTCATGGTGGTGGCCGACGAGATCCACCACGATCTGATCCAGCCCGGATACAAGCACATTGTGTATGCCTCCCTGGGCAAAGAGTTTGCCGACAACTGCGTAATCTGCACCTCCCTGAGCAAGACCTTCAACCTGGCCGGCCTGTGCTACGCCAGCATCATCATCCCCAACGACGAGGTGCGGGCCAAGTTCCAGAAGCAGATGGGCCTCCAGGCCTTCATGCACATCGAGCGCTTCGGCCCCGTGGCCCACGAGGCCGCCTACCGCCACGGCGCCGAGTGGCTGGAGGAGCTCATCCAGGTCATCAAGGGCAACTACGAGTATGTCCGCGACTTCTTCGCCCAGCACTTCCCCGGAGTTGTGGTCACCGAGCTGGAGGGCACCTACCTGGTCTGGTGCGACTTCCGCTGCTTCGGCATGAGCGACGCAGACATGAAGGTGTTCCTCACCGACGAGTGCATGCTCTACCTGGACAACGGCACCGACTTCGGCGCGGCCGGTTCCGGCTACCAGCGCATCAACGTCGCCTGCCCCCGCAAGACCCTGGCAGACGCTCTGGACCGCTTCTATCAGGCCGCCAGGAAGCGCGGCATGGCCCGGTAATTTCCCCGGAAACACGACCAGAATGGATTAGGAGGCTATGACATGTTAGAGAAAAAGGTACCGTTTTGTATCGACCACTTCAGCATCGCCACTACCCACCGCGACCGCCCGATCGACCTGGTGACCAAGCTGGGCTTTACCACCGCCGACTGCTACACCGACCGCACCGTGCACTTCATCTTTGAGAACTCCTACTTCGAGCTGTGCACCTACCAGCTGAACACCACCATCACTTGGCTGACCCAGTCCGTCCCCGCCACCAATCTGCCCAAGGTCCACTCCTATCGCCTGAGCGTCAAGGGGACTGACCCCAATCCCATGCGCAACGCTTTGATCGAGGGCGGCATTGAGACCATCGGCGAGATCAACAACCCCTTCCGCCAGCATGTCCGCTACGGTGAGAAGGAGGGCGAGGCCGGTTACCAGACCTTCTTTATTCAGAACTACGAGCCCTTTACCGACATTCTCTTCGGCTGCACCACCCATCTGGCCAAGGAGCTGATCGTCAAGAACGAGACCAAATTCCCCCACATCAACGGCGCCAAGCGCCTGGCCTACATCACCGGCTACTGCGACAGCAAGGAGCGCTTTGAGGAGGCCGACGCCGCCATCTCCAAGCTCTACAACGCCGCCAAGGGGGCCACTGACACCGGCTTCAACCTGGACACCTATCAGCTTGTGGATCACGACGCCTACGTGGCCGAGTTCGGCTGCGAGCCCCGCAACGACGGCCTGAAGCTGCCCATCGTGGCCGCCGCCTTCTCCGGCTGCCACCTGGAATTTGTGGAAAAGCGGGCCTATGATCTGAACCTGAACTATTTCCGCAAGGACGGCAAGCTCTATGTGGACTGCCGCCGTACACTGGGTCTGTTCCTCGTGTTCATGCCCTGCCCCCCGCCATTCCAGAATAAGAGAGGAGCAGCAACATGAAATCTGCCTTAAAAAAGGTGTCGCTGATCCTGGCCATCTGCTTTGTAGCATTTCACCTCTACACCGCAGCGTTCGGCACTATGCCGGGCATTGCGCAGAAGTCGATCCACCTGGGCTTCCTGCTGGTGATCTTCTACATCAATGCAATGGTCGACAGCGAGAAGCGTTGGGAGCAAATTTTTCTCGGTATTATGGCACTCTTCGCCCTAGGCGGCTGTGCCTACATCACCATCCTGGATGAAAACCTGCAACTGCGCGCCGGAATTGTGTACGCCAGCGACATTCTGTTTGCCATTCTTCTGATTATCGCTATCTTTGAGGCGTGCCGCCGGAAGATGGGCAATCCCCTGGTCATCATCACCCTGGTCTTTGTGGCCTACGCCTTCCTGGGCAAGTATATTCCCGGCTTCCTCAACCAGCCCGGCATGACGCTGAAGAAGTTCACCTCTTTGGTCTATCTGACCACAGACGGTATCTTCGGCTCCCCCCTCTATGCCTCGGCCTCCTATGTGGTCCTGTTCGTCCTGCTGGGCGCTATCATGAGCGTCTCCGGCATCGGCGACTATATGACCAATCTGGCCACCTCCCTGTTCGGCCACATGCGCGGCGGCCCCGCCAAGGTGGCTGTGGTGGCCTCCGGCTTCTTTGGCTCCATCAGCGGCAGTCCCACGGCCAATGTCATCGGCACCGGCACTTTCACCATTCCTATGATGAAAAAGAACGGCTTTGAGCCCGAGTTTGCCGCGGCGGTTGAGGCCACCGCCTCCACCGGCGGAGCCATCATGCCCCCCATCATGGGCTCCACCGCCTTTATTATGGCGGAAATGCTGGGCATTCCCTATACCGCCGTGGCAAAGGCCGCCCTGATCCCTGCTATTCTCTACTTTCTGGCCGTCCTCTTTGGCGTCGATATCTATGCCGCCAAGCATGGGTTGAAGGGGATCCCCCGCTCCCAACTGCCCAAGGTACGTAGCATGCTCAAGCAGATTTACATGCTTGCCCCCCTGATCTTCCTGATCTTCTGCATGGCCGTGTTCAATATGACCATCGTGCGCTCTGGCCTGCTGACCATCATCGTCACTCTCGTCCTGGTGGAAATCAACCCCAAGACCCGTATGACCAAGGAGCAGTGGCTCCAGATTCCTGTCCAGACGGTAAAGAGCGCCGTTTCCGTCGGCATTGCCTGCGCCATGGCCGGTATTATCAGCGGTGTGATCATGGGCAGCGGCCTGGGCTACCGCATCTCCTCCATCCTGACCAGCGTGGCCGGCACCAGCATGCTGCTGCTGCTCGTTCTGACGATGGTTGTCTCCCTGATCATGGGCATGGGCGTCCCAACCACGGCGGCCTATCTGGTTCTGGCCTCCCTGGTAGCCCCCACGATGATTCAGTTGGGCATTCCCCCGCTGGCCGCCCACATGTTCATCTTCTACTTCGGCTGCATCTCCTCCATCACCCCCCCTGTGGCGCTGGCCGCCTATGCCGGTGCCGGCCTGGCCGGGTGCGATCCAAACAAGGCTACAAGGCGTTCCGTCTGGCCTTCTGTTCCTTCCTCATGCCGTACTTGTTTGTCTACAATCCGGTACTGCTGATGGAGGGCGGCGTGCTGGACATCCTCTGGAGCCTGGTTACCGCGCTCATTGGCGCCTATCTGCTGGCCTCCGGCTTCGAGGGCTTCTTCTTCCGCTGGAGCCTGAAGTGGTTCGAGCGTCCGCTCATGATACTGGGCGCTGTGATGCTGATTGTGCCCGGTATGGTCACCGATTTGGTAGGTATCGCCATCATCGTGGTGGAGTTTGTCACCGAGTTCATGTTTAAGCGTTCGGAGAAGTTCGTCCCCGTTACCGTTTCCCAGTCTACCACGTGACATTTTCCCCCGGGTGAATGCCATTGGAGAGAAAAAGAAAAGGAGATATCGTTATGAAAAAGCTGTCAAAACTTATGTGTCTGTTGCTGGCAGTCGGTATGCTGATGGGAATCGCCTCCTGTAGCAGTGATGCTGGAGAGGGGGGCGGAGGCTCCTCCGGCGGTACGGAAACCGTGCGCATCAGCTGCGGGCCCCTGAACGGCTATCAGAACGTCCTGTATAATTCCATTGCCGACATGATGAACAAAGCCAACCCCGGCAAGTACAGCTTTGCTATTGAGGCCTCCACCGGCTCCGCCGAGAATGCCCGCCTGCTGGCTATGGACGAAACCGACTTCGGCACCATGGGCATGGATATGACCCTGTCCTGCTACAATGCCGAGGGCGAGTTTGAGGGCCTGCCCGCAGAACAGATCATGCACGTGGCCACCCACTCCGGCACCGGCGCGACGGTCCACGTTATCACTTCTGCGAAGTCCGATATTAACAGCATTCCCGACCTGGCCGGCACCAAATTCGGTGTCACTGCCGGCATGATGGCCGGTTACCTGGACGATGTTCTGTGGGCCTACGATATGACCACCGATGATCTGGGCAGCGTGGTAAACCTGTCCCTGTCCGACCTGTGCACCGCCCTCCAGGACGGCAATATTGACGCCTTCCTGTACGCCACTCCCGCCCCCGGCACCAACTTTACCGACCTGGCCATGTCCTTTGGCATCAAGGTCGTCGACATCGGCCAGGAGGCCGTTGACAAGCTGATGGCCGAGAAGCCCTGGTACCACACAGTGGTTATCCCCGCCGGCACCTATGACGGCTGTGATAAGGATATCACCACCTTTGCCCAGTACACCGCTCTCTGCGCCCGTGCCGACGTGCCCGAGGAGACCGTCTACAACCTGGTCAAGACCATGATGGAGAACGCCGATGCTCTGGAAGCCGTGCATAAGAACGCCGCCGGCACCTGTCCGGAGCGCGGCATCGAAGGCGCCCTGATCCCCATGCACCCCGGTGCCGAGCGCTATTACAAAGAGGTCGGCGTGCTGGACTGATCCCCAATTCCCTTTCAAATTCCCTCCAGATTGAAGCAAGCGGTACCGCCCGGATGGGCGGTACCGCTTGCTTTTGTCGCCGCAGGAATCAATAGATCCCCGTCAGCTCCTGATAGAGATTTTTTGCATAAGAGTCAGTCATACCGCTGATGAAGTCGGTCACCAGCAGCAGCCGCAGATAGAGGCGGTACCCCTCATCCTTTCCCTCTGCGTCGGCCCGGTAGCAGGCCAGTTGATTTTCGGAGAGCAGCTTGACCAGCTTTTTCTCCGCCGCCGTGGGCCGGTATTCCTCGGGGGCGTCGTCGCCGGCATCCAGGTAGAGCACCGCCGGGACAAACCGGGACAGCAGGGTGGTGAGTATGGTCTGGGCCGCCAGCTCCAGGGTGAGAATCCCCTCCGAGTCGTAGGCAAAGCGACCCATGGCCGCCTTCAAAATACGGATGGAGCCGCCGTGGAAGGTGCCCTCCATGATCTCCCGCCGGAACGTCCCCTCCATGATGGCGGAATAGGAGTCCGTCTGTCCGGCGCCGTAGGGGACGAAGCCAAAGGCGGCGGTATACATGAGCCAGTGGCGGGCATAGGCGATCCACCGCTGGAAAGCCGCCATGGAGCTGCTCTCCCGCTCGCGCAGGCGGGTCAGCTCGTCGATCATCTCGGCGGATTTTTTGACCTGGCCGCCGTTGAGGCCCCAGTCGTCCTTTTTCGCCTCCAGAGTGTCCCGGAAGAACCGCTCGAACTCGTCCAGGGTGAACAGGCCCTTCTTGTAGGCGTCCTCCAGATCGGCAGTGGCATAGGCGATGTCGTCCGCCGCCTCCAGAATATAGGTCAGGGGATGGCGGCAGAAGCCCTCCACCGTCCGGGTACCGGTGGCGGAGGCCAGCGCGCCGAAAAGCGCCTCCTCGGCCTTGTAGTAGCCCAGCTTGTGGAGCTTCACGTCGGCGCTGGCCTTGTCTACCCGGGTGGAATCCACCGGGTACTTGACCAAGGTGTTAAGCACGGCAGGCATGAGATCCATACCGAAGGCGCTGTCCACCCGGTACACCTTGGTCAGCAGGCGCAGGGCCTGGGCGTTGCCCTCGAAGTGGCAGAGATCGGCCTTCATCTGGCGGTCCAGCCACTGGGACAGGGGCCTGCCCTTGTAGCTCAGACGGTCCAGGTGGCTCTTGAACCAGTCGCCGATGACCACCTCGCCGAAGTGGCCGAAGGGCGGATTGCCGATGTCGTGAAGCAGTCCGGCGCACATGACGGCGTTGGCCGCGTCCCGCGCCTCGTCCTCCGTCATGGCGTAGGGGGTGCCGCTCTTGTTTTTGCGGATATTGGCGGTAATCATGGTGGCAAGCTGCTTGGCCAGCGCCGAGGTCTCCATGGAGTGGGTCAGCCGGGTGCGCACAAAGTCACTCTTGTCCAGGGGAAACACCTGGGTCTTGTCCTGAAGACGGCGGAAGGGCGCGCTGTTGACAATCCGCCAGTAGTCCAGCTCAAAGTCGTTCATCGGGTATTTGGACAGGTCGTCCGGGATGTCCAGCGGTTCCTTCCGCCGGGCATACAATAGGGTCTTCCATTCCATTGGTTCCCCTCCTTTTCTTTTTCTCTATGTGGCTTCGGCAAAATGGAACACCATTCCACAACGTTTTCTTTATTATAGCATAAAATCCCTCTGAAAAAACAGCGGCGGCGTGTTTGAAAACCTTCACTTTTTCAAACACGCCGTTGTAATTACATAATATACCACAGCTTTCCAGGAATAACAAGCGCTTTTGCTAGAACTATACGCTTTCTTGTTGTCAATTTTAGCTTTTTTCGACAAGTAATTTTACGGACTGAAAAAGTGAAATTTTTTAAACATGAGGCGCGATATCCCCAATATTCATAAGAGAGGAGTTTTAAAAACATGAAAAAGCGATTGTTATCCCTTATTTTGGCTCTATGTATTATAATTTCTTTTTCTCCTTCAACTCTGGCTGCAAATCTACCGGAGGTAGACGTGCGGACGGAGGGGCTTACCCCGGCGCAGCCCCAGGAGGCGCCCGCAGAGAAGCCGAGGGATGCCGGCGCGGAGCGGCGGACGATTTATGTCTCGAACGAAGGTACAGAGGAGGACGACGGCGCGACCGCCGAAACGCCGACCACGCTGGCCCGTGCAACCGAATTGGCAAACGAAGGGAAAAAACCGGTCGAAATCGTGGTCTTAGGACAGGTATCAGTAGATACCTGGACTAGCCCCACTGTAGAGACTACTCTTCGAGGCGGGGACGAGAACGCGGAGCTGCTGTTTGAGTATTGTTCGGCCTCGGATGGAGCGTACAACATCAGTCTGGCAGATGCCCTGACCATAGATGACATCAAATTTAACTGCAACTATACGGATTATTTTTTTAGCAGATATTATGGTACCTATACCATCGTTGCCAACGGTTATCCGTTGGTCATCGCCTCGGGCGTGCAGTACAGCTATTATACCGCAGACACCATTGTTGACGGTAAAACATGTAGCACATCCAGCTGCTATGTGATTGGCGGAGGTCTGGACGAGGATATCACCGGCGGCACTCATGTGGAGATTTATACCTCCTTGCCGCTTACCTATGTATACGGCGGCGGAGTGAATGGCTCCGTGGAGGGTAATATTTTTTTGCACATTGAAAACTGCGGTAAGATTCAGCATGTGCGCGCTGGTGGTTACGCAAATAAAAAAGATGCCAAAGTCAACGGAAATATAACGTTGGACTTTATCAACTCAGTCACCGATAATCCTATCTATGGCGGCGGATATGCGCGGTCGTCCTATTCAGCGGAGGTTACTGGTTCAATTTGCATAAATCTGTCCGGACTAAATAATGGCTTTGGCAGGCCCATTTACGGCGGCGGGTATGAGAAAAACGCTCCAGTAGTAGGAAATATTACATTTAACATTTCGAATACTAAAATGAACAATAATGCGGCCGCTATCTATGGCGGCGGGTACGACAGCGACGTAACAGGAGACATCTTTATCCATATCAAAGAGAACAGCCTTATCTCAGAGGAAACCGTCTGGGGCGGCGGAACCGGAGATTCCACCATAACAGGTGGTGTTACAATCACCGTGGATGACAGCAGTGAGGTGATCGGTGAGATCCGCGCTGGAGGCAATGAAGGTGCGGACGTGATCGGCGATGTCGTAATCACAGTATCCGGTGGCCCCCAATCCGCCTGCCCGACCATTTTTGCGACCGGTAAAGGGGAGGACGAGGATAACCCGGCCCAAGTTGACGGCAATGTCTCCATTACTCTGCACGGCAGCCGGGCCAACGTATACACACTGGACAAGTTTGGCGAAGTGACCTCCGACCATACGGTTACGATTATCCTGGACGACACTGACGAGCTAAGCGGCGCGGTGCGGGGTGATTCCAAGCTGGACCAGCACCTTTATAACCATGAGAAAAACACCCCCACCCGTACAGGAAACGGCGCCAGCGTCATCGTCAAAGGCGATTACACCTCTACCGGAATCCACGGGTTCCCTGAGGTTGTAATTGAGGACGGCGGCATCCTGCGCGAGCATCTCGCCTCCGGCGAGACGCTGTTTGACGGCGTGGAGACTGTCACCATTCAAGAGGGCGGCGCGCTGGATCTGCTGCAAAGCAACGAGATTTCCGGAAACTTCACTTGTGCAGGCACATTGAAAATGCCTGCGCCGATCAGCGCAGAAGCAGATATCTGCTATTTGACGGCGGGCGGCAATGTCACCGTGCAGGAGGGCGCGGCCTATGTCCCCACTAAGGATAACGGCGCGGCCGAAGCGGACTACGTCAAGGGCGATGTGTTCCTCAAGCAGAAGGCAGAATACCTAAAGCCGTCTCAAAAGGTTAAATTTGTCGTCTCCGATGCTGGTAATGAAGCAGGTTACTTTACGAGCGACCGCCAATTAACCGATGAGAATATCACTCATGAGTGGTATGTAGATTTAACCGAGTATGTCACCATTCGCCCGGCAGACATCACGATCTACACCGGCGGCGGCAGCTATGAGGGCGTAGTGGACGGTTCCGGAAAGCCGAGCACCGACAACGGTATGCCCGAGGCCGGATTCCGGTTTACCATTCCGGATTCGGTAAACAGTGCAATGGGCGGAACAGGCGAGGCCGCCGATCTGTCTCAGTATCTGACTTTTACTTATAGCGACGGAGCTGCCTCACGAAAGTGGACCATCAAACCCTACAGCGAAGGAGCCACCAGCACCACTGATCTGGGAGACGGCATTGCTCGATTTGTCTACCAGATGGTTCCGGCAGAGGGTCAGGACGCGGTCCGCCTCCAGTTCACGGACCCGGACACTGACGAAGTCAAGATCAGCGACGATTTTGTGGTCACAGCAGATCAGTTAAACCGCACTTACGAGATGTCAATTTATTCCGGTGGATTGAATCAGGGAAAGGTCATGGCAGAATTTAAAGATGTCCCGGGCCTTAGTAGCACTCTCACCTATCCTGTCAACATTGAACCAGGCGTCCTAACCATCCGCGGTGTGACACAGGAGAGCACCGCCCCGGTTGCGACGGAAGATGCACAGGTCAATCAGGACGCCATCACCGCGGTGGCCCCGGCGGACGTTACGTACTACGTCAACGACAGCCAGGTGGAGATCACCGACAAGAACGCCGTCCACCTGCTGACCGACGAAGTGCTGGACGACCAGGTGCTCATTGATCACATCAGCAATAAAATCATCGGGTCTGATACCGGCATCCCCAACGGCGACTACCTCTACGAGTTCCAGTACCTGGATCTGGTGGACAGCAGCAACGGCAACGCCTATGTGACCCTGGGCGACGGCCAGACGATAGATCTCTACTGGCCGGTGCCCGACGACGCCGACACCTCTGCGCCCTTCTACATCGTCCACTTTGACGCGCTCGACCGCGATTACGAGGGCGCGGCGGACGAACAACTGAAGGAGAATCCTACGGAGAAGCTGGACGGCACACTGGTAACCCTGAACGGCAAACAGTATATCAAGTTTGCCACCGGCAGCTTCTCCCCCTTCGCGCTGGTCTATCAGAAGGAGTCCGGCGGCGGGGACCACGGCGGCGGTGGTGGCACCACCTACTACACCCTGCGCTATGAGAGCAATGGCGGCACCAAATACAAGGACGAGCGGTACCGACGCAATACTCTGGTGGAGCTGGACAAGGAGCCCGTCCGGGAGGGCTACACCTTCACCGGCTGGTACGCCGACAAGGCCCTGACCGAGCCCATCGACGACATCCGCATGACCTCCAACAAGACCGTGTACGCCGGCTGGGAAAGGACCGGCGTGCCCGACCGGCTCAATGGAGACGACCATTTCGCCTACATCATCGGCCGGGACGACGGCCTGGTTCACCCTGAGGCCCCCATTACCCGCGCCGAGGTGGCCACCATCTTCTTCCGTCTGCTCACCGACGAGGCCCGGGACGAGTACCTGAC
>ERZ791899.2458-NODE-2458-length-10975-cov-52.863187_pt1 | contig 10975 bp, 6 predicted proteins | sample MGYA00510151_ERZ791899 | MGnify/ENA primary metagenome ERZ791899 (study PRJEB30046, sample SAMN00792118) | human gut metagenome | study: EMG produced TPA metagenomics assembly of the A metagenome-wide association study of gut microbiota in type 2...
CTGTTCCGTAAATCTTAACGGATGTCAACGTATCATAATGGATAGATTTTGAGGTATTTGGAAAAGACCAAAGAGTTTCCGAAAAAGAACTAAGGCTTTTTCAATAAGACCAAGACTTTTTAGCCAAAAGGGAGCAATCTTTGTTATTACTCTAAGAGCCGCTTGTCGGAGCTGCCGGATAGTGGAAGAAGACATTCGTAGGGAAGCTACAGAAGACGGGATGAAAAAGACCCGGACGGAAACGGTTTGCAAAATGAAGAGTGACGGAATCCCCTTTTCTACGATGGCCCAATATACAGAACTGTCGATAGAAGAGATCGAACAATTGTAAATCTCAGCTAAGGTTCGTCTAAAAGGTTCTACAACCGAGAACCTTTATTTAATCCGTGGCTGAGGGACATAAAAAACTCCTCACTATTTTCGCAAACAATGAGGAGTCGGCTATGTTAAAACAATATTATGTTAAAGTCGATATTATTCACTTCTGAGTGAATGATGTCCATCAATAGGAAACGGTTGTCCGCTCCATGCTTTCTGTGATGTCCATGGTTCGGCTGCATCTTTCCAGAACGGGTGATCGGCAGGCAATCCCAATGGCATGAATACCAAAGAAGTCATGTACAAACTGCCGTTGTTGGTATAATAATTGGAAAGGTCGGGCTGATGACCGGCAAATCCCAATTGGAGGAACCCTTTTTCGTTGAAATTTCCTTCCACTTTGAACATATTGTTCATTACGGCAGTTAATGCGCTGCGCACCTGACCGTTGCTCATTCCTTCGGGCAGTCCGTATTTCCATGCTGCCATGGCAAGTGTCTGGAAAGCTCCCATGCGGTACACTACAGACCGGCCAAATGCAGGATATGTGCCTTCGGGAGAAATAAGACGTTCCATAAATACATTGAAACGCTGCATGCGTTTGATGGCAAGTTTGGTGCTGATAGGAGTCCAGAAGTGATGTTTGTTCAGTACTTCCAGCATTTCGATATACATAGGGTGAATAACGTAAGCATTGTAATAATCAAGTGCGAACTCAGAACCGTCTGAGTACCAGCCGTCACTCAAATACCATTCATTTATCTTATTGGAAGCAACTGTCAATACATATTGGTCGGCATCTTCGCCTACCGACATCAGGAATGCTTCAATCAAGCCGCGGAATAATAGCCAGTTATTATATGCCGGGCGTACGATTTTCAAACGTTGGAAACGTTCGATGTAGCGTTTCTGAGTTGTTTCGTCCAACAACTGCCAGGTAGCTTCGGGTGCACGCAGGAAACTTTCTGCTATATAGGCAGCATCTACCAATCGTTGTGTTGATTTGGTTTCCCACAATAAGAAGTCGGGGCTGTCGGGATCTACGGCATTTTTGTAAGCAAGTACAGCCCATTCGCGCATCTGTTTACGCATCTTTCCTTCTTCGGTATCATCGTCAGGCAATGCCAGCCAAGGCGAGATGCCGGCCATCAGTCTGCCAAACGTTTCCATATAGGCCACACGTTTATCACGTCCGTCCCAAGTGGGGCTGAGTTCGAGTTGCATGTTTTTTTGAAGTTCGCCCTTGCTCATGTTTTCAAGCACCGGAGCTGCAATGCGGTAACACAATTCAACCCATTGTTGCCGGTCGTTGACCGGTGCGGTAGTTTTCTTTTTGGCAGAGGCTGCCGTTAAAAAGAAAACAGATATAAATGCTAAAGTAATTAATCGTAGTTTCATGTGGAGTTTTATTTAAATACTTGTTTCATGGCACGTCCTGTCCATACTTGTGGCTGTTCTAATCCGAAAATGTATGCCATGGTAGCAGCAACATCATATTGTACCATGCTTTCCTGAAATTCTCTGGCTTTTTTTATGTTCTTTCCTGCGATGATAAAAGGTGTCTGCATTTCGGCCATTGTCTTTCCGCCATGACCTTTCTTGATACCTCCGTGGTCGGAAGTAATGATAAAGATAGTGTCATCATACATACCGGCTTCTTTTACGGCTGCCACAATGCGGGCAATGTAGCCGTCCAGTTCTTCCAGTTTACTGTAATAAGCCGGAGTGTCATGCCCTTCCTTGTGGCCTACGTGGTCGGGATTGTCAAAGCAGATGGCTACCAATGACGGTTTGCTCTCTTTGATGTATTTCTCGGCCATTTCGCACAATGCGGTCGGGAATTTGTTATAGTCCGGCGCTACGGCATGATAGTTGGTAGAAAGTGTGTCAACCAGGAATTGGATACCTGCCCACTCGCTCAATACTCCTATTTCGGCCTTTGGATTGGCGTCACGGTAGATTTGGAAGATAGTGGGGAAGATGTTATTCTTCACGATTACGCGTGAAGGCAATTCCGGTGTGCGTGACCCCCATTCTGTATATCCGTGAACTTCGGGACCGGCCCCCATGAACATGGATGCCCAGTTTACTGCGCTTGATGAAGGGAGTACTGTTCTTTTCTGCATGGTATAGCAACCTGTTTCCATCAGTGATTTCACGGTAGGCATATTTGCTTTGGGCATACTGTATGAACCCCAACCGTCAAGACCGATGTAAACTACATGTTTTGCTTTGGGCTTGGCTGCATAACTTGCCATTGAGAAGCATCCCAACAGCAAGAAAGCGAGAATCAAAAGCTTTTTCATGATACTTATTTTTATGGTTCTTATTTTTCAAGGTCAATTTTACGCTTTAATGCTTCCAGATAATAATAGTCGGCATAGTTCAACGGCACATCGATTTCACTGTTGTGAGGAATACTGCCCACGCTGTGCATCAACAGGAAACGTCCGTTTTCACCCAAAGGTGCGGTATAGTCGGCTGTAGCAAGCGATTCCATGATCTTATCAGCGTATTCTTTATAAGATTGCGGATTCTCTACGGGATATGTACAGATTTCGTACAAAGCAGAAGCAATAACGGAAGCAGAAGAAGCATCACGCGGTTCGTTCGGAATGTTGGGAGCATCCAAGTCCCAATACGGAACAAGGTCGGCAGGCATATTCTTGTGATTCTTCATAAATTCGAAAGTTTTGAGTGCCTGATCAAGATATTTGCGGTCTTTGGTTTCACGGAAGCATACTGTGTAACCATAGATAGCCCATGCTTGTCCTCTTGCCCATGCCGATTCGTCGGCATAACCTTGTGCAGTTTGGCGGTGACGTACTGTTCCGTCTTCTATGCTGTAATCAATCACGTGGTAACAGCTGCCGTCGGGACGGAAGTGTTCTTGCAGAGTACGGTCGGCGTGTGCCACGGCTACGTTATAGAATGTAGAGTCGCCTGAAAGTTTGGTGGCTTCAAACAATAATTCAAGGTTCATCATATTGTCGATAATCACCGGACATTCCCATCCGCGTTGTGACTGCCAGCTGTTGCCTTTTACATCCCAGCTTTGGATAACCTGCGGTTTTTCACGGAAACGGGTGCAAAGCGATTTGGCTGCCTGTATCATCACATCTTTATATTCGGGCTTTTGGTTAATACGCAAACCGTTACCAAAGCTGCAATTGATAATGAAACCTATATCGTGGTGCCAAGTGAGGTATTGTGCTTCGCTGATGGCTTCAGTATATTTCTGTGCCAAAGGAAGTAAAGTTTGGTCACCGGTCAGTTCGTACAGATACCATACACTGCCGGGAAAGAATCCGCTGCGCCAGTCTGCCGGACCGCAATAATATACTCCTCCTTTACTGTTAAGGGTAACGGGGTTGAGGCATTTGCCGCTGGCTTCGATTGTATCTATCTCCAGACCAATCTGCGCCCGTGCGTTTTCGATAACTTGTTCCGACCAGGATTTCTTGGTGGGTGTTGTAGTACATGAGGTTGCAGTGAACAGAGCTGCACATCCTAGAAGAATTGAGGTTCTTAATTTCATATTATAGTTTTTTTATAGTAAATGAATAGTTCCCTTTGTTGGTTTGTTGTTTGGCTTTGAAGGACAGACGGTAGATTGTACTTCCCCATACTTTGGATAATCTGATATCATCCAGCTCTTTGGGTTCCACAGTCAGCTCAAACAAGGCAGCATCATAGAGCAGTGCTGCTTTTACATTATTGACATGAATGATAACTTTTCCTTTTTCCGACCGGTCTATTTCGCCCCAAGTCATAAAGTTGACAATATTGGGGGCTGTTGCTTCTTCCAGTTCGAAGGAGTCGCTGATGCGGGCCTGTTTACCTTTCACATGGTATGAGCGTATCCATTTTTTCACTTTGGCTTCTTCGGGATAAGCAGTGGCTATATTGGCTTCGAAACTGTTCTTCCCGGCTTTTACTTCAGTAGCTTTATATTTTTTTCCATATTTTTCGGGCAAGCCGTTTATCATCGGAAGGTTGTGATAGTTACTTTGCATGGTCCAGATGCTATAACGTTCATTACTGAATGTCTGGCGGGTGTATGTGCCGACACCGGCATCTATTAAAATCGGTGTTTGGTTCATCCATACCGAGCAGGTTCCGGCATCGTTGTGATTATGGCTTTCGTCATTATACCCTCCTTTTGCTGCCAGGAATAATCCTTCTTTGGTAGAGAGATAGCAGAACTCGGTTTCGGGATACCAGGTAAAAGGGCGGTTTTCATGGCGGGGTTCTGTCTGTCGCAGTTCTTTGTCGACAGCGATGGAAGCAAGGGTGCGGAAAATATCGCGTCCGTTGTTGGGCGAAGATTTAGGTTGATGCATCAGGGCTGCGAAACCTTTCAGTTCTTCACTGTTTACAGCCTTACCGAAACGATAGATAAGGTATGAGTTGCCTTCTCCGCGTGCCGAAGCGTCGGCAAAGTTCACTACCCATCCATTACCTATGTAAGAGCGTGAGATATACTCACCCATGTTCTTAATCATCGGTTCATTGAATATATTTACTTTGTCGCCGGTAATATCCGAAAGCAGTTCAAGGTAATCCAATGTTTTTCCGGCTGCATGTCCCCAGTAGGAGGGACCTTCTTCACAAGCTCCATCGGCTTTGATATAGTTTAGGAATTTGTCTACCGATTCCATTGTCAGATGGACAGCTTTGGCAAGTGCGTCGCGGTTGTCTTCAAGCAGCATGAAACACATCAGGGCGTTACTGTTGCACCACGGATTCCAATTGTTGAGCATACGTCCGTTGTAGTTGCGTCCCATCCACCAGAATGAATCATTATTCATATATGGGTCGAGAATGCGGGTTTGGAGTTCATGGCGCAGGCGGCGTGATATTTCAGGGTCTACCTTGTCAAATGATGGGCGCATGAAGTGATAAGTCCATGCGAGTAGTCCTCCCAAGTCACCGGAAGTAAGGTCGATGACAGGATAATCGTATGCGGGTAATGCTCTGTGGGAAGGTTGTACGATGATATGTGCGGCCAGTGCCCATGATGTCATTTCGCAAGCATTGAACACTCCGTTGATAAGTTGGTCGACAAATCGTCCTTTCCCTTCTGCCAATTCTGCCATCAGAAGGTCGGCAATGGCACCGTTGTTGGCACCAAAAGGTTTTTCCATGATTTGCCGGTTGCCTGTGCGTTCGAAAGCCAGGTAATCGGTGGCTTTTACTACTTGCCACTGATAATTTAGCCGTTTTTCTCCACGGCGGATATATTCGTCTTTGAATGTTCCTAGAAAACGGTCCCAACCGGCACGGTCATTATAATCGGGGTAAGTCACCCATTGGCGGTCTAATACCAGTATTTCTTTTAACCGGTTGATGTCGGCTTGCTTTTGGAGCAGGTCGCGTTCCGTGTATGCGTATGTGAGTGTAACATACAATAATGCAAGTAGTAATAGAGTTAGTTTCTTCATCGGTATATAGATTAAGATATTTATTACACTGCAAAAGTGCGAAAAAAGAATAGTGGCAATACTCTATTTTTGTCCTTAAAACATGTATATATTTTCCATAAGGACTGAAAAACAGCCTATTTTTGGATATGCATAAAAAAAGCCGCCTCAAATGTGGCTTTGAGACGGCTTACTATCCAATAATACTTTTTACCTTGAAAAGACAGGGATATTACCAGCCCGGATTCTGTGTCAGGCTTGTATTCATATCTGTTTCATGTTTAGGTATCGGCCATACATAGTATTGGTCTCCACCCCATGTCCAGTTGTAAGTTATAACACCCCAAATGTCTTTCATGCCGGCAGTACCGTCAGCGTTGTTGAACTTGCTTTCTTTCCAGGTTTTCCAACGCATTTCTTCATAGAAGGAAACACCTTCACCGGCAGTTTCCCAACGATATTCGTTCTGGATACGAGTACGCATATCGTCTTGTCCGCTAACCTGTGTTGCAGCATTGCTGTTCAAAAGAGCTACACCGGCACGTTCACGTACGAGGTTCACTTGTTCAATTGCTTCAGCAGTCTTACCTTGTTCGTTCAGTGCTTCTGCCAATCCTAATACAACTGTTGCATAGCGGATGATAGGCAGGTCAATCGGAGATTTTTCACGGTTGGTCATTTCGCTTGAACCTTCGGCTACAAATTTGCGGAACAAGTAGTACAAATGGCTCTGTGTATCGGTACGGAGGTCGAATGGAGCATCAGTGTCTGCACCATAATATGGCCAGCGTGAAGTAAAGGTGTGGTCTACACTGTTACCCGAGCCATTATAGGTGGCATACGGAGTAATGATGGTCTGTGTCAGACGCGGGTCACGCTTTTCATAAACAGCTTTGATACGTGCTTCATTGCCTGCCGGTAAATATAATGCCTGTGCAGCAGTGCTCAACTTGCTTAAACGGTTTTCTACCTTTTCCCGGATACCTTTAATGGCTGCGTCAATGTCGCCTTCATAACCCAATGAAAGAAGTTCGGCCTTTAAAACATCTGCATCTGTATTGCGCAAGAAGAATACTTCACGATCTTTTGGTTCCATGCTTGAATAGCCGGGAAGATAATCATCCCAATTGAACTTGCTACCGTCTATGTTTTCATAAGTGTCAACGAAGTCGGTGCTGGCCAAAATGGTATTCCAGCAAGAACCGAATGTTGTACGACCACCGTAACGGAAGCTCATTGAGTTACCGTCGGCAGTTCCGTTGTTGTCTATACATTGTAAAGAGAAAATAGCTTCATCACTTTGTTCGTTAGCTTCTTTGAAGAGTTGTTTGTAACCTCCATCGAATAACTTGTGTCCCATATTTCCCACCTGTCGGAAGTCGGCTTCGGCTTTTGCCCATTCTTTTATCCACAAGTAAACTTTACCACGTAATGCATAGGCTACGGATTTGGTTACATGTCCCCATTGTGCATTGCCTGCTGCAATACGGTCGGGTAATGTAGGTTCATTGATGGCATCGGTTAAATCCTTGATACAACCTTCCCATACTTCCGCTTCACTGCTGCGGGGTTTGTTGGCTTCTGTCACAGGGATGGGTTCGTCATAGTAAGGAACACCTCTGAAGACTGTATTTAATTTATAGTAGAAGAATGCACGTAACACTTTAACCTCGGCAATCAGCTTGTTCTTGAATGCATCGGGAACCGGAGCTTCTGCAAGATGCTGGATGGCATCGTTTGCCCGCTGGATTCCTTCATAGTGTTGTCTCCAATAGTCTGAGAAAAGACCGGAACCGATAGATGCTGTTCCTGCCAGAATAGGATAGTCATTATCACGGCAGCTACCGCTTACGCAAAATGCTTCCAACTCGTATGCTCTCTTTGCAACATAGTCTTCGCGCAGCTCACTGTATACACCGGCTACACCCAGTTCACAAAAGTTTTCATTACTCCACATGGAGTTTGATGCCGCTTTGTCATAGGGAACGGTATCCAATAAATCACCCCGGCAACTGCTCAGAGCTGTTACCGCAGCTGATAATATAAATAATTTTGTAAATAGTTTCATAAGTTCGTATCTTAAGGTTATTAGAATGTTATGTTAGCACCGATAGCGATACTTCTAAACGGAGAGTATCCCATGCCGGTTGCAGATTCCGGGTCCTGACCTTCGAAAGAGGTGATTGTCAGTAAGTTCTCTGCAGAAACGTAAATACGTGCATTTTGCATTGCTACTTTAGTTACCCATTTCTGTGGCAAAGTATAGCCTAAAGACAAGTTCTTCAACTTGATATAGTCACCATTGTACAACCAGCGGTTAGACGATGCATTATTCTGAACGTTACCGTCAAGATAAGTCATACGCGGATATTTACCGTTGATGTTTGTACGTGGATCATCGGGATTGCTCGGATCATAGAAATAGTGGTCGTCTGCAATGCGCTGTGCGATATTGTTACCCCATTCTGTCTTGGCAGCGTTGTAACCGGCTGTCGGACCCCAATAGATGTCGAAACCGGCAGCACCTGCCCATACCATTGAGATGTCAAATCCGTTCCATGCAGCAGAAGCCTGGAAACCGAAGTTGTATTTCGGAGTCTTGGAACGTCCCTGGAATTCTTCGTCGTCAGAGTCACCATATACGCCGTCACCGTTAACATCGGCATAAATATAGTCACCATAGTAGATATTGGCTTTACCGATTGAGTTACCCGGTTTGAATTTGTAACCTGCATCCATCATGGCTTTTACCCAGTTCATATCTTCTTCTGTACGAATCATACCACCCTTGGGACCACCTGCCGGATTCACAGAGCCGTCTGCATTAAAGTACTTGCCATTTCCTTTATATACACTGCGGTAGCGGTATTCGTTCAACATGTGACCTTCTACTACCGGAGAGTTGCCACCGGATGAGACTTTTCCGATATTGTCTGTCCATTTACCACCGGTTAATGTATTGTTCGGATCTTCTACCCATGTTCTGGTATATTCACCATTGTACTTGTCTACCTTGTTCTTATTATAAGAGAAGTTACCGCTTACAGAGTATTCTACTTTTCCGATTCTGTCGCGCCATCCTAATGAAAGTTCGAAACCGTCATTGCTTACTTCCGCAATATTCTGGCGGGGAGCCTTCACATTGACACCGTCACTGTTGTTATGGTAACCTAAAACGTATTCCATGGCGGGACGATACAAGATACCGGAAGTCATCTTATGATAAATATCGATTCCGACAGTCAAACGGTTGTTCAATAATGCTGCATCGATACCTAAGTTGGTAGTGGTTGTCGATTCCCATTGTAACAGTTCGTTGGCATAAGCTGTGATGGCTAAACCTGATACTAAGCTGTTTCCGAATACATAGTTGCTGGTTCCGTAAGCTGACTGGTATTCATAGTTACCGATTTCAGAGTTACCTAATTTACCCCAAGACAAACGAATCTTCAGGTTATCCAACCATGAACGGGTTGATTCCATGAATGATTCTTCAGAAATACGCCATGCACCGGACAATGATGGGAAGAAACCCCAACGATGGTCTTTGTGGAAGCGTGAAGAACCGTCATAACGGAAGTTCGCTTCGAACAAATAACGTGAGTCATATGCGTAATTTACACGGCCAAAATAAGAGCGGGTTGCATAGTCCTCGGTAGAACCGCCGATGCTTGTCATTTCTGTAGCTTCGTCGAATTGGTTCAATGATTCGTCAATCAAACCTTTTTTGGCTGCATTTACCTTATAATAGTTCTTGTAGAATTCCTGATAACCTAACAATGCAGAAACATCATGCTTCTGAGCAAATGTGTGATGGTAGTTAATCAGGTTCTCCAATGTATAAGAATAGTTTGATTCGTAGTCGAAGCTGGTACTCAATTGTGAGGGAGGAGTAATACCATCAACAATTACACCGTCACTGAAACGTGTCTGATAAGCAGGTACACCATGCTGGCGTGTTTCATAGATATAGCGGTTATAGTTGAAGTTGAAATCCCAGCTCAAATCTTCAAAGAATTTGATTTTGCTGAACAAAGTGGTATTGAAGCGGTTGTAACGCTTGAATCCATCGTTACGTGCCAACTTGTATAACGGGTTATTGGCTGTAGCACGTTCGTCAGGACATTCCGGGTAACCGTAGCTGCCGTTCCAATAGGGATAAGTACCGGCTGTAGACTGGCGCAAGAAGTTATTTGCATTTGAAAAGTCACCAACTTCACGATCCATCTGTGATGCATAAGTACGAGTACCCACAGTCAGCCATTTGGTCGGATTCGCTTCGATGTTGGCACGCATTGAATAACGTTTGTTGGCAGTATTGTCTACCACACCTTCATTATCCTGATAACCGGCCGACAACAAGAAGCGAATTTTGTCAGAGCCACCTGATACAGACAAGTTGTGATCATGGATTACACCACCCGAGAATAATTCTTCAGCCCAATCGGTATTCGGATAAGCAATGTAATTGGGTACACCGTTCTCATTCAGACCATTCGGGTCTTTAGATTTCTCACGCCACAAATCAATGTATTTCTGGTCGAATAAATCATCAGACTTTCCTACATTTCTATATGATTCATTCATTAGCTCCATGTAATCAGCATAATTACTCATCATTTTAATCATACGGGTCGGGCTGTTGAATGAGATGCGACCGCTATAGTTGATACTGATTTTGTCACGTGTACCTGTTTTGGTGGTTACCAGAATAACACCGTTGGCAGCACGTGCACCATAGATGGCACAAGAAGCAGCGTCTTTCAAAATAGAGATGTTTTCAACGTCCAAAGGATTTACGGCATTCAATGAGCCTTCCATACCGTCAATAATAACCAACGGAGATGCCGTATTCATAGTGCCGACACCACGAACACGCAGGGTAGTGTTATCTTCACCGGGCATTGCAGAACCTGATGATGCCTGCAAACCGGGACTTAAACCGGCTAATGCAGAAGAAACAGTAGTAATGGGACGAGATTTAGTTTGTTCCTCGAAGTCCACGGAAGCAACCGCACCTGTTAGATTTACTTTTTTCTGTACACCGTAGCCTACTACTACAACCTCATCCAATGTTTCGGTATCTTCTGCTAACTTTATAGACAGGTTATTTGTTGTGCTTGTGACCTTTATATCCTTTGTAACGTAACCGATATAGGATACTTGCACGGTGCAGTTTAAAGGGACGTTTAAAATATTATCTTTGCATTAAAAATGATATACGCTTACATTCG
>ERZ791899.2486-NODE-2486-length-10849-cov-2.974523_pt1 | contig 10849 bp, 7 predicted proteins | sample MGYA00510151_ERZ791899 | MGnify/ENA primary metagenome ERZ791899 (study PRJEB30046, sample SAMN00792118) | human gut metagenome | study: EMG produced TPA metagenomics assembly of the A metagenome-wide association study of gut microbiota in type 2...
TCTGGAGGAGACACAGGAAGAAAAAGAAGAGTCCTCTGCAGAAGAAAAGAAGGTTGAAGACAAAGAACCGAAGAAAGAGACAAAGATTTTTGTCTATCTGTGCGGAGCAGTCGGAAAGCCCGGCGTGTATGAAGTGGGCAGTGACGACAGACTTTATGAAGTCATTGCCATGGCGGGCGGACTGACAGCTGAGGCTGCACAGGATGCAGTGAATCAGGCAAGGGTTGTTGTGGACGGAGAGCAGATCTACATTCCCACCAAAGAGGAGATGCAGACACAGGCAGCAGCACAGCCGGGGGCAAGTCCGGCAGAAGGAACAAAGCCGCAGGACGGAAAAGTCAATCTTAATACGGCGACAAAAGAAGAATTGATGACGTTGTCCGGTGTAGGCGAGTCCCGGGCGGACAGTATTATTGCCTATCGGGAAGAAAACGGCAGGTTCCAGAATACAGAAGAGCTGATGCAGATCAGAGGAATCAAAGAAGGTCTGTATAATAAGATTAAAGATAATATTACAGTATAGCAGGAAGTTGAAGGAAGAAAGTATGAGCAAGAAGAAGATCTTAGTAGTTGACGATGAAAAGTTGATCGTGAAAGGGATACGGTTCAGTCTGGAACAGGACGACATGGAGGTGGACTGTGCCTATGACGGTGAGGAAGCACTGCAGTATGCAAAGAACTGCGAGTATGACCTCGTGCTGCTGGATGTGATGCTCCCGAAGATGGATGGGTTTCAGGTTTGTCAGGCCATCCGTGAGTTTTCCGACATGCCGATCGTCATGCTGACTGCCAAAAGTGAGGATATGGACAAGATACTCGGGCTGGAGTACGGAGCGGATGATTATATTACGAAGCCGTTCAATATTCTGGAAGTCAAGGCCCGGATCAAAGCAATCATGAGAAGGACTGCGAGAAAAGAGGAGAGTGCGCAGACTGCCAAGATTCTGGTCAAAGGCAATATGCGGATCGACTGTGAGAGCAGAAGAGTGTTTATCGGAGAGCGTGAGATCAATCTGACAGCAAAAGAATATGATGTGCTGGAGCTTCTTGCCATGAATCCGAACAAAGTCTACAGCCGTGAGAATCTGCTGGATCTTGTATGGGGTGTGGATTATCCGGGGGATGCCAGAACAGTGGATGTACATATCAGAAGGCTTCGGGAGAAGATCGAGCTGAATCCGAGCGAGCCGAAGTATGTACACACAAAATGGGGGGTAGGTTATTATTTCCAGGGATAAATTACATATCAGAGTAAAGAATCATATATTTAAAAGCATGCGGTTCTGGCTGATCGTGCTGTTTGTGGTGTTTGGGCTGATCCCATGTCTGGCTTCTTATGTCTGGACAGTGAAAACATCTGAGCAGCGTGCCATTTCGGTCAGAACAGCAGAAATTCAGAATCAATGTACTATTCTAAGCAATCAGCTGAACAGTTATCAGTATCTGACCAACCCGTCTTCAGAAGTGATCGATGCAAATTTAACCCAACTGACCAATATTTATAACGGACGCGTGATGATCATCAACCAGAACCTGGATGTGATCAAGGATACGTATGGTCTGGATGAAGGAAAGACGATGGTATCTGAAAATGTGATCCGTTGTCTCAGGCAGGGCAAGAGCACGAGCTACTATGACAAAAAGAACCGGTACGTCGAGGTAACCGCACCGGTCATTTCGGAAGAAAAGGCAGTGACAGGAGTGATGCTGGCCAGTGTTTCTATGGATACGGTCCTGGATGGGATCCGTATGCTGCGCGCACAGGGCGGCGCAGTTCTGATCGTAGTCTTTCTGGTCGTATTGTCCCTTGGGATACTTGTGGCAGGATGGTTTGTACGTCCGCTTGGAAGGATCACTGCGTCTATTGAGAATGTGACAGAAGGGTATGAAAGTGAATGGCTGCATGTAGGGACATTTTCGGAGACAGGGCAGCTGTCTGATGCGTTTAACAAGATGCTGGGAAGATTAAAACAGCTCAATGATTCCAGAGAGGAGTTTGTATCCAATGTCTCTCATGAGTTAAAGACACCGCTGACATCCATGAAAGTGCTGGCAGATTCCCTGCTTGCCCAGGAAAATGTGCCGATTGAGCTGTATCAGGAATTTATGGGAGATATCGCAAAGGAGATTGATCGGGAAAATGACATTATCAGTGATCTTCTGACGCTGGTCAAGATGGACAAGACAGTACAGGGACTGAATATCAGACAGATCAATATCAATGAGCTTCTGGAGGCAATCTTAAAACGATTGAAGCCGATTGCCGATAAGAAAAAAATCGAGGTGGTACTGGAAAGCTTCCGACCCGTTTCTGCGGAGATCGATGAGATGAAGCTGACACTCGCCATTTCCAATCTGGTAGAGAATGCGATCAAATATAACCGGGACGAAGGATGGGTAAGAGTTTCCCTGAATGCGGATCACAAGTACTTTTATGTGAAGGTGATGGACTCCGGCATTGGAATTCCGGAAGAGGATCAGGCACATATTTTTGAGCGGTTTTACCGGGTGGACAAGTCTCATTCGAGAGAAATCGGAGGAACAGGTCTGGGACTTGCCATTGCCCGTAATGCAGTGATCATGCACAGAGGATCGATCAAAGTTTACAGCAGTAAGGGAGAGGGAACCACGTTTACCGTCCGGATTCCTCTGACCTATGCAGCATAAGGGGGAGCAGATGAAAAAATTCAGAAAAATTCTCCTCATCTTTCTGGGAATCTGTCTTGCGTGCACGACAGTTTCCTGTGCCAAACGTACGGAGGTAAAAAAAGGAGATTCTTATATTTATTGTTTAAACAGTGACAGGACCGGGCTTCAGAAAGTGTCCTATGAGAGCAAAGAAAAGGATCCGCTCAAGGCGGCAAAAGCAATGATAAAAGAGTTGAAAAAGCCGTCTGAGGAGATTGAGTATACGCCGCCGATCCCGAAGGATGTGAAAGTGAAGCATTATGAACTGGAGGGAGGAATCCTGTACCTGGATTTTAATGCAAAGTATAAACAAATGGATACCGTAGAAGAGACTCTGGTGAGGGCGGCTCTGGTAAAATCCTTAGTCAGGATTGAGGGGATCAACAGTGTCTGGATCAAAGTGGAAGGTGCGGATCTGACCGACAGCTCGGGACAGGTACTCGGATATCTCAATGAAGATGATTTTGTGCAAAGCGAAGGCGCTTCGCCGAGTTCGTATCAGACAGGGACGCTCACTTTATATTTTTCCAATGAAGCAGGAGATGCGTTGGTGGAGCAGACAATGGAAGTCCGCTATAACAGCAATATTTCCAGGGAGAAGCTGATCGTGGAAAAGCTGATGAAAGGTCCGGAGACGTCGGTCGCAAAAGCAACGATCAATCCGGACACCAATCTGCTGAGTGTGACAACAAAGGATGGAATCTGTTATGTGAATTTTGATAAGACCTTTTTAAAAGGTGCCTATGATGTCAAACCGCAGGTGACGATTTATTCTCTGGTCAATTCACTGACACAGGGAACCGGAGTCAGGAAAGTGCAGATATCCATTAACGGCGAAAACGATGTCAAATATATGCAGACTGTAGATTTGAGTCAGCCATTGGAGGCTGACCTGGGATGGAATGAGGAGAAGAAGTAGTTTTGAGAAAACGACCGCTTTGTACGGCGGCAGTGGCAGTTCTGATTCTGCTGGCAGCAGTGAACATCTGGTTTGAATCCGCGATTTCAAATCCGTGTACACTGCGCCGGATCATCCCGGATGCTTCACAGGTGACTGTGACAGGGCAGGTGAAGCGGTGGGAGGAAAAGCCTGATTACAGGATGTTTTATCTGAGAGACTGCCAGGTGCTGCAAAAAGAGAACAATACCAATTCTGACAGGCAATCTGTCAACAAGCAATTCAAAGAACAAGTCAAAGCAAAGGTGCTGCAAGAGCCGGAGCTTCTAATTTATATCGAACAGGATCAAAAAGAAACTCAAACAATCAAACTTGGAAATCAAATACAGATTCAGGGGGAACTTTCGTATTTTAAAGAGGCGAGAAATCCCGGGAATTTTGATCAGAAATTTTATTATGAAAAACAGGGACTTCACGCAAGTATATGGGTGAAAAACTGCCGGATCACAGATCAGGAAACGTGGAAATTCCGGGAATGGCTGGCAAAATTAAGAAGAAACTGGAAGAGACTTTTAGTCAGTCAGATGGGAGCACGTCACGGAAACAGCATGAGCGCGATCTTACTGGGAGAGAAAAGTGAACTGGATGCCCAGATGAAAGCATTGTATCAGAAAAGTGGGATCGGCCATATTCTGGCGATATCAGGACTTCATATGTCATTTATCGGAATGGGATTTTACGGGCTTTTACGCAGAGTGGGATGTCCTGTGAAACCGACGGGAGTGCTGGGAATTTTGTTTTTGCTTGGCTACACCGTAATGATCGGAGGCGGGGTATCTGCAATCCGGGCATTTGTTATGTTTGGCATCCGGGTAGGAGCAGATCTGTGCGGCAGAGCGTATGACATGGCTACCAGTTTGTCTGTGGCAGCGGCGCTGATTGCGCTGGAGAGTCCGATGTACCTTCGGGATGCCGGATATCTGCTCTCTTTTGGAGCGGTGCTTGGAATGGCGGCAGTGTATCCGTTAATGATGAGACAGGGAAAAACAAAGTCAAAGATCCTGCAAAGCTTTCAGGCGAGTCTTGCGGTCAATCTGGTTCTTTTTCCGGTCATGCTTTCTTTTTATTATGAATTTCCCCCGTATTCTCTTCTTTTAAATCTCGTGATCATTCCTCTGATGTCTGTCGTTCTGGGCGCAGGACTTCTGGGTTCTTTTCTGTGTCTTTTTTTCAAACCGGCAGGAGGTGTTGTATTTCTTTTATGCAGGGGAATTCTCAATCTGTATGAATGGAGCTGCAATTTGAGTATGAAACTGCCGTTTTCCAGAATTGTTACCGGAAAGCCGGAAGTTAGCTGGATCGTGCTGTATTATGCAGTATTGCTTCTGGTCTGTCTGTACTGGATGCTTCGAAAAGAGAAAACAGGAAAAACCTGTTTTGCGTGGGGAATGCTGGCAGCGGCCGGAATCTGTCTGGCAGCAAGCGGTCAGATGAAACACCACGGGGTGTTTCAGGCGACGATGCTGGATGTGGGACAGGGCGATGGAATTTTTCTGAGAACACCCAATGGGAGAACCTGTTTTGTAGATGGAGGCAGCAGCGATATCTCTAAAGTCGGGGAGTATCGAATTGTTCCGTTTCTGGAATCTCAGGGAGTAAAAGAGCTGGATTATGTTTTTGTTTCTCATGGCGATGCAGATCATATGAGTGGAATCGAGGAAATCCTTCAGAATCAGACCCTTGGAGTACGAATCAAAAATCTGGTGCTGCCGCCGGTAAGGCTTCATGATGATGCGTTGAAAAAGCTGGGAAAAACGGCAAAGGAAAATGGCACGAAAGTATTTGGAATGGAGGCAGGTCAGCAGATGAGCCTGGGAGAGATGAGTCTGACTTGTATGGCGCCTTCACAGGAATATCAGGGTGAGACTGGAAATGCAGCGTCTATGGTGTTGTGGATGGAATGGAAAAATCTGGAGATGCTGTTAACCGGAGATGTGGAAGGAGAGGGAGAAGTGCAGCTCACAGAGTGGATGAGAGCACATGGAAAAACAAAGTGTGATATTCTGAAAGCCGCGCATCACGGCTCTAAGAATTCGACACTGCCGGAATTTTTACAGCAGCTGACACCGAAATATGCATGGATTTCATCGGGAATCGGCAACCGGTACGGACATCCGGCAAAGGAGACTGTAGAGAGACTCAGTGAAAAAGGATGCGAATTGTATGGGACGCAGGAGTACGGGGCAGTCACCTTAAAGATAAAAGGGGAAAAAGCTGTGATAGAAACATTTTGCAAAAAGTAAAAGTTTCCGATATAATAGAAATTATGAAAAGTTTGAATGAAGATTTAAAAACAGGACAATTTAGTCAGATTTATCTCCTTTATGGAGAGGAAAACTATCTGAAGAAACAATATAAGGAACGTTTTGTCAAGGCCATGCTTCCGCAAGGAGATACTATGAATTACGCCTATTATGAAGGGAAAGGCGTGGAGATCCGGGAAGTCATTGATCTGGCAGAGACGCTACCTTTTTTTGCAGAACGCAGGTTGATCGTATTTGAAAATACCGGACTGTTTAAAAGTTCGGGTGCAGATCTGGCAGAGTATATCAAGACCATGCCGGAGACTACTTATTTTATTTTTGTGGAAGAAGAAGTGGACAAGCGCAGCAAGTTGTATAAGGCGGTGAAAGCAAAAGGTCATATTGTGGAACTTCCGTTTCAGGATGAATCTACATTGAAGCGTTGGATCCTTGGCAATGTCAGGCGGGAGGGAAAACAGATATCGGATGCTTCGGTCGGATATTTTCTGGGAAAAGTCGGAACCGATATGCAGAATATCCAGGGCGAACTGGAAAAACTGTTCTGCTATACACTGCATCGGGACGTGATCACACCGGAGGACATCGATGCAGTCTGTATCAACCAGATCGGAAATCATATTTTTGAGATGGTCAATGCAGTGGCAGAGAAAAAGCAGAGAAAAGCGCTGGATCTGTATTACGAACTGCTGGCATTAAAAGAGCCTCCTATGAGAATTTTATTTTTGCTGGTCAGGCAGTACCGGATTTTATTCCATGTACAGTCACTGCAGAAAAAAGGATACGGGAAAAAAGAAATTGCAGCAAAAGCAGGGCTGCATCCGTTTGCTGCGGGAAAATATATGGAGCAGACCCGGTATTTTAAGAGCGAAGAATTGCGTGCCGTGTTGGAAGAGAGTGCGGATCTGGAGGAGCGTGTGAAGACAGGAAGGCTGACAGATACACTGGCAGTGGAGTTGTTTTTGGTAAAATACTCATCGTAAATGACAGATGTTCTTGTCAAAACAGGAAAGGCATGATAGTATATTTTTGCATAAAACAGAAGAACATTCAGCATAGAAGAAAATAGAAAAAGACAGAGTTACTGGAGGAATGAACGTGTCATCAATTGATCAGAATAAAATACGAAATTTTTGCATCATTGCACATATCGACCATGGAAAATCTACGCTTGCAGACCGGATCATCGAAAAGACCGGACTTTTGACAAGTCGTGAGATGCAGTCGCAGGTGCTGGACAATATGGAACTGGAGAGGGAGCGCGGAATCACAATCAAAGCCCAGACTGTGCGTACCGTATACAAAGCAAACGACGGGGAAGAGTATATCTTCAACCTGATCGATACACCGGGACATGTGGATTTTAACTATGAAGTGTCCAGAAGTCTTGCAGCCTGTGACGGAGCAATCCTGGTTGTAGATGCAGCACAGGGAGTAGAAGCGCAGACATTGGCGAATGTGTATCTTGCGCTGGATCACGATCTGGATGTGTTTCCGGTTATCAACAAGATCGATCTGCCAAGTGCAGAGCCGGATCGCGTAAAAGAAGAGATTGAAGATGTGATTGGAATCGAGGCGGATGATGCTCCGTTGATCTCGGCAAAGACCGGACTCAACATTGAAGAAGTGCTGGAGCAGATCGTGAAGAAGATTCCGGCACCGGAAGGAGATCCGAAAGAGCCGTTAAAAGCATTGATCTTCGATTCGGTTTATGATGCTTACAAAGGTGTCATCGTATTCTGCCGGATCAAAGAGGGAAGTGTGAAAAAAGGAACAACGATCCGGATGATGGCAACAGGAGCACAGGCGGATGTTGTCGAGGTTGGATATTTTGGAGCCGGACAGTTTATTCCGTGTGATGAGCTGAGCGCGGGAATGGTTGGATATATCACAGCCAGTCTGAAAAATGTAAAGGACACCCGTGTCGGTGATACGATCACAGATGCGGCGCGGCCGTGTGCAGAACCTCTTCCGGGGTATAAAAAGGTAAATCCAATGGTGTATTGTGGACTGTATCCGGCAGATGGAGCAAAATATCCGGATTTGAGAGATGCGTTGGAAAAATTGCAGCTCAATGATGCGGCGCTGCAGTTTGAAGCGGAGACATCGGTGGCTCTTGGGTTTGGATTCCGCTGTGGATTCCTTGGGCTTTTGCATCTGGAGATCGTGCAGGAGCGTCTGGAGAGAGAGTATAATCTGGATCTTGTGACAACTGCGCCAAGTGTTATCTATAAAATCCATAAGACAAACGGAGAAGTGATCGACCTGACCAATCCAACCAATATGCCGGATCCTGCAGAGATCGAATATATGGAAGAGCCGATGGTGAAAGCAGAGATTATGGTGACTTCCGAGTTTATCGGTGCGATCATGGATCTGTGTCAGGAGCGCAGGGGGGTATATCAGGGAATGGAGTATATCGAAGAAAAGCGTGCAGTGATTCATTATCATCTGCCATTGAATGAGATTATTTACGATTTCTTTGATGCGTTGAAATCCCGTTCCAGAGGATATGCATCTTTCGATTATGAAATGCTGGGATACGAGCAGTCAGAGCTGGTAAAACTGGATATTCTGATCAATAAAGAAGAAGTGGATGCACTTTCCTTTATTGTACACAGTGCAACAGCATATGAGCGTGGAAGAAAGATGTGCGAGAAGCTCAAAGAAGAGATTCCAAGACAGCTTTTTGAGATCCCGATCCAGGCAGCAGTGGGAAGCAAGATCATCGCAAGAGAGACCGTCAGAGCAATGCGAAAAGACGTGCTTGCCAAGTGCTATGGCGGTGATATTTCCCGTAAGAAAAAGCTGTTGGAAAAACAGAAAGAAGGAAAGAAGAGGATGCGCCAGGTCGGAAACGTAGAGATTCCACAGAAAGCCTTTATGAGCGTATTGAAGCTGGATGAAAATTAGAGAAATACAAAAAACCTCGCCAAAGAAATGGTGAGGTTTTTGTTTTCCCATACATTTGATTATTCTGCAGCATTCACAATCTGTTTCATCAATTCATAACATCCTTTTTCCTGAATAAAAGTAAAGTCCTTTACAACAGTTTCTTCGAGTCCGGCAAGTGTTGTCAGATCTTTTCCCCAGAAGGACGTTTCGCTTAAGACGGCGTGAACATAGTCAGCGGCAGAATCGTCTTTGTGTGCGTCATAGAATTCCAGAACTTTCGGATCGTCAGAAATCGGATACTGGTTTTTGCCATTTCGATCCCCGGTAAAAGTTGCGTCCACAAATCCAATGCCTTTATAAAATGCCAGGTAAAAAGCGAGGGAGGCACTCAGGCAAGGAGGAACCTGCCCTGTTTTTTCCAGGTATCCTTCCAGAGAAGGAAGCACACGGGCTTTCCATTTTGCAGTCGAATTTAGAGAAATGGAGAGCAGTGCATGATCGATAAACGGATTTTGGAAGCGATCCGTCACGGACGCAGCAAAGCTCATCAGTTCTTCTTCCGGCAGAGTCAGTGTCGGAATGATCTCTTTATAGATTGCCTGATTCATGTAACCACGGATGACATCATCCTTCATACAGTCTCTTACAATGTCCTGTCCGGCAAGGTAAGCACCGAGTACCATGGAAGTATGAGCGCCGTTTAAGATGCGGACTTTCCGCTGTTTGTATGGTTTGTGGTCATCCGTGATCAGAATCGGAAGATTTGCCGCATCACAAGGAAATTCCTCTTTGATGGACTGCGGTCCTTCGATTACCCAGAATCCGAAGATTTCACCGGTGTTTAACACCTTGTCAATATAGCCGTTTTCCTGATTTAAATTGTCCGCATCAGAGCGTGGATAACCGGTTACAATCCGGTCTACCAAAGTAGAGCAGAAGAGGTTTGCCTTTTTGATCCATTTAGTGAAAGTTTCGCCCAGATTCCAGTCGGCAGCGTGTTTTAAGACGCATTTTTCCAGTTCTTTTCCGTTGTTGTCGATCAGTTCGCAGGAGAGGATGATAAATCCTTTTTTGACATCTCCCTGAAATGCTTCAAAACGTTTATGCAGAAACTGTGTCAGCTTTGCCGGAAAACTGTTTGCCGGAGTATCAGTGAACTGACAGGACGGATCATATACGATTCCGGCTTCTGTTGTATTGCAGGTGATGAAACGCAGTTCGGGATTTTTTGCACATTCCATAACTGCCTCATAGTCGCTGTATGCATTTAAGCAGCGGCTGATACAGGAGATTACCCGTTTGGAAGAGACTTCCTGTCCGTTTTCGGAACCACGTAAATACAGTGTGTAGAGACCTTCCTGTTCATTGATAAAATCTCCCACATCCGGAGTTGTGAATTTTGGAATTGGCTGTACCAGTACAACCTTGGAATTAAAATTTGCAGTTTCATTCATTTTATCGATAAAGAAATCGACAAATGCGCGCATAAAGTTTCCTTCTCCGAACTGTAAAACGCGTTCCGGAGCTTCGTTTAATAAATATCCATCATAATTTAAATCCTGTAAGGTCTGGTAATTTAAATGTTTCATAGCAAAAATTATCCTTTCTGAAAATCATATTCATCTATTGTTACAGAGTCACACCCTGTTTGAAAATCGCCATATCGTGGAATCCTGCTTCCTCGGCTTTGACCGGACATCCGGAAGCAACCTCCAGAACATAGTCAAAAAGAGATTCTCCCATCTCCGGGATAGAGCCGCCGTCTACCAGCGCACCGCAATTGAAGTCGATCCAGTTTTTCTTATTCTCATAGAGTTTTGTATTACTGGATATTTTTACAGTCGGAACCGGAGAGGCAAAAGGAGTTCCGCGTCCCGTTGTAAACAGTACAATTTGTGCACCGGAAGCTGCAAGTGCAGTAGAGGCTACCAGGTCATTTCCGGGAGCGCTCAAAAGATTGAGTCCTTTTGTCTGCACAGGCTGTCCATAGGAGAGCACATCAGCGACCGGGGCAAGCGCCTGCGCGCCGGCTTCGGACACGTGGATG
>ERZ791899.2487-NODE-2487-length-10844-cov-2.818333_pt1 | contig 10844 bp, 10 predicted proteins | sample MGYA00510151_ERZ791899 | MGnify/ENA primary metagenome ERZ791899 (study PRJEB30046, sample SAMN00792118) | human gut metagenome | study: EMG produced TPA metagenomics assembly of the A metagenome-wide association study of gut microbiota in type 2...
CCAAAGAAAATCTTGCCTACATCAAGAGCCATCTTTGCTTCCTTATAAGAGCGTGAAACCTCTTTCAATTCTTTTACAATGGTTCCATAAGCAATATGTGTTGTACCGTCTTTCTCCACGCCCAGAGCAGCTAGAATATTGTTGGCTGTCTTTTCCAACTGGGGATATCCGTCAGACGGAGCTAATTCCTTGACAATAATAATATTTTTCTCGTCTACCGCTGTGACAAAATCTCCGGGTTTTCCTCCCAGAAGATTTTTGATATTTTCCAGAGAACCGTAGTCCTTGTCCTGACTGCTCTCCAGTATATATACAACCCTGCGTACATCTACCTCAATGTGAAGCTTTTTTGCACGATTATGGATATCTACCAAAAGCAGATTGTCCAACAAAAGATTTTTAATAAAGTTATCCTTATTAAATCTCTCCTTATATGCGGTAAGCAAGCCCTGAATTTGGAATACAACCAGCTTTCCCAATGTATAAACATCGTCCCCTGCGCTGCTTACGACCAAAACATATTCTAACTGATGGTCATCATATATTTTAAAATACTGATTTCCTTTTACCACCTGACTGTCTGCCTGAGAATTGGCAAATGCGCTTACTTCCTCCTGTCCGCATACGCTGCCGGAAAAAGTAGTTGCTAAAACCTTTCCTTCCATATCTGTTACACAAAAATCACTTCTGGATATTCCTTTTAAACCATCCAGTGTATTTTGCAGTATCTGATTTGATATCATGTTTTCTCCTTCTTTCATCATATAGTTATTTCGGTGTTACATCTCCCATAAAAACCCTACTATATATACTAATACAAAATCAAAAAAAAGGAAAGAGAAAATGCAATATATTACATCTTTTTTTCATAAATGTAACAATTTATTCACATTTTCTCCATGTCCTCATTGTACTTTGATACCATTTTTTTGAAATTGTTCTTTTCCATAAAGCGGTTGAGCCAGCTTGGTTTTTTGCCTCCCTCACGGAAAATATCAAGGCAGCTTCCCAGACTGAACCAGAGCTTTGTATTGATTTTTTTTCGATGTCTTTTTACAAACCGCTCCAAATCATATACTCTGGAACAGCTTAGAACTGCCTGAGGGTTCCACATATTGATTTCGTTAATCACCTTGTCCACCTGGTCGTCCTCATCGCCCATGAGAAAGTCCTTGCCAAGTATGACAATATCCGGATATTTTTCCTGAAGATATCCATATAATTTTTCTGTGTCCTCTTCGTTTTCTCCTAAAAGAAAAATTTCGTTCTTATAATGGTTCAGCAGCCAGAATACCGTTCCGAAAAAGCCATGCTCCGAAATATCATTTTCCCATTCCTTGTCCTCAAGTCCTGCTGCCTTTACGATTTCGGGCTCATCTGCCACTGCTTTATCCAGCGTTTCTATATACTCTTTTAATTCTTCATCCTGCTGAGCTGCCAGCAAGAGGTTCATGGTAAGCACTCCGTAAGTAGCCAGCGTTTCCTGATACCACTGCTGGTTAATGCTTTCCATAACATCCTCTGCATAACACTTCTCAACAGAAATTCCCATAATTTCTATTTTTTCGCTCATTACTATCCTCTGGGGATTTATCCCGAATATAAGTATTTTTAAACATATTATACTAATATAGCAGAAGTTTTTTTAATTATCAAGTGTTTTTTTCTAATTGCTTTATCAGATATCGGCCTACCACAGGAGAAAATCCGGAAATATCCCGTATATAGGCAAAATCCTTGCCAAAAATCTTTTTCTCCGCCTGTAAGTCCTTTTCCTCTCCTGCAAAAACGCCCAAGACACAGACTCCCTGATTGCGAAGCTTCCGCACTGCAAATCCCGTATCCTTTATAGCGTAATCCCCGTGATAAGGCTTTGGATTTCTGGCATTGGGCCGATTTAAAATAACATCATAAGGCTTTCCGTCACTTAACACAATCAGAATTTTATGCTCCTCTTCCCTTTGCAGCAAATCATATTCCACCGCCTTAACAGCAAGTCCGTCTCTGTTGTTGGAAGAAGTCACATATTCAAAAATATTGCTGTTTTCTGTTCTGTCTGCGTCATAATCCCGAAAATTATGCAGCACCGTATAATCCCAAAAAGTACAGAAGCTGGTTACTCTGTGGGGAATACCCACGTTGCTTAACGCCTCGCTTAAAATATATGCCTGAATGGCAACCTGTCCCTGTCTGGAGCGCTGAGAACCGCTGGCATCAATTAAAACATCTACCACGAAGCTACTGCTGTCTTCGTAAAGCTCCCGTTTAAAAACCTGCACATTTCCCGTTCTCCCAATACGCCACAGTCTTTTAGGAAGCAGAGTTCCTCTGTCTGCCAAAGTTTCCTCTTTTTCCTCTCTCATGGTAAGAGTCTTTTTCAGCATATCGGTGAGAAGACGAATATTATTTTTAACCACTCTGTGATTATCATGATATTCATAAAGGTTCTTGCTTCTTTGTTTTCTGGCATACTCGTACTGATAATTCCGCATCACCGGCTCTTTTAAAATTCCTTTTGTAAAATAAAGGCTGCAGTCGCTGTGTATACCCCGACACACAAGAGCATTGATTTTCTTTTCCTCACCCTCTGTAAGATAAGTCTTTCCGTAGTTTCTCTCCACATAGGAATACATCCTTTCCAGCGCTTTTTCATCCACCACTAAAATCCGTTTAGTGGTTTCCTCTGTATTTTTCTCCTGCTCCTCTTTTGTTTCTGTCTCTCTGGTATCCAGGTTTCCGTAACCTTATCCAGATAGGTTTCCAGTGTGCTTTCCAACGCCTCTTCTTCCAGAAAGTCTTCCCACGAAAATTCTGCCAGTTCCTCCAAGGTTACAGACAGAACTTTTTCTAAATCTCCCTGATTACGCTCAAAATAGGGGTCAATCAGCTCATTGTACAGCTTGTCCGTTGTCTGAATAAGCTCCATGGTATCCTGTGCCTCGGAAAGCTCCTGTACCATGTCCATAAAGTGACGCTGTCTTGCTTCTGCCGCTCCCTTTCCGTTTAAAATTTCACGAAACAGAGCTATTTTCAGCTTTCCTGCCGGATTTCCCGTTAATTTATGAAAATCCATATCCAGAATGTCCTCACAGGCACGTCTTCGGATATTGGAAACACCTTCCCTCTCTGCTATAATCTTCCCGGAAACCGCAAATTCAATGCAAAGCTGTGCCAAATCCATAAGCGGCGCTTCCATTGCATGAAGGTAAATCTTTTTCACCAGATAAAGCGAATATTCCTCCCTGTTAAAATATCGAGCAAAAGCGCCCTGCTTAATTCCATCATACAGCGCAACATATTTAGATTTTGCAAAAGCCGCTAAATCAGGCTTAAATTCCAGAGAATAATCACCGCTGACCGTCCACATCAGATTTTTTATTCTGTTTTCCAGTTCCAGTTCAAATTCTTCCATAATAACCTCTACTTCTCAAACACATCCTGCGGCGTCCATGTATCAGGAATTCTGGTAAGCACAACATCCTGTACAATTTCTTTTTCAAAAATATCAAAGCACTTATTTACCACGCCAATCTGTACCGCAAGCCTTGGCTTTAAGCCTCTCTGTATCGTCTTTAACGCGCCTAAAATGCCTCGAAGATCCAGAGCCTTGGTGCTGATTTCACCGTTTTGTGCCTTTAACTGTAAATCCATGAAAAGTCCAATCCACTGTTTCTTTGCATTTTCCTTTAATGCGGGAAATTTAGAAGATAAGATATAATCCAGCGTCTCCTCATCCTGCGGCGGCATATCAATTACCATAAAACGGGAAACAAGAGCTTCGTTTAACTCTTTTGTGCCTGCATAACCGTAGTTCATGGTCCCGATAAATCTGGCTGCTTCGTGCATATCAATTTTATCATATCCCGGAACATCAATGCTTCTTCTGTAATCTAAAGACGCATGAAGTACTGATACGGCATCATTCTTTGCCATGTTGATTTCATCTAAAATTCCAAAGCCGCCATACTGAGCGCAACGGTAAATACTTCCTTTGCGAAGCTGCACTTCATTGTTGACGAAAGTATCTGTACCGATTAAATCACCGCTGTCCGTATTCACATGAAAAGAAACATTATAAACAGGGCGTCCGAAAATCCATGCCAGATTTTCTGCCAAAACATTCTTTCCCGTTGCCTTTGCTCCTGTAAGCAGCAGATTTTCTCCCTGAAGAAGAGCTGCAATTCCCATTTCCAGCACTTCCCTGCCGTAAAAATACATATCAGGACAGCTTACTCTGCCCTGCTCACCGTCCTCCACAGAATACTTACAGCGAAACTCCTCCACACCTTCTATCAGTCCCTTATCCACCTGCTGTTCCCTTAAAAACTCCAATTCCTTCATACACTAATTCCTCTTTCTATCTTTCCTTATTCAATCATTACGTTTCTCTCTCAATCTCCCCCTGCATTTGCCGGAGAAATCCCAAACCTTCCACATATATAAAAGGAAGTTATTACACTAAGCGTAAAATATATCAATGTTCTCGATACGCACTTAGTAGAAATAACTCCCTTATCCTTTATACTTCAAATAATAAATCACCATAAGACGGCATTGGCCAAATCTCTTTATCCACAATCATTTCCAGCTCATCTACCGGTTTTCTCAATGCTTCCATAGCCGGAATTACCTGCTGGCAATAATAGAACGCTTTCTCTTTTCCGTCCTCCATAGCCGCTGCTGACTCTGTTACCTCTTTCAGATGATTTAAGGCATTTTTTGTTTCTTTTAAAAGTGCAGATGTTTCGCTTAATAAATCAGTCTGTACCTCCACCTCTAAAATCCCTGCAGCAACTACTGCATTAATGGAGTCTGCAAGCTGTTTTGTATACTTAATCACCGTAGGAATAATCTGCTTTCCGGCAATATCCAGCATGGTTCTTGCTTCAATGTTAATTGCTTTTGCATAAGCTTCATATTTGATTTCTTTTCTTGACTCTAATTCTGCTTTTGTAAAGACACCGAATTCTTCAAAAAGCTCTACGGTCTTTTCGCTGGTAAGTGTTTCGATGGTCTCTACCATACAGCTGAGGTTTGGAAGTCCTCTCTTTTCGGCTTCCTCTACCCATTCCTGTGAATAGCCGTTTCCGTTAAACACAATGCGCTGATGCTCTGTAAAGTTCTTTTTCATTAAATCATGAACCGCTACGTCAAAGTCCTCTGCGCTTTCCAGAACATCACAGGCTTCTTTAAATGCCTGAGCTACAATGGTATTCAACACCACATTCGCCGGTGCAATAGAGTCTCTGGAGCCCACCATACGGAATTCAAATTTATTTCCTGTAAAAGCAAATGGTGAGGTTCTGTTTCTGTCCGTTGTGTCACGCATAAATTCAGGAATTGCCTTTACACCTGTTTCCAGCTTTTCCATTCCGATACTGTGATTTGCCATACCCGTAGTGATTAACTGGTTCATAACATCGGTAAGCTGGTCTCCCAGAAATACGGAAATAATTGCCGGCGGCGCTTCATTTGCTCCTAAACGATGGTCATTTCCCACATCTGCCGCTGACTCTCTTAAAAGAGCCGCATGCTCATCTACTGCCTTCAAAATACAGCTAAGTACAAGAAGGAACTGAATATTGTCATGAGGTGTAATTCCCGGTTCTAACAGATTATGACCTGTATCTGTGGTAAGAGACCAGTTGTTGTGCTTTCCTGAGCCATTTACCCCTGCAAAAGGCTTTTCGTGGAGAAGACACTTCATTCCGTGCTGGGAAGCCACTCTTTTTAAGGTCTGCATAACAATCTGATTATGGTCAACCTCCACATTTGCCTCTGCATAAATCGGAGCTAACTCATGCTGTGCCGGAGCTGCTTCATTGTGCTGTGTCTTAGAAGTTACTCCAAGTCTCCAAAGCTCTTCATTGACATGCTTCATATATGCAGAAACCTTCTGACGAATAGCGCCTAAATAATGGTCATCCAGCTCCTGTCCCTTTGGCGGCATAGCGCCGAATAAGGTACGTCCTGTAAAAACCAAATCTTTTCTCTGTCTGAATTTTTCATCACTTACTAAGAAATATTCCTGTTCCGCACCCACGGAAGGCGTAACCTTCTTAGAAGTCGTATCGCCGAACAAACGGATTAAGCGAAGAGCCTGTGTATTGATTGCCTGCATGGAACGCAGCAACGGTGTCTTCTGATCCAGCGCTTCCCCTGTATAAGAGCAAAATGCTGTAGGAATACATAAAGTAGCTCCTGCTGCATCATGACGTACAAAAGCCGGAGAAGTACAATCCCAAGCTGTATAACCTCGCGCTTCAAAAGTAGCACGCAGTCCTCCTGACGGAAAAGAAGATGCATCCGGCTCTCCCTTTATCAACTCTTTTCCGGAAAAGCTCATCAATACCTTTCCGTTTGGAAGGGGCGCTGTAATAAATGAGTCATGTTTCTCGGCAGTTACTCCTGTAAGCGGCTGAAACCAGTGTGTATAATGGGTTGCACCTTTTTCAATCGCCCATTCCTTCATCTCATGGGCAATGACGTCAGCCATTTCCAGAGATAATTCTTTTCCTTCGAGAATTGTCTGCTTCAAATCTTTATATACTTTCTTAGGAAGACGCTGCTGCATCACTACATCATTAAAAACGTCCTCACCAAAAATTTCTGATACATCGATATACTCGCTCATTCTTTTGTTCCTTCCTCTCATTGCAATCTAACTGCTCCCCAATCCATTTTAGTCGTAAAACTGCTTTTAAGATACCGCAAAAGCCGTCATATTGCAAGTATTTTTTATCTTTTCCACAAAAAGCTCATTGCCAAAAGCAAAAGACATACCCCGCTCACCCATGACAAATCTTTTTGTGTGGTGTTACGGAATACGCAGCCCAGCCTCCAACCCAGCTCCATCATAAGAATTCCGCATATAAAAGTTCCCGCAGCTAAGAAAAGCTGCCCTGACTGTACTAAGCCTGTGCCCACTCCCACTGCAAGACTGTCCAAAGAAAGTAAAAATGCCAGCGTAAAGCCTTCTGCTGCTGTAAGTTCCTGATAAATTTCCTTGTTTTCTTCTTTCTGAAAGAAAAAACTTAAAATTCGGTATAAACCGATGCCGATAAGAAGAATTGCCCCCAGACAAGTAGTCACATCCTTTGGAAGAAAATCAGAAAGAAAGCTTCCCGTAAGGAGAGAAATTCCCAATAGGCCACTCATAATGATATTCATTCCCGCCACAATTTTAAAGGGCATCTTTACTTTTCTCATACCATAAGCAAAACTGACCACAAAAGAGTCTGTGGTCAGTACAAAAATCAACAATATTTCTTTTATTATCGTTGCCATTCCTGTTGCTCACCTGTTTTGTCTGTTTTAATATTATATGACAAAATCAGCAACAAGGTTTCTCTTACTCCGGAGGGTTAATTAAAGGCACTTGGTCGTTTTTTGCCAGCATAATCTGAACGACATGTTTCAGATTTTTAATTGTCACGTTTTTATGAAGTCCTCCAAACTCTCCGTCAAGTGTCCATGAAATTTCTTCTTCACATTCAATGGTAAGCCCTGTGGTCTTAAAGACTTCAATCATTTTTGAGTCATTTGTTCCCACTAAAGATGCGATAATTTCATTTAATTCCAAAATGTTCTTTGGTCTTCGGATAAACATCACCTCAAAAACACCATCATCCAGCATAACGTCCGGTCCTGTGAGACGCTTAAATCCGCCTACGGAAGTGGAATTACTGATCATACCGAAAATAAATTCTCCTGAAAGCTCTCCGTCATCGCTTTTCACACGAAGGTTGTAAGATTTAATATTAAAAAGCCTCTGTGTTCCTTCTAATATGTAGGCTGCATGTCCCAGTATATTTTTCATATCCTGATTTGTCTCATAGGATACGTCTGTAAACAGCCCGAAAGCCGCAATATACACAAAATAATCTTCGTTAAATCCACCTACGTCAAAAGCATGCGGCACTCCTTCCACAATATCTGTTGCCGCCTGCAACATATTTTTGGATATGTGCAGACTGTTTGCAAAATCATTGGTGCTTCCTGCCGGAATATAACCGATAGGAATTTGATGTCCTCCTATAAGCATACCGGTAACTACTTCATCAAGAGTTCCGTCACCGCCGCTTGCAACTACAATATCGTAATCTCCCGCTTTTCTTTTTGTTACCTTTAGTCCGTCCATATAGGCTTGTGTAGGATGAACCGTAATTTCATATCCACCCTTTACAAAAATATCCAGAATATCCATCAGTCGGTTTTTAATGCTGCCCTTTCCGGACCTTGGATTAAATATAAAAAGCATTTTTTTTCCCATACGACAGTCCTCCTATTTTAAATAAAGAACGGCTGAGACGCAATCTCTGCATCTCAGCCTGTTTTCTGTTATTATACTAATTCCAGAACAACTTCCATCGCTGCATCACCTTTACGTGGTCCGATTTTGATAATTCTTGTGTAACCACCGTTACGATCTGCATATTTTGGCGCGATTTCTGTAAATAATTTTTCTGTTAAATCAACTTCTTTTGTGTTTTTCTTTTTACCAGCTGCAGCTGTTGGAACTTCTTTTACTGGGTAAAGAACTTTTAACATCTGTCTTCTGGCATGTAATCTGGAAGGAGCATCCTTCTTGATTTCTTTCTGTACTTCATCGTATACAGTAACTTTTTTACCATCTACAACTTCTTTTACTCTCTTGCCTTCAGCATCTTTACGAGCAACTTTTGCTGTGATTGTTACTGTTTCGAAGTTGTCTTTTTCACGAACTGCCATAGCGATTAAACCATCAGCAATTTTACGAACTTCTTTTGCTTTTGTTTCAGTTGTAACAATTCTTCCATGGTATAATAAGTTTGTTACCTGATTTCTAAGTAAAGCTTTTCTCTGGTCAGCAGTTCTGCCTAATTTTCTATATTTTGCCATTTTAGATTTCCTCCATTTGTGGAACAATACGCCATGCTTCTTCGGACTTACTGACGTATTGCTTTTCTTCCATAAATTTGTATCAGAGGCTTACTCCTCGCTTGGATTTAACTGTAAGCCTAATTCTTTTAATTTTGCTAAAACTTCTTCTAAAGATTTACGTCCCAGATTACGAACCTTCATCATATCTTCAGAAGTACGGTTGCAAAGTTCTTCCACTGTATTGATACCAGCACGTTTTAAGCAGTTGTAGGAACGAACAGATAATTCTAATTCATCAATATTCATTTCCAGAACTTTTTCTTTTTCATTGTCTTCTTTCTCAATCATGACTTCTGCAGTCTTTGCACTTTCAGAAAGATCAATAAAGAGGCTTAAATGCTCGCTCAGTACCTTAGCAGCCAGACTTACTGCCTCGTCTGCGTCCAGTGTTCCGTTTGTATAAATATCCAAAGTCAGCTTATCGTAGTCTGTAACCTGACCTACACGGGTATTTTCAACGGCCATGTTTACACGTTCAACCGGTGTATAGATTGAATCTACTGCAATCATGCCAATTGGCATGTCATCTGTTTTTCCTTTGTCTGCACTTACATATCCACGTCCTTTTGTAATTGTCAGCTCTGCATTGAATTTGCAGTCTGCACCACCATTTAAAGTAGCAATTACTAAGTCAGGATTTAAAATTTCTAAATCCTGGTCCACCTGAATATCAGCACCAGTCACAACACCTTCACCTTCAAACTCAATATATGCAGTTTTTGGTTCATTGCTGTCACTCACGTTCTTAATTGCCAGATTTTTCAGGTTCATGATAATCTCTGTAACATCTTCCTTTACACCTGGAATAGAACTGAATTCGTGAAGAACACCGTCAATTTTCACTTGGCTTACTGCAGCACCCGGTAAAGAAGACAGCATAATTCTTCTCAAAGAGTTACCTAAAGTAATACCATATCCTCTTTCCAGAGGTTCTACCACGAATTTCCCATATCTCTTATCATCAGACATTTCTGTGATTTGAATTTTGGGTTTGTTAAAATCGAACATGCAAAGCCCTCCTTGCTACGTGCACAATTTCACTTTTTAATTATTTAGAATATAACTCGACGATTAACATTTCATCAACTGGTACGTCGATTTCTTCTCTTGTAGGAAGTGCTTTTACTTCACCCTTTAAAGCTTCCTGATCGATATCTAACCAAGCTGGAACTAAACGTCCGCCTGTTACTTCAAGGATATCTTTATATCTCTGAGAACCTTTGCATTTTTCTTTGATTTCGATAACATCGCCAGCTTTTACTAAGTAAGATGGAATGTTAACCTGTTTTCCATTAACCATTACATGTTTGTGGTCAACGATCTGTCTTGCTTCTTTTCTTGTTCTAGCAAGTCCCATACGGAAAATCACATTGTCCAGACGTGTTTCCAGCATGATCATCAGGTTTTCACCTGTCTGTCCTGGTTTCTGGTCTGCTTTTTTGTAGTAGTTACGGAAAGGTTTTTCCAGAACGCCGTAGATAAATTTAGCTTTCTGTTTTTCTCTTAACTGAAGTCCGTATTCAGACATTTTTCTATTTGCTCTTTTTAACTGTCTAGTAGATTTTTTGTCAATTCCTAAATATACAGGATCAAGACCTAATGATCTACATCTTTTCAGAACTGGTACTCTATTTACTGCCATGATTCTTTGACCTCCTAATTAGACTCTTCTACGTTTTGGTGGACGACAACCGTTGTGTGGAACTGGTGTTACATCTTTAATACTTGTAACTTCAATACCACAAGCTGCCAATGCACGGATTGCTGCTTCTCTACCTGAACCAGGTCCTTTTACAAAAACGTCAACAGTCTTCAGACCATGAATAACAGCTGCTTTTGCTGCTGTTTCTGCAGCCATCTGAGCTGCATACGGAGTAGATTTCCTTGAACCTTTAAATCCCAGACCACCGGCACTTGCCCAT
>ERZ791899.2498-NODE-2498-length-10818-cov-3.645359_pt1 | contig 10818 bp, 8 predicted proteins | sample MGYA00510151_ERZ791899 | MGnify/ENA primary metagenome ERZ791899 (study PRJEB30046, sample SAMN00792118) | human gut metagenome | study: EMG produced TPA metagenomics assembly of the A metagenome-wide association study of gut microbiota in type 2...
GTCACGTGCCGGATCGATGCCGGTGGTTTCGATGTCGATGCCCATCACCGCATCCACGTCGCGGCCGGGCAGGTAGGCGTCGCGCCAGTCGGGCTTGGGATGGTGTCCGGTAGCGTTGCCAGACGCGGCGGCACCACCCGGCAGAGCGGCACCACCCGGCGAAGTCGCGCCGGAGAGATTGGCGCGGGCCATCGCCGCATCGCCCGCCCGCTTCTGGAAGCGCTGGGCCTTACGCCGTTCGGCGCGTGCGTCAAGAATCGCTGCCGTACGATCTTGGACATCGTCCAAGGCGACTGTTGTGGGGAACTTGACATCGCTGTTTTCGGCGGCAGTGTTTCCGGCAGATGTGCCACCGGCTTCGCCGCTCAGATCCAGCATGCCTTGGTCATCGTTCGACGGGCCGCTGCCGGAGTACGGCTTGAGCACGGCAATGGTGGCCCTCCCCCGCCGTTCGCGACTGACCGCCCATAGGTGTTGCTGTTCGCCCAGATGCAACAGCGTGTTGATGTTGTCGTTGAGCCGACGATTGGCGTAGGCGAGCGCGCGAGGCAGACGATAGGAGCCGATGAACCGGTCGAAATCGGTCATGAATGCGCTGTTGCATTGGGCGATGATCGATTCCAGACGCTCGCGTGTGGCGTAGTCGGCCTTCAATGCGTCGTGGATGGACTGTGGGGTGGATTCCGGTATTGTGCCGACGCCATGCGCCAGGTCCAGAGAACGCACCCAGTCCCAGTCGATGGTGGTGCCATCGGCGTCCTTGGGCATGGACGCCGCCCATTGGGGAATGTCTCCCTTGGCGGCGTCGAACCATGCACGGTCGGTCATAGTGCGAAACCGAGCTCTTCAGCGGCCTCGGTGGGCACCGGGTCTTCGCACCAGTAGTCCTCGAGGTTCTCGTTGGTGGTCAGCGAACGGATTTCGGCGCGATCGATATACAACTCGCCGCTCAAATGATCGGTTTCGTGCTGGAAGATGCGTGCGGGCCAGCCGTGCAGCGGCTCGCTGTGGTGTTTGCCGTCTTCATCATCCCATTCGGCGGTGATGTCGAGCCAACGCTTGCGCACAGCTTGGTATCCGTCGAAGCTCAGGCAGCCCTCGTAGAACGAGGCGGTTTTGTCGCTGGTGGGTTTGTAGCTCGGGTTGATGATCACGTGGAAGGGGAATTCCGCGATTTCGCGCGGATCATCCTCGTCGTCGCGCACGTGGTCTTCGACCACGGCGAGCGCGAGCCCCAAGCCGATCTGGGTGGCGGCGAGCCCCACGCCGGGTGCCTCCAGCATGGTGGTGTGCATCGTATCGATGAGTTTGGCGAGCGTACGCTTGGAAAGCTGGCCATTATAGGCCACTGTCCGTTGGCGCAACACCGGTTCGCCGGCCTGCACGATGGGCAGGAGCTTCTCCTTGCCGCCGGTTTTGATGAGTTGTTCGACATCACGGTTGAGTTCGAGGTCGACTTTGGCGTTCTTTCCAAACATTGTTTTTTTCCTTAGGGAAGGGTGCTACAGCGCGAGTTCTTCGGCGACGATCTTGGCGAGGCGGGTGCAGACTTCGTCGGCGTAGGCTTGGGTGGCGGCCTCGGCCATCACGCGCACGAGCGGTTCGGTGCCGGAGGGGCGCAGCAGCACACGGCCGGTGTCTCCCAGCAGTTCCTCCTCACGGGCCACGGCATCCTGGATGCGCTTGTTGGTGGAGGCGGCCTTCTTGTCCACGTTCGGCACGTTGATGAGGGTCTGCGGCAGCTGCGGGAAGTCGGCGGCGAGCTCCTTCAGGCTCTTGCCGGACTTGACGACCTCGTTGCACAGGGTCAGTGCGGTCAGGGTGCCGTCGCCGGTGGTGGCGAATTCGCGGTTGATCACGTGGCCGGACTGCTCGCCGCCGAGCGAGTAATCGCCCTTGAGCATTTCCTCAAGCACGTAACGATCGCCCACGGCGGTTTCCACGGTCTTGATGCCCATATCTTTCAGGGCGAGCTTCAGACCGAGGTTGCTCATCACGGTGACCACGAGGGTGTCGTGGTTGAGCTTGCCTTCGCGCTGCTTGGCGCGGGCCAGAATGCCCATGATCTGGTCGCCGTTGATCATGTTGCCGTCTTCGTCCACGGCGAGACAACGGTCGGCGTCGCCGTCGAAGGCCACGCCCATCACGGCATCGGTGGCCTTGACCATGGCCTGCAGCTGCTCGGGGTGGGTGGAACCGGCGTTCTTGTTGATGTTGTAGCCGTCCGGCGAGGCGTTGATCACGATTACATCCGCACCGGCACGGCGCAGGGCTTCGGGAGCCACCACGGAAGTGGCGCCGTTGGCGCAGTCGGCCACGATCTTCAGTCCCTTGAGCGGCTTGGGCTGGGTTTTGTCATCGTTCAGCGGAGCGATGGTGGCCACCAGATGATCGATGTACAGGTTGGTGGCAGTGGTCTGGTCGTGGCTCACGCGGCCCACGCCGGCACCGGTCGGGCGGTCCCAGTCCTGGCCGAGCACGGCCTCGATGTCGTCTTCCTTCTGGTCGGGCAGCTTGAAGCCGCCGCGTGCGAAGAACTTGATGCCGTTGTCGGGCATCGGGTTGTGGGAGGCGGAGATCACGGCACCCATCTCAACGTTGAGCACGCTGGTCAGGAACGCGATGCCCGGGGTCGGGATGATGCCTGCGTCGATCACGTCGAATCCGCCGGCGGCCATGCCCGCAGACAGGGCGGAAGCCAGAAAATCGCCGGACACACGGGTGTCACGACCCACGAGCGCGCGGCGGCGCCCCTCAGGCTGATCGTCTTGGGTGCCGGCGTCGCCGAGCACACGCACGGCGGCATCGCCCAAATCCAACGCCAGACGTGCGGTCAAATCCCTATTGGCCAGTCCTCGAACACCATCGGTTCCAAACATCTTCGGCATATGAAGTTCCACTCCTTGTATCGCGTTACCCGCACCATCGTAGTCGTTGTGCTCCACCCTAGGACCCGACTCGGCAAAAAACCGCCACGGAATCTGCTCCAGAACCGGAAATCAGCATTCAACAGCCGCAATGGCATCACCCACAAACCCGCATATTCATCTTGTTCGGCGGATGAATGATGAGATACATTCGTTAGCGGGCATGCCGGGCGGACCGATGCACTCCGGCACGGGAACGAAGCCATCGCACTAGTAAGAACGGGCCGGCAAACGCGCCTGTAAACAATACAGCGGCAAATACGACGAACGGAACTACCCAGCGTACATCGATAACCGGCAAAGCAACACCAAACAGAACGACGGCGAGGAACACGCTGAGCCATGCGATGAACATGCCCAACGGCATCTCCTCTACCGGGGTGGTCTCGGCCATGAATGCAACGATCTATTACTCCGATGTTGTGGTCAGTATGTGCGGCAGTTGCTCGTCGCGGTTGAGGAAAGAACGCGTTTGGCAGCGAAGTAGCGTATGCCGACCTTCCTCAGTGCGGGCGTATACCATGGTGCAATGCGTCAGGCAGCGGTCCAACTGCCGGCTCAGTATCTCGGCGTCCTGCTGGCGGCGGGCAAATACGGACGGGCAGGGGAAGCTCACGCAGTAAGCACGCACGCCCCATTCCTTACCGATGATGACATATCGCGGATTGTTGATGGGCGCGAGTAGCTCCTTCATAACGCCGGCGAACAGCACCTGCTCGCGCCGCGAACCGCCAATCAGCATGACACGCAATGCCGTGAATCTGCGACGTGTCTGGCGGATCGAGGAAGTCGTTCACCGCTTCGCCTGCCGCGCTGGTTTCTAGGCGCTCAGGTTCCGCAGTCGCCAAATGCCAGACATTGGCCACCTTATCGGGGTCTGCGACCACGCTGCGGTTGACGGCCATGCTGTATGCTTCACTGCATCAGTGTAAGGCACGAATCAATAGGTTTTGAGCCCCAGATCGATGGTAAGAATGATGCCGGCGATTACGGCGGCGGCGCGCATGATGTTTGCGGGAATCTTGCGGGTGATGGACGGGGCGATGTACCCGCCGATGAAGCATCCGATGTACAGCATGATGGCGGCCGGCCAATCGACCGCGCCTTGGATGATGAATACCACTGAGGCGCTGATGTTCGCGCCTGTGCCGATCAGGGTTTTCAATGCATTGATCTTGTGGAATGGGCCGATTTTGGCGGCATCAAGCACGGCGAGAGCCAAGGTACCGGCGCCCGCGCCGAAGTAGCCGGAGTAGATGGCGACCGCCGCCACGCCCAGCCATACCCACCAGGAATCCTGACTCATGGGCTGCACGAGTTGTTCCGGCGGGCGGTGAGGTGCGGTAGGGGTGGTTGCGCGCTTGGCGGCTTCAGTGGCTTCAGTGGCTTCAGTGGCTTCGATGTGCTTGAGTTGCGCGGTGGCATCCGCGGCGGCTTGCTTGGCCTGCATGCGGCCGCGCGGATTGATGGCGATGATCAGCGAGCTCAGCAAAATCAGCACTGGTGCGGCAAATTCAAAGACACTCGGGTCGAGTTTGAGCAACAGAAACGCACCGGCCACCCCGCCGAATGCGCCGATGACCACATACGTAATGGAGCGTACCGCTTGGCCTTTGAGTTCTTTGCGCGCACCCATCACGCCACCGATGCCCGTGCCGACCACGCCAACGGTGTTAGAAGCGTTTGCCAATACAGGCGGAATGCCGAACGCGAGCAGGGCCGGGTATGAGACCAGTGACGATGCGCCTACCGCATAGCCCACGAATCCTGCGCCGATTCCGGCCAACAGAATCAGCAGTAATGAAGTTATGGAAAAGCCCGCAATCATTCCCCGTATCCTTGTCGCTCATCGACCGGCATATTGCCGGCCTTGAGCGAGAATACGCTGTTGAGGATTGGTTGCGGGTTTTATGTTGGAATGTGGACGTAGCTTCTCGCGGAAGCGACTCCCCTCAGTCGCCTGAGGCGACAGCTCCCCTCGCGCCCGAGGGGAGCCAGAAGGAAATCAGAGCGCTTCGTTGTATTCGCGCACCTTGAGGGTGCGGTGGGAGGATGCCACGTTTTCGACGATCAGACGCTTCAGGGCATTGTCGGCGGCAATGTGCTCGTCCAGCCAGGCGTCACCGAGCTTGACCAGCGTGGCGGGATCGGCGTAGCCCGGGTACAGGCCGTTGAGCAGGGCGTCGGCCATGTGGTAGGTCTTGTTGGCCCAGACCCAGTCCACAGTCTCGAAGTACTTGGCGGCGAACGGCTCGGCCAGATCGGAGCGCGGGGTGGCGGAGAAGCCACGGGCCACGGCCTCGAGCTGGGAGTTGGTCAGCTCGTCGTTGTGGAGCGCCTGATCCCAAGCCCATTCCTTGGCCTCAGCGGTGGCCATGGAGGCACGGGCGCCGTAGGCGAACTCGCGGTTTTCCGTGGTCTCCTTCTTGGCGAGCTGCGCGTCCACGTCGTCGTTGGTCATCTCGTTGACGGAGGTGAGCGCTTGGACGATGGTCCACGTGAAGTTGTTGTCGATTTCGAGGCCTTCAAGACGCACGGTGCCGTCCAGCAGACCGTGTGCGTTGGCGGCGAATGCGGCGTCGCCCTCCTCACCGTAGCCCAAGTAGGCGGTGACGAGCTGGAACTGGGTGTCCGAGCCGGCTTCGGCGGCGTTGGCCAGAGTCCACAGTTCGGCGGCCACGTGGCGCAGCACATCGTCGCGGCGGGCGGGCGCCACGTAGTGGTGGGCGGTGGTGCTCATGCAGGCCAGCGCGTAACGGAAGGTGGTGGATTCGGTTTCCGTGGCCAGAAGACGCAGGGTCATGTCCACGAAGCGTTCGGCCGGGAATTCGCCGTCACGGGTCATATCCCAGAAGGCGAGCCAGGTCACGGCGCGGGCCAGGGCATCATCGAAACGATGCAGGTTGGCTTCGGCGAATGCCTGGGATTCGGCGTCGAAACGAATCTTGGTGTAGGTCAGGTCATCGTCGTTGACCAGCACGAATGCCGGGCGCGGCTTGCCGGCTGCGGCCTCGACGATGGTGGTTTCGCCATCTACATCGAGTTCGAACTGCTCGGTGCGCACGATCTTGCCGGTTGCGGCGTCTTCGTTGTAGAAGCCGACGGCCAGGCGATGCGGGCGCAGCACCGGGTGTTCGGCCGGCGCGCTCTGGGTGAGCTTCAGTTCGGCGATGGTGCCGTCCGCGTTTACGGTCAGGCCAGTGGCGATCGTGTTGATGCCGGATTCCTCCAGCCACTTGGCGCTCCAGGCCTTGAGATCGCGGCCGGAGGTCTTTTCCAGTTCGCTCAGCAGGTCGGCCAGGGTGGCGTTGGAGTAGGCGTGACGGTTCAGGTAGTTGTGGATACCTTCGAAGAACTGCGTGCGGCCCACGTAGAATGCCAGCTGCTTCAGCACGGAGGCGCCCTTGGCGTAGGTGATGCCGTCGAAGTTGACGTAAGTGTCGTTGAGGTCGTTGATCGGCGCGACGATCGGGTGCGTGGTGGGCAGCTGATCCTGGCGCAGCGCCCAGCTCTTCTCGCCGGAGCAGAAAGTGGCCCAAGCGTCATGCCATTCGGTGGCTTCGGCAGTGGCCAGCGTGGAGGTGAATTCAGCGAAGGACTCGTTGAGCCACAGGTCGTTCCACCACTTCATGGTCACATAGTCGCCGAACCACATGTGCGCAAGCTCGTGCAGCACGGTCACCACACGACGCTCGGCCAGCGCGTCGGTCACCTTGGATTCGAACACGTAGGAGTCGCGGATGGTGACCATGCCGATGTTCTCCATCGCGCCCGCGTTGTATTCGGGAACGTAGATCTGGTCGAACTTGGCGTACGGGTAGGGCACGCCCCAGGTCTTGGCGTAGAACGCGAAGCCCTTCTTGGTGATGTCGAACAGGTAGTCGACGTCCTTCGCGAAGGCCTTGGCCAACGACTGTCGGCAGTACTGGGCCATTGGCACGGTACGGCCGTCTTCGTTCAGGTATTCGGTGTGCCATTCGGCGTACGGGCCGGCGCAGATGGCGGTCAGGTAGGAGCTCATCACCGGGGTCGGCTCGAAGTCCCACAGACGGGTGCTTTCGTTCGGCTTGTCGCCGAGGGTGCCGTCGAGGGTTTCGCGCGGATCGTCCTCGATGGTGGCAACCGGCATGTTGGAGGTGACGATCCAGCTGGCGGGAGCGAGCACCTTGAAGTCGAAGGTGGCCTTCAGGTCAGGCTGGTCGAACACGGCGTAGACGCGGCGAGCGTCCGGCACCTCGAACTGGGAGTACAGGTAGATGTTGCCATCGGACGGGTCGACCGAGCGGTGCAGGCCCTCGCCAGTGTTGGAGTAACGGCACCTGGCTTCGACGGTGACCTCGTTCTTCTCCTTGAGGTCGGTCAGTTCGATGCGGTTGTCTTGGAAGGCCACGGCCGGGTCCAGGGACTTGCCGTTGAGGTCGATGGAGGTCACTTCGTCGGCGATCAGGTCGAGGAAGGTCGACGAACCAGGCTTCGCGTTGAAGCAGATGAACGACTTGGAACCGAAGTTCTTCGCGCCGACCGTCAGGTCAAGGTCGACGTGATAGTGAATCGGCGCTTCGATAACGGCCTTACGTTCTTCGGCTTCAATACGAGTGAGATTAGAACCGGGCATGACTTCAATTACTCCTTACGGTCGTCCCTGGATAATCCGGACTACTTGGTTTCTACGGTTTCGACGTCCTGGGCGATGTCGGCCACGACGGGCACGATCATCGGCTTGCGGTGCAGCTGGCGCGCAACCCAGCTGCCGAGCGTGCGGCGCATGGTCTGCTGCAGCTTGTAGGTGTCGCGCGTGCCCTGCATCATCTGGTCGTTGAGCTGTTCGACGATCTGGTGACGAACCTTGTCGAACTCGCTTTCGTCCTCGGCCACGGCATTCAGGTAGATCTTCGGGCCGGTGACGACCTCGTGATTGTCGGTGTCGACCACCACGAACGCGGAGACGAAGCCCTCGGTGCCGAGAATGCGGCGCTTTTCCAGCTCGTCATCGGTCAGCTCGCCGACGGAATCGCCATCGACGTACACGTAACCACACGGCACGGAGCCGACGACCGCGGCCCTGCCGTGGTACAGGTCGACCACATCGCCGTCTTCGGCCAAAACCACGTTCTGCGGGTCCACGCCGGTCTTGACGGCGATCAGGCCGTTGGCCACCAGATGGCGGTTTTCGCCGTGGATCGGCATGGCGCACTTGGGCTTGACGATGTTGTACATGTACAGCAGCTCGCCCTCGTTGCAGTGGCCGGACACGTGCACGGCGGCGTTGTCGCGGTTGACGACCTTGGCGCCGAGCTGCACGAGCTTGTTGATCACCTTGTAGACGCCGTGCTCATTGCCTGGAATCAGGGAGCTGGCGAGAATCACGGTGTCGAACTCGTTGATGTGGATATCGCGGTGGTTGCCGTCGGCGATGCGGCCGAGTGCGGCCATCGGTTCACCCTGGGAGCCGGTGCACATGAAGACGAGCTTGTCGTCCTGAATGTCGTTGGCCTGCTTCAGGTCCACGACGGTGCCTTCGGGGATGTGCAGGTAGCCGAGGTCGGCGGCGATGGACATGTTGCGCACCATCGAACGGCCGACGAACACGACCTTGCGGCCGTACTTGTGGGCGGCGTCCACCACCTGCTGCACACGGTGCACGTGGGAGGAGAAGCTGGCGACGATGATTTTGCGGGTGGCCTGGGCGAACGCTTGGTCAAGGGCCGGGCCGATGGAGGTCTCGGGCTTGACGAAGCCGGGCACCTCGGCGTTGGTGGAGTCCATCATCAGCAGGTCCACGCCCTTTTCGCCGATCTTGCCGAATTCGACGAGGTCGGTGATGCGGTGGTCGAGCGGCAGCTGGTCGAGCTTGATATCGCCCGTGTCGATCAGGGAGCCGGCCGGGGTCTTGACATAGACGGCCAGGGCGTCCGGGATGGAGTGGGTGACGTTGACGAATTCGAGGTCGAAGGGACCCACCTTGAGCTTCTCACGGCCGGCAACCTCAACCTTGGTGGGGTTCTGGTGGTGTTCCTTGCACTTGGCGTCCACGAAGGCGAGGGTCAGCTTGGAGCCGATCAGCGGGATGTCCGGGCGCAGCTTGAGCAGGTAGGGCACGCCGCCGATGTGGTCCTCGTGGCCGTGGGTGAGCACCAGGGCGTCGACCTTGTCGAGACGGTTCTTGATGTAGCTGAAATCGGGCAGGATGAGATCCACGCCCGGCTGCTCCTCCTCGGGGAAGAGCACGCCGCAGTCGATGAGCAGCAGGTGACCGTTGTATTCGATCACGTTCATGTTGCGGCCGATTTCACCCAAGCCGCCGAGCGGCGTGATGCGCATGGAGCCCTTGCGGTACTTCGGCGGGGCGATCAGCACGGCATCCTGCTGGGGTGCGGTGGCCTGCCGGGTGGCGTTGATCTTACGGGACGGCGTACGGCTGTTGGATCCGTTGGCGTTGCGGCCGCGCGCGGAACCGCGACGGCGAGAATTCGTGTTCTTGCTTGTTTTCTTTTGTTCTTGTGCCATAACCTTTTTGGGATTTCTGTTGTGGTGCCTCTGCTCTGTCATGCAGGGGCGGCGGGCTGGCAACCCGTATGCAGCGTTTCGGGCTTACAGCAGTCCGGCAGCGCGCATGCCCTCTTCAGCCTTGTCAAGCTGAGTGGCGTCGGGACCGATGTTCGGCAGACGCATGGTGGTGGAGGGGATAACGCCCTTGACCTTGAGCGCAGCCTTGGCCATGACGGCCTGATAGCCGTCGCCATTCAACGCGTGGACAAGGGGGGCGAGCTGGTTGGCGAGGCGACGGGCGGTAGTGATATCGCCGCGATCGAATGCCTGGACAAGCTGCTGCATGGGGTTGGAGGCGACGTGGGCAATCACCGAAATGATGCCGACGGCACCGATGGAGAGGAACGGCAGGAACAGGCCGTCATCGCCGGAATACCAGGCGAGGCCGGTGCGCTGCTGCTTCTCCACTGCGGCTGCAAGATCGCCGGTGGCGTCCTTGACAGCCTTGACGTGTTCAAGTTCGGCCAGTCGGTCGTAGGTTCCGACCTTGACCTTCAAGCCGGTACGGCCGGGAACATCGTAGACGATGATCGGCTTTTCGGCGGATTCGTCGACGGCCTTGTAGTGGCCGACGATACCGTCCTGCGAGGGGCGGGAATAGTAAGGCATGACGACGAGCACCGCGTCGGCGCCCGCTTCCTGAGTCTGTTCGACCATACGCACGGTGTGTGCGGTGTCGTTGGAGCCGGCGCCGGAAATCACCGGAACGTCGACGACCTCCTTGACGGCCCTGACCAGCTCGACCTTCTCATCCATATGGGTGACGGGCGATTCGCCGGTGGTGCCATTGACCACCAGACCATCCGCGCCATCGGCGACGAGGTATTTGGCGAGCTTCTGCGCGGCGGCGAAATCGACGCTGCCGTCGGATTTCATCGGGGTGACCATAGCCGGCAGAATGCGGCCGAAAGGTGCTGAATCAAGAAGGTGCATGTCATGCTCGCTCATAGTGTTTACCGTACTTCCCATTGTGGACTCTTATACTACGTACCTTGATTGTTGCTGAATGCGTGGCATTATGGCCGGAGCCGGTGGCAATGCCGTGATGCGCGTCCCGGCGCGCTTCCCTGCCTGAAATGCGGGGGCAACTACTGGTCGACTGCGGGTCGATTACAGGTCGAGGAAGTGGTCGAGGCCGATGGTCAGGCCAGCCGGAGCGTCGCCGGCGAGCTTGCGCACGGCAAGCAGGACGCCGGGCATGAAGCTGGTGCGGTCGAAGCTGTCGGCCCGAATGGTCAGCTGCTCGCCGGCGTTGCCGAAGAGCACTTCCTCGTGGGCGTTGAGGCCGCGCAGACGCACGGCGTGCACGTGGATGCCGTCGACCACCTGGCCGCGTGAGCCG
>ERZ791899.2506-NODE-2506-length-10781-cov-5.183479_pt1 | contig 10781 bp, 6 predicted proteins | sample MGYA00510151_ERZ791899 | MGnify/ENA primary metagenome ERZ791899 (study PRJEB30046, sample SAMN00792118) | human gut metagenome | study: EMG produced TPA metagenomics assembly of the A metagenome-wide association study of gut microbiota in type 2...
AGTAATTTTATCTTACATCAGTTTGGAGGTTTACACAAACTTTGGGATACTCCCTATATTCAATCATTCTTTTATTAATCCCTGTACATGTACGTATACATATTACTTCATACATACAAAGCACTGAGATTCTGACCTTTCAGAGTTTATCCAAGTAAGTCACTGTTACCGCTCTTATTGACCGTTTCACAAGATGATATGCACCTTCGCATGATAATTTTAAAAATCAACTTATAAAACTTGGGCTTCTAACCCAATCAATAATGTGTGCCCTTGTCACACTCGGCAACCGACCCGCCCGTCCGCAAGGCTTAACATGTAATATAACCATGTGGTCTGCATGTTGGATAACTCTTATCCAAATCTTTTTTTACTATAATATATCATTTTTTAATGTCAACAGAAAAATAAGATTTTACTTTATTTTTGCATTATTATACATTATCTCAAAAGATATTCTATAATTGCAGCTGTAACTTTATCATTAAGTTTCATAGACATAATGTTTGATATAATAACATTTTTGTCCTCACCGGATGTAAATAATCTGTAAATACTTCTCTTGTCATTATTATCCATCTGTGCCTGCAGAAGAAAATCATATATTTTATCATTAACATTTTCACCGTTGTATACAAGATTGTTTTCTTCATTATCAGCAAATATTTCAAGCTCTGACGCACCATCACAGTTACATGTAACTGTCCATGTATTTGTTTTTATATCGTATTTGGCATTATCTGCATTTTCAAATCTTATACCACGTGCAAATCCTCTTAATATAAAACGGTACTTTCTGTTTCGTGGAATTACCGATAAGTCACCGCTTACATCTATGCTTATTTTTGCCTTATCTTCATTCCAGTCGAGCACAAACTCTGTCAAAGCATATTCGCCTTTTTCGTAGTCAAATCCATCTCCAGAATCTTCGTACATAACAAATGTATTTGATGCACCTGGACATATAACCACATCAACTTTTTTCGGATTAATAATATCATTACTGCCACATTCCGAAGCAAGCGGTATTATTGCACCTGCACGTCCAAGCACAGGAATACTTTGAAGATTTCTACATAAAATCTGACTTTTTCCATTTTTACCGCCATTGTATACATCACCGGTAAATATATCTGTCCATATTCCGGCTGGTATAAAACATTCCTCACCGCTTTTTTGTGAATCTTCATCAATCTTTGTTGTAACAGGACACACAAACATTTCACTACCAAGAAAATATTGATTTTTATAACTATATGCTTTCTCCTCAAATGGATAATAATAATACATTGGTATTATTACAGGAATATGCTCGCAATGACATCTGTAATTAAGTGTGTACATATATGGAATAAGTGCATGCCTGAATCTTAAAATCTTTTCCATATCACTGCAGTATGGCTCAGGATAATTCCATGGTTCTTTTCCACAGAACGGATTAGAGCTGCTGTGAAGCCTGTTTATCGGTGAAAACACACCAAACTGATACCATCTTAATGCAAGCTCGTTGTCTTTATATCCGTTCATATGACCGCCTATATCATGACTCCACCACGTATATCCCACATTTGATGCCGTTGCTGTAAAATAAGGCTGAAATTCAAGCGATTTCCATGTAACTATCGTATCTCCAGAAAATCCTATCGGATACCTATGGCTTCCAAGTCCGCCATACCTCGAAAGAATAAGTCCTCTTCTGCCTCTTTTTTCCATATCTTTAAAATGAAAATAATTAAGCATCCATAATGGGTCAATTCCGCTTGCTCCTCCGTTGTTGCCCTGCTGCCAGTCTATCCACCAGAAATCAACTCCAGCATTTTCATGTGGATGATGTGCAAACTTAAAATACGCCTCAACAAACTCTTTGTTAGTCATATCAAACTCTATAGTTTTTTTACTGTCAGGATTAATTCCTAGATACTCTGCCATATCTTTATACATTTTTTCAAAATTCCGGATACCTGATGCCGGATGGACATTAAGTGTTACATGATAATTATGTTCATGCAGCCATGACAAAAATCTTTCCGGATTCGGAAATAAATCATTATTCCATGTATATCCTGTCCATCCGCCGCCAGATTCCATCGGCACATCGACTATATGCCAGTCCATATCCATAACAGCAACGGAAAATGGTATATTTCTTTTTTCAAATTCCGTCAGCAGCTCAATGTAACTTTCTTCACTGTATTTCCAATACCTGCTCCACCAGTTTCCAAGAGCGTATCTTGGAAGAAGCGGAACCGCCCCCGATAATTTATAAAAATCACGCAGACACGCAAAATAATCACGCCCATATGCAAGATAATAAACATCAATCTCTTCATGTTTCCTTTTTGATGGCATATTTTCTTCATCAAACACAAACGATTTGCTGTCATCAAAAAACGTCCTTCCACTCTTATCCATAAGCCCATATTCAAGTTCAACTTCCCCGTCAGCCCTGTCAAGAGTTCTCATTGTGCCTTTGAGATTATGCTCCCGAGGCGGAAAACTATACGTCTTTGCACCAAAATACCACCTTCCACCGTAATTGGTAAAATCATATTTTACATCTATAAAAAGTCCTTCTTCACTAAATTTCTTTTTATCGTATATCATATGAAATGCTTCTGTCTCTATCTCAAGGCGGTCGTCACTTTGTGTCACTGAATATTCCGGTACCGGAAATTCCCTGTTAAGCACAGTCTGCGTCTGTAAATCTTCAAACACACCAGTCTCTGAATATTCCATTCTCATCATAAACGGCGTAAGCACCGAAAAACGATATTTTTCCCCCTGAACAATACATGCTTTGTTACAACAACTTTTAGCCATTTTTTTCCTCCGTTATTAAAACAATCTTTATTTGAAGATTAACACCGTCAGTTATCTTTGTCTACGTAAATAAAAATCAAAAATGCAAATAATACAGAAAAAAAGCTCCAAAACCCTATCAATTTTAAAATCATTTCAGGGTTCTGGAACTCTCTTCTATAAATTATTTGTATTCTACATAGTCAACAGTAACATAACAATTGCTTATTTTATGGCCGACTGCGGCGATTCCCCCTGCATACTTTGCTCCTTTTACATAACCTTCAAAAGAACAGTTTTTCAAGGAATTTTTCCGCCAAGGGGCAACTGCGCCCATTCGGTGACAGGTGCCACCTGTCACGGTGGAAGGAGAAAGTGAACTACCCAACTGAAAAGATATATCAGCAGAAAAGAAAAACAGTAATGTTCCATTAAGCCGCAACAAACAGCTTGTTATCAAAAGGCAACGGCGAAATCACATTCACCGCCGCTGCCTTTTTTCTTTCTGCTGTGAAAGAGTTAAATCAAATTATTTTTTTACCGCTTGTGCTGTTTTTTTGACCGTTTGTTCCGTTTGAAGGCTCCTTTGGTTATTTGCTCATTTACTCTTTGTTAAGTTTGTAGCTACCGCCATCGGTTCCTGTACCGCCGATAAGTGTTAAGGCGGTTCCGTTTACCGAAAAGGTATAATCGCAATCGCGGACAATATCCTCTGTAAAATCGAGGATGAGCTTTTTACCCTTGACGGTGTAGGCATAAGAATATGTCACATCATCGGCAAGTAATTTGCCTGTACCGTCCTTTTCAAAAACATATTGCGTATGCTCATCATATCTCCATGTGCCGACCAATTCATTTGATTTTTTACCGAATTGGGCAATAATTAAAATTACAGCTGCCGCAACAGTGATTATTATCGCCGCCGAAAGCATTGCTTTCTTCATGGTATTACGCTTTTTTTTACGCCGCTTATTCAGCGCAGCTAGCTTGCTGCCGTAGGCTTTATATAAATATTCTTTTGCCATAAAAACCCTCTCCATATAAAATTGCAGCGGCAGCGTATAGTTACGTTGCCGCCGCAATTCTTTTTATTTTGCTCGCTTTTTCTTTGATACTACGGTAGTGAAACCGAGAACAGCAAGTAAGAGCACCGCCGCAAAGCTCCAGACGGCAACCATGTTGTCATCTCCTGTTTTGGGAGATTCGTTCGGAATCTCGGACGCTTTCACCGTGAACTTTGCAGTTGCCGTTCCGCTTTCCGAAACGATTCCGAGCGTATGCTCACCGACGGAAAGTGTAGAAACAAAATTGTTATTCAAGGTAACTATAATGCTGCCTTCTGCCTTTGTATAATCCTTTTCATCAAGAGTTTTGCCGTCAAGCTCTACACGAATGAAATCGGCAAATGCCGCATTGGAACGGAATGTCAAGGATTTCTTCTCTCCGTTGTTTACGGTAGCATTATTGCCTTCTATAATCTCAGGAGGAAGCTTTTTAATAACGGCTTCGCTGAGAGAAATCTCTTTTGTGCCGGCTACATCCGCAAAATATTTACCGCAGTTTTCGCAATAATAATACTTTATATTGCCTTGCTCCGTTACGGTAGCATCCTTTGCCTCTACTAACGTAAGTTTATGCTCAAGCATGGCAATTTCCGAACCGGTTGCAATTTTCTTATTACAATCGGTACACCATGTGTCACCGGTGTAGCCCTTTTCCTGATCGGTAGCGGGCTTTGCATCCCGAATTTCGGTGTGCTTGTGGTTGGTTGCGTCTACATCACCGTACTGCGCCTTGCAAACCTCACAAACTGCCTTACTTACACAAGTAGCCTCACCACCGCTGTGTGCCGCTTTGTCTATAACATTTCCGCAGCCGACAGTCTGACACTCCTTCCAATGATCGTGTTCATTGGTAGTCCAGACAGATGCGGGATTATGAGCATTCTTCGCAATGGACTGTCCGTCTGCGATTTTCTCATTACAATCGCTGCAATAAGTATCTCCGGTATAGCCCTCCTCAAAGCAGGTGGCTTCCTTTTGGTTCTTTAGATATGTTGTGCCCTTATGATTGTTTGCGTCAAGCGGTCCGTAAGAATGTCCGCATTCAGAGCATCCGGCCGGGGATTTGCAGGTTGCCTCACCGCCGTTGTGCGCCGTAATATCAAACTTTGTGCCGAAATAACAGGTATGCCAATGATTTGTGCCGTCGGATTCCCACTTGCCGTCAACATCGGTATGATTACCGGTTGCAGGAATTTCAGCTCCGCTTGAAATCAAGGCATTGCAATCGGTGCAGTAGGTGTCGCCGGTGTAGCCCTTTTCGCAGCAAGTGGCGTCTTTTGCACCACGCACTTCGGTGTGTTTGTGGTTGGTTGCGTCTACATCACCGTACTCAATCTTGCATACCTCGCAGATAGCCTTGTTCACACAGGTGGCTTCTCCACCGGAATGATGTGCTTTATCAATGATATTGCCGCAGCCGACAGTCTGACACTCTTTCCAGTGATCGGTTTCATCCGTTGTCCAAACCGACGCAGGGTTATGAGCGTTTTTCGCAATAGATGTTCCTCTTTCTATCTCATGATTGCAGGTAGAGCAATAAGTATCGCCGGTATAGCCTTCTGCGTAGCAGGTGGCTTCCTTTTGTCCCACTAAATATGTATTGCCGATATGATTTGAAAAATCCTTCTCACCGTATTCAAATGTCTCGGAGGATTTTTCATCACAAACAAGGCAGCTTTTGTAATATACTGCGGGGCTTTGGCAGGTCGCAGCCGATTTAAGATACATTTTGCTAACCGTTTCGGTAAACTTATGGTTGCCAAGCTCACCGTATTCCTGCCCGCATCCATCACAAACCGCTTTTTTTTGGCAAGTCGCATTGCCGCCGGAATGTGTGTGCGCCTTGACTGTCAGCGCGGCAGAAACGGCGCTTGCTAAGTAGTTGTCGGTTTCCTTGTAGCGCACATAGTAGGTACCGGGGGCGACCCTGGTGCTACCATTGTCGCAAGTGATCCAGCCGGTGGTGGCATTGGCAGAAATGTTATACTCCATGTCCTCGGCGGTGTTCTTAATCTCGCCGGTGCCGCTGTTCTTAATATCCCCTTTGGTTGTCAGACCGGTAGGAGCCGTCTGCGTAGCCTTATCAATGATATAGGTCACACTGACAGTGACATTGCCAAGGGTAATGCCGGCCGTGTATGTGCCCGCATTCACAGGGGCAGCCGACAGTGCATTGCCGTCCTTGACCGCATACGCGACGGATGGGGCTTTGCCGAACCAGCCTACACTTTCTACTTTCGCATTTTCATCTTTTCCATCGTTAAATTTTGTTTTTTCGGGTTTCTGAATGGTCACGCTGCCGCCGCTGAAATCGTTACCGTTATTATTCGAACAATTTTTGCAGGTTGCGGTAATGGTATCACCGCTTGCGGTGTAAGTCCAGTTATGCACATGGGTAACCATTTTCAGTTCACTGCCGTTCAACTTGGCCACATATCCGTCGGTATCGGAGATGAAGTAGTCGGATGGGGTTTTGTCACTCATATTGGCATTCCAGCCGGAGGTGAACGGGTAATCGCCATAGTCTCCGCTCACAGTCACGCCGAGCTGCGCACCCTCGGACAATTTGTCGGTGCCAATGGTGATGGTCTTGCCGGTGGGAAGATAGACATTGTTCTTCGTGTCGCCGGTGAACTTGCCGTCTGCGCCCTTTGTGCCGCCCTTGGTATTGTCGGTGACGGTCACCTCGCCGCTGACGGTGAAGATACCGCTGCCCACACACACGCCGCCGCCGAAGGTTGATATGTAATCAGATTTGTATGCATTGTTGCCGGTGATGCTGCCGCCGGACATCTTGAATTCATTGACCGTATACACGCCGCCGCCATAGGCGGCATTGTTGCCGGTGATGCTGCCGTCGGTCATAGTGAAGGTACCGTTGCCCACACACACGCCGCCGCCGAAGGTTGATATGTAATCAGATTTGTATGCATTGTTGCCGGTGATGCTGCCACCCTTCATGGTGAAAGTGGCGCTGGCGTAGCTTATATGCACGCCGCCACCGTAGGAGGTAGCTTTGTTGTTGGTGATGCAGGAACTGCCAGACATCTCGAAGCTGCCGTTTTTGCTAACACACACGCCGCCGCCGTTGGTGGCGGTGTTGGCATCATTCGCATCCGTGCCGCCGATGGTGCCGCCGGTCATCTTGAAGGTGCTGCTGCTGCCGATTACATACACGCCGCCGCCGTTTTCGGTGGCATTATTGCCGGTGATGGAGGGGATGTTTTGGCCGTCGGCGGACGCGGACATGGTGAATTTGCCGCAGTCCACACACACGCCGCCGCCTCTGTAGGCGGTGTTGGCATCATTCTCATTCGTGCCGCCGATGCTGCCGCCGGTCATCTTGAAGGTGCTGCTGCCGACTACATACACGCCGCCGCCGTTTTCGGTGGCATTATTGCCGGTGATGGAAGGGATGTTTTGGCCGTCGGCGGACGCGGACATGGTGAAGCTACCTTTGCCGGTCACATACACGCCGCCGCCATAGGTGGCCGTGTTGGTCTCACCCGTTTTCGTGCCGCCGATGGTGCCGCCGGACATGGTGAATCCGCCGCCGTCCACATACACGCCGCCGCCATAGCTGTTGGCGGTGTTGCCGGTAATGCTGCCGCCGTACATATTGAATGATGAATTGCTGCCGCTCTTATACACGCCGCCGCCATCGCCGGTGGCACGATTGCCGGTGATGCTGCCGCCGTACATATTGAAGGTGCCGCTGCCGCTGTACACATACACGCCGCCGCCTCTGCCTTGGGCGTCTTGGGCTTTGTTGCCGGTAATAGAGCCGCCGTACATATTGAAGGTGCCGGAACTCACATACACGCCTCTGCCGGTCTTGCTGCTTGCATGGGTGATCGTGCCGACGCCCTTGCAGTCGGTGAGGGTGAAGCTGCCGCCGGTCATATAGATGGCATCCATTCCGTCTGCGGCCGTGATTTTGTGCCCGTTGAGACAGAGGGTAACATTGTTCTCAATCTTAATGGTATACTCCGGGCTAATGTCACTGCCGAGGTAGTAAGTGCCAGTAGGAAGTATGTAGAATGTATCGTTACTGCCTTTTGTCGGTGCCCAGGATTTGTCGCCTATTTTCAGCGTGTTGCCTTCCTGCTTAATCTCCTTTTCAAATGTGGTCTTGTAGGTTTCGTTTCCGTGACCGCTGCCGTTACAGGTGCTGCCCCCGCAAAGGTAGTGGGTGTGTCCGTTTGTTGTTTCCGCCCACACCGTGGCCGGAACTAAACCAAACACCATGCACAAGCATAGAAATACACTTAATAATCTTTTCTTCATAGCGGTATTCTCCTTTTTGCATTGAACTTGCATTATTCTTTCTTCTACGATATATTATATTGTAAATCGTACCTTAGGGGACGAGTCAATAACTTTTACAGAAATTTGGTGAAATAATGATGAAAAAACACGATAACAGCCTATTTCAAATCGGAGAAGTTACAAAAATACTCGGAGTCACCCGCAAGGCACTGCTTGTATACGAAAATATGGGACTTCTGACACCGGCGGTAAAGGACGAAACCAACGGCTTTCGCTATTATTCGGCAGACAACATGACGCAGATCCGCTCTATCCGTTCGCTACAGGCGCTCGGTCTTTCCTTAAAGGAGGTAGCGGAATATTACTACAACACCGAAAATATGGATAAGCTTTTAGATAAGCTTTATGAGCTGCGGAAAATGCTGGACAGAAATATTCAGATGCTTCAGGTGCGTTCGGCAAAGCAAGGCGATTTCACAGTGCATAAAACCGTTCTGCCGCGTCAGGTGTGCTTTTGTCGGGAATATCGGTGTAAAGATGTTGCCGAGGCAGCTATTAAACTGCGGGACACCTACATTGCCGCCGCCAGAACCGGAAAAATGTCCATGGTGGCACGTATGTTCACCGTGCGCATGACGGATGACCTGGGTATTCTTGATTTGATGTGCTGTATTCCGGTGGACGAGAGCTTTGACGGGGTCGAGCGCATGGAATTTGACGAAACGCACGCCTTGTGCATCTACTATCGCGGACCGTATGAAGGAACTGCCGAGGCCATGCGGGTGCTGATGGAACATGTGAGCAAAAACGGCATTAAACCCGCAGGACGGTTGCGCTCCGTTTATTTAGAGGGACCACCCAACCGAGGCGATAACAGTGCCGATTATATTACTCAAATCGCTGTGCCGATTAAGGAATTCGAGAAGGTGTAATTGCCGGCTGACAATGCCGTAATAACAGTCAAATATGAAATCACAACAAGCAATCCCGATAAGTAGAAGCCTTGTCATCTAAACAAGGTTCTCGGCAGAAATAAACTATCCTTTTTAAGCACAGCGGATATTCATTCGCTGTGCTTTTTTGGCCTAATCCCGCCATGTGTAAGCATTCGGCGCCTGAAACAGACAAAATTTGCTCCATTCTACCTAACCCGACAAATTTTTTACCGAATGCAATGTATACTGTGTATATCAAACTTATGCGCTCTTCACAGTTGCTCTTGCATCGGATAGAATAAAATCAAAGAATCCCCCATACAGCGAGGTAGTTATGAAAACAAGGAGATGTCCCTAACAACCGTGTACACTTTCAAAACATAAGGCACACAGCCGTCATAACAAGACGGTTTTTCTGTCTGCGTCCGCAAGCGGTCGTACTATGCCACAAAGCATAGTGCGGCCGTTTTTTGTTTCTCGCGAACAAATAAATCCATACCGGAGGTGACCCCGATGTATCTTCCGGAAAAAGAATTCGAAGAAATGCAAAATAACGCTCTGCCATAGGTACGGCGCCCTGCCGTTTCTTAACGACAAGGTGAAACGATGGGAAAATACATAGGAAAGACACAGGTGTTAAAATAGCAAAGGCTGTTTGCAAAAAGCACCTTGCTGCGCAACAAAAACACCTCTCTTTTTTGACCCTCGCGGTCGACAAAATTCCAAAACAAACCGTAAAAACGCCAACAAACACTCCTTATAGTCAGCCGGTCCAATAGGAAAACCTGCAACAATGCCTCCTGCGTTGCCATCCGTTGATATGAATACCGAATTCTTAATCTGCAGATTCTTTATCGTTCCATAATTATATAACGCAAAACCCTGCGGTCCGCTTCCGTTCGCATACAGTCCGCTGATAGAATGATTGTTACCATCAAATACAAGCTTTTGGTTATTGTATGGATATCCAGATGTTCTGAACACCTCGTCCCACATCCTAATGTCATCCGTCTTCGCAACAGGAGTACCATCCTCCTGAATCAATGTTCCTTCATTTACTACGATATCTGCTGTAAGCCTTGCACCCTTTGTATAAACTGTCTGTGCATTATCTGCGTAGGCATATAGTTGTCCGGCATTACTGATCTCGTAGACTCCATCTGTTTCATTGTAATGTGGTTTTTCATAATAATCACATCCGGCATTGGTACAGAAGCCATTCTTGACATTGTGATGTGCCTCGCTTGCATCATTGGTATATCCGGTACACCCCTTATAAACCTTATACTTGTCAGATGCACAGGGATTTGGGAGCGAATTTTCCGAAGATAAATTCTGTCCCCATGTAGCAGATGACTGATTTAACAAATACGCAGCCTCACCATTATAAAAGGATTCCTTGGGTAAAAGGTTTCTCCATCAAATGAGTGATCCCCAAAAAATGTTGTACTAGTATCAGAGCACCCATAGCAAGAACCCCAAGACATCGTATCATTCGAATAGTTTCAAAAGGTAGAAGAATTTGCATACGTTGATTATAATCATGTTCGTCCACACAGTTATAATGGTTATCGAACCCCATATGAAGCAAGGACGGCAGCATAAATTGATAAGCGCTATTTTTTAGTCACAAGTGTTACAAAAAAGCTTGACCACAACATAATATGCCAGTGGTTTTTTCGGTGTTTTAACTTCTTTCATGGTCTTTCCTCCT
>ERZ791899.2516-NODE-2516-length-10752-cov-4.191923_pt1 | contig 10752 bp, 5 predicted proteins | sample MGYA00510151_ERZ791899 | MGnify/ENA primary metagenome ERZ791899 (study PRJEB30046, sample SAMN00792118) | human gut metagenome | study: EMG produced TPA metagenomics assembly of the A metagenome-wide association study of gut microbiota in type 2...
GGCAGCCCACTTGGCGTACTCGTCGAGGTCATCCTCCTGCGTAGCGGGAGCTGCCTCGGCGGCACCGGAAGCGTGGTCATCAGCAGCGGAATCCACATCCTTGTCCGCATACTGGTCATCGATGTCGGCGAACGGGTCAGGAGAGCCCATTCCCGGCTCCTGCTCGCTCAGCTCTTTTGCCAGCTCATCGTAGTCGGTATCGGTGGTCAGGTACTTGAGCTTTCGGGCAATTTTCTGCTGTTTTGCTTTTTGACGTCCGCGGCCCATCTGACCCCCTGCGATTACTGTGCTGTTCGATTCATCAACAATAGAGAGTACCACTAATAGTGGCTTGTTCGTTGTCGGCTCACACTTTTACCATAAAAAGCGTTTATTTAGGGCATATTCAAAGGATTTTCGCATGACCGACGAGCAGCAACTGACAGCGGCAGGCAATGAGATGAGCGCGAGCTTCCTCGCGGCCAAAAAGCGTTCGGACGAAACGCTCGCCAAGCTGGAGGCCAAGCCGTCGTCCTTCACCATGTTGACCGGCGACCGCCCGACCGGCCGGCTGCACCTCGGCCACTACTTCGGCTCGATCCGTGAGCGTGTCGCCATGCAGGAGCGCGGCGTCAACACGAACATCATCATCGCCGACTACCAGGTGATCACCGACCGCGACACCACCGAGCACATCCAAGACAACGTGCTGAACCTGGTGCTCGACTACATGGCCGCCGGCATCGATCCGAACAAGACCATGATGTTCACCCACTCCGCCGTGCCGGCCGAGAACCAGCTACTGCTGCCGTTCCTGTCCTTGGTCACCGAGGCCGAGCTGCACCGCAACCCGACCGTGAAGTCCGAGATGGAGGCGTCCGGCCACGCGCTGACCGGTCTGCTGCTCACCTACCCGGTGCATCAGGCGTGCGACATCCTCTTCTGCAAGGCCAATGTCGTGCCGATCGGCAAGGACAACCTGCCGCACGTGGAAATCACGCGCACCATCGCCCGCCGTTTCAACGAGCGTTACGCCAAGAAGAACCCGGTGTTCCCGGAGCCGGCCGCCATTCTGTCTGAGGCACCGGAGATTCCGGGTCTCGACGGCCGCAAGATGAGCAAGTCGTACGGCAACTCCATCATGCTGGGCGCCACCGCCGAGGAAACCGCCAAGCTCATCAAGAAGAGCCCGACCGATTCCGAGCGCCGCATCACCTTCGACCCGGTTGCCCGCCCGCAGGTCTCCGCCCTGCTGACCACCGCCGGCCTGGTGACCGGCCGCGACCCGAAGGACATCGCCGAGGAGATCGGTGATTCCGGCGCCGGCGCGCTCAAGGCATACGTCATCGAATCAGTCAACGAGTTCCTGGCCCCGCACCGCGAGCGCCGCGCCGAGCTGGCCAAGGACATGGATTCCATTCGTGACATCCTGCACGACGGCAACAAGCGCGCCAACGCCATCGCCGAGGAGACCCTCGACCAGGTGCGCGAGGCCATGGGCATGAAGTACTGATTTTCCCGCCGCTCGTAGCAAGACGCCGTGTCAGCCCCAACTGGGCAACTGACACGGCGTTTTTGTATTGCGGCGTCTGCTGTGTCCTATCTTCACTTCGAGGGGCGGATTTCTTGTTTTTCCGTGCAACGCGGCTATCAAGACGGACCTCTGTTCACTTCATGCCGATGGCTTGCATCAATACGTACGCTCCCCGCACAGCAATGTCATTACGACGTGTTGCGGCATAGCGCGCATGGCTTCCGGAGTATCGGCGGCGTATGGGTCGGCGTCCAGCAACACCACATCGGCCGGGTCGCCGGATGCAAGGCGGTCACGGCCAGTGGCGGTCGAGGCTGCCAGCGAGGTATGCACATCGAGGCACTGCTCGGGCTGGAACGGCTCGCGGTCAGAGCTTTCGGTGCCGAGCACGGCGGCGGAAATGGCCAGCCACGGGTCCAGCGGGGCCACGGGCGCATCCGAGCCCATGCGCAGCGTGGTACCGGCGTCGTGGAGGGCCCTGAACGGATAAGGGATGCCGGCCGGGTTGGCCCAGAAACGGGTGATGACGTCGCGGTCATCCATGGCGTGCTGCGGCTGGATGCTGGCCGTGAGCCCCAGCTCGGCGAAACGCGGGATATCGACGGGTTTGAGCATCTGCGCATGCTCGATCGATCCATGTGCGTGCGTGGCGGCGACTGCGTTGAGCGCAATGGTGTTCGCTTCGTCGCCAATGGCGTGGCAGGCAATGTCGAAGCCATGCTCGGTGGCTAGGCGCATATAGTCTTCGATTTGCTGCGGCGTGTAGCTCAGCGTGCCATACGTCAGCGGCTCGATGCCCGAATACGGCGTGGAGCAGTAGGCGGAGCGGGTGTTGAGCGATCCGTCCGAGATGAGCTTCATGGCGCCCACATGGCCAAGCCCGGCGCTGCCCGGCAATTCCTTGCCGGTATGCCAACCCGCGTCAATGGCGGCTCGCAACCGCTCGGGGTATACACCGGCGTCCACGCGCAAACCGTTAATGCCGGCCGCGAAACGATTGATCCATGTATCGATGTTTTCGGCCATTTCATAATCGCGGATGCCCACCACGCCCTTGCTTGCGGCGTCCTGTTCGGCCTCGCGCAGCAGACGGTCAGTCTCTTCAGCAGCGCCCGGCGCCTTGTCGAAGGCGGTGTAGGCGTTGAACCATTCGAGTTCACCGACCAGACCGGATTCGTCCACATGTACGCCAAGCCTGCGGGCCGCGGCGGAATTCACCCATCCGCAGTGCATGTCCGCGCTGGAGAGGGCCACCGGCTGTTCGCCGGTCACGGCGTCAATTGCGGCCAGTGTGGGCTGCTCGTCGTCGGCCCACAGCGAGTGACGGAATCGCATGCCCACCACGAAGGCATCTGGGTCAAGCGTGTCGGCGGCGCGGCGCTCATCCAGATGACGGCGCAACATGTCCATCGCTTCGGCGGCGGAACGGGCATTGATGAGGTCCAGTCGGCCCAGCGTCTTAGCCCATTGCGTGAAGTGCGTGTGGCAGTCCCACAGGCCGGGAATAACCCACAGGCCGTCGGCGTCGATGGTGGTTTCGTCGGCGGGTGCGGCGGCCGACGTTGGGATTGAGACGCTGCCAGAAGCAATGGCATTCGTCGCGTATTCCAACGATGTCGTATGCGCCTTAGTCTGCATCGTGCTGTCCGAAGCCGAGACCGTTCCAGCAGGGCCGACAGACGCAACAACCCCATCGCGAAGCACCACATCCACGCGGTCCTGAGACCCCGGAACACCGGCATTGACAATACGCACCAAGCTACTCATACCGGCCATCATGCCACCTTTGCATGAACGCCATGGAGATTCGTCCAAGTTGAATCGCGCCGTCGACGGCGATTCCCGCTGGCTGCCTGCAAACCCCTACGTTCCATGTAATTGCGGGATGGCCTGCAACTGCGATGAACACCCATAGTTTATCCACCGACTTATCCACATTTATCCACCGAAAAATTGGGGCGGTAGACAGGGCCGGTAGCCGGACTCTACACTGCGAGGACAAAGCGAACATCACGAAGGGGTGATCATCATGGGTAGCTCAACGGCATTGACCGAGCTGACAATGCAGAAGTACCAACGAATGCAGACGTGCGCAGATGTTCAACGACGAAGCGCATGGCGCCCACCCTATGCCCTGACAACAGCGTTGGAGCTTTTGTCAATTGAAGTACCCCGCATATCAAGCAAACACAGAGGCCTTGCAACTACAACCATTGTTGCGGTTCCACACGCCAATGACAAACGGCACATTGTGGGGGTCAAAGTGGTTGTATGGCCTTTTCCACTAGACACGGTCATAATCGAGGGACAATTCACATGCACTTCACCAGCTTGCACATGGGCCATGTTCTCCACGTATCTCGAACTTGAAGAACTCATCGTTCTCGCTGATTCCATGATGCGACGAGATCGAAGGCTCTGCAGAACAACCATCGACGCCCTTTCTCTGTATCTCGATGAGGCCGAGGCCCAGGTGCGAGCCGACAAAGAGAATGGCACCAATTCGTATTTGTTCCGCGGGTATAACAAATGCCGTCGCGCCCTACTTTTGGCGCGCGCGGGCACAGATTCCTCCATGGAAACACGAACTCGTTTGGTTCTCTTGAAATACGGTCTGAATTGCCCGCAGGTGAATTATCCAATATTCGTAGGAAACAACACCAGACCCATATATCTCGATCTTGCATACCCTGAATTCAAGATATGTATCGAATACGAAGGCTCTCATCATGCCGGGCAATGGCTGAATGACGCGAGACGCCGCCAGATGATCGAAGATGCTGGCTGGAAGTACATTCAAGTCACCAAATTAGATATTGGCGACGAAGCGGGAGAAGAGGCCCTTGCCCGAAGAGTTGCCGAAAGGATACAGGAGGTTACGGGCAAAACGGTCCAGCTCACGATGCGGCAAACTACCCAGCAAATTAGCGATGTCCGAAAGCTACGCCGTATTCCACTGTACAAACGGCTGAAATTCGAGCCTCTGCTGCCAATTATTCCGACGACGCAGGAATAATAAGCCCGGTAGAGTCAGTCCGCACCGTCCGCACCGCGCTACGGTATTCAAAACCCATTTCAAGGGGCTGATTTGGCCTCCGCCGGAGGTCTACTTCCGTTTCAAGGGGCTGATCATCCGGTAGACCACATGTATCAATGCCCTTACGTCAACGCCATTCCGCCGTTTTGGAGCCGCGTCTACTCAGGCATCAGCCCCTTGAAACGGAAGTAGATCTCTCCAGAACGTCAAATCAGCCCCTCGAAGTCCGTTTTGGCCTCAATGGTTCCTGCCGAACCACAAAAAAGCCACTCCTCTGCCATACGAGCCGACCGCACAGCAGGCACGTGTCATTTGCCGCTGCGGACCTCGGACTCCATGGCTTCCATGGGCTCGTCGACGAGCACGGTGCCGGACGGCAGGGTGCCGGGCAGCGGATCGTCCATGTAGTGGTCGAATTCGTAGAGCATGCGCTTGTTCGGCTTGGCGGTCAGCAACGAAACCACCACGATGAACAGCAGCGAAATGATGAACGCCGGCAGCAGCTCATAGATGGCGAATACGCCGCCCAAGGGCTTGACGAGGTTGTGCCAGATCAGCACGGCCGCCGTGCCGGACAGCATGCCGGCCACGGCGCCGGCCTTGTTGGCGCGACGCCAGTATAGCGAGCACAGCATCAACGGGCCGAATGAGGCACCAAGCCCGGCCCACGCGTAAGACACCACCTGGAAGATCGACGAGTTCTGGTCGTATGCCACCAGAATGCCGAACAGGAACATGACCACCAGCGTGGCCCTGGCCACAATCATGACCTGCTTGTCAGTGGCCTTGCGGTGCAGCAGCCCGCGGAAGATGTTCTCGCCCATGGCCGAAGCGCCGATGATCAGATACGAGGAGCTGGAGCTCATCGAGGCCGCGAAAATGCCGGAGACCACCACGCCGCACATGAAGCTCGGCAGTAGGGTCTGCGCCAGCACGATGAAGATGGTTTCCGCATCGGTGGAGGTCAGCAGTTCGGTGGGCATCATCGCACGCCCCACCAAGCCGATGCACACTGCGCAACCCAGCGAAATCACACACCAGGAGGTGGCGATGATTCGGGACTTGCGCACTTCTTCCACGCTGCGGATGGACAGGAAGCGCACCAGCACCTGCGGCATACCGAAGTAACCCAGGCCCCACGCCAGCATGGAGATGATGGTGATGATGCCGTAGTCGGAGGGCGCGCCGAACACGGCCTTGCCCGCCTCGACGAGCTGCTGGCCGGTGGCCGGGTCCAGCTTGGGCGCGGCCACCTGCGTGCCGGACAGGTAGCCGGGGATGGCACGCAGGAATTCCACGGTGTTGTCGATGCCGCCCGCGCTGGCCACGGTGCCGATGAACACCACCGCGAGCGCGAAGAACATGAGCATGCCCTGAATGAAGTCGGTCATCACCACGGACAAGTAGCCGCCCACCACGGTGTAGACGAGCACGACCACCGCGCCGATGATCATCATGACGTGGTAGTCGAAACCGAACAACGTGGCGAACAGCTTGCCCACGGTCACGAAGCAGCTGCCCACGTACACACTGAAGAACACCAGGATGATCACGGCCGCGATGGTGGAGATCACGCCCTTCTTGTCATGGAAACGCTTGGCGAAGAAGTCAGGAATGGTGATGGCATCGTCGGCCACTACCGAGTAGCGGCGCAGTCGCCGGGCCACAAGCTTCCAGTTGAGATAGGTGCCGAGCGCCAGTCCGACGGCGGTCCACATCGGGTCGGCCGCACCAGTGAAGTAGGCCAGGCCCGGCAGGCCCATCAGCAGCCAGCCGCTCATGTCGGAGGCTTCGGCGCTCAGGGCCGTGAGCCACGGCCCCACGCCGCGCCCGCCCGCGAAGTATTCCTTGGAGGAGGAGTTGGAGCGTTTGGAGTAGATGAATCCGATGGACAGCATGGCCGCAAAATAGATGACCATGGCCAGCAGAATCCAGAAATCGTTGGCCAACTGCGCCCCCTCCTCAATCATGACGCCAAGCGGCTACCGCCATGGCAGAACTATGTGCTGATATGCGATTGACGCCGGAGCGGCGTCATACAGACCGTCACAGCCGTGAATACGGCCGCAACGCACTTCGCCTGATGGTAGTGGATACAAGGGCTCAAGCACCTTCCACCGTTTCCATACTGAGACGCTGTTTTATCCGAGCTCCCCCACCTGAGGGGGGGCTAAGATGACGGTCAGATGTCGTAGCGCCAGGACTTGTCGGTCACCACGCGGGCCATCGCCAAGCCGATCGGCAGACAGATAATCACCATGAACGCACGGAACGCCCAGTCCAGCGCATTCATGGTCTGGAAGCTGCCGAGGTACCACATGGCACGATACATATACAGACCGGGCACCATGATCACGATCGACGGCACGGTCAGGCAGATGCGCGGGTAGCCGAGGTGCGGCGGTAGCCAGCCACGTCGCACGGATGAACGCCACACCGATGCCAGAATGCCCGCCAGAAACGCGCCGATGAAGGTAGCCATCTCGGGTGCCACGTTGAAGTCTTGCAATTCCAAGCGCAGCGTGTCCGTGATCGCACCGATCAGGGCGGCGGTCAGGCACATGCGCTGCGGCGAATTGAACAGCACGGAGAAGCCCCACACGCCGACGAACGCCGCCACGAATCGCAGCAATCCGTTGACCCACGGGTCAAGCCCCAGTGGCTCAAAGCCTTCCGGGTGCAGGTGCACCATCACGGCCACGGCCCAGCCTGCCAGCGTGGCCATCAGGATGATGCACAGCACGTACGCCACGCGCTGGATGCCCGAGGGGAAGTCGATTTTCGCCATGTCGAGTCCGCCGGTGATGAGCGGGAAACCGGGGATCACGAACAGCATGGCGCCGATGTAGGCCGTATCGTGCGAGAGCGCGACTGGGTCGAAAATGCCGATGAGTCGCAGGGTGCCGGTGCAGGCGAGCGCCGCCGCGGCCACGCACACAAAGGGGACGAAGAACTGGTTCAGATGGTATGCAAACAGCCGGCGACGCATCCACTGGCCAAGGCCCGCGCCCACGAACGCACCGATCATGTCGTATGGGCCGCCGCCGAGCAGGAACACGAAGGCCGCGCAGGCTAGGGCGGAGGCCAGACCGGAGAACCACGGCTTGTACAGCGGCTTACGGCGCTCAATCAGATCGAGTCGCTCGTGCGCCTGCCGCACGGTGATACCGCCCTTGGCCTTCTCTTCGTCGGAGCGCTCGTTGAAGTGTTCGGCGTATTCCTTGGGCACGCGATTCTTACGCTTCGTACTGCTTGCAGCAGGGCTTTCGGCGGTTGCGCCGTTCGCCGCGTTCGCCGATTCAACCGACTCATTGGAGTCACCGGTAAACACTTCGGCATCGTCGTAGGCCTTCTCTTCGGCCGCTTTGTCTTCGACCGGAGTGACTTCCGCGCTGTCCGCCAAAAGTCGGTGGGCTTCTTCATTGTCATCGTCCAAGGACTTGGCCACGGAGGTCACGAGTACCTTGGTTTTCGACGCAAGATCCAGCGCCTCGTCCACGCTGCCGTTGGCCGCCTCAGCCTCGACCTTGGCACGTTCGCGCAGGCGCTTGGCCAGATCGGCCGAATACTGCGAAGCGTCACGTTCGTCCAAATGCTTGACCACGCCATCGGACAGTTGCGAATCGACGTGATACATCGACCCCTTGCCGAGATTCACGGAGAACCAGTCGGCGAAATGTTCCAGCAGCCAGATACGTTCGGTGTTCACGCCGGTACTCGGCAAATCCACGACTTCGGTGATGCGGTTACGACCATCCGTGCAGGTGGCCTCGATATCCGTCAGGTTCACGTCGGCGCGTACGTGCACGCCCAGCGGGTAGGCGATGCGGTGCATCATTTCACGCACGCGGAAGGAGCCGGTGCCGGCTCCCAGGTCCAACATGCCGACTCGTGCAATCACGCTGGCTTTGGCGGCGATACCGGCGTCCACCACCGGTTTTTCCCAATCGCGTGCAATATCTTCCATGTCCAGCGGAATGGAGTGGGTGTGGAATTTACGTACAGCCGTTGCGCCTTTCGCTTCGGGCGCACTTTTTTTCTTCTGTTCGCTCACATCCTTCATTACTACTCCCTGCCTTCCCCGCCAGCAATCGTAAGGCGCTCAAATCTTCCGCGAATCGGACAGTGTCTCATATGCTGTCCGATATTCGGTCTCTATAGGTGGACAACTTGGCGCACTATATGGACTTCGTAACGTAAATAGCGATTTCGCGGGGATACACTATTGCCCACACAACAACCACGTTGAATATGGGCTGTGGGCTCGCAACGACTGGTCTCAACAACTGCGGAGGAGCCGCAGACGACCAGTAGACCGAGCAACCTGTTATTCGGCAAAGGAGGTTATATGGCAACACCTGAAGAACAGATCACTCCCGCTGACGCCGCCATCGTCACTACCGGGACCGGCCGAAAGGGCCCGGAGGAGCATGATCTTCCCGAAAGCCTGAAGTACGACATGGATCTGTGTCTTGAGATCCTGCGTAACGTACTGGGCGAATACAACCCCGAACTGCTGTCTACGTTCGACACCGTGCGTCATTACGCGGTGGAGGCCAGCGCCGAGCATTTCGCCGAGCTGAAGGATCCGAACCCCGACCAGGATGGCCTGAAGGAGGCCGTGAACGTCATCGACAACATGACGTTGCACGACGCCCAGCTGCTGGCCCGCGCGTTCGCCACGTATTTCCATCTGGCAAACCTGTCCGAGGAGAACTACCGCGTTTCCGTGCTCCACGAGCGCGAGAACAACGTGCCCGTTGACCAGGCGGTCGACCCGATCAACGAGCTCACCGTCGCTTACCACCAGCTCATCAATGAGACTGGCCCGGCCAAGGCCAAGGAACTGCTCAACCAGCTCGAATTCCACCCCGTCTTCACGGCGCACCCCACTGAGGCCCGTCGTAAGGCCGTGGAAGGCAAGATTCGCCGCGTTTCCGAATTGCTTGAGGAGTACAAGCGCCTCGGCGGCTCGGATAAGAAGGAATGCCTGCGCCGTCTCTACAACGAGATCGACGCCCTGTTCCGCACTTCTCCAATCGCGCTGAAGAAGCCGACCCCGGTTGAGGAAGCGGACACAATTCTCGACATCTTCGACAACACGCTGTTCAACACCATCCCCAAGGTTTACCGTCGCTTCGACGACTGGGTCCTGGGCGATAAGGCCGGTCTCGTCGAGCCCGCTTGCCCCGCGTTCTTCCACCCGGGCAGCTGGATCGGCTCCGACCGCGACGGCAACCCGAACGTCACCGCCAAGGTGAGCCGCGCCGTGGCCCGCAAGTTCTCCGATCACGTAATCGCCGCCCTTGAGGAAGCCACCCGCACCGTGGGCCGCAACCTCACGATGGAAGCCGAGACCACGCCGCCGAGCGCCGAGCTCAAGAGCCTCTGGAGCCACCAGAAGGAAATGAGCGAGCGTCTGACCGACAAGGCCGCCCTGATCTCCACCAAGGAGATGCACCGCGCGGTCATGCTGGTGATGGCCGACCGTCTGCACTACACCATCGAGCGCGACGCCGACCTCATGTACCACTCCTGCGACGACTTCCTCGCCGACCTCAAGGTGGTCCAGCGTTCGCTGGCCGCCGCCGGCGCCAAGCGTTCCGCTTACGGCCCGCTGCAGGATCTGATCTGGCAGACCGAGACCTTCGGCTTCCACATGGTGGAGATGGAGTTCCGTCAGCACTCCGTGGTGCACGCCCGCGCCCTTGCGGATATCCGCGAGCACGGCCTGCATGGCGAGCGCGGCGAACTGCAGCCGATGACGCACGAGGTGCTCGACACCTTCCGCGCCCTCGGCGCCATCCAGAAGCGCAACGGCCTCAAGGCCGCCCGCCGCTACATCATCTCCTTCACCAAGAGCGCCCAGAACATCAAGGATGTCTACGAGCTCAACCGCTTGGCCTTCTCTCACCCGGAGGACGTGCCCACCATCGACGTGATCCCGCTGTTCGAGCAGCTTGAGGATCTGCAGAACTCGGTGGATGTGCTCGAGGAAATGATCAAGATCCCCGAGGTCCAGGCTCGTCTGAAGGCCACCGGCAACAAGCTCGAGGTCATGCTCGGCTACTCCGACTCCTCGAAGGACGCCGGCCCGACCTCCGCCACGCTGGCCCTGCACTCCGCTCAGGAGCGCATCGCCAAGTGGGCTGAGTCGCACGACATCGACCTGACCCTGTTCCATGGCCGCGGCGGCGCCGTC
>ERZ791899.2559-NODE-2559-length-10589-cov-2.677046_pt1 | contig 10589 bp, 12 predicted proteins | sample MGYA00510151_ERZ791899 | MGnify/ENA primary metagenome ERZ791899 (study PRJEB30046, sample SAMN00792118) | human gut metagenome | study: EMG produced TPA metagenomics assembly of the A metagenome-wide association study of gut microbiota in type 2...
AGAAAAAACGGAAAAAGTTTATTTGCATCTGCGATTATTGCATATATGGCGTACTTAGAGCCGGAGTATGGACAAGAAATATACTGCTTAGCGCCGAAATTAGACCAAGCGGCGCTGGTGTATGACGGATTTTATCAAATGGTACAGGCAGAGGACGAGTTAGCGGAGCTGGCAAAGAAACGGCGCAGCGATATTTATATTGCGGAGAGCAACACGGTAATAAAACCGATTGCTTTTAACGCCAAGAAGTCAGACGGATTTAACCCGCAGCTTGTGGTATGTGATGAAATGGCAGCATGGAGCGGGGACGCTGGACTAAAGCAGTATGAGGTTATGAAATCCGCTTTAGGCGCACGTACTCAACCTATGATATTGAGCATAAGCACTGCCGGATATATCAACGACAGTATTTATGATGAACTAATGAAACGTAGCACAAGTTTCTTAAAAGGAAACAGCAAAGAGCGCAGGCTATTACCATTCCTTTACATGATTGATGATGTGGAGAAGTGGAACGACATAGACGAACTGAAAAAGGCTAACCCTAACATGGGTGTATCCGTAAAAGAAAGTTTCTTTATGGACGAGATAGCCGTAGCAGAGGGCAGCTTAAGTAAAAAAGCAGAGTTCCTTACAAAGTATTGCAATATTAAGCAGAACAGCTCTATTGCATGGCTGGAATATCAGACAGTAGAGAACGCCGGAGTAGAAAAGACCTTAGAGGACTTTAGGGACTGCTACGCAGTGGGCGGTATTGACTTAAGCCAGACAACGGACTTAACGGCAGCAAGTGTGGTTATTCAGAAAGACGGCACGCTGTATGCGTTTACGCAGTTCTTTATGCCACGGGGCAGGCTGGAATACTTACAGGCTACGGACGGTGTGCCGTATGACATATTTGTTAAAAAGGGGCTGATAACCTTAAGCGGCGAGAATTACGTAGACTACAACGACGTTTACGGCTGGTTTACTATGCTGCTGGAAGATTACGGCATACGACCTTTGAAAATCGGCTACGACAGATACAGCGCCCAGTACCTTATTACCGATATGGCAAATTATGGCTTTCACATGGACGACGTTTACCAAGGCGAAAACCTTACACCAGTTATACGGGAGTTTGAGGGCATCATAAAAGACGGCGATTTTAAGATTGCCGACAACAATTTACTAAAGACACATTTCTTAAATGTTGCGCTTAAGCACAACATGGAAACAAGAAAATTCAGACCTATAAAAATCGAGCAGCGGGCGCATATCGACGGCTTTGTATCTGTCATAGATGCAATGACCGTGCGGCAGAAATACTGGGAAGAGTGCGGCGAGCTGCTTAAAAATGCCGCATAGAAAGGAGTGTAAACGGCATGAAATTTTTAGACTATCTTTTCCATGGCAAAGAATTAAAAGCCATAGGTAATTATTTCAAAATGCTGAACGGATACAGCCCGACGTTTACCAGCTTTAGCGGCGGCGTGTATGAAATGGATTTAACCAGAACGGCTATAAATAATTTTGCTACACATTGCAGCAAACTAAAGCCGGAGATAGAGGGCAGCGCCCTTAAATCGCTGGAAAAGACATTGCAGCATAAACCCAACTACTTCATGGATACAACAAAATTTATAAAGCGTCTGGCAACGTATGTAGCGGTGGAACACACCGCTTTTATTATACCTATCGAGGACGAATACGGGCGCTTATGTGGCTGGTATCCGCTGCGGGCTGAACGCTGCGAGGTGGTAGAGAGTGAGGGGCAATTATATTTACGGTATCTGTTTGCAAATGGCAGCTATGGCGCTATTGAGTTTGAGCGTGTAGGCATTATGACAGACTTTGAATATAAAGACGACCTTTTCGGAGAGGACAACAGCACACTTGCACCAACTATGCAGCTGATACATACGCAGAATGAGGGAATTATAAACGCTGTAAAAAATTCTGCAAATATCCGTTTTCTGGCAAAGGTGGCAAATATGCTGAAACCAGAGGATATAAAGAAAGAGCGGAAACGCTTTACAGAGGATAACTTAAGCGCTGACAACGATAGCGGCATGATTATTTATGATAACAAGTTTAGTGAACTGAAACAGGTAGAAAGCAAACCGTATACACCAAACGCATTGCAGATGCAGCACATACAGGAAAATGTATGTACGCATTTTGGTACAAATATGGATATTCTGCAAAATAAATTCGATGAAAATACGTGGAACGCTTACTACGAGGGGAAAATAGAACCGTTTGCAATACAGCTATCGCTTGTTATGACAAATATGAGCTTTACAGAGAGAGAAAGAGCCTGCGGCAATGCTATTTTCTTTTCTGCAAACCGCCTACAATACGCCAGCAACGCCACAAAGTTAAGCGTAAGCACACAGCTTTTTGACCGTGCGTTACTGAACAGAAACGGCGTAATGGATATATGGAACATGGCACACGTTGAGGACGGGGAAAAGTATTATATCCGAAAGGAATATACAGAGGTAAGCGAGCTGCACAAAGGAAGTGAGCAGCCAGTTATCATACAGCAAGTACAACAGCAGACAGAACCAGCAGCAGGAGAAGAGCCGCAGAACGGACAGGAAGAGAAAGAGGGTGTAAATAATGCCAGTTAAGAAAGAGCGGGAATATAGAACGCTGGTAGCGCCTCTGGTAGCGCAGAGTTCCGGCGAAAAGCGTATACAGTCGGAGTGCTACGTAGAGGGCTACGCCACTACATTTAATGCGCCATACCTTTTATATGAGTTTGAGGACGGCACAAAGATTTACGAAAGAATAGATGCACACGCATTAGACAGCGCAGACATGAGCGACGTTATTATGCAGTACGACCATGAGGGCAGAGTATTTGCCAGACAGTCAAATAATACGCTGATTTTAGAGCCGGACGTAAAGGGGCTTTTTGTGGCAGCAGACTTAAGCCGGACAGACTTAGCCCGTGGGCTGTATCAGGACATAAGCGCAGGAATGATTACTAAAATGTCATGGGCGTTTACAGTGGCAGAGGAAAGTTACGACAGAGAAACACATACAAGAACAATTTTGAAAATCAAAAAGGTTTATGATGTATCAGCCGTGAGTATTCCGGCAAATAACGATACTGAAATAAGCGCCCGTGCTTTTGCGAGTAGGAGTTACGAGCGGGAGCGGCAGGAGTTGCTTAAGAGGCGGGCAGCAATACTAAAGATTAAGGCGAGCTTATAAAAACCAAAACAAAAAGGAGAACACAGACTATGAGATTAAAGGAAATTGAGGCAAGATTAGCCGAAATCAAAGAAGAGCTTAACACCAGAGCGGCAGAGCTTACAGACGAGGAAATTACAAAACTGGAAACAGAGGTAACAGACTTACAGGAAGAGCGTACCGCTTTACTGACAGCGGCAGAGAAACGTAAAAAGCTGCTTGAAAGAATTGCAGCAGGAGAGCCGACAGGTGGAGCGGGAGCAGATACCACGCTGCTTAGAAATTTCAAGGGAGCAGGCGGCGCAGGAGCAGGAGAACCAGAGGACAAATACGACACTACGGCATACAGAAAAGCGTTTATGAATTATGTATGCAGAGGCGTTGCTATTCCGGCAGAGTACAGAGCAGCTGAAACCACCACCACAGCAGACAGCGGCGCTGTAATTCCGACAACTATTATGAATGAAATTATCCAGAAACTGGAAAGCTACGGCAGCATTTATGCAAAGGTGCGTAAGATTAACGTACAGGGCGGCGTTTCCATTCCGATTGCAGACTTAAAGCCTACTGCACACTGGATTACAGAGGCAAAGAGCAGCGACGACCAGAAAGCATCTGCTAAAAATTCCGTAACTTTCAATTATTACGGTTTGGAGTGCAAAATTTCCCAGAGCATTTTAGCAAATGTAGTAACATTGAAAATGTTTACTGATTTGTTCGTACCTATGGCAACAGAGGCAATGGTAAAGGCTATCGAAATTGCCATTTTCAACGGTACAGGCGAGGGGCAGCCGCTGGGCGTTCTGAAAGACAGCAGGGTAACAGCTGTAATTACTCTGACACCGGAAGAGTATGCAAGCTGGAACGGCTGGCACAAGGTAAAAGGCAAAATGAAAAAGGCGTACAGAAACGGCAGCTTTGTTATGAACCAGTCCACTTTTGATACTGGCATTGACGGCATGGAAGATAAGAACGGGCAGCCTATCGGACGCACAAACTACGGCGTGAACGGAGAGGAAACATACCGTTTTATGGGTAAGAATGTGGAAACTGTAGAGGACGACGTTTTACCGAGCTGGGACGACGCAAACGAGGGCGACGTAATCGCAGTATTTATGAATTTCTCTGATTACGTTATCAATACCAACATGGAAATGCAGGTAGTGAAATGGACAGACCACGACAACAACAAGATTAAGAATAAGTGCTTAATGGTAGTGGACGGCAAAGTAGCTGACGCTGCGGGCATTATCTTAGTTAAAAAGGGTGTAACAGCAGTGTAAGAAAGCGAGGCAGAGCATGAAAGGATACTTAGACGCAAAAGAGCTGGAAAGCTATAAGAAAGAGGATTTGCAGGAACTGGCAAAGCAGCTGGGCGTAGATGCAGAGGGAACAAAGAAAGAAATTGCTGCACGCTGCGCAGCCGTCGAGGTAGACATACCAGACGACAACGAGCTTACGGAAGAGGACAAAAAAGCGGTAGCCGAGGCATCAGCGAAAGCCGAAGAGGAAAAGGCAGCAGCAGAGGCGGCAGCTAAAGCCGAGGAAGAAAAGAAAGCAGCAAGGCTGGTAAAAGTGAAAGTAAAGCGCCGTTTCCGTGATATGGAATTAAACCAGATTAAGGATACTGGGGACGTTTACACCGTAAGCAGAGAACGTGCAGCAGTTCTGGAAGAGGCAGGCGTAGCAGCAGTAATGGCAGAGTAAGAAAGAGGGTGCAGGCTATGGCAGCAGATACCACAACATTAACAGAGAAGATGCGGGCGGCGCTGCGTATAAGCAGCACCAGTGAGAAAATCACAGAAGAAATAAACGACTGTATAGCCGCCTGCAAAATGGATTTGCAGGACGTAGGCGTAAAGAAACTGGACGAAACAGACGCACTGATTATTAGGGCAATTACCTTATACTGCAAGGCAGAGTTTGGCTATTCCGATAAATCAGAGCAGTTTTGGAAGTCTTACGAGTGCTTGAAAACTCATTTAAGCCTATCCAGCGAATACACAGGCGGCGAAACGCCGGACAATATAGACGGCGAGGTAAACGAGGACGATATTAAGAACTTATTCGGATAGGAGAAACAGACAGAATGGCGATTAAAAGAGTAACTTATAATACGCTGTCTTATCTGGTAGCGGAAATTAAAGACCGCTACGCAGAGAAAAGCGCCATAGGAGCGCTGGGGGGGGGGCTTGATAAGGTAGCGGTAGAAAATCTGGCAGACGATTTGAAAAACCTTATAAACGGCAAGGCAAATGCAGCCACCACGCTTGCGGGTTATGGCATCACAGACGGAATGACAACGACGGAGATAGCAAGCGCTATTTCCACGGCGATTGCCGGAACAGACCATTTAAGCCGTGTAATGGTAGACAGCACGGCAGATATTGACGTAGCGGCAGACGGCGCAGAAAAGAAAATCTACATGGTAAAGAATACCGACGGAGAGGCGGGAAATCTTTACAGTGAGTACATGGTAATTGACGGAAAGCTGGAAAAGGTAGGCGACTGGAAAGTGGACTTAAGCAGCTATGCAAAGACTGCGGAAGTAACGGCAGCCATTGCAAATGCGCTGAAAGCATACGCCAAGACCGCAGACGTTACTAAGGCAATCAATGCAGCAGTAGCGGGACTTATCCAACTGGACGACTTAAGCGTAGCGCCTACGGGGGCAGGCAATGTAGTAACAGGGCTTGCGTATGACAACAAGACAGGAAAATTTACAGTAACCAAAGGACTTACTGCACTTACAGAGGCAGACTTTACAGAGATTACGCAGCAGGAAGTAAAAGCCATGTTTGCGTAAGTGAGGTGCTGGTATGAGGTGGTTTAGCCTTGCCAGCTTAAAGGCGCTGGTATCAGAGATAACAGCCAGAGAAAACAGCAATATGCAGGCTGTAAATGATACGTTTTCAGAAGTCTACGACAATATGGAAACGCTGGACGGGCGCATAGATGCTTTAGAGCATAAAACCGACGCTGCATATCTGGGTAACTGTTATTGCGGTAGCGTCTATTTGGGCTATGTGTCCGAAACGGACACCTAAAGGAGTGGTAAAAATGGACTGGATAGACGAGATAACGCTAATAAGCGAGGTAAGCGGAGAAAACAGGGTAAATAAAAACGGCTTTGCAGTAAAGCTGGAAGAAAGCGCCCGCACTGTATTCTGTAATAAAAAATCAGTAGGGTACAGTGAATATTTTAAGAGCCAGCAGACAGGAAAGCTGGTAGAGGCAAAGTACGAGGTACACAAGGCAGATTATGGCGGCGAGGACGTAGTAGAAGTAAACGGGCGGCGCTATTTTGTACTTAAGACCTACGATACAGGGACAGACACCATAGAGCTTACGCTTACAGATTTACGCCACAGAAACGAGGTGTAAGCATGGGAGAATTTAATACAGTCGGGCTGGAAGATATTATAGACGCTTTCGGCAGGAGAGAAACCGCCACGGTTGAGGCAGTACCGAAAATGCTTAAGGCTGGCGCAGATGTGCTGATAGAGGCACAGAAAGCAGAGGCACAGGCAATGGGACTGAACGAAACGGGCGGTTTTATCAATTCCATAAAAGCTACGGACGTAAAGGGCGACGATACGGAGAAATACGTAGAGATATACCCGCAGGGACGGGCAGGGCATGGAAACGACAGGAAAGGCGATAAAAGCAAAGTGCGCTATGCAACAATCGGCTTTGTGGCAGAATACGGGACAAGCAGCCAGCAGGCACGCCCGTATATGACAACGGCAAACGCCAAGGCGCACGAAAAGGTAGTAGAGGCGCAGCACAGTATATGGGAGAGTGAAACGGGCAAATGAGCATACAGGAGATTTTAGAAAGCGCAGGGCTGCCAGCCCAGAGGGGCGTATACACTGGACGGGATAAGCCGGACGCATACTATACGTTTCTGCGGCTGCTGGGTACGTCTGCGGTAAATGCAGACGACGAAGAGAAAGAGCGCAGGGAAATGTATAGAGTTACGCTTTTCCATAAGGGCGATTTTGAGGCGCAGCTTGATAAGACAAAAGAGGTATTGATAGCAGCAGGCGTTTATATCAACAGCATAGATGCAGAAAGCTACGAAACAGAAACGGGGTACTGGTTAGTGCCTATCACAGTCGAGATTTTGAAAGAGGAGTGATTAAACAATGACACTGGGACTGAAAGATTTATATTATGCCGTATGCACAGAGGCAGACGGCGTAGAAAGCTACGGAGCGCCTAAGAAAATGGCAGAGGCAATGACAGCCGATTTATCCGTAAAGACCGCAGACGGCAGTTTATATGCAGACGATACGTTAAGCGAGAGCGTCACGGAGTTTGCAAGCGGCACGCTTAAGCTGGGAATTAAAGACCTTACGCCGGAAGTGCTGGCAGAGCTGCTGGGGCAGGAAGTGGACGAGAACAGCGTAGTATGGGCTGGAAAAGAGGACGAGCCGCCGTATGTTGCGGTAGGGTTCAGAGCAAAGAAAACGGGCGGCAAATACCGCTATGTATGGCTGCTTAAAGCAAAATTCAAAGTACCGTCTGAAAAGTATGAAACTAAGGGCGAGAGCATCAAGTTTAATACGCCGGACATTGAGGCAGATTTTACAGCCAGAAAGAAAGATAACCGCTGGAAAGCAGACTTTGTGGGAACAGAGGACAGTAAGGCGGCTAAGACATGGTTTACAGCCGTACCCGAACCGGCAGCGGCAATGCAGGAAGTATAAGAGAAAGGAGAGAGGCGCAGCGCAGGCTGCGCCTTAATTTATAGCATGAGCGCAATTAAAGACGGACGTATGCCCGTAGAACTGAACGGCAAGACCTATTATTTACTGTTTTCCCTTAATGCACTGGACGAGATGCAGGACAGATTTGGGGGATATGACAAGCTGGACAAGGCTTTTGACCAGAGTAACCCGACCATGATTAAAGATTTACGCTGGTTGCTTACCCTCATTATCAACGAGGGCATGGAAGAGGGAGAAACACCGCTTACAGAGCAGCAGGTAGGTAAGTTAATTCATATCGGCAATCTGCCGCAGATTAAAGACGCTATTTTCTCTGCTTTTGTATATTCCACAAACGGCGGGGAAGAGAAAGAGGCAGCAGACGGAGAGGCAGACACAACAGAAGAGGGAAACAGAGTAGCCGTGCAGGACGAATAGACACCGCACGGCTGCTTTATATAGCAATGGCTATGCTGCATTACACGGAAAGCGAGGCGTGGAAAAAGACACCTTACCAGATTATTAAGCTATTCGGCTATCACAAGGAGTATAACCCGCACATTTTCGGGCAGGAAAGCAGCAGCGCACCAGCACAGGCAGCAGAGGGCATGGACGACATAGACATAGCGTTAGGGGGCTTGTAAATCATGGCTGATAAAACAGACAATATTAAAACCAAACTTAGTTTTGACGGCGAGGCACAGTATAAAGCAGCCTGCAAAGAGATTAACAGCACCCTTAAGCTGCTTAACTCTGAAATGAAACTTGTAACAGCAGAATATAAGAGCAATGCAAGTAGTGCAGAGGCGCTGAAAGCCAAGCAGGAAGTATTAAAAAAGACCTACGACGAGCAAAAGAAAAAGGTAGAAGAAACAGAAAAAGCCCTTGCAAAATGCAAAGAGGCTACAGGAGAGAACAGCGAGGCAAGTAAGAAACTGGAAACGCAGCTTAATTACCAGAAAACAGCACTTGCAAACACAGAAACAGAATTAGGAAAGACAGCTACAGAGCTGGATAAAGCAGAAAAAGCCGCAGACGGAATGGGAAACGAGATAGAGGACAGCGGCAAACAGGCAAAAGAGGCAACAAGTAAATTTAGTGGATTTACAGAGGTTGCAAAAAAAGTGGCGACAGCTACAGCGGCAGCAGTGGCGGCAATCGGCACAGCAGCCGTAGCAGCAGGCAAAGCACTTTACGATATGGCGAGTGATACGGCATCTGCGGGCGACCAGATAGACAAGGAAAGCCAGAAAATGCAGATAAGCGCAAGCCTATACCAACAATTAAGCTATGCGTGCGAAAGGAGCGGCAGCAGCGTAAGTGACTTAACAAAAGGTGTTAAGAACATTACTACAGAGCTGGGAAAAACAGCAGAGGGAGCGAAAGGCGCAGGGGCAAGTTTTGAGGCTATCGGCGTATCCCTTAAGAATACGGACGGGAGCGTAAAAAGCACAGAGCAAGTGCTTTTAGAGAGCATAGACGCACTGGCGGGCATGGAAGATGAAACAAAGCGAAATGCAGCCGCACAGGATATTTTTGGTAAAAGCGCAGCAGAGCTTTTACCGTTGCTTAATTCTGGTTCAGACGGAATTAAGCAGCTTATGGACGAAACAGAAGAATACGGCATGATAATGTCAGACGAGGCAGTAGCAGCAAGTGCAGCGTTTGAGGACAGCTTAAGCCGTTTGCAGTGGACGTTTAGCGGCGTTAAAAATAGCATAACTGGGGAAATGCTGCCGTCTATAACAATGATTATGGACGGATTGAGCGACCTTATGGCAGGGCAGGACGACGCAGGCGAGAAGATAAAGCAGGGCGTTACTGGAATTATAAATAATATTACACAAATGATACCGCAGATACTGGAAGTAATAACCAATATTGCAGGGGCAGTGCTGGAAAGCGCACCCTCTATTATGCAGGCGCTGGCGCAGGGTATTATATCTGCGCTGCCTACGCTATTACCGACAATCACGAATGTAATAACAAGCATTGCAACTATGCTGATACAGTTACTGCCGCAGATTTTAGAGGCGGGTATGCAGGTACTCATAAGCCTTGCACAAGGAATAGCACAGGCGCTGCCTACATTATTACCGACAATCGTAACAGTGGTAACAAATATTGTAACCATGCTGATAGAAAATATACCGCTGCTGATTACAGCAGCATTACAGCTGCTTACAGGGTTGGCGCAGGGACTGGTAGCAGCGCTGCCCGTACTGATTGAGGCACTGCCAGAAATTATAACGGCTATTATAAATGCACTGGTTGAGGGCATACCGCTCATTATCGAAAGTGCGGGCGATATTATAGTTGCGCTGATTGACGGCATCATAGATGCAGTACCGCTTTTAATCGCAGCTATGCCACAGATTATAGCAGCCATTGTAACAGGGCTGATTACGGGACTGCCTAAGATTTTGACAGCCGCAGGAAAACTGGTAACGACAATCATAAACAAAATAAAAGAGCTGCCTACTCTGATACCGCAGGCAATAGCAGCGGGAGTGGAAAAAATAGCAGAGTGGGGCGCAAATATGCAGGAAAAAGGCGACACGGTTATAACAGACTTTGTAACAAAGGTTATAGAGATTGTAAAAGAACTGCCGCAGAAAATCTGGAACGGTATAGTAGGAGCAGTTACCAAAGTGGCTACGTGGGGCGCAAATATGCAGACCAAAGCCAAAGAGG
>ERZ791899.2568-NODE-2568-length-10564-cov-19.056999_pt1 | contig 10564 bp, 8 predicted proteins | sample MGYA00510151_ERZ791899 | MGnify/ENA primary metagenome ERZ791899 (study PRJEB30046, sample SAMN00792118) | human gut metagenome | study: EMG produced TPA metagenomics assembly of the A metagenome-wide association study of gut microbiota in type 2...
CGCACACGTGTTGGAGATGTGCCTTCTATTTTTTCCATCTGCTCACCGCCTTTTGAATATTCTTGTGCGGTAACACCGCAAGTCCGGCAGACGGGAAACCGTCTGTCCGGGCCAGCGGGAACCGCTTATGCGAGTTTACTCACGTAATGTTTTGTCCAAGCCATAAACCTCTCGCATCGAGATATCATGTTCGGCATCAATGCTTGTAATGTTGATACGATAACTGTCATGAGCAATGCGGTCAATGATTGCATCTGCCAGAGGACTATCATCACCACCCAGTTGGTCGTACCATTCCTCGAACTCATACTGGGAGCAAAAAATCGTTGAAGATTTCTTGCGTCTCCGATGGAGTAGTTCGAAGATATCTCTTTGTTCAGATTCCGTTGGTTTCAATAGAAGCCATTCATCCAAAATCAGGACAACGGGATTGGCATACTTAGCCATCACCTTTTTGTAGTTGCCATCTGTCCGTGCCACCTCCAGATCAATAAGCAGATCAGGCAGACGGATATATTTGGTATTGTAATACTGCTTACAGGCTTCCATGCCAAAGGCACAGGCCATGTAAGTTTTACCGCAGCCTGTAGCACCGGTAATAAAAAGATTCCGATGTTCAGATATATATTCGCAGGTAGCAAGTCTGCGAATCAGTTCCTTGTTTAGCTTGCGTCCGGAAGTATAGTTGATATCCATGATATTCGCTTCCGGCTGATCGAAACCGGCATTCTTGATCAGTCTTTTGAGACGGTTGTTTTTGCGACTGCTGTATTCGATATCCACCAGCATACCGAATTGATCCTCAAAGGGAACCTCCTTGAATTTTGGGTCATTGAGTTGGTTGCGGAATGCATCTGCCATTGTGGTAAGGCGCATTTCTATTAACTTATCCATTGTACTCTGATTGGTCATATGTGTTTACCTCCGATAGTAATCGGCACCTCGTGTGATGCCATGTGCTTTATGTGTGGTCTTGGTATCGATTGCTTCCGATGCCAGTTTTTCTGAGCCGGTTACAAGTAGGTTTTTAATACTCTTGTAACTGGGTGATGCTGTATAGGATAATGCCTTTTTACAGGCAGCTTCCAGTAACGCATCTGAGTACTTCTCAGCAAGCTTAAGAAGCCCCATACAGCTTCGGTAGGTTTGTTGTTCCACACTTTTGGAGGTCAATATTGCATTGACTGCAGTGTACGTATTTATGCCAATCCGCTCAGCCCATTTACGGAAGCGGTCACCGTTCCATTCCAGATACTTCTGGTGGTCTGCCGGCATATGTTCAGTAATGGTGCTGTACTGCCCAGGGCGTCCTTTTAGACGACGATGGGAAGCAATGCGGTTATGGTTGTAGAAAATTTCAATCGTGGTGTCTGTTACCCTTATATCAACTTTCTTTTTAATGTATTCGTACGGAACGGAGTATAGCATTCCGTCCACAGATATGTGATAATTGAACTGGACAGTGGCTGTTTTCCAGTCACTCAGTTCAAAACGGGTAGCAGGTAATGGTGCCAGCAATGGTTTTTCTTCCCCAAGAAATAAGCTTCGCCGACTACCCTCTTTCTTCTGAAAGAGCCTTTGGTTGAACAGTTCCAGCTTATCTTTGATTGCCAAATTCAATTCAGCAAGGGAGAAGAACTGTTCATCCCGAAGAGCTGCTGTGATCCAGGTAGAAATATTTCCTACTGTCCCTTCAGCATTCGGCTTATCTTTTGGAGCTCTGACACGCGCCGGGATAATAGCGGTGCCGTAGTATTCGGCCATTTCTTGATAGGTTTCATTGATCTGCTGGTCTTTAAAGCCACCATTGTGGACAACTGCTGTTTTACAGTTATCCGGTACGAGAATTCTGGCAACACCGCCAAAATATTCGTACATATGAACATGGGCATTAATCCATGATTTTTGCTTCATATCCAGAAATGCTTCCACATATGCGTACTGGCTATAAGTCATCACGCCGACAAATATATAGGCTTTGGTGATCTCACCAGTATCCGGATCAATGATTGTTGCAGGATCTCCTGCCCAATCGACCTCAACCTGCTCACCAGGTTTCCGGTTGATATGCATGGTAGCACGTCGTTTCTGCTCATCCTGCTGAATGTGATAGCAGAACTGGGAATACATAAGTGGTTCCTCGCCATTTGCATGACAGTCCTCCATGTATTCTGTCCACAAGAGTTTCTTACTGACTCCGTTACGGAGTAATTCTTTGTGGACATAATCGTAGTCAGGCATCCGTTTATTGGATTTGACTTGCTTTGCAGAAGGAAAAAACATTTCTGCAAGAACAGCATCGGTATCGCTTTTATCAAGTGGCCAGGAAATATTTAATTCCTTTGCACGTTTCAAAACGCGATTGACCGTTTTCTTGGAGACATTGCAGCTGTCGGCAATGCTCTGCTGACTGAGTCCCAGACTTTTTAGCCTGAGAATCTCTCGATACTTGGTCATGGTCATGACCTCCTTTGAATGAATTTACACCAGCTGGTGCATGATTACATTCTAAAGGATTTATGATAAAGGTTTCCACTACCGGAATGGTGGTTTCCTAAAAAACGGATTTGCGGTTTCCTGTCACCGGACAGCAGGGACACGGGCACCGGATTATTCAAGAACCCGACCCAGACAATCCGATATACATTATCACTGTCTGGGGTGTGGGCTATAAATTCAGTGAAGAAAAACCGTAATTATTCATTTACACACTAATGTAAAAAAATAATTATGGTTTTATTTATATAGTCATATCAAGGCTCATTCAATCATGGTAAATTCGTGGTAAAATAGTTAACTTTTTAGTGATGAATAGTCCTTAAATCCTATATTTATGTAGATAATCGGTTTTTTATATCAAGTTTGGAATAATCTTATAAAAAAAGACCAGTAATGTTTTTGATATATACTCGAAACGTTACTGGTTTTTCTTTTCTGCTATAATGGAAATATAACAAAAAATCTATTGTGTCTTGATTTTACCAGATAAATTTATAAAGAGGATTTTATCATTATCTGTCGTGTATCATTGCTTGTTCGCGGGGTAAAAATCATTTATAGCTTTTTTGAATAAACCACCTGCTTTTATTGTATTTTTGAATTTTTGATTATTAACGGGAAAGGGTATAATAGAAGTTACAGTAAACAGAATGGATAAAAATACCAAAAAAAGTAGGTGAGAAAAGTTGTATTATGTTGGAATTGATATTGGTTCGACGGCTTCGGAGATTGCTTCAAGGCTTCTGGATGAGGGGATTGATGTAATGAGTGAAGGGGTTCGTGTAGCTGCTACAGGATATGGGCGCGTAGCTGTGGATTATGCAGATTTTGTGATTACGGAGATTACCTGTCATGGAAGAGGTGGCAGAGAACTGGCGGGAAATGAATGTGCAATTATTGATGTGGGTGGTCAGGATACGAAAGTAATCCTGGTAGATCAGGGAATGATCCAGGATTTTCTTATGAATGATAAATGTTCTGCCGGAACCAGGAAGTTTCTGGAGATTATGGCGAATCGACTGGGAGTTACCATTGCGGAACTGTTTGACCTGGCAGAACAGATGAAATCAGAAACTGAAAAATGGAAAAAATATAAATTAATTGTAGAAATCAAAAAGACATAACGACTGACGAAGGAATGAATAGGATTCTAAAAGGAATTAAATTGATAAGATATGGAATATTTTTTGGAAGAAACAGATTAATTTAAATTTGCATTTTGGTTCGGGGTCATTAGAATACTTTTAATGCCAGAAATACAGGATCTTTTATAGTTAGTGATATATTATGATAATAGCTGAATATTATTGATTGGAGGAGATTCTATGAAGTCAAAGAAAGTAAAGAAAATATTGTTGATTGCTTTAACGTGTGCAGCAGTTTCTACATCTGTCTCAGCAGAAGCTGCTATGAAATCGCAGATAACCGTTGAAAGTAAAAATAAGTATGAACAGTTGAAAATTTCAGAGAGCCGTGTGTATGGAGAATACCCAACTGGAGATTATAAGAAGATAACACTTCTTCCTTCGGTTTCTAAAGTAGAAAAATTTTGTTTTGAAGATAATTTGAATATAGAAGAAGTAGAGTGGATGGCTTCAGTAGATACTGTTCCAGTTTTTGCCTTTAGCACATGTCCAAAGCTTAAAAGGGTAATACTTTCTGATAATGTGAAAAAAATTGGACAAAGTGCATTTATATACTGCGGTGAACTGACGAGTGTTAAACTTCCCCAAAATCTTCAAAGTATAGATTTTTTTGCATTTGCTGACTGTCGAAAACTGAAAACGTTATATATACCTGAAACAGTTACTGAGATAGGTGCTGAGGCGTTCATAAATTGTGATTCTCTAACAGTTCATGGAAAGAAAAATTCATATGCATACTATTACTGTAAGATGAATGGTATTCCTTTTGTAAGTGAGGGAACTGCTTCAAAACCAGAAACAAATCGTCCGTATATAAAATCTGTTGATTCAGATATAGTAAACAAACAAATCTATGTTACAATTGATTTGAGCGGAAAAGTAAAGAATGCAGATGGATATCAATATCAAATATATGATGGTACTAAGGTATTAGCTAATAAAAATTCTGCAAACACAACCTGTATATTAAAAAAAGTGCCGACTATGGGATTTGCCAGAGTCCGTTCTTATACTGTTCAAAATGGTAAAAAAAGTTATAGTAGGTGGTCTAATGAAATGCGTATGCCTCCTGTTAAACTAAATAAAGATAATATAAAATTAATAAAAATTACCGGGAAAAAGAAAACAGTAACCGCACAGTTTGGAAATTTAAAATACAGTGATGGGTTTGATTGCGTACTTAAGAATGCAGATTCAGGAGAAAATATTGTATTAAAAAATCAAAAGAAAAATACAGTTACTTTTAAAAATATAAAACCGGGAGTTTACTATTTGAAAGCGCATGCATATACGTTGTTGAATGGTATTAAACAGTTTGGCGTATGGTCAGATAATAAAAAAGTTGTTGTTAAATAGAAAATTGGAATTATAAAAAGCAGGCGAAAAACTGCCTGCTTTTTATAATGGAAATTTATGCTGTTATTGATGTAGCGAAATCAAGCTGTAATAAATTCAAGCGTATTATACTGAAAGAAGCCGTCAGTGGATGCTAAACCACTGGTGTGGGTAGCATCTTTGACATTGGCATTGCACACAGCGATTAATTTATTATTTTGATCCAGAGCCACTGATTCCAGTTCAAAACTGTTATATGTGCGGCCCTGAGCATCTTTAGCAGGAATATCTGTAACAAATCCAAAATCTGGGTATAAAAGTTTGCTATCATCAAGTTTTTTCAGATTATAATGAAGCAAGGTGTTTTTTGTTGTGATTTTAGTCGTTACTCCACTTACAGTATGTGGATTACTGGTTCCGACAAAAAGCCCTAATTTATTGTGATAGAAAATATCCTGGGATGTAGGCTGACCGGCGTTTACCAGTGTACAAAGATAAGTGGCTTTTACATTTTTTTCATTTTCAAATGTACATTTATAGAGCTTTAATGTTCCGTCAACAACGGACAATAATAAAGCTGTATTTGCCTCATAAAAATAATTAATTGCTTTAAGAGCAAATGATTTATCGTTATCGTTGGGAGTTACTGTATATGTTATTTCCTCATCCTCTTTGTTACTGCTGATAGCAACCACTTTGTTATTTCCTGCGACAACAAAGAATTTTCCGTTAAAACAGCTCATACCGTTGGCATGACCTAATAAACCGTCAGTGAATGTTTTAAAGTGAGATACACCTGCGCTTGTATTCATATAATTTTTACAGTAGCCAAGAACAGCGACTTTATCTTGACTTTGTTTTATAAAATATGGAGTATTGTTTCCGTTAAAGGATACACATCCCAGATTGGTTGTTTCATAGTTGGGATCTACTTTGGTAGGCACACGGGCTCCTGCTCTAAAACCGCATGCAAAAGTATAGGTTTTACCGGAGTAGGTAATGCCTTCCAGTACAGAGAATTTATCTTCTGCGGTTCCATCGGATGTTATAACATTGGATGCAAGCACAAGGTGATTGGCTTTCATACAGATTGATTCAAGGTTGTACTGTTTATATTCACCTGTTTTATTTACATTGATGACCGCACATGGAGTGTATTTTTTACCTTTATCATCAGTAAGATGATAATCAACTACCAGAATACGGTTCTGAAGTGTTGAAAAAGTGTTATTTGTCAGGATAAATAATCCAAATGAAGTGTGATAGTAGATATCCTGGAGCTGTGTGGTATAACCAAAGCCTGAGTTAGTAACTGTGAATGTACTTGCTGCTTTAGCAGCCTTCCAGTCTACAACACTGAAAGTTAATGTCCCAGCATTGCTCTTGTCAGCGTAATGCATAATGATAAATTTCTCGTTAGTTCCGTCAGCAGCAGTGATACCTAATGCGCCTTTTGGACAAATTTCATTGATACTGTACGTACCGAGCTGATTGCCTTTGGTATCCAGTTTTACGATGGTTGTAGAACCGCCGTAACCTTTATGGTCTTCTGCAAGCATATACAGATAATTTCCAATTTTGGTAAGTCCCAGAGCGAACCAGTTCAGATCTTTTTTTACGGCAGTTGCTTTTGTTGCCATGTAGTCAGTCGTTTTGAGTAATGTAGTTTTAAGACCGGTTGTCTTTACGCAATACATATCTGACCCCACAATTGCAATTCCCGCTACGTTTGTTGCACCTTCATCGGGAATTAGTGCATGGTCTACGGGTGTAGCTGAAATGGTTAAAGTTGTTCCATTGAATGTTCCTGGCATAATTTTTTTGCCTCCTTTAAATTTTTGGAATTTGCAAATTCACTTTGTAAAGAGACGTTTTTTCATGATTTGTAAACCGGAAATAAAAAATAAATACAGACAGGAATTATTGTTTCAGAATGATAAAAGATATAGTACTTTATAAACGGGTAAATTTGTTTGTGAAAGAAATTAAGTTAATCGATTATTTCTTTATAATGCAGGAACGGATACACTTCATCTGTCTGATTTTCCGCAGAGCAGGTATTTTGATTTTTCCTATTCACCGATTTTCGATACGAATACAGATGAAGAAATGCAGACTGGAAGTTGTGCTGCTGTGGATATTGTTGATAAGAAGAATCTTCCTGCCGGAAACTATGAGGAACAGGATTCTTTTATTGTAGGAGACCGGATTTATCAGGGACTGGCAGATGCTGTTGAGCCTGTGACTGGAATTACCAATGGTGCAGAAAAAACAGCTCAAAGTTTTCTGGTCAACGGATCTCTGGAACTGAATGAGGATGAAAATAATGAAGGACTGGACACTGCCGTACAGATAATGGTACAGGTGGATGCTTATCAGACATTAAACAGACCAGTTATTGATACGCGGTGGACCAGAGTGATCACAAATTATGCAATGATTATTTCCTGAGGATCTGCAGATTAAAAAAGACAGGCTAAATGCTGCAGACTCTTTGTTTTATGGGGAACAAGATGGAAGAATAAGATTCATGTCTATCAAAATACATTTAATGCCATAATTACCAAAATTCCTCCATCTTGTGATATATTAACATTAACGGTTAAATATCACGGAATGGAGGGATTTTTATGGATAGAAAAAAGTTCATAGCGGTTGCTATTTCGGCAGCACTTGGTTTATCCGGTGCTCCGGTTTATGCATCAGAATCTGCAGTATTTTCTGATGGGGAAGTACAGGAATATGGAGCAGAAGAAGAAAAACAGGAATTCCAGACAGATAGTCAGGATCCTGAAACTGATACATTTCAGGATGAAGTGGAATCAGATGCAGGTACAGACGGATTTGTGGATGAGATAACAGAAGCATCCTCAGGTGCAGCGGAATCGGATGCGAATGGATTTACATATGAATATCTTAAAGAGTCTGATACATACCGCCTGACAAAGGGAACAGATACAGAGAATGTCATAATACCTTATGAGTATAATGGAAAAGTAGTCTCAGAGGTTGGAGAGAGAGCTTTTTACGGATGCGTAAACATAAAGACTGTGAAAGCAGAAGAGGGAGCTGATAGAAGGAAAAATCGTATCCGCATTGATAAATCTGCTTTTGAGAACTGTGAAAATCTCAGAAAAGTTTCTTTTGATCAGGGAGCGAAGCTGGAAAGCAGGGCATTTTATAATTGTCCGAAGCTGTGGGAGTATACAGGGGTTTCCTACTATGATTCTTTTGATACAGAAATAGAACAGGATTCTTTTGACGCGGATACAAAGGTAATATTCAGAGCAGGAGATAATGGAATTCCGGAGACTGTTAAGGCTTTTGCAGACAAGAACAGGGTATTTATGGAAATTACGGATAATGATAATTATGTTCTGACAGATAAAGATGGTACTTCTTATTATGATGACTGGAGTGAAGGAGATTCCAGAACATTCTGCGTAGATTGTGATGATACAAAGGCATCGGTAAGAGTGTGGTCTGCTGTGGAAGTGATTGGGCGGAAAGCTTTTTATGGATGCTCAAATGTAAAAAAAGTGCTCATTGAGAGGAAAACTTCAACGATTGAGTCGAAAGCTTTTGCAAAGTGCAAAAATATGAGTATTATTATGCCTTCCGGTATAACAGCAATCAGTGACGATGCTTTTGATGGTGCTTCTGGCATTACTATTTACACGGATAAGGGCTCTTATGCGGAAAAATATGCAAAGAAACATAATCTGACCTGCAAGACAACACCAGCACCGACAGCAGTACCGGTACCGAAACTGAAAGTATCTTATGATGCAAAAAATGGTAATGCTACATTAAACTGGACACCGGTAGAATATACTTTTCAATATTATATTTACAGATATGATACAGCCACAAAAAAATATAAATGTGTAAGCAAAGTTGACCAGAATACTACGTCATATAAGCCTGAGAGCCCTGCAGGGAGAACAGTGAAATACAAAGTCCGGGTGAGAACATTAGCCGGAATATATACAGACCAGTACAGTAAGAAGAGTAATACAGTGACTGTCCAGGGACGACCGGGGAATGTAAGTGATGTTTCTAAAAAGAAGAAGGGGAAAAACCTTACGTTTAAGTGGACAAAGGCAAAAGGCGCACAGGGATATATTCTGTACAGATATGATGAAAATGCCCGGAAGTACAGAAAAATTAAAACTATAAAAAATGGAAATGTTACATCTTATACAGATAAAACCGGAAAACTAAATAAGAATGAAAATTATTATGTGAGAGCATACTGTACAACTAAAGATGGTACCAGATTATATGGATGGTACTGGGCGTAATAATTTCAGTCCCAAGAGCTGAAAAGCTGTTTCTGTTGGTACTCTCAATACTGGCTTTGGAGTCGGCTCATTCCATACGTTTTTTTTACCGACACTTTTTATCCGGTATTACGAAAAAGTCGCTGAATGCCTTTTATTATGCGTGTTCCTATGCCAAAGTTGATTGTTCAGGCTTTATGAATGTAACAGCTAAAATAGCCCTGCATCTGATTCCTGAATCTCTAAAGTCACAACCAGTATTTATTCGTTTCGCTGGTATTGAAATCAGCTACTATGAACAGAAAACTTTCTGGTCGCTATGCAGCTACATGGTACGGAGCTGCAAGGGCATTGAGATGATGATTAATCTTATTAACATCACTTACTGTGGTATGAAACTATTGTCATATCAGGATGAAAAAATAAAACTTCAGGTATCCAGAATTAAGAGGAAAGACGACCAGAGTTTTACAGATGAAATCAGACTGAAATGGAATCAACCGGAAATGGCAGACGGATATCTGATTCAGAAAAAAGAAGCTGGAGGTAAATACACTACCTGCTTTAATATAAAAAACAGTGATATCTGTACTACGACAATTTCACCGCTTACAATTTCAAGTTACTATGGAAAAGATATAAGTTTTCGAATCAGAGCTTATTCTACAGGAGTGGACGGAAAGAAAAGTTATACTCCTTATTCTTATGCAGAAGTTAGCTTCTGGCCGAAACAACCAGAAATTACGTCTCTGACGAAAAAGACAGACAGAAAACTGACTGTCAGATGGAAAAAGACAGCACATACAGATGGGTATGAAGTATGGAGATCTGAAAACGGGAAACCTTTTACCTGTGTGAAAAGGATAACCAATGGAAAAACCCAGAATTTTACAGATACGGGATTAAAAAAAGGAGTAACTTATACCTATGCAATTAAAAGCTACCGTATCAATTCATTAAAAAAGAAAATATATGGGGATATTTTTACGCAGACAAAGTTGAAAACGATTAAGTATTCATAATACAGAACAGCCGCCATATGACTTATAATTTTCCTGCACAGATATATTATTTTGACTGTGAAAGTGGATGCGGTAATGTTTGGAAGAAACATCAAACCGATCAGCTTCCTGTACAGCGGACTGCTGACGGTAGGAGTTTCCATGATCGTCAATCTGTTTATGCACCAGAAGCTGAAGAAGATTGATATGGTTGAATGACCGCGCGTCGCATTCTCGTTACTTCAGACTTAAATGAAAAACTAAATTCCATCTGTGGATTATCTCAGTAAATATGCGAGAT
>ERZ791899.2578-NODE-2578-length-10511-cov-24.842005_pt1 | contig 10511 bp, 19 predicted proteins | sample MGYA00510151_ERZ791899 | MGnify/ENA primary metagenome ERZ791899 (study PRJEB30046, sample SAMN00792118) | human gut metagenome | study: EMG produced TPA metagenomics assembly of the A metagenome-wide association study of gut microbiota in type 2...
AGAGTGGCACTTCTATTAGTACAATGGCGGTAGTTATAAAAAAATAATTCAAAATTAGAGATATATGAATAAGATAGAAAAACTGGCTGGAGAATATAACTCCACCTTTGCTCGACTGGCAGTAATAGAAAGTGAATTGACCAAAGAATGCCAGAAGTACGTTTCCTGGGATACCGTTCAGGTAAGTATCACTGGTGGTGCTCTCATTGTCAAAGCAAGAAATGAGATAGATGCCGTTCCTTTGGAGGATTTTGTTGACCATGTAAACGAATATGGAAGCATGTCAGAATCCGCCTACGGACATTTGGCTTGGTATTCGATTTAAAACGATATAGAAATGAAAGAATCAGATGATAAATACAGCAACCGCATTGCAGATGCTGAACAACTCACGAAAGATGTACAAGCTATTTATTTAGAAATTAAAGTTTTTGAAGATGCTTATAAAAAACAGATTGCTCCGCTTAAACAAAAAATTGCTCAATTGGAGGAATCTTTTCTGGATAAATGGTTGGTTGATTCAACAGGAAGACCTGTTAGTAAAGGAATGGTGATTGAGAAGAATGGAAAGCGATTTAAGGTTCTTAACCGATATCAACAATGTATATTTCAATATTTAGGTAATGCAAGAGTTTCAGTTTTACCTGAAGGTAAAAAGCGAACTCTTGATATTTTTCCCTCTGAATTAGTTGAATTTACTATTGTAGAATTAGCGTAAAACAGGAAAGAAATGAGTAAAACAGAACGTATAGAACGTATCCGAAACGACATCGACCATCAGCTTAGTTCTTACTATCATAGAATTGACATACTGAATAAAAGAAAAAATAAACTCATGGGAATAAGCATGAACATCATTGAACCTCATGCCCTTATACCCAAGTGGTATGATGATATTGAAGAATGGATAAAAGGACATCCATTCCCAAAAACATGTATTGATATGGTGTATCCAAACAAAGAAATTGCTTTCAAGAACTCTTTAACATGTAATACATATCAGATAGATTATCATATTGTAAAATGCAAATCTCGTGAGTATTATATAGATAAGTATTTAAAGTAAAACTGATTAGAAAGGAATCAAATGATAATAGCATGGTTTTCTTGCGGTGTAACATCCGCAGTAGCTTGTAAGATAGCATTGAACTTGTATAACGATGTACAACTCTATTATATCGAAACAGGTTCCGGGCATCCAGATAATGTCCGATTTATCTCAGATTGCGAGAGATGGTACGGGCGGCCAATTCATACCATTCGCAGCGATAAGTATCTTAACGTAGAGGATGTGTTGGCTAAGAAAAGATTTATTAATGGTCCTACTGGTGCAGCTTGCACATTCGAATTAAAGAAACAAGTCCGTTACAAGCTGGAAAAAGAGTTGGGAAATTGGGACGGTCAAGTCTGGGGATTCGACTTTGACCCGAAAGAAATAAACCGTGCTGTCCGCTTTAAACAGCAATATCCTGATACAAAGCCGTTGTTCCCACTTATCGAGCGACAGATAACCAAGCAAGATGCAATGGGAATGCTTTGGAAAGCTGGCATTGAAATCCCTGCCATGTACAAGATGGGTTACAATAACAATAATTGTATCGGTTGTGTCAAAGGTGGAATGGGATACTGGAATAAAATCCGGAAGGACTTTCCGGAAGTATTTGCTCGAATGGCGCAGATTGAGCGTGATGTTGGAGCTACCTGCCTAAAGGATAAAGACGGTCGTATCTTCCTTGATGAACTACCAACGTGGCGGGGCGACCCAGTAGAAGAGATTATACCGGATTGCTCGCTTATCTGCCAGATAGAGTTTCAAGAGATAATCGACAGACAGGTAGAACGAGTATTGAAAGGAGAAATTAGTATTAATGATGTAGTCTGAAAAGCTCAAAACAAGAAAGGAATGAGTAAAACAACAATTTATTATCTATTCCTAGTAGCAATGTATATGCTGCTAGGATAGGTGGAAAGGAGAGATATGAAACAGACATTGGAAGAAGTCGCAAATGAAATTGGAGGCGTACATCCTGACTGGGATAAAATAACTTGTTTTAGAATAGGATTTAAAGAAGGAGCCAGATGGCAGTCAAAGCAATCTCCTTGGATAAGTGTTAATGAACGGTTGCCAGAGCCTAACAAGGAAGTTCTTCTTTATGATAAGAACTCCATCCGGCATTATGTCATAGGATGGCTGCGGAGAGATAAAGGATATAACAAAGGCATGTGGGCACTCTCCAATGGTTGGATTGAAGATAAGGATATAACCCACTGGATGCCGATTGATAAACCAATAACCGAGTAATTATGAATGAAGTAAACTTTAATGGAATGTTCGGACAGCAAGGTTGGATTTGTCCGAAGTGTGGAAGGGTATATTCACCTTTTACACAAATGTGTTTGTATTGCGGAAATAACAATTCCGAAAATACATTTACATCTGCAAATACACCTACAATAACTTTTGACGATATACTCGAAGCCAACAGGGATGTGCTGGAACGGATTAAACAGAAAGGGGATTGATTATGGAAGTAAAGAACGGAATAATAATAGACGGAGTGCTGCATGAATCATCAGAAGGATTTTGTAATGAATGTTCCTTATGCCAGGAATGCTCTAATCTTTTAGACGATAACTATTGTGCCTTACTCGATTTGGGAATAGGTCAGTGTTTTGTCAGTCGTGGCAAAATAACAGAGATTAAAACAAAGGAGGAAAAGAAATGAAACAGGTATTGTCATTCGAGCAAATGAAACATTTACAAGAACTTGGATTATACCATATCTACACCTTGCAGGACATTCTCGACAAGTTACCTTGTTTTATTGGCAAAGAAGTGCTGACCATCCAAAAACTTGCAGATAGCTATACATGCTTGTATATGGAGCCTTATTCTAGATCTATGATAAAGATTACAGAGAGTAAAGAGCCTATTGATGCAGCTTACGAAATGTTGTGTTGGTGCATTGAAAACGGATATGTTAAAGTTAAATAGAAGAAATAACTATGGGATTTACAACACCATGCTTTATACGCAAAAATACACAGGAACTTCGGAGAGGGCTGGAAGAGTTGGGGTATTCCAAAAACTATCCTAAATGGACAGATGATTGTAGTATAATATGGGCTTATCAATATCCAGTGAAAGGATTTGATATTCCTTGTTATGTGATTGCGGATTCTTTTGACATCCCTTTTGACAAACATAGTGTTTTATGTGGGAAATTTATTGATTGCGGAACGAATGAGGAACTTTTTCTGGCTATAGCTGCATTAAAGGATGATACAGACAACAATCAATTATTCACTAATGGTAAGGGCGATTGGGGTATATACCGGGATGGCTCTGATGGAGGTTTGTCTGGAATGGATTTCTATGGGATGCCTAATGATTTTGAGATTGACAATTACCACAAGGCTTCCGTAAACGAATTAATCGAACATTTTAAAACAAAGGATGAACAATGAAAGCAAGAATAAAAAGAAAGATTCAAAAAAGGCCATTCCTATACAATGTAGGACAAGTTTTTAAAGCTTGTGATTGGCTTACTGAAATTCAGCGTGGAAATATAGTTTGGCATCGGTATCATTCATTCGGTACTATTACCAAGCGTTATGTTAAAATAAATGATTAAACAATGAAAGCAAGAGTAAAATCAACAGGAGTTTTGGTAGATGTAACTCCCCAATTAAACATCAACTCTCAACATAGCAAAGATTATTTATATGTGTGTGGTAATATGGTTTTCAAGGAATGCGAACTTGATTTTTCAGCTATCGACTGGGAACAGAGACGATATGAACTAGCGAAAGCTGCCATGCAAGGATTTTGCAGCAAACAGGTAATGATTGCTGATTCAAATATGACAGCAGAATGGAGCCTTGTTTTCGCTGATGCGCTAATAAAGAAATTGAAAGGAGAATAAAATTATGACCGAAGAACTTGTGACATTGGAAACAGCAAAGTTGCTGAAAGAGAAAGGGATGTTTACAGATATAGAATTTCCTCCGCAATCCGTTGCACAAAAGTGGCTACGTGAAACCAAAAACCTGCATATATGTGTATATAACTGTGCTTGTGGCTATGGATACGAAATATCTAAAGCTGACAATGGAACTCATATAGTCAGTTCTACTTATAAAGGAACAAATGACGGAGAAAAATGGGATACCTACGAGGAAGCACTTGAAGCAGGTTTACAGGAAACATTAAAATTGATATAAAAATGAAAAAGATATTTTTCAATGATAAATTTGGATTAACACAAGCGGTGTTGGACGGTCGTAAGACAATAACTAGACGAATTGTTCCGTTTACATATTGTGAAGATAAAATTCATTTGTCTAGATATAAGGTTGGTGAAGTTGTTGCCATTGCGCAAAGATATCGTGATGTCGAACAAGAAGGTTATCCTGTTGATTCAAGGTACGATGCTTTTAGAACTGCAAATTGGGAATATGGAGAAGATAGTGCATTAAAGAGTTCTAAAGGATGGAATAATAAACTCTTTACCCGAGCTGACTTCATGCCCCATCATATCCGAATTACCGATATTAAGGTTGAACGTTTACAGGACATCAGCGATGAAGATTGTTTGCGTGAGGGTGTTGAATTGAATACTCGCCAATATGAATATGATGGAACAAAAAAATATTGCGTCTGTGGTTTGAAGCATTGGCGAGCTATTGGCTGCACCGACTTTGATGCTCCCCGTGAAGCCTTTGCAGCCCTCATAGATAAAGTATCAGGCAAGGGTACATGGGAATCCAATCCTTATGTTTTCGTATATGAATTTAAACTGATTGATTAACAGATAGGGAGTAAATTTATGAATAATATTAATTTGAACGAAATGCGGAATCGTGCTTATAAGACCGCCTGTGAACACGGCTTCCATGATAAAGAATTGAGTAACGAACACTGCCTTTGCCTTATCGTTGGAGAGCTTATGGAAGCTGTGGAAGCGGACCGAAAAGGGAAACGTGCCGACAGAGAATCTTTCAAGTCTTCTTATGAGGATGAAGAACCGCACGATGATGTCAATTTCAAATATAGCTTTGAAAAATATATCAAAGGAACAGTGGAGGAAGAATTAGCTGATGTTGTGATACGCTGTCTTGATCTTGCTGGGCTGCGCAACTGGGATTTGCAAGACACGTTGGATAATGTGGATGAACTCAATAACGTTTCAGACTTTTTCCAAGAACACACATTTGTAGAGATAGCTTTTGAGATTTGCACCGGAACAATTATATCCGAATCTCTAAGGTCGGTTAAAGGAGTGATTCTTGATGTATGGCAATACTGTCTTTGGAAAGGAATAGATATTGAGTGGTTCATTGAGCAGAAGATGAGATACAATAAACTAAGACCTAAGTTGAACGGAAAAAAATATTGATTATGAAAACAATTATATTTACAATCATATGTATTATCGCCCTATTATGGGTTGGAGATCTCACAATTACATTTAAACCGTTTTCCATATCGTTGCCCGGTTGGCATAAGGCTTTAGGTATCATACTGTTTGTATTTGCAATGGCGGTGTATAACATTGGAGAATACGCTAAGGGGTACAAGCATGGTTTTGATGATGGGATAAAGGAATGTATTGAAACGATTAAGGGAAATGGAAAGAATTGAGCACATAGCCACAATTGATTTTTGCTACTTTAGATTAAAGGTTCTATATAAACAACTTTCTAATACCAAGTCAAACATCGAAAGACTAGTCGATAAGGCTTGCGGTTATAACGAAACCGAAGAGATAAGGAAGGAGTGCATAACGCTTGTAGAGCAAATTATTGAAAGTAAGAAATCAATCGGGGAGAATTTTACAAGAGATATATGTTTTTTGAATAAATTAAAAAAGGGAAATAAACTCTCATAGTTGATTCCTAAAATGTTAATATATATATCTACGCTATTTTTAAGAACAGAAATTAAATGACAGGTTTTGTTTTTATTCAGATTTTTTGTAATTTTGAATTATAATGTTTCCGTGTAAAGGGGCACGGTACGTTCTTCGGATGAAAAGACTTTTATGGGAAAAAAACTCGTAGCAAATAGAGAAAATTTCTGCCATTATTATATGGAAACGGGTAATGCTACAGATGCATATCGGAAAGCTTACCCTAATAGTATTGGATGGAAGGATGGGGTCGTTAGTAAGCGTGCATTTGAATTACTGAGAAATCCATCTGTCGCATCCCGTGTAAATGAATTGCAGGCTGATATCTTAAAAAAGTCTGACATGAAGAAGGAAGATGCATTGCGTTTTCTTACAAATGTGGTAAATGTAGACCCTATAGATCTTCAATTAAAAGGTAAAGATACGTTTATTGTCCGTTCTCTTGATGATATACCAAAACCAGTCCGATGTTGCATCCAATCGATTAAGAATACTCAATATGGAGTAGAGATACGGCTATATAGCAAAATAGCCGCCATTACACAGATAAGCAAGATGCTTGGATGGGATGCTCCAGTAAAAAGTGATGTCAGTACCAATGTGCGCATGATAATTGGGGACGAGCAATGATAGAGATGGTGTTCTCGTATAAATTGTTTAATCCCCTGTTTTGGCATATCCGTGAGGCGATGCATGACAAGGATATCCGGTATATTATAAACAGAGGTGGTTCCTCATCAGGGAAATCTGTATCTACGACACAATCCGTGTTGTTGTCTGTATTCTCCGGAGAAGGTTCAGCTCTCGTTGTGAGAAAAGTTGGAGCCAGTCTTAAGAATACGGTATATGAAGAGTTTAAGACCCAAATGAAAGCTCTTCAATTGAGCCAGTTTTTCGCTCCAAAGGAAAATAATATAACCTGTATAAATGGTTGCAAAATCGATTTTACAGGATTGGACGATCCCGAGAAGATAAAGTCTATCACAGGATATCGCTGGATAGTGATGGAAGAGGCCACTGAGTTTGAATATGAGGATTTCACACAGATACGTTTCCGCCTACGAGGAAAGGAGGGCCTACAGATTATATGCAACTTTAATCCAGTATCAGAGGACTCGTGGATAAAAACCAAGATCCTTGATACATACGAGTGGGATGAGCATCCGAATGATTTGTACGGGAAAGTAAGATATCCGATAAAAAGGAGTTTATTACCTAAGGATTATAGCCGGATATTAGGAAAGAGATATAATAAATCTAGAATGATAGCTAATGAGCGTACGGGAAAAATGGAAAGATATCCATCGGATACGGTAGAGCTGCATTCTTCGTATAAGAACAACTTCTGGGTAGTAGGTTCTCCGGACGGGAAGTATGGATACTATGACAGACAGACGATATCTAATTACCAATGGTACAAGGATCATGATTATAATTACTACAGGGTATACGCATTGGGAGAATGGGGAAGCATTAAGACAGGAGGAGAGTTCCTGTATGCATTTGATTCAAACAAACACATAAAAACGACACACTACATTAAAGGGATGCCGGTTCATATATCAATTGATAACAATGTGCTCCCTTATATTTCAATATCATTTTTCCAAGTGGATGGAAGTAGTATAAGGCAGTTTAACGAGATATGCGCCAGTGATCCGTTCAACACGGTAACACAGGCTTCAAAAATGGCGGTAGATTACCTGAAATCAATAAAGTATAATGATATGCTGTATCTGTACGGAGATGCTTCGACAAGAAACGGGAACACTATAGACGAAGAGAAGAGATCGTTTCTTGATAAGTTCGTAGAAGGGCTGGAAAGCGATTACCATGTTGAGGAAAGGATACCGGCTTCTAACCCGTCCGTACCAATGTCAGGTGAATTTGTAAACTACATGCTCGATGGAGGCTCGGGTATGTCATTTTCGGTAGATGATGGATGTAAAAACTCGATAGTCGATTATAACAATGCCAAGAAGGACGTTAATGGAGGGGTGCTGAAAAAAAGAGTAAAGGATAAGATTACAGGACAGTCTTATGAGAGATACGGTCACTTGGTGGATTGTCTGCGATATATTACCGTATGGGTATTCAAGGATGAATATACTCGTTTCTCCTTGAAAAGGAAACGAAGTAAAATTAAACAGGAAAATAAAGATATGAGATATTTTGATATGTCTAAAAATATTCAGGGGACAAGACTTGTATATGTTCTTCCCGAATATGCCGGAAAGTTCATTATCGTTTCGTGCTATGTAAATGAGGGAATATATATAGATAATGTGACATATACAGGATCATTTGATGAGACTGTTCTCCTGTCATTTTTAGAGGGCATATCTCCTGTGGAAGTATTGTTTGAGAGTGAGAAAAATTATTTCCCCATAGCACGGGGCTTAAGGGATAGATACGATGTCAGAATTATGCATAAAAATATGGGAACAGATGCTAGGGTATCTGCTTTTCTGGATTTTATCAAAAATAATGTGATGTTTCGTTCAGACTATGATGAGATCCCGCAATACAATGAGTTTATGGATGGGATATTGGACTATAATGGTTCAGATGATTGCGCTGCAATTTATTCTATCGCCTCCTTGGCTTATTATGTGTCGAAAAAATATAATATATAATTGGTATATTTTTAAGATATATCAAAGCTTTAATAAAAAAACATCGGGTGTTACACAAAAATATTAGTATATTTTTAATATTTTCTTTCTCGTGGGTATTTTTAGGGTATTGCGAAATGATATGACTTTAATTTATCTAAACAACACGATTCAAAACGTGATTTTAAATATAGTTTTAATAAAAAAATAACCGGCAATTAATGTCGGTTACCGTGATAGAATCTTATAGCCTCATTGACATATAATGATACCGATTGCTCCTTATCCAATATAGCTGCCACGTCCTCTTCTATCATAACAAGTATTCTTTTCACACCATTAACCTTCGGTCTTCGGGGCACACCATTGCTGTCCAATATCCTATATATCGTTTGCTCAGACTTTGAAGATAATAGCAAAGATATCAATTCTAAAACGAAATACAAAAAGAAAACTATATTAATTAATTATGAGAAGCCAATGTTGAAACAAAAACCAATCTTCTTAAAAAATTGCCATTAATGCAATATTTTTTACTTGCAAGATGAATGAAGAGAATTAATAGAACAGCAAGACTGGCGAGTTTGTATTTTTATTGACAGGAAACGAATTTTAGGGAATGGGATCGGAAAAACAAGTATAAAACAGATAGCTTTTATAGATTTCTACTGCCTGATGTATTTTTCCGGGGATTTTTGAGATTTTATTTGATTTTGTTTTACATTTCTACTTTTAGAATACTTCTGGTTAGCCCTTGTCAGATCCTTGATGATCGTTTCATCAAACACCTCTGAATATATCTCTGTTGTCTTGACCGATGTATGCCCCAAGAGTTTTTGGACGGTGGTTATCGGAACGCCTTGGTGAACCAAAAGAGTAGCACAAGTGTGACGGCTGGTATGGTAGGTGAACTTCTTGTTAATACGCGCCATCCTTCCCAATTTCTGCAACGTCCTGTTAGTGTCCGAATTGCAACCTAATGCAGCCAGTTGTTCGATACTGTCGTATTTCCGCATTATACCCAGAGCCTTTCCGTTAAACAGCAGATATAGCGGAATATTGAGTTTTACGCCTGTTTTGATGCTATTCATAACTAGCCATTCCTTTCCGTCAACTGTTACGAGATTTTTATAAGTCAATTGTTTGAAATCAGAGAATCTCAATCCGCAATAGCAGCAGAAAAGAAATGCGTCCAGTATGTGCCGGCTGTTGTTCTTCCTGTCCGGCAGTTCAAGATTCTCCAGTTTCTCCAAGTCTGCGGGCATCAAGAAGTTATGTTCCTTCTTCTCTTTCTTGATCTTGAACTTACGGAAAGGGTATGCCTCCTGTAATATATAACCTTCGTTTATTGCTTCGTTAACCAAGGTACGCAGTATTCTCATGTGTTTTCCTACCGTGTTTACCTTCAATCCCTTATTGCGAAGAAATGCGTCAAACTCTTTCAAAAACGTATAATTTATATCAGTAAACTCTATCACGCTCCGAAATTCCTTCAAAGTGGCTACCGTGCCCAGCATGTTATCCTTGGTTCCCGGTTTTCTATCAGAATTCTCTATCGTTTGTATTGCAAATTTTAAAAAAGACACAACTGGTTTAATTCCCTTTTTTACAGCCTCCTTTAACGTGGATAGGTTTGATTCAAGCCCTCTTTTCCAATAGCTAAGTTCTATAGCCTGCAACTCCAGTATTTTCTCATATAGCATTGCGTTAAGTTCATTTGACTGCGGATGGTTGATAACTTGGGCACCATCCTTACTCCAACACTCCGGCTTGAGATAGATGTTTGTTTTAAAATATGATTTCCGCTGGTTAAGATAGGCTTCAATCTGTACTAATGCGGTTCCCTGTCGGTTTAGTTTGTTTTGTCGGTTATAAACCAAACGGTATCTGATCTTCTCTAACATACTCAACTTTTTGTTTTTAAAGTTAAAAAAATTCTTCTGCATTTACAAAATAAACCACAAAAAATGCTTCTGGGAGAACT
>ERZ791899.2582-NODE-2582-length-10498-cov-24.321076_pt1 | contig 10498 bp, 15 predicted proteins | sample MGYA00510151_ERZ791899 | MGnify/ENA primary metagenome ERZ791899 (study PRJEB30046, sample SAMN00792118) | human gut metagenome | study: EMG produced TPA metagenomics assembly of the A metagenome-wide association study of gut microbiota in type 2...
GCTTATTCACTGAGATATGAAAGGTTGAAAAACCTTGAATTTTCAATAAAAAACATTTGATTATATGAGGAGGATGTGTCATGGTTATTTACTTTTTCAGGAACAGGAAACAGCAAGTATATAGCAGAGAGGATTGCCGGCAGCCTGCAGGAAAAACTGATTTGTATGAATGAAAGGGATCAAATCGGGCGATACCGGGTCTGTTAAGACAGGAGAGAATCTGGTAGTGGTGGTACCGACTTATGCATGGAGAATCCCGCATGTGGTTTCTGACTGGATCGGACAGACAGAATTTGTCGGGGCGAAGAATGTCTGTTATGTGATGAGCTGCGGAAGCGGTATTGGTGGCGCAGATATATACGATCGAAAACTGAGTGAGAAAAAGGATTAAAGCATATGGGGAGATCATTATGCCGGAGAATTACATTGCCATTAATGATGTGAGAAAATATCCCACTTGCAGCAATATGGCTTTGTGTGATATAAAATAGAAGATTGTTTAGTGCTTTTTCTGAAAAGTGCAGGAGCAGTCAGATTCCGGAAGCACATTAGGTCATGATTCTCGAAGTGTTTTGGAATAAAAAGTCAAAGAATAATATCGAAGATTATTGCAGAAAGCATATATGTTCTGAAACAAGAAATCTATATGCATTCCGCGGAAAGAAAAGAGGACAAACAAATGCCCAAATTACTGATCATAGACGGCTCATCAATGCTGTCTACGTCTTATTACGGGAATCTTCCCAAAAGTATACTTTTTGCAAAAACTGAAGAAGAGAAGGAGAAATATTATGAGCAGATCCTGCATACTTCAGATGGAAAATACACAAATGCCATGTTTACCATGCTGCGGACATTGCTGGGGATATATAAGAAGGTAAAACCGGAATATGTAGCTTTTGTGTTTGATAAGACCAGGGATACGTTCAGAAGGACGGAGCTTGGAGCGGACTTCTATAAGGCAAACCGAAAAGAGACCGCGAAACCATTAAAGGAGCAGTTTATCCAGATGGAGGAATTTCTTCAGGAGATCGGTTGTGCCGTGTTCATGAGTGACGACTATGAGGCAGATGACTATGCAGCCTCACTGGTGGAGAAGTTTGAGGGACCGGATCTTCAGACCTATGTACTTACCAAGGATCATGACTACTTCCAGGTTGTAAGTGAATACACCCGTATGTGGCGTGTGGTAAATAAAGATAAGTTGGAACAGCTCAAGAAAGATTATGGTTTCTTTGGAAGTGATGTATATGAATCCCTTCCGGCAAATGTGTTTGAGTATACTCCGGAAATCGTATATGCAGAAGAAGGTGTGTATCCGCAGCAGATCCCGGTACTTTTGGCAATCACCGGAGATCCTGGAGACGGGATACCGGGATGCAAAGGTGTTTCTTCCGCGGCGGCCCCTTTGGTGGATGAGTATAAATCCCTGGATGAGATCTATGCAACCATCGATGACTGTGAGGGAGTTGCAAAAAAGGAAAAAGAGCTGAATGGTTTCTGGAAAGAATACCTGGGGATTGGCAGAAGCCCACTGAAAGCGTTAAAGACAAACCGGGAGATGGTATATTTAAGCGAGAAACTGGCGACAATGAGAAGAGATATTGATATTGACTGCGGAATTGAGGATCTGAAGCTTCGGATTGATATCGAAAAATTGAAAGATGAGCTGAAGAGATATGAGATGTCCAGCCTGATCAAGGAAGTCGAGAATCTGTAATCAGGGAAGGAGAGTGGTAAAGCTTTCTTAGCATTTTTTTCGTACCAGTTTGTTCGGCTTGCAGTATCTGCTACAATACAAATATGGACAGCAAGAAAAGCCGTCCATCATTATTCCTTTCGTTTTGGGACACTCACAGGGTTCGGAATTAACTGTGGGTGTCTTTTTTTGTTGTTGCTTGGCGATATCGAACTTCTTTCATGACCAAAATTGATACATGGATCTTCGATTATAATACAAAAGAAATCTGTTTGCATGTGTTGTTGCAAGTCTTAACAGCTTATTGTGGTCTTTCATATTTGAACTTAAAAAACCTCTTTCAGAAGAATAGAAAGAGGTTTTTTTATTATAATAAATTTCGATATTCCCGCCTGCCATCTGAATAATCCGGTGCCCGCACAAGAATATTCAGCCATCCACAACAGCGTAAATGGTTTACGCTCTGCTGAGATTCGTTGACCTTGTAGAATACAAGATGCCGTTCCACAATCAGAACTCTGTAACCCTGTCGGCGTAAGGCATGTAAAAGATGCTCCTGAATGGTTTCAGAATGATATGAAAGAACAAATTATAATGACAGCTACCTCAGATGGATTTTTCTCTGTTTGGATGACAGTTTTTTCAGATGAGCCACAGATTTTATTGGCTTTGATTGACAAGTTTCCAGGAACTAGGAAAGGGTGTTATGATAAACAGGGAGAAATTAAAAAGGATTTGTTTTCCGAAAAGTTAGGATAATTGTCAGAGGTCTGCCTTTTGCACAGACAGAATGTTGCAAATGGCAGACCTCAATATGATTACCCACTTACAATGTATCAGAAACCAGTAAGCCTGAATACCATTAATTCACTTGCGGATTCATCTTCTCGCTTCTGTGTCATAAGAAGCATTACAGAACCATCGTCTGCGACTTTCATATCTTCAAGCCAGGGGTATCTGATTCCGAAAATATCACTGCATTGTATTTTACCGAGAAGAGTTCCGTCTTTTGACCAGAAGTAGAGTATTCTGGCATTTCCATCTGTTGCAATATATCCGTTTGCTGTCTCTGCTACTACGGTGATGTAGCCAAAAGAAGCAGAATCATCGGATGGATCACGACCAAGAAGCAGCTGCTGGTTTTCATCCTAATCATATACTGCTATTTTATAGGGGGCATCATCTCCGACAAGAAATCCATATACCATAATATGTTCATTTCCAATCTTAATCAGACTGACTTGTTTAAAAATACCGGTTCGTGTTTTGTCATCATCCATTGAGGTTAAGATCCAGGGTTCTTTGAGTATGTTGCCATCCTGGAATGTTATTTTCTCCGTATCATTGCTATAGGAATAGGCCAGTCCCCACTCTCCGGACGGATGCATGGTCAGGTTGCCGCTTATGTCAGGTAATACTCGGGGTCAGACTCCATGAAACTGCTGGCTTTTATTTTTCTCAGGGAAGAAATAACGTGGCTGAAATTTGTTTCAATGATTCTTATCGGTATCGGTACTTATTTGATGATACAGAAAAAGGAAACAAAGGAGAAGGCAGAAGATAAGAAGTGGCAGCTTTATGCAGTCGGTTCCGCTGTTTTTGCCAGTCTTACCTCTATTTTGGGAAAGATTGGAATTCAGGATGTCAATTCAAATCTTGGAACTGCAATCAGGACTGCTGCTTATAGTTGCAGGAACATTAGCTTTGCTGATATAAAGGGGTATCTGCCTCAATTGCGAATATTTACATGATACAAAAGTTAAAAATATAACAATTTATATAAGGAGAATAGTACTAAGGTAATAGCATATAATAAAAAAACAGTAAATATATGATGATAATATAGGAAAAACGATAAAAAATATCAAAAATGAAAATGATTCAAAAAATTATTGCGTTATAAAATTAACAATGATATAATGCAAGCGAACAGAAGAAGTGAATGCCTTCTGCAGTAACATGTAAACAGACATAATTTTTTAAGGAGATAACAGCAATGGCAAGATTTACATTACCAAGAGACATTTACCATGGAAAAGGATGTCTCGAAGAATTAAAGAATTTAAAAGGAAAGAAAGCAGTTCTTGTTGTAGGCGGCGGCTCAATGAAACGTCAGGGATTCCTGGACAAAGCAGTTAATTATTTAAAAGAAGGCGGAATGGAAGTTCAGCTGATCGAAGGTGTTGAACCGGATCCGTCAGTAGAAACTGTTATGAAAGGTGCAAAGATAATGCAGGAATTCCAGCCGGACTGGATCGTAGCGATGGGCGGCGGATCCCCAATCGATGCAGCGAAGGCAATGTGGACATTCTATGAATATCCGGATACAAAATTTGAAAATCTTATCACACCATTTGGTTTCCCTGAATTAAGGCAGAAAGCAAAATTTGCAGCAATTCCATCTACATCAGGAACTGCTACAGAAGTTACTGCTTTTTCCGTAATCACAGACTATCATACAGGGATTAAATATCCTCTGGCAGATTTCAACATCACACCGGATGTAGCAATTGTTGATCCGGAACTGGTTGAGGGACTTCCTGTAAAACAGGTAGCATATACAGGTATGGATGCATTAACACATGCAATTGAAGCATATGTTTCTACGCTTCACTGTCCGTATACAGACCCGCTTGCACTGCAGGCAATCGAGATGGTTCTGGCATATCTGCCGGCATCTTATAATAAGAATATGGAAGCACGTGAGCAGATGCATTATGCACAGTGTCTGGCAGGAATGGCATTCTCCAATGCACTGCTTGGTATTGTACATTCCATGGCTCATAAGACAGGTGCAGCATTCTCTACAGGACATATTCCGCACGGATGCGCAAACGCAATTTATCTTCCATATGTAATCAAATACAATGCAAAAGATCCTGTAGCAGCAGAACGTTATGCTGAGATTGCAAGAAGAATGGGACTGGAAGGAACATGCCAGCAGGCACTGATCAACAGCCTCTGCGAGAAGATTGACGAGTTTAATGTAAGATTGAACATTCCAAAGACATTAAAAGACTTCGGAATCCAGGAAGAAGAATTTAAAGAAAAAGTTGCCAAAATCGCAGAGCTTGCAGTTGGTGATGCATGTACAGGCTCCAACCCGAGAGCAATCGATCCTGCAAATATGGAGAAACTTCTTACATGCACATATTATGGTACAGAGGTTGACTTTTAATTAGTCAAGCGGATAAAATCAACCGCTTCACTAATTGCTTGATTTGATTAAATAAAGAGGGCACATTGGCAGATGAGACATATCGCCGATGTGTCCCTTTTGGCATCTGAAGTAATTTCTTGACGAAATGTGATTTGTTCAATATACTTGAAACAAGTTAGATATAACAAACTCATTATGAAATATGTATGTGATGTGTGTGGTTGGGAATACGATGAAGAAAAGGGCTATCCGGAAGGCGGCATTGCACCGGGTACAAAATGGGAAGATATTCCGGATGATTTTGAATGCCCCTTATGTTCAGTTGGCAAAGACCAGTTTTCTGTGGCTGAGTAAGGAAGCACAACAAAACCTATAAACAAAGAGCCGTGAAGCAGTATGTAAGATACCGCTTCACGGCTCTTTTGGGTTTGTACAAAAATTTCCGTAATGTGACCTCGTCACAGAAAAATGCTTTGCCATGCGGTATGATAAAGCCACGATAAAGAAAGAGGTGGCGAACATGAAAATCAAACTCAATCCAGATCAAGAGGTCGTTCAGACCATCAGGGAGGGACTCAAGCGCACCGGCGGATACTGTCCCTGCCGCATAGAGCGCACAGAGGCAACCAAATGTATATGTCAGGAGTTCAAGGAGCAGATCGCAGACCCAGACTTCGAGGGGTTTTGCCACTGTATGCTTTACTATAAGTCCTTGCAGGAGTAAAGGAGGAGCATCATGCTGTCAAAGAAACTGGCTGTCATAGATAAGCTGCGATGCGTTGCCTGCGGTGTGTGCGAAAATACCTGCCCGCTGGAAGCTGTTCAGGTGCATTGCGGCTGTTATGCGGTAGTACAGAAAGAACGCTGCGTAGGTTGCGGGAAGTGCGCAAAGCTCTGTCCCGTCGGCTGCATTGAGGTGAAAGTGAGGGCTGACGCATGAAAGCAAAGCATTGGTACGATTACCTGTGGGTATATGCCATCATCTATTTTGCACTGGGCTTTTTCAATATCCTGTTCGCGTGGCTGGGCATGATCGATTTTCTTCTGCCGCTGCTTTTAGCCATCTTTGGCGGGAACAAATTCTTTTGCAACCACCTCTGCGGACGGGGTCAACTGTTCAGCAAGCTGGGGACAGACCTTAAATGCTCCCGCTGCAAGCCAACGCCCCGCTGGATGTCCTCTAAGTGGTTCCGTTATGGCTTTTTGCTCTTTTTCCTGACGATGTTCGGCAACATGGTGTTCCAGACATATCTGGTCGCTGCGGGTGCTGCGTCCCTGCGGGAGGCCGTTAAGCTGTTCTGGACATTCCGTGTGCCGTGGAGCTGGACTTATACAGCCGGTACAGTCTCTGATTGGGTGGCGCAGTTCAGCTTTGGCTTATATGGCCTCATGCTGACCTCTCTGCTGCTGGGTCTGATCGTTATGGTTCTCTACAAGCCCCGGACATGGTGTGCGTTTTGCCCGATGGGAACCATGACGCAGGGTATTTGCAAGCTGAAAAACAAAGAATCATAAAAGATCAACGAAAGGAGTCATTCTCATGACTGAACTGAAAATTACTGCTGCGAATTTTGAAAACGAGGTACTGCATTCCGACAAACCCGTTTTGCTGGATTTCTACGCGGACTGGTGCGGACCGTGCAAAATGCTCTCTCCTATACTGCATGAGCTTGCCGAAGAAAAAAGCGGTGCCCTCAAGGTGGGCAAGATCAATGTAGACGAGCAGATGGAGCTGGCAATGCGTTTTCAGGTATCCAGCATTCCGATGCTGGTCGTTTTCAAGGACGGAAAAGCCGTCGCCAAGTCGGTGGGCTATCGGCCTAAGTCGGAGATCGCCGCAATGGTGGAGAGCGCAAGATGAAAGTTGTGATCGTAGGCGGTGTGGCGGGTGGTGCTTCGGCCGCTGCCCGCATCCGCCGTTTGGATGAACACGCGCAGATCATCATGATCGAGCGCAGCGGCTATGTGTCCTATGCCAACTGCGACCTGCCGTATTATGTGGGCGGTGTGATCAAAGAGCAAGCAGAACTGACGCTGCAAACTCCGGAGAGCTTTTGGGATCGCTTTCGCATTGATGTACGAGTACGGCAGGAAGTAACTGAGATCATTCCCGCAGAGAAAACCGTCACCGTCCGTGCACTGGACAGTGGGAAGGTCTACACGGAAACCTATGACAAGCTGCTTCTTGCCCCCGGCGCAAAGCCAACGGTTCCCGCGCTTTCCGGTGTCAGCAGTGAGCGTGTTTTCACGCTGCGCACCGTGGAGGATACCCTCCGCATCAGGCGCTTTGTTGAGGATCAGAAGCTTTTGGCTGGCGGCGGCTTTATCGGTCTGGAAATGGCGGAAAACCTTGCAGAAATGGGTGTTTTCGTCACCATCGTCCAGCGTCCCAAGCAGCTTTTAGCGCCGCTGGATGCGGATATGGCGAGTTTTGTCCATGCGGAAATGCGCAGACACGGCGTGGCTCTGCGGTTGGGTGAAACCGTCACCGGATTCCGACAGGACGGAGATTCCGTGCTGACACTGTTGGAAGAAAGTGAACCACTGCATTCGGATATGGTGCTGCTGGCCATCGGTGTTACCCCGGATACGCATTTGGCAAAAGAAGCCGGACTCAGGCTTGGTATTCGTGGCAGTATCGCTGTCAACGAGCGGATGGAAACCTCCGTGCCGTACATCTATGCTGTGGGCGATGCCGTAGAGGTTACCCATTTCGTGACCGGACAGAAAGTGCTGATTTCGCTGGCGGACCCGCCAACAAGCAGGGACGCATTGCTGCTGACAATATCTGCGGCGGAAACAGCCGCTATCACGGCTCTCAAGGCTCGTCTGTTCTGAAACTGTTTGGCTTGACAGCGGCCTTTACGGGGATCAATGAAAAGACAGCGCGGGTAGCAGGGATTGCTTACGACAAAGTCGTATTGTTCCCGGCATCCCACGCGGCCTATTATCCCGGTGCACAGTCTATGGTAATGAAGGTGCTGTATGAAAAAGAAAGCCTGCGGCTGCTCGGTGCGCAGATCGTTGGCGGCGACGGTGTGGACAAGCGCATTGATGTACTGGCAACGGCCATTCGCGCAAAAATGACAGCTCTGGAACTGACGGAGCTTGACCTTTCCTATGCACCGCCCTATTCTTCTGCCAAAGACCCGGTCAATATGTCCGGTTTTATGATCGAGGATTTAGAGAGCGGGAAGGTACGGCAGTTCCATTGGAATGATGTTGAGGACTTGCCTTGCGATGGCAGTGCGACGCTGCTGGACGTCCGCACGGCGTGGGAGTATCAGCGGGGTCATCTGGACGGCTTTCGGAACATTCCCTTGGACGATCTGCGGGAGCATTTAGACGAGTTAGACCGGGGTAAGCCTGTTTATGTGAATTGCCAGACAGGGCTTCGCAGTTATCTGGCCTGCCGACTTTTGACGCAGTATGGTTTCAGCTGTTCCCATCTCTCCGGCGGATACAGTTTTTATCAGGTCGTAACACAAGAGCAGCAGACAGCGCGGAGCGCCTATCCCTGCGGAAAGGAGAAACTATGAGTGAAAATCTATTTGGCTTGACGGTTGCGGCAGATAAAGGCTTAGATGATCTGCAGTGCCAGCGCCTTTTAAGCGAAAATCGCAGGTATCAGGAAGTCATGCTGCAATACCGATGTGCGCTGAAAGCACTGGAAAGCAGGTTGGAAATTCTAAACGAAGAGTTTTCATTGCAGCATGATCGCAATCCGATAGAAAGTATGAAAAGTCGCTTGAAGTCGCCGTCCAGCATTATGAATAAGATGCAGAAGCGCGGACTTTCTCTGGATTTTCCGACCATGCAGGCAAATATCATGGATATTGCCGGTGTGCGGGTGATCTGCTCTTTCGAGGAGGATGTGTTCTTTTTGGCAAAGTGCTTAAAAGATCAGTCTGACATTGAAATCATCACGGAGAAAGATTATATTTCACACCCTAAGCCAAATGGCTATCGCAGTCTGCACCTGACGATCCGGCTGCCGGTATTCTTTGCGGAAAAAGAGATCCATGTGCCAGTGGAGATACAACTCCGTACAATCGCTATGGACTTCTGGGCAAGCCTTGAGCATACCATCCGCTATAAGAAAAACTTGCCGATAAATGCTGAAGTCGAAACTGAACTGAAAGAGTGCGCCGATTCCAGCAGAGAATGGGCAGCAAAATGGAGCATCTACTGCACATCTTAACATAATGCGTCGAATATAAAATGAAAAGTACGCACTTTATTGCTTGTTTCGGTTGGACGGCTTAGGCTTGTCAGGGATCGTCTCATCCGCCCTGGGCGGGCGACCCCTGCGAGCCCCAACCAATTTCTCCGCTTTCGGGTTTTCAGTCATAGTCTTTTCTGCTTTCGGCGGACTGCCACGGCACAGCTTTTTCGGCTTCTATAATTGTAAGGAACATGGCTTTTCGCTGAATGGAAAGCGAAGCTGACCCGGGCTGGGGCGGTCTGTGCTGGGGCGGTCTGTATTAAAGCGATATTTTTTTTGAAATTATCTTGACAAAATTTATCAAGATTGATATGATGGTATTAACAAGCAAGCGAAAAGAGGATGTGGAGCATGATCATCACCAAAGAGACGGACTACGCGCTGCGCATTTTGCGGGTGCTGCTGGACGGGGAGAAGCATTCGGTGGCCGAGATGTCGGAAACGGAATTGATCCCCAATCAGTTTGCCTACCAGATTCTGCGCAAGCTCTCCGCCGGCAATTTGGTGCGGGTGAGCCGCGGCGCTCTCGGCGGCTGCGCGCTGTCCTGCGATCTGGACGCGACCTCCCTCTACGATCTCATGGGGGTCGTGGAGGAGCGGGGCATCCTGTGCGCCTGCATGGAGCCGGGATATGAATGCCGCTGGCAGGACAAGTATGGGCGGTGCGCCATCCACTGTCAGCTGGCGGCCTTGCAGCAAAAGCAGGACGAGGCGTTCCGTGCCGTGAGCCTGCGCAGGCTGCTGACCGGCGGATCCGAGCCCCAAGATACAAGCAAGCTGTAAAATTTTAAAAGGAGGTACCCGTATGCTGTTTCAAACCACGGCGGCGCACGAAGAGCTGCGCGCGAAGATCCGGAGTTTCGCGGAGGAGGAGATCAAGCCCCTCGCATTTTTAATGGATCAGAACAACGAGTTTCCCGAGGAGGCTGTCAAGAAGCTGGGTAAGCTGGGCTGGATGGGCATTCCCTACCCCAAGGAGTACGGCGGTGCCGGTCTTGATGCCCTGAGCTACGCCATCGCGGTCGAGGAGCTGGCCCGTGTGGACGGCGGCACGGAGACCACGGCGCTGGATAAGGGGGACTACTACCTCCTCAACGGCGGCAAGATCTTCATTACCAACGCCCCTAAGGCGGACACCTATGTGGTTTTCGCCGTCACCACGCCGGACATCGGCACCCGGGGCATCTCCGCTTTCATCGTGGAGAAGGGCTGGAAGGGCTTTGAGTTCGGCGACAACTATGACAAGATGGGCATTCGCTCCTCCTCTACGGCGGAGCTGATCTTCAACGACGTGAAGGTCCCCATGGAAAACCTATTAGGCAAGTGACCGGAGAAGAGGAGAGAATCGAAATGGAGATAAGAAAACGAAACGGGGAGTCTGTTCCCTTTCAACAGGAGAAAATTTTCAACGCCA
>ERZ791899.2602-NODE-2602-length-10432-cov-2.384986_pt1 | contig 10432 bp, 8 predicted proteins | sample MGYA00510151_ERZ791899 | MGnify/ENA primary metagenome ERZ791899 (study PRJEB30046, sample SAMN00792118) | human gut metagenome | study: EMG produced TPA metagenomics assembly of the A metagenome-wide association study of gut microbiota in type 2...
GTCTTTAAAGCCCACCATTCAGATTCAATAAAATTATCATCATAAGTTACATATGGGTTTTCCATATCTGCCCAGAAACCAACTGTTCCTGAGAAGTCTTCCCACATTCCCTTGTATTTCCATACAGATTCCTTACATTTCTTAATGAAAGGTTCCATACCATATTCTTCAATCTGTTCTTTTCCATTTAAACCTAATAATTTTTCTACTTCAAGTTCTACAGGAAGTCCATGTGTGTCCCATCCTGCCTTTCTTGGAACCATATATCCCTTCATTGTTCTGTATCTAGGGATCATATCTTTAATTACACGTGTTAATACGTGTCCGATATGTGGTTTTCCGTTAGCTGTTGGAGGTCCATCATAAAAAGTATATGTTGGTCCTTCTTTTCTATTTTCCATACTTTTTTCAAAGATGTGATTGTCATCCCAGAATTTTTCTGTTTCTTTTTCTCTGTCAACAAAGTTCAAATTGGTTGATACCTTCTTGTACATTTCAATCTCCTTTCTTTTTTGTCATCAGATGTTTGCGAAAATAATGTATTCCCGGTATGCGACAGATTTTTCTACCGCAAACACGTTAATTTTCTTATTTTGCTCCGCCGCCTATGGTACAGCGAAAAACTAAACTCGCTTCGCTCGGACGGTCGTTTTATCGCTGTACACTATGCTCGCAAAATTACGAAAATTTGCCTATTGTTTGCTTGCAGAAAAATCTGTCGCATATCCTATCTGCATTGTTTTCGCAAACATCCAATGATATCTGTGTATTTATTTTATTGTGCGTCCACTATGGAGCACTAAATAAAAAGGCTCCCGCCCTGTAAAGGACGAAAGCCTGTATTTTCGTTAACCACCTTTTACAGCATACGCAGGATTTCTCCCTTAATATGTGTTCCCTTTAACGGTGGATACCGTCAGCGCCTACTAAACTTTATACGTTCTTTGGGCTGCAACTCCAGAGTGATGTTCATATACCTGCTACTTGTATTCGGCTTCCACCTTATCCGAACTCTCTATAACGTTCACTATGCATTATTTATGCAAGGCAACTACTGTCTCTATCAACGCTTTTATTATTTTATTGTCCTTTTGGACTTTTTCTTACCTTGTTATTCTAATCTAACGAATATCAGTTGTCAACTTTTTTAAATAAGTTCTTCAGCTTCTTTTATATTATTTACCCCAATTATATTGATTCCAGTGATTTCTGTAAGATTTTTCTTGGATACAGCAGGCATTATGCACGTTGTAAAACCAAGTTTCTTAGCTTCCTGTACTCTTTTGTCTGCCTGTGATACCGCTCTTACTTCTCCTGCAAGCCCTACTTCACCGAAAACTATTGTCTTTGGGTCTATTACTCTGTTCTTAAAGCTACTGATTAATGCCATTACTAATGCAAGGTCTAATGCCGGTTCATTGATTTTCATTCCACCTGCTATATTAACATATGCATCATAATCGCACATCTGAACTCCAATTCTTTTTTCGATAACTGCCATTAAAAGATTAACTCTGTTATAGTCTGTTCCCACCGCCGTTCGTCTCGGCATTCCAAAGTTGGTGTGGGATATTAATGCCTGTATTTCTACAAGAATCGGTCTTGTTCCTTCCATTAAGCATGCCACAACTGAACCTGAAGCATCCTCAGGTCTTCCATCTAACATAAATTCTGACGGATTTAATACTTCCCTAAGTCCTTCTGAACTCATTTCAAATACTCCAATTTCATTAGTTGAACCAAAACGGTTCTTAACTCCTCGGATTATTCTATATGCTGCATGTCTGTCACCTTCAAAATATAAAACCGTGTCAACCATATGTTCCAAAACCCTAGGTCCTGCAACAACCCCTTCTTTGGTTACGTGACCTACAATAAATATTGGAATGGTATTACCTTTAGCTAACTGCATAAGAAAGTTAGTTGACTCCCTAACCTGACTTACACTGCCTGGAGCTGAGCCTATATCCTCTCTTAGCATAGTCTGTATTGAGTCTATTACTACTACATCAGGTTTTGTTTCTAAAATAACTGACTCTATTATATCAAGACTTGTCTCTGACAAAAGACTTAAATTATCGGAAAACTGTCCCATTCTGTTTGCTCTAAGCTTAATCTGCTTAAGGGATTCTTCTCCTGAAATATATAAAATCTTCTTGCCATTATTTGACATATTTCTACATACCTGAAGAAGTAATGTGGACTTTCCTATTCCCGGATCACCGCCTACAAGTATTAGCCCGCCGGGAACTACTCCCCCTCCTAATACTCTGTCCAGTTCTCCAAAACCTGTTGTGATTCTCTCCTCATCATCTGCCGTAACCTGATTTATTGTTACCGGTTTATTATTAATTAATCCCCTTCTAATGTTATTGTTGGTCTTTGCCCCCATCGGTTCTTCTACAAAAGTTCCTACCTCTTTACATCCCGGACACTGTCCTAACCATTTACTTGACTCGTAACCGCACTCTTTGCAAAAGAAAACCGTCTTTTTTGATTTTGCCATGGCTCTCCTATTTTGTTTTGTAGCTTTATTTTATATCTTAATTTAAAATCTTAATTATTATGCTGTTACAACTTTTACAGTAGTAAGATTTCCGTTTTCTAAATCTACATCCAATGTAATCTTTCCGCCAACGTCTGTCTTAGATACTCCAAGGTCTCTGTCTCCAACAAAAACTCTGTATTCCTTGTTAGATTCTAATTCTAATGTAATCTGTGTCTGACCTTTTCCGTCTACGAAAAAGCTTACTTCATCTGCTGTTTCCTTAAAAACGCTTACTGCTGTTCCCGGAATTGATTCATAAACAAAAGTTCCGTTCTTTTCAAGTTTTGTAATTTCCTTAAATGTTTTTACTTTATATAAATCTCCATTAACTTCAAAGTCTGCTAACTTTGTTTTCTGTGGTAATTCATAATTACCGAAGCTGATTGAACCATTATTTTCTTTTCTGATTAATTCCTTAATTACTGCCATTTTGTCCTCCTGTTATTAAATCATCTAATGTGACTTTATCTATTTTTTTTGGTAGTTCTAGTATAATACATTTTAAACTATTCTGCCACAGAAAAAGTTACGGATTTGTTCTTATATGACACTGTAACTTTATCTCCCTGCTTAACTTTTTCTGCAAGTATTTCCTCTGCCAGATTGTCTTCTATTTTGTTCTGAATCATCCTTCTTAAAGGTCTTGCACCATACTTCTTATCGTAGCTTTCCTTTGCAAGGGCACTCTTCAGTGTTTCAGTATATTTAAGCTCAATATTCATCTGTTCCTTAACCTGTTTTGCAAGATTTCTAAGCATAATGTTAACTATACTCTTTACTTCTTTTTCAGTTAAAGCATGGAATACTATAATTTCATCAATTCGATTAATAAACTCAGGTTTAAACATTAACTTAACTTCTTCCATAACACTTGCTTTCATCTTTTCATAATCCTGCTTCTCTGTTATGTCTCTGCTAAAGCCTAAATGTTTAGGGTCTATTATTCTGTTTGCTCCTGCATTTGATGTCATAATAATAATTGTATTTTTAAAGCTAACTTTTCTACCCTTTGAATCTGTAATCTGGCCGTCATCAAGAACCTGTAACAATATGTTAAACACATCAGGATGAGCTTTTTCGATTTCATCAAAAAGAACTACTGAATATGGATTTCTTCTAACCTTATCACTAAGCTGTCCGCCTTCTTCATATCCAACATATCCCGGAGGTGAACCAATAAGTTTTGATACACTGTGTTTTTCCATATATTCTGACATATCAACACGAATCATTGAATCTTCTGAACCGAAAACTGCTTCTGCCAATGTTTTTGAAAGTTCTGTTTTTCCTACACCTGTAGGTCCCAAAAACAGAAATGAACCAATTGGTCTATTGGCACTTTTTAGTCCCACTCTTCCTCTTCGTACAGCCTTTGCCACGGCAGTTACAGCTTCTGTCTGGCCTACAACACGCTTATGCAATATTGATTCTAACTTTAATAATCTCTGCTGTTCGTTCTTTCCCATTTTTGTTACCGGGATTCCTGTCCACATTGATACTATTTCTTCTATTGTATTTTCATCAATAACAGGTCTGTATTCTTTCTCTGTTCCCTGCCACTTTGCAATAGCCTTATCAAGAGCTGCCTGTGCTTTGTCTAAATCCTTTTTGCGCACTGCTGCTCCTTTGAAATCTCCGTGTCTTACGCACATTTCAAGTTCAAGATTTAATTCAGCTACATCAAGTTCTTTATTTGTTACTGACTTTGGCTTTGGTTTTTCCTTAATTCTTACTTTTGAACATGCCTCATCTATTAAGTCAATTGCCTTGTCCGGAAGATTTCTGTCATTAATATATCTTGTTGAAAGTTTTACTGCAGCTTCCACTGCTTCATCTGAAATATTAACCTTGTGAAATTCTTCATAAGCACTTTTTAATCCATGCAAAATCTCAATAGTCTGGGCTTCTGTAGGCTCCTCAACAGTAACCGGCTGAAATCTTCTCTCAAGGGCTGCATCTTTTTCAAAATACTTTCTGTATTCTGCAATTGTTGTTGCCCCTATAATCTGAAGACGTCCTTTTGTTAATGATGGTTTCAAAATATTTGAGGCATCCATTGAACCTTCTGCGCCACCGGCACCGATAATTGTATGAATTTCATCAATAAAAAGAATAATGTTTCCTGAATTTTCAACTTCATCCATTATTCTTTTTAATCTTTCCTCAAACTCGCCTCTATATTTTGAGCCCGCAACAGTACCTGAAAGATCAAGACTTATTAATCTTTTTCCTTCCATTGTTTCAGGAACAAGTCCCTGTACAATCTTCTGGGCTATTGCCTCAACTATTGCTGTCTTACCAACACCCGGCTCTCCTATAAGACAAGGATTATTCTTTGTTCTTCTGCTTAAAATCTGAATAATTCTTCTTATTTCAACATCTCTTCCAACTACAGGGTCAAGCTGACCTGCCTTTGCTGCCTTAGTCAAATCTCTTCCGAACTGGTCTAATGTTGGTGTTGCAGAAACGTTGTCATCTCTTTGACGCTTTTCTGTCTGGATGTACTGTCTTATCTCTCTTGGATCTCTATTTGTAAGTTTTAAAATATCTGCACAAATCTTTTTAATATTTACCCGAAAACTTGTAAGAATACAATGTGCCTCACAATCAGGATCTGCAACTATGGCAAGAAGAATATGCTCTGTTCCAATCTGAGGCAATCCCTGTTTTGATGCCTCTACATAAGCTCTTTCCAATATTGCCTTGGCCCTTGCTGTTGTTTCCAGATTTCTGCTTCTGGACCTTGTACGCACTCTGCCTTCTATTCCCATGTCCTCACTAATGGCTTTCATTATATCTGCATAAACAAGATTATAGTTATACAAAATATTTGCTGCCACACCTTCTGATACTTTGGAAATGCCTGCCAATAAATGTTCCGTGCCGATATAATTCATACCAAAACTTATAGCCACTTCTTTAGCATATTCCATAGCTTCAATAGCCTGTCTGGTAAAATTACCTCTTTCCATTACCTTTCCTCCATATTTTTCTGCTAACATACCCCAGACCGAAGTCTGGGGTATTCCTAATTAATCTAAATCAATAAATTCAAAATCTTCATCATCCTCATCGTCATCCGGAAGCATGTCTTTTAATGTTTCTTTCATATCTTCTTCCGCTTCTAACTGAGCTTTTTCAGATTCTTTCTCTATTTCATCTTCAGTTGTTTCTGCCGCATCTTCTATGTCATCTAAATCTAATACAACATCCTGATTCAAATCAGTAGCTTCTTCAACCTGTGGAATTTCCACATCATCTGCTTCAGGGAAATCTTCAACAACCTCATCTAAAACTTCTGGTTCTTCAACAGTTTCAGGAATTGAAACATCTTCAGGTTCTTCTATTTCTTTAACCTGTTCTTCCATAGGTTCAATTTCATCTGATTCTTCCACGTCATTTGATTCTGTTGAATTTTCTGCATCTTTCTTGTCTTTTCCATTGCCATTGTTTTTGTCATCATATTTTTTCTGCTTGGCAAGTCTTTTTTCTTTTCTGTTAAGCTTAATATTTATAATAACAAAAATAAGAATAATTATAACAATTACAAGTCCGCATGCAATCTTAAGAAGCATATTGTATTTTGATGCTAATGTATTATATTTGTTCTTTACATTGTTGTATGCCTTATTTGCTGCTTCAATCTGAGTATTTACATCATCTTCTGCAATATATCTCTGGAAACATTTTTCATTGTCATCGTAGCAATAAAGGTTTGTATCGCCATTCCAGTTCATTGCATATAGAAGATATAACCCCTCTTCTTCATTTAAAACCCAGGCATTAACTTCCTGATCAATTACAGTAATCTGTTTCTTTGTGTACTTCTTTAAGCAAGATGCCTTTTCAGAAGGGTTAACTACTGTATACATTCTGCTGGCAATCTTAATATTTCTTAATGAAGAAAACTTCTTTGTTTCATAATCATAGATGTAAAATCCTTTAGTGCTTCCCTTCTTTAAATAGAAAGCTGTAATGTCTTTCTTATCACCTTTGATTGCTTCATACTGCTTACCGTCATACTCAGCTTTTGTTTTTGAAAAACCTTCAGGAATAAGATCATCCTTAAAATCTTCTACTATCTTGTATTCACCTTTGCCAACTGTAATGTCTGACTTAGAAGCCTTCTTTGATTTCTTACTGCTTGTTGAACTGCTGTCTTTAGCAGTTGTTTCATCTGTTGAACTTCCGGCTTTGTATGTTGCCTGTTCAGCCTCTGTAAGCTTTGTAGTATTAATTTCATATTTGTTTTTTGCGCCTGTACTTGATGTAACAACTACTGCTGTGTAGTTTTTACCAAAATCCATTTTAGTATTAATTCCATCTTTCTCTATAGCCCATGTTGAACCTGAAGTTGCAGGACTTGCAACAATCTCAATAGATTCTGTATCTGACATAACTGTTATGTCATATGTATAAGTTGTTGAACTAAAATTAAGTTCTGCCTTTGTCTTCTTTCCTGCTGCATTTACAGCATAAACTTTCATAGACTGTAAATCTGTTGTCTGGTCAGCCAAAACACTTACCTGAACGCCTGTTGTAAGCATTGCCAAAGTTAAAATCAGCATAACCATCTTTCTTAAATTTTTCATTTAAATACCTTCCTTATTTTGATATTTTAAGTATATAACTATGCCTCATCAATAGCCTTGCCAATATCATTTCTCATATATTTATTTTCGAACTGAATTAATTTTGTAGCTTCATAGGCATTTGCTCTGGCTTCCTTTAAATCTTTTCCTTTTGCAGTTACCCCAAGTACACGTCCACCGTTAGTAACAATCTTATCACCTTCAGCCTTTGTGCCTGCGTGGAAAACATAATATCCTTCTTTGTTTTCAAAGTTTTCAAGGCCTTTGATTTCAAAGCCTTTTTCATATGAAACAGGATATCCGTCACTTGCCAATACAACACATACTGCTGCATTGTCTTCAAACTGTAAATCTATCTGATCTAAGGTTCCATCAACACATGCTTCAAAAACATCAATAATATCATTCTTCATTCTTGGAAGAACTACCTGAGCTTCAGGATCACCGAATCTTGCATTATATTCAAGAACCTTCCGTCTTCTGTTAACATTAAGCCAAAGAAAATAACTCCCTTAAACTCTCTTCCTTCTGCTGCCATGGCATCAACTGTTGCCTGGTAAACATACTTCTTGCAAAATTCATCAACTTCTTCTGTATAAAAAGGACTAGGTGAAAATGTTCCCATTCCTCCTGTATTAAGACCCTGATCACCATCTTTTGCTCTTTTGTGATCCTGTGCTGATGTCATAATCTTTATAGTTTTCCCATCAACAAATGAAAGTACTGAAACTTCACGACCTGTCATAAATTCTTCTATTACAATAGTATTTCCTGCATTACCAAACTTCTTGTCAAGCATTAATTCCTTAACGCCATCCATTGCTTCTTCCTTAGTATTGCAAATCAAAACACCTTTTCCAAGAGCAAGTCCGTCTGCTTTTAATACAATAGGATATTTAGATGTTTCAAGATACTTCATTGCTTCTTCAGGTGAATCAAAGTTCTCGTATCCTGCTGTAGGAATATTATATTTCTTCATTAAGTCTTTTGAGAAAGCTTTTGAGCCTTCAAGAATGGCTGCATTCTTTCTTGGTCCGAATACCCTAAGTCCTGCTTCTTCAAACTTATCAACAATACCGCCTACCAATGGATCATCCATACCTATAACTGTTAAGTCGATTTCTTTTTCCTTTGCAAAATCAACTAATTCATCAAATTCCATTGCTCCAATGTTTACACATTCAGCAACCTGACCGATTCCTGCATTTCCCGGTGCACAATAGATTTTATCAACCTTAGGGCTTTTTGCCACTGCTGTTGCAATTGCATGTTCTCTTCCGCCACTTCCAACAATAAGTACTTTCATTTTATATCTCCTTGTCTTACTATCCTTAATGGATTCTATTCAATAAAATTATTCTCCAATTGCTATTTTGCCATTGGCAATATCGTTAATTGCCTGTGGTAAAATCTTCCACTCTGCCTGCTCCATAACTCTCTTCTGAAGGATTTCAGGTGTATCACCTTCTAATACATCAACAGCCTTCTGGTATATAATAGGACCTGTATCTGTTCCCTCATCTACGAAATGAACTGTAGCTCCTGTAATTTTAACTCCACGCTCCAATGCTTTTTCGTGAACGCGTAATCCATAAAATCCGTTTCCGCAGAAAGATGGGATTAATGATGGATGTATATTTATAATTCTGTTTCTATATTTATTAATTAATTCTTCCGGTAAAACCACAAGAAAACCTGCAAGTACAATCAGGTCAAGATTGTATGAATCTATTGTTCTGATTAATGCCTTATTAAATTCATCTCTTGTAGCATAATCCTTAATACATACGCTTTCTGCCTTAATTCCGTTGTCTTTTGCTCTGGTTAAAGCATATGCGTCTTTCTTATTGCTAATTACAACTTCTAACTTAGCATTTGTAATTACTCCACTATGTACACCGTCTATAATAGCCTGTAAATTAGTTCCACCACCTGAAACCATTACTCCTACCTTTAACATAATTCCTCCTATTAAGTACCAAAAAAGTTATTGATACTAAGCAGTATTTATTTTCTTTAGAAAAGCATATAGGCTAGTTGAAAAACTAGCCTTTTCATTTAAATATTTACTATACTAATTCTGCACACTTTTCTCCGGATTCTACCTGTCCTAATTCGTAGCATGTTTCTCCTGCTGCCTTTAAAGCTTCCATTGTCTTGTCTACGTCTCCAGGATCAATTGCCAATACCATACCGATACCCATGTTGTAAGTATTGTACATCATTTCTTCTTCAATATCTCCTGTCTTTGCAAGAAGTTTGAAGATTGCAGGTACTTCGTAGCTGTCTTTCTTAACTACTGCCTTTACTCCGTCAGGAAGCATTCTTGGAATGTTTTCGTAGAAACCACCACCTGTAATGTGGCTGCATCCCTTGATTGTTACTCCTGCTTCTTTTACTTTCTTTAACGCCTTAACATAAATTCTTGTAGGTGCAAGTAACGCTTCACCTAAAGTCTTTCCTAACTCATCATAATATGTATTAAGAGATTCTTCTGTCATTTCGAATACTTTTCTTACTAAAGAAAATCCGTTGCTATGAACACCTGAAGATGCAATACCGATTAACTTATCGCCAGGCTTAATGTTTTCACCTGTAATAAGGTCTTTCTTGTCTACAACGCCTACTGCAAATCCGGCAAGATCATATTCGTCAACAGGCATAAGTCCCGGATGTTCTGCTGTTTCACCACCAACTAATGCAGCTCCTGACTGCTTACATCCTTCAGCTACACCACTAACGATTGTTGCAATCTTTTCTGGATAGTTCTTTCCACATGCAATATAGTCAAGGAAGAAAAGAGGTTCTCCACCTGAACATGCAATGTCATTTACACACATGGCAACACAGTCAATACCGATTGTGTCATGCTTATCCATAATATATGCTAACTGTACTTTTGTACCACATCCGTCTGTTCCTGATAATAATACAGGTTCTTCCATCTTCTTAATCGAATCCAAGCTAAAAGCACCTGCGAAACCGCCAAGACCACCTAAAACTTCCGGTCTCATTGTTTCCTTAACATGCTTCTTCATAAGCTCTACTGATCTGTAACCTGCTTCAATATCAACGCCTGCCTTCTTGTAATCCATAGTATAATCTCCTTAATTCTATATGTACTTTTCTATTGCTTTTATATTATTTTATATGATGCTTAAACATCTTTTACACTTTTTAATTCTTAGTAGTTCTTGTAACCTACTTCTTTAAGTCTTGCATCTTTTTCAACTACTGAATCTTTCATTTCCTTGCTAAAATCTTTAAGTTTTGCAAGTAATTCAGCATCTGA
>ERZ791899.2614-NODE-2614-length-10377-cov-2.009591_pt1 | contig 10377 bp, 7 predicted proteins | sample MGYA00510151_ERZ791899 | MGnify/ENA primary metagenome ERZ791899 (study PRJEB30046, sample SAMN00792118) | human gut metagenome | study: EMG produced TPA metagenomics assembly of the A metagenome-wide association study of gut microbiota in type 2...
ATGTTGTGAGATCATGAAAGAAGACGGAACGATGATGCGTACATCAGAACTCTGGGAGCTGGCTCGTAAGTATCATCTTACATTTATTACGATTAAGGATCTGCAGGATTATTTGAGAATTCACGAAAAACATGTAACAGAAGAAGCAGTGGCAGATCTTCCAACACAGTATGGAGAATTTAAGATTCATGGATATGTTAATGACATTACAGGAGAGCATCATCTTGCTTTGGTAAAAGGAGAAATCGGGGAGGGAGAAAATGTACTTTGCAGAGTCCATTCAGAATGCCTGACCGGAGATGCTTTTGGTTCTCTTCGCTGTGACTGTGGATTACAGCTCCAGACGGCAATGCGCCAGGTGGAGGAAGAGGGAAGAGGAATCATTCTCTATATGAGACAGGAAGGAAGAGGAATCGGACTGATCAATAAGATCAAAGCATATGAACTTCAGGAACGTGGATATGATACAGTCGAGGCGAATGTTCAGCTGGGATTTGCACCAGATCTCAGAGAGTACTGGGTCGGAGCTCAGATTTTATCAGACCTGGGCGTGAAATCCTTAAGACTTCTTACCAATAACCCGGATAAAGTCTATGGGCTTCAGGATTTCGGACTGGAAATTAAGGAAAGAGTACCATTAGAGATCCAGCCACAAAAATATGATCTGAATTATATGAAAACAAAACAGGAAAAAATGGGACACATTTTCAAAGAAATACAGTTATAAAAAAGAATGCAGGAGGAAGATGAACATGAAACAGATTCAGGGAATTGAAGGAAAAGTAGTAGCACCAGAGGGAATGAAAGTCGGAATCGTAGCGGCCAGATTTAATTGTCAATAAGTTATTAGGCGGAGCTGTTGACGGACTTGTGAGACATGGTGTAGAAGAAGAAAATATTACAGCAGCATGGGTGCCAGGAGCATTTGAAATACCGATCACAGCGCAGAAAATGGCGCAGTCAGGAAAGTACGATGCAGTCATCTGCGTAGGTGCAGTTATTCGTGGGGATACATCCCATTATGATCTGGTGTGTAATGAATCAGCAAAAGGAATTGCACAGATCGAGCTTGCAACAGGAATTCCTGTTTTATTTGGAATCATTACAACCGAAAATATTGAACAGGCCATTGCACGTGCCGGAAGTAAAGCTGGCAATAAAGGTTATGACTGTGCGTTATCAGCAATTGAGATGGTGAATCTGATAAAACAGTTATAAAATTTGACTTTTATTCTTATACAAAGTAAAATAAACTATGTATGTCTTTTTAAGGATATACATAGTTTATTTGTTTATTGGAGAATGAAAATGTTTGAAAAGAATAAAGAAAAAATGAAGGAAAAAATGGAGCCGGATAAAGTGCTTCGTTTTGCGATTGTTGCGGTAATCCTCTTGTTTTTGATCGGTGCGCTGATTATTGGAACACGAATGATGAATCCGCGAGTGGATGCGACAGAAGGAGTAAAGAAACTGACAGAACTGGAAGATGCCAATGTTCAGAAGATTGATGCCCAGATCCAGGAATTAGAGCAGACAGAAGCAGATGAGGCGGCAGCGTGGAAAGCAAAGTCTGCAAAAGAAAAGATGGATGGCTGCATTGTGCTTGGCGATAGTACTGCACTTGGCTTCAGACAGAATGACATCTTGAGTAAGTCGCAGGTGAAGTCAAAGGATGGAGCAACGGTCAGCGATGCGGAAGGTTCCGGATTAAATGAGCTTTTGACAGCCGTAACAGAAGCAGAGACTGCACCACAGAAGCTTATCCTCTGTATCGGAAGAGGAGATGTAGCAGTCAGTGGAGAGACAGCGGATGCATTTGCAGCGAATTACAAAAGCTTTGTTGAGCAGGTGAAAGCAGCATTGCCGGATACGAAAGTTTATGTATGCAGTATCCCGGCATACCTGTCACTGACAAGTACAGGTGATGCGACAGGTTCAGCCGATTCAGATACTGATTCAGATTCAGATGCTAAAGATACAACTGACAACTCGGATTTTAAGAGCAGTACAGATTCTAAGAGCAGTACAGATTCTAAGAGCAGCACAGATTCTAAGAGCAATAGTGATAGTGATACATCATCAGATGATAGTAGTTCGTCCAAGATGAGTACCGCGCTGGATGTAACTTCATACAATGAAGCTTTGAAGGCTCTTTGTAAGGAAGAAAAAGTGAAATATGTAGACACAACAGATCTTACGGACGCTTCTTATTATGGGGAGGACGGAAGTACAATGACAAAAGCCTATTATGAGGCTTGTATTAATAAAATTCTGGAGGCAGCGTTTAGAAATTATGTTATTCAATAGTATCGCATTTATATGTGTATTTTTACCAGTTATTTTCATATTGTATTATCTGCTTCCGGGAAAGATAAAAGACATTGCCCTGGTTGCAGGGGGAGCAGTTTTTTTTGCATGGGGAGCCCCGGTCAATCTGGTCGTTCTGGCGTTTTTTATATTGTTTAATTATGCTGTGGGAATTCAGATGGAAGGCTGCATGCGAAGAAGAAGGAGTACGGAGCAGTTATTTGCTGGAAGCATACTGATCAATATTATAGTATATGTGTTCTTTGCATTTATCGGACAACGTGTGGGCTTTATTTCGGAAGTGCCGGTCGGAATAGGAATCTGCATCTTACAGGTGCTTTCTTATCTGATTGAGATTCACCGGGGAAATGTAAAGGCTCAGAAAAGTATTCTGGATTTTGCTGTTTACATAGCAATGTTTCCGTTGTTCCTGGCAGGACCGGTCGTAAAATATCCGCAGATCCGAAAGGAATTAAAGACTCGCAAATTGTCCTGGGCAAAGGCTGGCGAAGGAATTGCTTTATTTGTATGTGGTTTTGCAAAGAAAGTTATCATTGCAGATTACCTGGCAGATTCATTCACCAAGATCATGTCTTTGAAGGCAGGCGAGTTGTCTGTGTTTGGTGCATGGCTGGGATGTGCAATCTTCATGTTCCAGATTTACTTTGCGTTCAGTGGATACTGTGATATGGCAGTGGGACTTTGCAGAATGCTTGGATTTGATGTGAAGAAAAATTTCCGCTATCCATATGTAGCACGTAACATAACAACATTTGTACGCCGTTTTAACAGCTCTGTTTTTGCATGGTTCTGGGATTACATCTGTGAACCACTCTGGGGCGGCTGGCTTGGAACACTTGTATCCGGAATTCTGATGGGACTTTGGTATGCAGGTATGTGGAAGAATGCACCGTGGCAGGTAACGGTCACAGGTGGATTGCTCTGGGGTATCTACCTTGCATTCTGGCAGATCGTGGAGCGTTATGCACTGCCATTTTTAAAGAGATTACCACCTGTGCTTGGGCAGATTTATACATGGTTTTTTACAGCACTTGGCTGGGTATTTTTCTTCGGTAAAACACCGGCAGCGTCATTTGGTTATCTGAAAGTGATGTTTGGATTTGGCGGAGGCGATGTGGTTGGTATCATGGGAAGATATCTTTTCCTTGGAAATGTGTTCGTTCTTGTAGTGGCATTTCTTGCAAGTACACCACTTCCGAATCTTATCTGGAAGAAGATTCTGGTATTTGGAAAGAAAGATAAAAAAGAAAAGAATAAAAAACGTCTGGAGCGAGGCAGAAGTGCAGTATTTGTATTTGTAGCCGCGATCGTGATCCTGTGTCTTGTGAATGTGACAGGAGCAGGAAGGACATTTTTCAAAGAGACGGTGAAAGATACCCAGGCGAAACTGGATACAGTTCTTGGAAGACGGGACGTGAACGGTGTGTACCGAGGAAAGAACCAGTATCTTCTGGCGGATATTAACAAGCTGGATGAAAAGAAGGTTCAGGAAAATGTGGACGCGATTACAGCGCTTGCCGAGGATTATTCCGATGTGCCGATGTATATGGCACTGATTCCGGACGCTGCAAATGTATGGGCAGATAAGCTTCCTTCTTATGCTCCGGTGGAAGATCAGACAGTGCAGATTGCACAGATTCAGAGCATGCTTGGAGACAGTGTGAACTGGATTGATGCACAAGGTGTTCTAAATGCGAATAAAGATAAGGAAATTTATTACCACACAGATTCCCGCTGGACAACGCTTGGAGCTAGTCTTGTATGGCAGCAGATTGCTTCAGATCTGGGGCTTGACACTTCGAAAGCACCGGCTTTAAAACCTTATGTAGTGACCGGTGATTTCAGCGGAAATCTTTCCCGAACAAGTGGATTTGAAAGCGGATACCGTGAACCGATATACGCATATTTAACGGAAAATGCTTCCGATAACACGCAGATGGTGGCAAGCTATGAATCTGAGGGCATAAAGACAGCAGAGCTTTATGACCGTACAAAACTGGACGAACCTGATGCGTATGAAGTATTTCTCGGTGGAGATTATGATAAAATAGATATCCGCACGACAGCAGACAGCACGGACCGGCTGCTTCTGGTGAAGGATTCCTTTGCAGATTGTATGATTCCATTTTTAATTCCATATTACAGGGAGATCATCGTGGTAGATGCAGATTATTATCAGAAGCATGTGTCGGATCTGTTAGATAAGAATAAAATTACAAGTGTGTTGTTTTTGTACGATTGCAATCATTTTGTACAGGATGACAAGCTGAGTAGTATTTTGACAACGGATAAGGCAGAATAGGAACTGCAAAGTAATTGGAGTGTTAGTAAATGATAAGATTAAATAAATACCTCAGTGAGGCAGGTGTCTGCTCCAGAAGAGAGGCAGACCGTCTCATAGAGGCGGGACGTGTGACGGTGGATGGCGTGCAGGCTGTACCAGGCATGAAAGTGTCAAAGGAGCAGAAAATCTGTGTCGGGAAAAAAGTGATCCAGGGTGCAGAACAGAAGGTTGTTCTGGCAGTCAACAAACCGGCAGGTATCGTGTGCACCGGGGATATGAAAGTGAAAAATAATATCATACGTTTCCTGCATTATCCGGTGCGGGTGACCTATGCAGGAAGACTGGATAAAGATTCGGAAGGCCTTCTTATTATGACAAATGACGGAGAACTGATCAACAGTATGATGCGGGCGAGATATCATCATGAAAAGGAATATCATGTCCGCGTGGATAAAGAAATCACTTCAGAATTTGTGCGGCAGATGTCAGAAGGGGTGCATATACAGGACGTGGAAAAGAACCTGGATGCGGTAACAAGACCGTGTGAGGTAAAGCAGATTGGAAAGTACACATTTTCCATTATTCTGACACAGGGGCTGAACCGTCAGATCCGGAGAATGTGCGAAGCACTTGGATATAAAGTGACAAAGCTTGTAAGAACAAGAATTATGAATGTAGAACTGGGAAGCTTAAAGAGTGGAGCAGTGCGAAAAATAGAAGGACAGGAGTTAAAGAAGCTATATGAACAGGCAGGAACGCATGAAGGAACTGGTGGAGCTTTTGAATAAAGCATCAAAAGCATATTATCAAGACGCAGAAGAAATCATGAGCAACTATGAGTACGACAAGCTTTATGATGAACTTCAGGAACTGGAGCGTGAGCTTGGGATCACACTTTCCAATAGTCCGACGGTGCGAGTTGGATATGAAGTGGTCAGTGAACTCCCAAAAGAACGGCATGAAAGCCCAATGCTTTCTTTGGACAAGACGAAAGATGTAGAGGAATTAAAGAATTTTGTGGGAGATCAGAAGGCACTGATGTCCTGGAAAATGGACGGACTTACCATTGTTCTGACTTACCGGGGCGGACATCTTTTTAAGGCAGTCACCCGTGGAAATGGAGAAGTAGGCGAGGTCATCACGAACAATGCAAAAGTCTTTAAAAATGTACCGCTTCAGATCAGCTATCAAGGTGAGCTGATACTGCGCGGCGAAGCAGTGATTGGCTATAAAGACTTTGAGAAGATTAATGAACAGATTCAGGAAGCAGAAGCCAAATATAAAAATCCGCGTAATCTCTGTAGCGGTTCTGTACGTCAGCTGAACAGTGAGATTACAGCAAAAAGAAATGTAAAATTCTATGCATTTACACTGGTCAGTGCAAAAGATGTGGATTTCCACAATTCCAGAGCCTGTCAGATGGAATGGCTGAAAGAGCAGGGATTTGAAGTAGTAGAATACCACGAAGTAATAAGAGACACAGTAGAGGCGGAAGTTATTAAATTTTCAGAAAAAATTGCCGAGAACGATTTCCCGTCCGACGGACTTGTGTTAGTATATGATGATATAGCGTATGGAAGATCACTGGGGCGGACGTCTAAGTTTCCACGAGATTCATTTGCATTTAAATGGGCTGATGAGATCCGCCAGACAAAGCTTCTGGAGATTGAGTGGAGTCCATCTAGAACAGGACTCATCAATCCGGTCGCTATCTTTGAACCGGTGGAGCTGGAGGGAACGACAGTGAGCCGTGCCAGTGTCCATAACATCAGTATTATGGAAGAATTGGAACTTGGTGTGGGGGATGAGATTGAAGTTTATAAGGCGAATATGATCATTCCGCAGATTGCACAGAATCTGACAAGAAGTGGTGTGAAAGATATTCCAAAAGTCTGTCCGGTCTGTGGCGGCAAGACAGAGATTCGCCAGGTCAGCAATGCAAAAGCACTGTATTGTACCAATCTGGATTGTCAGGCAAAGCATGTGAAAGCATTTTCGCTTTTTGTAAGCCGTGACGCTTTGAATATTGAAGGATTGTCAGAGGCAACGCTGGAGAAGTTCATTGACCGTGGTTTTATAAAGGAATTCACAGATATTTTCCATCTAGACAAGTGGCAGAACGAGATTCAGACTATGGAAGGCTTTGGAGAAAAATCCTACAAGAACCTGATCGCAAATGTGGAGAAAGCAAAAGTGACGACACTTCCGAAAGTAATCTATGCACTTGGAATTCCGGGAATTGGTCTTGCAAATGCGAAGGTCATCTGCAGAGAATTTTCCGGTGATGTGGATCGTATGATTCATGCTACTGCAGAAGAACTTGCAGAGATTCAGGGAGTAGGCGAAGTACTTGCCGGTGCATTTGTAACTTATTTTCAGGATGAGAAGCATGTAGAAAGTTTGAAGAGACTGCTTAAAGAGCTTGAGATTCCAAAGGAAGAAGAATCAGAGAGTAAACAGATCTTTGCCGGAGTGAACTTTGTTATTACCGGAAGTGTGGAACACTTTGCAAACAGGGGAGAGGTCAAGGAACTGATTGAGAGCCTGGGTGGAAAAGTTACGGGATCTGTTACTTCCAAAACAAATTATCTCATTAATAATGATGTGACATCGACTTCCTCAAAGAATAAAAAAGCAAACGAACTGGGAGTTCCGATTATTTCGGAGGAGCAGTTCATTAAGATGGTAGAGGAACAAAAGTAGGAAAGAAGGGAAAGAACCATGTCTGAACAGGATTATGTAGATACAATTGATAACAACGATAATAATAGCAATGACAATCATAACGATGATGAATATGAGAAAGTCTGCTTTGTCTGCCACAGACCAGAGAGTGTGGCTGGAAAGATGATCAATCTTCCGAACAATATGTGTGTGTGCAATGACTGTATGCAAAAGAGTTTTGATGCTATGAATAATATGAACTTCGGTGGTGCGATTGATTATAGCCAGCTTATGAATATGCCGGGAGTTCAGTTCTTAAATATTGATGATATGAGCCAGCAGATTCCAAAGCAGCAGCGTGTGAAGAAGAAAAAAGAAGGCGAGAAGGCAACGCCGCTCGTTGACATTCATAACCTTCCGGCACCGCATAAGATCAAGGCGAGCCTGGACGAGTATGTAGTCGGACAGGAATATGCCAAGAAAGTGATGTCTGTTGCTGTATACAACCATTACAAGCGTGTTGCAACGGATTCCATGGATGACATTGAGATTGAGAAATCTAACATGCTGATGATTGGACCTACAGGTTCCGGTAAGACCTATCTTGTCAAGACGCTGGCAAGAATTCTGGATGTGCCGCTTGCGATTACAGATGCTACATCTCTGACGGAAGCAGGTTATATTGGAGATGATATCGAAAGCGTTGTATCCAAGCTTCTGGCAGCAGCGGATAACGATGTGGAAAAAGCAGAACAGGGAATCATTTTTATTGATGAGATTGATAAGATTGCAAAAAAGAAAAATGCGAGTCAGCGTGATGTTAGTGGAGAGTCCGTACAGCAGGGAATGCTGAAGCTTTTAGAGGGAAGCGAAGTGGAAGTTCCGGTTGGAGCTAACAGTAAAAATGCGATGGTTCCGCTCACAACAGTCAATACAAAGAACATTTTATTTATCTGTGGAGGAGCATTTCCGGATCTGGACGGCATCATCAAAGAGAGACTTACAAAGCAGTCTGCAATTGGATTTGGCGCAGATCTGAAAGATAAATATAATCATGATAAGAAGATTCTTGAGAAGGTAACAACAGAAGATCTTAGAAACTTTGGCATGATCCCGGAGTTCCTGGGACGACTTCCGGTAGTCTTTACATTACAGGGATTGACAGAAGATATGTATGGGAAGATTTTGGAGGAGCCAAAGAATGCAATTCTGAAGCAGTATCAGAAACTTCTTGCACTGGATGAAGTGAAGCTCGATTTCACAGAAGGTGCATTACGTGCAATTGCGAAAAAGGCGATGGAGAAGGATACCGGAGCGAGAGCTCTTCGTGCGATTATCGAAGAATTTATGCTGGATATCATGTATGAAATCCCGAAAGATGACAGAATTGGTCAAGTGACAATCACACAGGAGTACATAGAAAATACTGGTGGTCCGATTATCACACTGAGAGGGCAGGAAGTACCGAGATTAGAAAGTCAGGCATAGATAGTAAGGCAGTTATAAAAATATAGAAGATAATGCATAATAATAAAATAAGAAAACATCTCATATACATATGAAAAGTATACGAGGTGTTTTTTTATTTATGAATGATAACTATGAAGAAATAAATACATTTCCAAAGACACAGAAAAATGTAAAAATCAATATTTTAAAGGAGAGAGTGAGAGCAACACAGCAGAAGGAGGAAGAGACAGGAGAAACTTCATGCCGTGAAAAAATCCTCTCTCAAAATTGTCAGGATTTTATTATCCCGAATTACCGGTCAGATCAGGAACTGGTCTATCCAAAGAGCCAGATTTGTGTGCAGAGTCTTGGCTTTGGCTATCGTGTAGCATATGTGGATCAAAGTCTTGTGGAAGAACTAAGCATTGCGGCTTATGGTTACAACAGCATTCCAAATTGCTATGCACTGTTGGATATGGAAGCTATGAATGAGACAGGAATCAGTGTGCTTCAGAATTATCCGGGACTGAATCTTCGGGGAAAAGGAATTATGATTGGATTTTTGGATACAGGAATAGACTATGAAAATGCAATCTTTCGAAATATAGATGGAAGCAGTCGAATCACAGCGATATGGGATCAGACTGACCAGAACGGTCAGCCGCCGGATTCATTTACATATGGAAGTGAGTATACGAATGATCAGATTGATCAGGCACTGAAAAGTGACAATCCAAAGGAAATTGTGCCAGTAAGCGATGAAAATGGACATGGTACATTTTTAGCAAGTGTGGCAGCAGGTGGAGAAAATATTCAGGAAGGATTTACCGGGGCGGCATCAGAGGCTGAAATTGCAGTAGTGAAATTAAAAGAAGCGAAAGATTATCTGCGAAAATTTTATGGAATACGACAGAAGGCGGTGTGTTATCAGGAGACAGATATTATGCAGGGACTTCGGTATCTGCATCTTCTGGCGCTGAAAAATCAGAAGCCCCTTGTTATGTGCGTGGCTCTTGGAACGAATCTTGGCGGACATAATGGAATGTCCAGTTTGTCGCAGATTCTCGGAAGCTATTCCAGACTGGTAGATCGATGCGTGGTTATCGGAGGAGGAAATGAGGCAAATGAACGACATCATTTTCAGGGACAACTGAATCAGGTAGGAGAGGTTCAGGAAGTGGAAATGCGTGTCGAAAGTGGAAATACGGGATTTGTAGCAGAATTATGGGGGACCATTCCAAATATCGTGACAGCGTATCTTATATCTCCATCTGGGGAGAGAAGTCCGGTGATTTCCATTCGGCAGGGAAGTCGCTATCAGCTTACATTTCCCTTTGAGCAGACGGTTGTGGATGTGGAATACCGGTTGTTTTTGCGGGACGGAAGATCCCAGCTTTTGTTTTTGAAATTCGATCATCCGGCACAGGGTATCTGGAAGATAGGAGTACAGTCGCTGGGGCGTGCAGATGGAGAGTTTCACATCTGGCTTCCGGTGCGGGAATTTCTCGATGGAAATGTATATTTTTTGGAGGCAAGTCCGGACGTGACATTGACAGAGCCTGCGAATACCGATGATTCGATCACGGTTGCTTATTACGGGGGAGCAGATAAGAGTGTTGATATTAATTCTGGCAGAGGTTATACTAGAGACA